>WBZL01003168.1_pt1 | contig 15290 bp, 16 predicted proteins | sample 5204291 | NCBI WGS metagenome assembly WBZL01 (sample SAMN12344345, study PRJNA552823) | activated sludge metagenome | biome: Activated sludge suspended growth; feature: Nitrification reactor; material: Wastewater; isolation source: activated sludge from nitrification reactor of wastewater...
GGCCGGGACGCGCGAGGCGCACGCATTCACGTTCCTCGACTTCGCGAACGCTGCGAAGGCGTTCGGCGCGACCGGCGGTTTCGCGCACCTGGCGACGCTGGTGAACAAGCTCCGCGGGTCGCGCCCCGGGGCATTGCTGCTCGACGGTGGCGACACCTGGCAGGGCTCGGCCACCGCGCTGTGGACGAAGGGCCAGGACATGGTCGACGCGCAGAAGCTCCTCGGCGTCGACGTGATGACCGCGCACTGGGAGTTCACGCTCGGCGCGGCGCGCGTGAAGGAGATCGTCGAGCGCGACTTCGCCGGCAAGGTGGACTTCGTCGCCCAGAACGTCAAGACCGCCGACTTCGGCGACCCGGTGTTCGCGCCCTACGTGATCAGGCCGGTCAACGGCGTGCCGGTCGCGATCGTCGGGCAGGCGTTCCCGTACACGCCGATCGCCAACCCGCGCTATTTCGTGTCCGAGTGGACCTTCGGCATCCAGGAGCAGGAACTGCAGAAGGTCGTCGACGAGGCGCGTTCGAAGGGCGCGGCCGCCGTCGTCCTGCTGTCGCACAACGGCATGGACGTCGATCTGAAGCTCGCCTCGCGCGTCACCGGCATCGACGCGATCCTCGGCGGGCACACGCACGACGGCGTGCCGAGCCCGACGATCGTCGCCAACCGGAGCGGGAAGACGCTGGTCACCAACGCCGGCAGCAACGGCAAGTTCCTCGCGGTGCTGGATCTCGACGTGCGCGGCGGGAAGGTCGCGGACTTCCGCTACCGGCTCGTTCCGGTGTTCGCGTCGCTCCTCCCCGCGGACCCGGGCATGGCCGCGCTGATCGCGAAGGTGCGCGCGCCGTTCGCGGCGAAGCTGGACGAGCCGCTCGCCGTCACCGAGACGCTGCTCTTCCGGCGCGGCAACTTCAACGGCAGCTTCGACCAGGTGATCCTCGATGCGCTGCGCGCTGAGAAGGACGCGCCGATCGCGTTCTCGCCCGGCTTCCGCTGGGGGACGACGCTCCTGCCCGGGCAGGCGATCCGCCGCGAGCACCTGATGGACCAGACGGCGATCACCTACCCGTACACGACGGTGAGCGAGTTGAAGGGGTCGATGATCAAGACCATCCTCGAGGACGTCGCCGACAACCTGTTCAATCCCGACCCGTACTACCAGCAGGGCGGCGACATGGTGCGCGTCGGGGGCCTGCACTACGCGATCGATCCGAACGCCGCGACAGGCGAACGCATCAAGCGCATGGAACTCGCCGGCAAGCCGATCGAGGCCGACAGGACCTACAAGGTCGCAGGGTGGGCGCCGGTGTCCGAGGAAGCGAAGGCGGCGGCGACCGAGCCGGTGTGGGAACTGGTCGAGCGCTACCTCAAACGCGAGAAGACGATCCGCGCGCGGCCGCTGGAAGCGCCTCGGGTGATCGGCATGGACGGCAACCCGGGCAGCGCGTAGCAACCACGGAGGCGGAACATGGATCGCGAGACGGTCGACGGCGAGATCACTTCGGGCGCATCGGGCGCGTTCGCGCGCTGCGGCGTCGTTCTCGCCGTGCCGGCGCTGCTGCTCGTCGGGAGCTGCGCGGCGAGCGCCCAGGGACCGAAGCTGCTGTTGCCGATGGCGACGCTGCAGACGGCGGCCGCGTTCGACGCCGCGCGCGCCGCGTTCGAGCATTGCCGCAAGGCGGGCTACACGGTGACGGTCGCGGTGGTCGATCGCGGCGGTCACGCGCTCGCCGTGCTGCGGGATCCGCTCGCCGGACCGCACACCGTCAACACCGCGATCGGCAAGGCGTCGACCGCCGCGAGCTTCCGGATGGACACGGGCGACCTCGCGCGCGAGACGCAGTCGGGGCGGCCGCAGTCGGGGATCCGCGACGTGCCGGGCGTGGTCGCGGTCGGCGGTGGCCTTCCGGTCCAGGCGAAGGGCTCGCTGGTCGGCGGCATCGGCGTGTCGGGCGCGCCCTCAGGGGACGCCGATGCGATTTGCGCGAAGGCAGGCGTCGCCGCCGTCAGCGACAACCTCGAACTCGAGTGATCGAAGGACAAGCAGGGTGACCCTGCTCATTCCGTTCCGTGGCGCGCGCCGGTTGCCGCACGACGCGCGAGCGACTCGCCGATCGGTCGTTCGAGCAGCGACTCGACCGCGCTGCCCTTCTCCTTCAGCGCGTCGAATTCCTCCTCGATCGAAGCCTCCGACTGTTTCCCGCGCCGCGCCAGGAATCGTTTCACGCCGGGCGGCAGGTCCCGCTGCTTCAACAGGCCCGTGATCCACTGGATCGAGGCGTCGGCGAACGCGCGCAGCGCGATCAGGGTGCCCGCGAGTCCCCAGGGCCCGAACAGGCCCGCCGCGGGGAAGCCGAGAATGAGGCCGATCTGGGTGACGAGGACGCGGATCGACGTCTGCCCGACCGAACGGGAGAGGTCGGCGAAGCTCCACGAGGCGATGCGCGGCAGGTCGATGAGCAGGAACACCGTCTGCACCGCGGCGGCCCAGGCGAGCGCGATCCGGGCGTCCGCCCGGCCGAGCGGACCGGCGATGTCGAACACGAACACGAGTGCCAGCACGAAGACGCCGTGCGCCACCGTGAAGATCGTCGTGATCCCGAGGAAGTGTCGCAGGTAGGTGTTCGGGCCGCCGAGCTCGCGCAGGACGTCGTCCGCGTTCGCATCCTTGTCGGACACCACCGTCGTCGGCGCGTAGTGCCCGGTCATCGAGGTCGCGCGACGGTGCGCGACGATGCGGATCGAGCCGGTGAGAAGGCCGAGCACGGTCTCGAACCAGAAGAGCACCACGAGCGTGGCCGGGGAGCGTCCGGTCCACACGACCTCGACCAGAGGGATCGCGCCCATCAGGAGCGCGTAGGCGAGTGTCGCGACGAAGCTCATCGGCGGAGGCCGGCCGGATGCCTCGACGATCCGGTGCCGCGACGGGGTGCGGCGCGCTTCAGCGCACGGTGACGCGCGCGAAGCGCCGCTTCCCCGCCTGCACGACGACGGTCGCGCCCGCGGATACGGTGACGGACTTGTCGGCGACGACCTCGCCGTCGAGCCTTAGGCCGCGCCCGGCGATGAGCCGCAGCGCTTCCGAGGTCGAATCGACGACGCCGGCCTGCTTCGCGAGATTCGCGACCGCGATGCCCGCGCCGCCGGTTTCGATCGTCACCTCGGGCATCGACTCGGGCATCGCGCCTTCGCGGAACCGGGCCTCGAACGAGGCGAGCGCGCGCTCCGCGTCGGCCTGCGAGTGGAAGCGCGCGACGATCTCCTGCGCGAGCGAGACCTTGGCGTCGCGCGGATTGCGGCCCGACTCGCATTCGCGCTTGAGCGCGGCGATCTCGCCCATCGGGCGGAACGACAGGAGCTCGTACCAGCGCCACATGAGTTCGTCGGAGATCGACATGAGCTTGCCGAACATCGCGTCGGGCGCCTCGGTGACGCCGACGTAGTTGCCCTTCGACTTCGACATCTTCTCGACGCCGTCCAGGCCCTCGAGAAGCGGCATCGTCAGCACGCACTGCGGTTCCTGTCCGGCCGCCTTCTGCAGCTCGCGCCCCACCAGCAGGTTGAACTTCTGGTCGGTGCCGCCGAGCTCGATGTCGGCGCGCAGCGCCACCGAGTCGTAGCCCTGCATCAGCGGGTAGAGGAACTCGTGCACCGCGATCGGCTGGTGACCGGTGTAGCGCTTGTGGAAGTCGTCGCGCTCGAGCATGCGCGCCACCGTGTACTGCGACGCGAGCCGGATCATGCCCGCGGCTCCGAGCGGCTCGCACCACTCCGAGTTGTAGCGGATCTCGGTGCGCGAGGGGTCGAGCACCTTCGACGCCTGCGCATGGTAGGTCTCGGCGTTCGCCCGGATCGCCTCGCGCGTGAGCGGCGGGCGCGTCGCGTTCCGGCCCGACGGGTCGCCGATCATCGAGGTGAAGTCGCCGATCAGGAAGATGACCTGGTGGCCGAGGTCCTGAAGCTGGCGCATCTTGTTCAGCACGACCGTGTGCCCGAGGTGGATGTCGGGCGCGGTCGGGTCGAGCCCGAGCTTGATGCGCAACGGCTTGCCGCGCGCGAGCTTCGCGCGCAGTTCGGCCTCGACGATCAGTTCGTCGGCCCCGCGCTTCGCGGCGGCGACCTGGGCGTCGACATCGACGCTCATCGCGGAGCGGCCGCGGAGGCTTCGCGCTCGGCGACCGCGGCCTTCGCCGCGGGACGCGAGTAACAGCGCGCGTGCCAGTCCTTGAGCTTCGGCCAGGGATCGAGTCCGAAGGCCGGCGCGCGGAAGAGCGCCGCGGCGAGGTTGAGGTCGCCGATAGTGAACTCGCGCTCCGCGAGCCAGGCGCGCGAAGCGAGCGCCGACTCGATGGCGCCGAGCCGCTGGCGGAGCTTCGGCGCGGCCTCCTCGGCCAGTTCCGGCTTGCGCTTCTCCGGCGGCAGGTAGGCGGTGTGCCCGTACCACTGGCCGATCACCGGGTCGACCTCGCCGGCGGCGAAGAGCGTCCACTGGAAGACGCGGCCTTCGCCTTCGATCGTGGCGGGCCACAGCCTGCCCGCCTTGCGGGCGAGGTAGAGGTTGATCGCCAGCGACTCGTACATCGGGAAGCCGCCGTCGACGATCGCCGGCACCGCACCCATCGGATTGATCGCGAGATAGGGAGCGGCCTTGACCTCGGGGCCGGCGTAGTGGTGGGGAACGTGGTCGTAGGCGAGACCGAGTTCGCGTGCCGCCCACAGCGTCCGGAACGCACGCGAGGCGGCCACTCCGTAGATCGTCAGGGACATGGCAGGGGATCCGGGAACGGGCTTTGCTAGAATCGCGCGATGGACGGCGGCAGGAAGCCTTCGCGCGGACCCGGCATTCTAGCCGATCGACCCCGGCGGATCCTGCCGGCCGCGGCCGCGGTCGCGGTGCTGGGACTGACCGGCGTGGCGGCCTTCGGCATCGCGCCCGACACCGTCGTCGATCCGGTGGCCACCGCGCTCACCGTGCGGGATCTGCCGCTGCCCGAGGTCTCGGGCAGCGAGACGTCCCCCGCCGCCCCCTACTGGAGCGAGGAGCGGGTGCGCCGCGGCGACACGATCGGCGAACTCCTCGCGCGCGCCGGCATCGACGATGCGGACCTGCTCGCTTTCGTCCGCCGGGACCCGGCCGCGCGACCGCTCTACCAGTTGAAGCCGGGCCAGCCGGTGCGCGTGGCCACCGACGCCGACGGAGCGTTCGTCGAGCTGCGCTTCGCGCCCGCCTCGTCGCCGATGCTGTCGATCCGCCGCGAGGGCGACACGCTCTCCGCGCAGCGCATCGAGGCGCCGGTCGCAACGCGCGTGTCGGTGCGTTCCGGCGTCATCGAGTCCTCGCTCTTCGGCGCCGCCGACGCGATCGGCCTGCCGGACGCGGTCACGCTCGCGCTCGCCGACGCGTTCTCGGGCGACATCGACTTCTACCACGACCTGCGGCGCGGCGACCGCTTCGCCGTCGTGTACGAGACGCTCTGGGTCGACGGCGAGCCGGCGGGCGCCGGGCGCATCCTCGCCGCGGAATTCGAGAACCGGGGCAAGGTGCTCCACGCCTACCGCTGGGTCGCGCCCGACGGCAGCGAGGGCTACTACGGACCCGACGGCAACAACGCGCGCAAGGGCTTCCTGCGATCGCCGATGGCGTTCTCGCGCGTGACCTCGGGCTTCTCGCTCGCGCGCAAGCACCCGATCTTCGCGACCTGGCGTGCCCACAAGGGCGTCGACTTCGGGGCGCCGACCGGAACGCCGATCCGCGCGACCGCCAGCGGTGTCGTGGCCTTCGCGGGCGTGCAGGGCGGCTACGGCAAGGCCGTGGTGCTGCGCCACGACGGCGCGGTCACGACGCTCTACGGGCACATGTCGCGGTTCGCTTCCGGCCTCAAGGCCGGGACGCGCGTTTCGCAGGGCGATGTCATCGGTTACGTCGGACAGACCGGCTGGGCGACCGGCCCCCACGTGCACTACGAGTTTCGCGTCGGCGACGTCGCGCGCAACCCGCAGACCGTCGCGCTTCCGGCGGCCGAGCCGGTTCCCCCTGCCCAGCGGGCGGCCTTCGCCGCAGCGATCGCACCGGCCACGGAGATGCTCGCCGCGGTCCGGCACGCGCCGCGCCCGTCGCTCGCGGCGAGCGACTGACCGCCCGCATGTCCCGCGAGCGCTACGCGGGGGTGATGTCCGGCACGAGCCTCGACGGTGTCGACGCCGTCGTGGCGGACTTCGCGCCCGCATCCGGACGCGCGTGCGAGACGCTGGGCGCCGCTTTCCTGCCGTTCCCCGAGGCGCTGCGTGACGAACTCGCAGCGCTGCAGGCGAGCGGCGCCGACGAGCTCGCGCGCGCCGCGGACGCCTCGGTGGCGCTCGCCGACCTGTATGCCGGCGCGATCCGCGCGGCCTGCGCCGACGCGCGAATGGACGTCGCAGCGCTCTCCGCGGCGGGCGTGCACGGCCAGACCGTGCGCCACCGACCCGAGCGCGGATGGACGATCCAGTTGAACGACGCCGCGCGCGTCGCCGAGCGGACCGGCGTCGCCGTCGTCGCGGACTTCCGCCGGCGCGACATCGCGGCGGGCGGCGAGGGTGCGCCACTCGTGCCCGCATTCCACGCCGCGCTGTTCTCCGATCCGCGCGTGCACCGCGTGGTGGTCAACATCGGCGGCATCGCGAACCTCACCGACCTGCCGCCCGGCGGCGTCGTCCGGGGGTTCGACACCGGTCCCGGCAACCTGCTCTCCGACCTGTGGCACGCGCAGCACCGCGGCGGACCCTACGACGCCGAAGGCGCGTGGGCCGCCAGCGGGCAGCCGGTGCCTTCGCTGCTGGAGGCGATGCTCGCGGACCCCTTTTTCTCGCTCGTGCCACCGAAGAGCACCGGGCGCGACCGCTTCCACTCGTCCTGGCTCGACGAGCACCTCGCGCGCTCCGGCGGCAATGCCGCGCCGCCCGACGTGCAGGCGACGCTGGTCGCGCTCACCGCGCGCACGATCGGCCGCGCGATCCGCGCGCACGCATCGGCGTCCACCGAAGTCCTCGTGTGCGGCGGCGGCGCGCGCAACGCGACGCTGATGCGTGCGCTCGTGCAGGAACTCGCGCCGCGGCGCGTCGCGCCGACGTCGGACCTGGGCGTCGTGGTCGGGCACGTCGAAGCCCTCGCCTTTGCCTGGCTCGCCCGCGAAACGCTCGCCGGCCGGCCGGGCAACCTGCCTGCGGTGACCGGCGCGAAGGGGGCGCGCGTGCTGGGGGCCGTGCATCACGCATGAAGACGCCCCCGAGCGATGAACCAGGACGCGATGCGCGGCATCGCAGCGCGATTCACCGTTCCGGGAAGTCTCGCCGGCGGCCGGCGCACGCATGAAGGACGAATGAACCCTGAAGCGGGAATGAAGACCGGCTCGCACGATCCCGTCCGCGGCCGCGTTTCATCGTTCATCCTACATTTCCCGCGCGCGCGATCCGGAACAATGGCTTCGAAGCGATGAGCGCATGTACATTAGGCGATAGGCGACGGGCGATGGGAACCGCCCGTTGAATCGCCGCCCATCGCCCATTGCCCAAGGAGATCCGCCATGCCCCCCCGCCGCACCGCCCTCGTCACCGGCTCGACCTCGGGCATCGGGCACGGCATCGCCGAAGCGCTGGCGCGCGCCGGCTGCGACATCGTGCTGAACGGTTTCGGCGATGCCGCGGCGATCGAGCGGGAGCGCGCGTCGATCGCGCAGGCGACCGGCGTGAAGGTGCGCTACGAGAACGCCGACATGTCGAAGCCCGCGGACATCGAGGCGATGATGAAGCGCGTCGGCGAAGTCGACGTGCTGGTGAACAACGCGGGCATCCAGCACGTCGCGCCGATCGAGTCGTTCCCGCCCGAAAAGTGGGACGCGATTCTCGCGATCAACCTGTCGGCGGCGTTCCACGCGACGCGCCTCGCGATTCCCGGCATGAAGGCGCGCAAGTGGGGCCGCATCGTGAACATCGCCTCCGCACACGGGTTGATCGCGTCGCCTTTCAAGTCGGCCTACGTCGCGGCGAAGCACGGGTTGGTCGGCCTGACGCGCACCGTGGCGCTCGAAGTCGCGGAAGATGGCATCACCGCGAACGCGATCTGCCCTGGCTACGTGCTGACGCCGCTGGTCAAGGCCCAGATTCCCGATCAGGCGCGCACCCACGGCATGTCGGAGGACGAGGTGGTGCAGAAGGTGATGCTCGCCGAGCAGCCGACGCGCAGGTTCATCGAGATCGGCGAGATCGCGGCGCTCGCCGTCTATCTCGCATCCGACGCCGCGAAGTCGATCACCGGCGCGGCGCTGTCGATCGACGGCGGCTGGACCGCGCACTAGCCGACCGAGCCGCGCGGCGAGGGGCCCCGCGCTTGCGCGGGGATCGACGCGCGACGGGTGCGAGTGTCGGCGGCGGCCGACGCGCGGGGCCGCGGCTGGCGCCTGCGGTTCAAGGAGGCGCCGACCGAGCCGCGCGGCGAGGGGCCCCGCGCTTGCGCGGGGATCGACGCGCGAGTCCGCGACTGGCGCCTGCCACCAAGGGAGGCCGCGGCCGCGGAGAGAATGGAATCCATGCGCAAGAAGTCAAACGTCCGCATGATCAACCTCGCGCTCCAGGGCGGCGGAGCGCACGGCGCGTTCACCTGGGGCATCCTCGACTTCCTGCTGGAGGACCCGCGCCTCGCGATCGAGGGCCTGTCGGGCACCAGCGCGGGCTCGGTCAACGCGGTGGTGCTGGCGCACGGGCTGGAGCGCGGCGGACGCGACGGCGCGCGCGAAGCGCTCGCGCGCTGGTGGACGAGCGTGGCCGAACTCGGCACCGCGATCTCGCCGGTGCGGCGCGCGCCCTGGGAGTTCCTGCTTACCGGGTGGGACCCCTCGTTCACGGCGAGCTACCACGCGTTTCGCGCGCTCACCCAGGCGTTCTCGCCCTACCAGCTGAATCCGGGGAACGTGAACCCGCTGCGCTCGCTCCTCGACTCGCAGGTCGACTTCGCGGCGCTGCGTTCGTGTCGGGCCGTGAAGCTGTTCCTGTCGGCCACGCGAGTTCGCGACGGAAACATCCGCGTCTTCCACACGCACGAGGTCTCGGCCGACGTGGTGCTCGCGTCCGCCTGCCTGCCCCAGTATTTCCAGGCCGTCGAGGTCGGCGGCGAGGCGTTCTGGGACGGCGGCTTCACCGGCAACCCGGCGCTGTTCCCGTTCTTCTACGAGTGCGGGTCGCGCGACGTGGTGATCGCGCACGTGAACCCGATCGTGAGGGAGGGGGTGCCGGTGCTTCCCGACGCGATCGCCGACCGCGTGAACGAGGTGACCTTCAACAGTTCGCTCATTGCCGAACTGCGCGCGATCGCGTTCGTGCAGCGGCTGGTGGCGGAAGGCTGGCTCAAGGTCGAGAAGCGCTCTCGGCTCCGCTACATCCGGATGCACGCGATCCGCGCCGATCGCGCGCTGGCGGAGTTCTCGGAAGCCTCGAAGTACGAACTCGACCTCGCGTTCCTCACGATGCTGCGCGACCGCGGGCGCGAGACCGCGGCCGCCTGGCTCGACCGGACCTGGCCGTCGATCGGAAGGCGCTCGTCGATCGACATCCGGCGCGAGTACCTCGACGGCGCACCGATGGTCGATCCGCCCGCGCCAGCGCGGAGGCCGAGGCGGAAGGGCGTCCCCAAAGCGAAACGGGCCCCGAAGGGCCCCGTTTCCGGACCGGGCGCGAAGCCCGCTCGCCGCCCGGCTACGCCGAGAAGCTCGACCCGCAGCCGCAGGTCGACTGGGCGTTCGGGTTCTTGATCACGAACTGCGCGCCTTCGAGGCCGTCGGTGTAGTCGATCTCGGCGCCGGCGAGGTACTGGTAGCTCATCGGGTCGATGAGCAGCGTCACGCCGTTCTTCACCATCGAGGTGTCGTCTTCGGCGACGGCCTCGTCGAACGTGAAGCCGTACTGGAAGCCCGAGCAGCCGCCGCCGGTCACGAACACGCGCAGCTTGAGTTCGGGGTTGCCCTCCTCCTCGATCAGCGAGCGGACCTTCTCGGCTGCGGCGTCGGTGAAGTTGAGCGGGGCGGGCATCTCGTTCATCGCATTCATCGTCGTGCTCCTGGGGACCCGGGGGTCCGTTGCCTGCTGGGGGTCGGGGATCAGCCCTGGACCCGTTTCAATTCGACCACCGACGCCGATTCCGGTTCGGCGGCACCGTGGTTCAACCGGCCTTGGATCACCGCGCCGACGTGCATCTCGAGCGTCTTGTACGAGACGTCTCCGGTCAGGCGCGCCTTGGGCTGGAGTTCGAGGTAGTCGCTCGCCGTCACCGGGCCGTTCACCGTACCGTTGACGACGATGTGGGACACGCGGATCTCGCCGTCGATGCGCGCCTGCTCGCTGATCACCAGCGTACCCGCCTGGCCGTCGACCGTGGCGACGTTGCCCTCGACCCTGCCGTCGACCCGGAGGCCCCCGGTGAACACGATGTCGCCGCGGACCGAGGTTCCGGCTCCGATCAGGCAGTCGATGCGCTTCTGGGGCGGAGGGTGTTTCCTGTCGCTGAACATGGGGCCTCCCTACGAGAGGGCAAGGGTCCGGGCGGCCCGCGGTGCCGCGCTGCCGTCCTCGTAGGCGCGAACGGTGAGCGAGCGCACCTGCGTTCCGGACGGAACCCGGAAGATCCCCTCGATCCGCTGATAATACTTGAATCGCAGCTTGAGGGTCGGGGCGACGTCCGGCCGGTCCTCGGGCAGCAGGAGGGTCGACTGGCGGCCCGGTTCGCCGTCGCCCGATTCCGCGCCCAGGATCGCCGTCAGCGCGAGGCGGCCCACGAAGTCGTCGCGCGGGGTGCCTCCGCGGACCACCAGGACGCTGTAGTGCCAGGCGGACTCGCCGCTCTTCTCCACCACCAGCCGCGGGATCGAGAGCCCCACCTGCTTGCTCGAATCCGCGACGAGCTTCTGCAGGAACGCGAGTTCCTCCTTCGCGGACTGGGCTTCCTGCGTGAGCTCGCTCACCTGGCGCGAGAGCGTCGCCTGTGCGCCCCGGGTCATCGCGAGCTCGCTCTCGAGCGCCGAATTCGCGAGGCGCAGCGCCGCCGACTCCTGCGCCAGCCGGTCGACGTCGGCGCGCGCGGTGGCGAGCTGGCGCTCGGTCTCCTTGTAGTGGAAGGCACCGAAGATCTGTCCGAAGTCGAAGCCCCACCACCACATGCCGCCGACGAGGGCCACCAGCGCGAACGCGATCGCCGCGCGCCAGGGCCAGCCCAGGTGGGTGCGCACCGACATCCGCGGTGCGCTGATCGAGAAGCGACGCCGGACCCGGCGCCAGGCGTGATCGACCGACATCGCGGAAAACTAAGGCAGCACGGGCAGCGCCTCGAGCCCGGTGGTCTCCGGGAGCCCGGCCATCAGGTTCATGTTCTGGATCGCCTGGCCGGCAGCGCCTTTCACGAGGTTGTCCTCGACAGCGAGCACCATCGCCATGTCGCTGCCGGCCGGACGGTGGACCGCCAGGCGCAGCACGTTCGACGCGCGCACCGAACGCGTGTCCGGGGCCGAGCCGGCGGGCATCACGTCGACGAACGGCTCGCCCGCGTAGCGCTTCTCGTAGAGCGCCTGAAGATCGAGCTCCGGCTTGACGAGCGGGGCGTAGAGCGTCGCGAAGATGCCGCGGATGGCCGGGGTGAGGTGCGGCGTGAACACGAGCGACACCGGGGACTTCGCGGCGGTCGAGAGCCCCTGCGCGATCTCCGGGTGATGGCGGTGGCCCTTCACGCCGTAGGCGGCGAAGTTGTCCGACGCTTCGGCGAACAGGATGTTGAGTTCCGCCTTGCGGCCCGCGCCCGACACGCCCGACTTGCAGTCGGCCACGAGATGCTTCACGTCGACCGCGCCGGCCTCGAGGAGCGGCAGGAAGCCCAGCTGCACCGCGGTCGGGTAGCAGCCGGGATTGCCGACGATGCGCGCCTTGCGGATCGCCTCGCGGTTCACTTCGGGAAGGCCGTACACGCTCTCGGCCAGGAGGTCCGGGCAGGCGTGGGGCATCTTGTACCAGCGCTCGAACAGCGCCGGATCCTTCAGCCTGAAATCGGCGGCGAGGTCGATGATCCGGACCCCGGCGCCCACCAGTTCGCGCGCCTGCGCCATCGCGACGCCGTGCGGCGTGGCGAAGAACACGAAGGCGCAATCGGCGAGCCCCGCCTTGTCCGGCTCGGCGAACACGAGGTCGTCGTAGCGGCGGCGCAGGCTCGGGAACATGTCGGACACGCGCGTCCCCGCGTCCTTGCGCGACGTGATCGAGCGCACGCGGGCGTGCGGGTGCTGCGCGAGGAGCCTCAGGAGCTCGACGCCCGTGTAGCCGGTCCCGCCGACGATGCCGACGTCGATTCTCATGCCTGTGTCATAACGAGCTTCGATTCTAGCAACTTTGGGCCGCGGCGCAGCGTCGGGGTTCCCGGTCCGGCGGGGGCGCCAGGAGCGAAAAGGCCGCCCGAAGGCGGCCTTGTCGAACGGACGGTCGCCGCCTACCGCTTGCTGAACTGCTTGCGGCGGCGCGCCTTGTGGAAACCGACCTTCTTGCGCTCGACCTCGCGCGCGTCGCGCGTCACGAGGCCTGCCTTCGAGAGCGCCGGCTTCAGTTGCGCGTCGTAGTCGATCAGCGCGCGCGTGATGCCGTGGCGCACCGCGCCCGCCTGTCCCGACTCGCCGCCGCCGGACACGTTGACCATGACGTCGAAGGTCTTTTCGTGATTGGTGAGCGTGAGCGGCTGGCGCACGACCATGCGGCCGGTCTCGCGCGCGAAGAACTCGTCGACCGGCTTCTCGTTGACGACGATCCTGCCGCTGCCCTGTTTCAGGAACACGCGGGCGACCGAGGTCTTGCGCCGGCCCGTGCCGTAATAGTAGTTGCCGATCATGTCAGGCCTTGGAGACGTCGAGGGACTTGGGCTGCTGCGCCGTGTGCGGGTGCGACGGACCCGCGTAGCACTTGAGCTTCTTCAGCATCGCGTAGCCGAGCGGTCCCTTGGGGAGCATGCCCTTGACCGCGATCTCGAGCGCGCGGCCGGGGAAGCGGGCCTGCATCTTGCCGAAGGTCGTGGTCCTGATCCCGCCCGGATAGGTCGTGTGGCGGTGGTAGAGCTTGGTCTCGTCCTTGGTGCCGGTGACGCGCAGCTTCTCGACGTTGGTGACGACGATGAAGTCGCCGGTGTCGATGTGGGGGGTGTAGATCGCCTTGTGCTTGCCGCGCAGGCGCAGCGCGATCTGGCTCGCGAGGCGGCCGAGCACCTGGTCGGTCGCGTCGATGACATACCAGTCCCGGCGAACGTCGGCGGGCTTGGCGGAATAGGTTTTCATGGCGTGGCGGTGTAGGTCGCGAAGGGGACCGAACGAACGAAGCAAAGTCTTGAATTGTAATCCGGATCGACCGTTCCGGTCAACGTGCCGGCTCGGCGGCGCGACGTTGCGGCGGCGCAACATCCCGAGGCGGCCCGGACGCCGGTGCGGCGCCGGGTCGGGCCGGGAAAAAAAAGGGCGCAGCGCTTTCGCGCCACGCCCGAGAATTCCATCCTAGGAGGAGGAGGGATGGAATGCGCCGATGGAGGCGAGGGAGAACCCCGCCGGGCCGTCGACCCTTCCAGAATCGCATATTGCGGCGCACAATGCAAATCGGCCCTCGGTGGGGCAGGGTCATCGAACGGTTGGACGGGATTCGTCCCCGACGACCCGGGCTGCAGACTGCCACGGGATGCGTATCCTGCACCATGGCGGCTGGTATTGCGGGTGAGCACACACTGACTCGAAGGGGATCATGAAGGCACGCATCAAGTGGTCGGAAGGCATGTCGTTCGTTGCCCAGACCGGGAGCGGGCACGCGCTGGTCGTCGATGGCGCGCCCGAGCACGGAGGCCGCAACCTCGGGGCCCGTCCGATGGAACTGGTGCTGGCCGGCGCCGCCGCCTGTACCGCTTTCGACGTGGTCCTGATCCTCAGGAAGGCGCGGCAGCCGGTGACCGATTGCGTCGTCGAGGCGGAGGCCGACCGCGCGGCGGTCGAGCCGAAGGTGTTCACGCGCATCCGGCTCGCCTACACGGTGGCGGGACACGGCCTCGATCCCCGTCAGGTCGAGCGCGCGGTGAAGCTGTCGAAGGAGAAGTACTGCTCGGCGACGATCATGCTCGGCCGGACCGCGGAAATCGAGACGACGGTGGCGATCGTCGAAGGCGATCGGGTGACGCTCGACCCACCGGCTCCGGCGCGGGGCTGACCGCGCCGGCGCTGCCTCGCAGGATCTCGCGGGGAGTCCAGCTCCTACCGCATGGCCGCCGGCGCGCCGACGAAGCCCCGCACCTCGACCTGCGCCTCGACCGTCGTGAGCTTTCCCGACTCGTCGGCGAGTTCGAAGCGGAGCGGCACCGGGTGTCCCGGCGCGATCGCCTGCGTCACGTCGACCAGGCGCAGCACCGACCCCTTGAGCGCAAACCGCGTCTCGCCGCGCGGGATCGCGAGCTTCTCGACGACGTGCGGCACGCTCGACGGGTCGCGCGGGTCGTGGACGACGATGTCGACACGACGGGCCGCGGGCGTGCGCACCGCGACGAGCGTCGCCGGTGTGCCGGTGCGCAGGTCCGCGTAGGCGTCCGCGCGGGCCGCGCCGGCCGCGGCCGGGCGCATCCACGCATTGGCGATCGTGACCTCCGCCTGCGCCGCGCCGGCCGCGAGGAACGCGCAGGCGGCGAGCGCTGCGCCGAGCCGGTTCACGTCGCCTGCCGCAGGAGCCGGATCAGGCTGGACGTGTCCCAGCGCCCGCCGCCCATCTGCTGGACCCGCGCGTAGAACTGGTCGACGATCGCGGTGACCGGCAGCGAGGCGCCGTTCGCGCGCGCTTCGCCGAGGCAGATCCCGAGGTCCTTGCGCATCCAGTCGACCGCGAAGCCGAAGTCGAACTTGTCGGCGGCCATCGTCTTCCCGCGATTGTCCATCTGCCAGGACTGCGCCGCGCCCTTGCCGATCACGTCGAGCACCCGGTCGGCGTCGAGTCCCGCGCGGAGCGCGAAATCGACACCTTCGGCGAGTCCCTGCAGGAGGCCCGCGATGCAGATCTGGTTGACCATCTTGGTGAGCTGGCCCGCGCCTGCCGGACCCATCAGCGTCACCGCGCGCGCGTAGTGCGCGAGCACGCCCTCGGCGCGCGCGAAGGTCTGCGCGTCGCCGCCGACCATGATCGTGAGCTTGCCGTTCTGCGCACCGGCCTGCCCGCCGGACACCGGGGCGTCGAGGAAGCCGATGCCCGCTGCCGCCGCCGCGGCGTGAACCTCGCGC
>WBZL01003171.1_pt1 | contig 15287 bp, 14 predicted proteins | sample 5204291 | NCBI WGS metagenome assembly WBZL01 (sample SAMN12344345, study PRJNA552823) | activated sludge metagenome | biome: Activated sludge suspended growth; feature: Nitrification reactor; material: Wastewater; isolation source: activated sludge from nitrification reactor of wastewater...
GCCCCTCGTGGAGGTCCCGTACTGGGAGAACAACACCAAGAGCTGGGTGTACGGCGTCAGCAACGACATCACGCCGGTGCTCTCCGGCATGACCGCCGGCTACCTCATCCAGGACGCGGGCGCCGCCCACTCCTGACCGGCCTGAGTCGCTGCAGCGGCCGACGCCGCTGCAGTGCTGAAGCCAAGGCCACCAGAGCGAGCCGCGCCGCTCACACGCGCGGTCACCGGAGACATACCGCATGTCCGAGATACGCAACTACCAGGTGCTCAGCCCGATCAAGTTCGGCGGCCGCGTCTATCGCGGCGGCACGGCTGAGCTGCCCGAGCGCATCGGCAACGAGCTGGTGCGCAGCGGCCGTCTGGCAGAACTGCCGGCGGAGCCTCCCAAGGCGCCTTCGGACACGGTCACGAATCACCCCGAGAGCCAGCCGGCGATAGCGGAGGCCGGCACTGGTGACAGCGGCGCCGCCGTCACCTCCAAGCCGGCCGGAGGCGCGCCTCCGGCCGACGCGGAGGAGGCGCCCGTCGTGGCTCCGCCCAGGAAACCCCGCAAGGCGAAGGAATCCCAGTGATGGACGTAAACCAGCAGCAAGCGCGCGAGTTGGCGGCGATCTTCAATTCGCCCGCTGAACTCCTGGCTGCGCTCAACGACCGCTTGGGACAGGCGCAGATGATTGTCCTGCGCCTGAGCGAACTCGGCTGGGAGATCGACCAGGTCATTCCCGAGCAGGTCCAGCGCTCCGGCGCTGGAGCCAGCACGGACAGCCAGGTCTATCTGGCCAACGGCATCACCCAGCCGCGCGCCGATGGCGCAGTGCGCGTGCGTGCCTGGGATGAAGCCATCGCCCGCGCGCTCGCGTCCGATGACGAGCCGACGCGCCGCTGGGGCACCGAGCGAGCCGTGCAGCCGTGGGTGTTCATCCAGGACACGCTGGCGCTGACCACACTCACGCTCGAACAGCGCCGCAACATCGGCACCAACTGTGCCAACGCGCGGTTCTCGAACGGGCTGCTCGGCGGCGCCAAGAAGGGCTTTGCCTGGCCGGCATTCAAGACCTACCTCACCGAGGACGGCGATCTGCGCATGGGAGACGGCATCGCTGACGCGTTCGCGGTCAACGATGACCTGGTCGACCTCAACAAGCGCGTCCGCAGCCGCGGCTACTGGGCTGCGGACATGGCCCAGCTCGCGGAGCGATCGCTGCTGCACTTCGTGATGACCAGCGGCCGCGCGACGCAGCCGCTGACGCCCGGCACGTTTGGCGCGAAGCGCTGACGCGGACCATGTACTGCACCCCCGCCCAACTTGCCGAAGCCAAGCTCGCCCGCGAGCTGGCGCAGCTCTGCACGCCGGAGCGCTATGCGCCGGTTGCGGACGAGCTGATGGAGGCAACGCTGCGCGGGGATGACCGCAGCACGTTTGACCCGGACCAGGTGGCGATTGCCGATGTGGCGCTCGCAGCCGTTGCCACCGCCCTTGACGGCGCGGACCGATACATCGACGGATTCCTGCTGCAGCGCAAGCCGGTGCCCTACACCGTGCCGCTCAGCCCGGTACCGCTGCTGGTCAGCGAGTGGGCCAAGCACATCGCGCGCTACTTCCTGCACAAGGATCGCGTCGGCACGGTCGAGGCATCCGATCCCGTGATCCGCAACTACCGGGATGCGACCCGGCTGCTCGAACTGACGGCGGCTGGCAAGTTCTCGCTTGGCGCCACCGATCCGCTGCCGCCGCCGAGCAGCGGCGCGCCGGAGTACTGCGCACCCGAACGCCTCTTCACCCTCGACACCCTGGGGGATTTCTGATGCTCGCCGGGCCATTTCCCGCCGAGGCAGTGATCGCCCGACTGCAAACGGTGTCGTCGTTGCGCCTGGTGTCTGGGGCGGCCGCGCTGGAGCAGGCACTGAAGACGCCGCCCCGTGCATTGCCGGCCGCTTACGTGCTGACCCGCGAATCCGGCCGCCGCCCGGGCGACTACACCGATGCCTACGCGCAACCGATGACCGTGGAGGTGGTGGTGGTGCTCTGGCTGGGCCACGTAGGCCAGCAAGACACGGGCGCCGCCGCTGCATCCGCCATGTCGCAGCTGGAGCGCGAGGTGCGCACGTGCCTGCGCGGATGGTCGCCACCCAGCCCGTTCGAGCAGCTTTGGGTTCGCGCCAGCGGATCGGATCAGTACCTGGGCGGAATTCAGACCCGCCAGGTGGCCTTCAGTGCCGACTACCGCGACCAGGAGATTCCATGAATCCGTTTCGGGCAATGCCATTTCCCGGCAGCGGCGCTCACGACTGGCGCGTGGAGTCCGGCGCCCTGGTGGCTGAGGTGCCGGCCGAGCCGGCGCCGCAGGCGCCCGCCGCTTCCGCGCCGCTGCGCATGCCACGCAACCCCACCAAATCCGCCGCGGCGCCGCGCCGCAAAGCCCGCACCCGCAAGGAGTAAGCCGTAATGCAACCCGCCCTGGACTTTTTCCGCAAGCGCGCCGTGCTGCTCAAGATCGAGAGTACGGAAGGCGAAGACTCCGCGCCGGTGGTCGGCTCGGATGGATTCCGCCTGTTCGACGGCTCGGCGAGCATCGACTACGACACCGTCGAGCGCCCGGAGGACAAGCCGCACCTGGGACACGATCCCTTCGTCCTGGCCAACCCGCGCGTCGGGATCCAGGGCACCTTCGAATTGTGGCCGCCGGCCGAGCCCGGCCAGGCCACCAACTCGGATGCCTGGGCCGCCATCGTGCTGCGCCCCGCTGGCATGGCGGTCACCAAGAGCGCCTCCGGCGCGCTGACGCGCTACAACCCGGTCAGCGTTGCGATCGCCACCGTCACCGGCCACTGGTACCACACCCGCGAGCTGATCAAGGGCGTGGGCATCCGGGCGGACATCTCGTCCCTCAAGATGGAGATCGGTCAGCGGTTCACCGGCCAGGTGTCCTTGATGGGCGAACTGTCGGCCGAGGTGGAGGCCACGACCGACCCGACGGTGGTGCTGCCCACCAAGGTGCCGGTGGTCGCCAGCAAGCGCAACAGCGTGTGCCGCATCCGCACGCTCGTGCGCGGTGGCACGCCGAGCACGGATGGCACCCCGCTGGAAGATCTCCACGTGTGGGCAAAGCTGCTGCAGGTGGACCTCGGGAACTCTCCCACTTACAAGGAGTACACCGAGAAGGGCGCCACGACCATCGATCGGCGTTCCACCTTCACGCTGCGGATTGCCGAGACCGACATCACCAACGACTTCAACCCCGAGTACTGCCGCCGCCACCACATCCTGATCGAGGCCGACTGGCGCCTCTGGGAGACGGACGCCAAGGACGGTCTCTACAGCATCCTCGGCTTTCGCGGTCAGATCGAGACCGTCACGCGCGTCGACATCGACAAGGACAAGGGCTGGGAGATCAAGGGCCGCTGCCTGCCGTCGCCCGCGGGCAACGACGAGTGGTACGCCGGCTTCGGCGACAACCGCTTCCAGCTGCGCGGCACGTTGCCGAACGGCACCGAGGAAGTGGCCTACGTGGCCACCGGCCCGCTGGCCACCGGCGACTACGAGGGCACGCTGGCCTGGACGATCACCGGCGGCGCGCTGCCGGATGGTCTGTCGCTGAATGCCAGCACCGGCGTGGTCAGCGGCACGCCCGCCGATGGTGAGGCCGGCTCCTACACGGTCGAGATCACGGCCACCGACGACACCTCGCCTACCCCGAAGACGGCGGTCAAGGAGTTCACCTTCACCATCGCCGCCTGATCCCTTGCGGGCGTGGCGGTGCGCCCGCCGCCGGGCCGGTTCGCCGGCCCTGGCGTCACTCACCGCCGAACAAATTGGACACCGCCATGCTCAAAGTCAATGAAGTTGAAACCGTCGAACGCCAGGTCACCCTGCTGTGGCCGAAGCCCGACACCCGCGTCCCCGTGGCACAGCGTAAGCCGGTCATCCTGGACGGATCGGTGACCTGCGATTTCGCGCTGTACAGCCAGGAGGAAGCGCAGGAGCTGGACGCGCAGGTCGAATCCGGCGACCTCACCATCGCGGAGCGCTTCGAACGCCTGGTGCCGGACATCCGGGGCCTGCCGCTGGCTGAAGGTCAGACCGCGCACCAGTGGCTGATGCAGCACAAGTACGGCGCGGTCGTGCGCAATGCCATCTGGGAGGAGTACACGCAGTTCCTGGGCGAGGGCCGCCAGGGAAACTCGAAGAAGCGGCGCTGATCCTCTCGGGCGAGCAGGTGCCAGACGCGCGCGAGCCTTCTGACACCTGCGAGCCTGATTCAGACGCCGTCGAGGTTGGCCTGGCCGAGGCGGACGAAACCACCAGCGAGGACGACGATGGACGCGAACGGGTGGTGGACGTCTGGACCTGCAACCTGCTCGCCGTCCGCGTGTTTCAGCACTGCACCATCACCGGCATCAGCGCGGGCCTCGGTGGCATCTGGTGGACCGGAATTGCGGCTGAAGAGATCAGCGTGGTTTGCCGGTTGCTCAACGTGCCGGCCAGCCAGCAAGCGGATGTCACCTGGGATGTTCGCTACATGGGCAAGTGCGTTGCAGACGCGCGCAACCAGCGCGCGGCCGAGGCAGCCAGGCGCCGCGAACACAGCCGTTAGACATTGGGGATCCCGCTGGAAACAGCGGGACTACTTGGCGACCGATCCAATCAGCGTCATGCAGGCAATGCCAACCGCAGCCAGCCCCCAGCTTGCGAGCGCGATCAACGCGTACCACACGAGCGCAGCCGGCCAGCCAAGGATGGCCAGGACGCAGGCCAGCATGAAGGCAACGAGCGTGATGTTCTGGGCAATCCGCATGGGGCTTGGCTGGCATGAATGAGGCCCCTGTTACTTTACGGATATTGGCCGAGAACGACCAGTTAATCGGCAAGATGACGGTCAGCCGCGCAGCGCTTGCGCAGCTCGGAACTGCCGGTAAGACCGCTGGCCAGGAAGCCACTCAGGGGCTCGGCAAGGTCACCGCCGAGGCCGAGAAGATTGCTCCGGCGGCCACTGCCGCAAAGCGCGGCCTGGACTCGATCAGCAAATCGCTGGGCGACATGCGCGCCAGCGTGGCTGCGCTGGCTGGTATCGGTATCGGCCTGGCGAAGGTGCGTGAGTACACCGCGCTGGCCGCGCAGATGTCGGATGCCTACAGCAACATCACCAGCAAGATCCGCAACGTCACCGACAGCGAGCAGGAACTGGTTGCCGTTCGGCAGCAGCTGTTCGCCGTTTCGCAGGCCACCCGCAGCAGCTTCGAGACGACATCCGAGCTTTACACGCGTCTGGCGCGCGCGACGGCCGATCTCAACGTCGGCCAGCAGCAGCTGATTCAGATCACGGAGACCATCAACCAGGCATTCGTGGTCAGTGGCGCGACCACCCAGGAGGCCAACGCCGCGATTATCCAGCTCTCTCAGGGGCTGGCGGCCGGCGCATTGCGAGGCGACGAGTTCAACTCGGTCGCCGAGCAGGCGCCTGCGATCATGGACATGCTCAGTCAGTCGCTGGGCAAGACGCGGGGCGAGCTGCGGCAGATGGCCGAACAAGGGCAGCTCACCGCAGATGTGATCGTGACCGCGCTCGGCGAGGGCGCCGCGGGCGTCGCGGCGCAGTTCGACAATATGCAGACCACGATCAGCGGTGCGCTCCAGCAGCTGCAGAACGCAGCGTTGGCGTGGATCGGATCTGCCAACGAGGCCACTGGTGTATCGAAGATCACGGCTGGCGCGATCTCGCTGGTCGCATCCAACTTCGGGCTGATTGCGACAGCAGTGGCGCCGGTGGCCCTGGTCCTCACCGCGGTTCTGGTGCCCGCGCTATTGAGCGCCGCCGCGGGGACCTCCGCAGTCACCGCGGCTGTGACGTTCCTGAACACCGCGTTGCTGCGCAACCCACTCGGAATTGCTGCTGTCGCCGTGGGAACCCTCGTGGGCGCGCTTCTGACGCTGCGCAATGCGGAAGCGCAGCGTCAGGCCGAGTTCGAGGCTGGCATCCGGTCTCTGGATGAAACGAGCGGCGCGCTTGAGCGCATGTCGGTGGCGTTCGAGGATGCCGCGACCCTGCCGCCGAAGCTCTCGGCGCAATTTCGCGAAGCGGCCAGTGCTGCCCAGCAGCTGGCGGATACACGGGATGCATTGGCCGAAAAGCGGACGCGGATTGCGCAGATCGAAGCTCAGATTGAGGCCCTGATACGATCGCGGACCGCTGGCGGAGCAATGCTGGCGCGTCTCGGCGCGGAGCTGGCCACTGCTCGCGCAGAGTACGACGCAATGGAGCAATCTCTTGGCCGGCTGTCCAATGCAGTCGATCTCGCTGCCAGCAACTTCGCGAGCCGCTTGGCGCCTGCGATCGAGGCTGGCACCGATGCGCTGGTTAGGCTGGCGAACGCAACGGACGCGGTGAGTGCTTTCCAGGCGATCCGCGACGGCATTGCTGGTGTGGTGGCTGAGGTGCAGACGCTGACCTCGGCCGAGGACCGCATGCGGTCATTGTTCGGGGTGATCCAAGCCGGCGCGGCGAAGTCTGCGGAAGACCTCAAGACCGCGGGCAAGTCCGCAGTACAGATCGCCCAAGAGTCGGTTGCTCAGTTCGAGGCGATGGCCGCGCAGTTCCCGACACTGTTTGGCCCCGGGGTCCTCGGGGCCATGCGGGAGCAAGGCAAGCAGTGGATAGCCAACCTCCAGGCGATCGAACAGGCGAAGACGGCGGCATCCGACGCGGCCAAGGCCCAGCGCGAGCAGGACAAGGCCCAGCGGGAGGCGGCGCAAGCGGCCCAGATGCTGCAGCGCGCGAATGGCGACCTGGCGCGCAGCATGATCGACGTGGCCGTTGGCAACGGAGACATGACCGATGCGCTGGGCGAGTACGCCCAGGGGGTCATGGATGCCATCGACTACGCCGAAGACCTGCGCAAGGCAAAGGTGGATGAGCGCGCAGTCACGGAGTTCCTGGAAGATGCGCTGCGGTCTCTGCAGGGCGCCTATGAGCGCAACACCCGAGCCGCCGAAGCCGACGCCGCTGCGTCCGCAGCGCGCGCCAATGTGGTGGGCAACCTGCTGGCAGACCTGGAAGAGGAAGCCCGCCTGTCTGCAATGACGACCGAGCAGCGGCGAGTCGAAGAGATCGTGCTGCGCGCGGTGGCACAGGCGCAGGAGGAGGCCAACCGCCAACAGGATGCGTCGATCGCGCTCAGCCCTGCTCAGGTTGCATCACTGCGCCAGCAGGTCGCCGCTCAGCTGGAGCTGATCGATACCAACCAGCGGGCGCAGCGTTCCATCGAGGATAACCAGCGGGCATGGGAAGACTTTTCCTATGGGCTGGCCGACGCGCTGCTCGCTGGCGGCCGCCAGACCAGCGACTACCTGAAGCGCCTTCTGGATGACCTGAAGCGGCAGATTCTTGGGTCTGGGATACACGCGCTGTTCCGGAGCATCTTCGGCATCGGCGGAACCGCAAATGGCGGGCCACTGTCGATGCTTGGGGCTATGTTCGGTGGTGCGGGCAGTGGTGCAGGGCTATTCGGCAATCTGCTGGGCGGCGGCGGGAACAGCGCCGGCGTGCTCGGAAGCATGTTGTTTGGCGGTGGCTCCGGCTTCACCGGGCTGATGAACCTGTTCCGGGGCGGCACGATCTCGTCGTCGATGGGTATCCAGCAGGTCAACGCCATCACTGGTGCGCAAGGCGCCAGCGGCGGCGCCGGCTCGATCTTCGGCGGCGGCATGCTCCAGAACGGCTTTTCGATGGGCGGCATGATGGGTGCCGGCGGCGGGATCATGATGGGCCTGCAAGGCATCCGCACGGGCAACGCCTTGCAAGGCGCAGCGGGCGGCGCAATGGCCGGCATGTCCATCGGCGGCCCGTGGGGCGCGCTGATCGGCGGGATCATCGGTGGCCTCGGCGCGCTGATCCGCGGAAACAAGCCGCCTGATTTTCGGGTGGGCGGAACGCAGGCATCGGTGCGCAATCCCGAGGGCGGATTCGAGACCGTGTTCGGGCGCGTGCGCGCGGGCAGCCGCGAGATCTCGTGGGAAAGCCTGGTGCAGCCGATGCAGCAGTTCGACCAGGCGATCGCGGACATGGTCCAGTCCTTTGGGATGGGCCAGCAGCAGATGGACTCCATCCGCGATGCCCTGGCGCGCTGGAGCGTGGACCTCAAGGGAGATGCAGCGACCGCTGAAGGCGTGTTGGGTAGCCGGTTCGGCGCCATCCTGAGCACATTCAGCCAGGACGTGCAGACGTTCGTCGGCAACACCGGCACTGTCCAGGAGCGCGTGGGTCGGCTCGCTGACGCGCTGGCGATCGAGGACATCGTGGATGTCGGCGCATTGGGCGACTCTTTCGCCGACGTCTCCGCGCTGCTCGGAGAGTACCGTCAGGGCACGGAGGCGATTACCGACACCTATGCGCGTGTCCTAGGGTCCGTGACCTTGCTGGACCAGGCGCTGGCGTTGTCGGGCACGACTTTGGACATGACCCGCGGCGAGCTGATCCGCTTCGCCATCGACATCACCGACGCAGCCGGCGGCCTGGAGCGCGCGCAGCAGTTGTGGGGCGGGTACTACGCCACTTTCTATACAGAGACCGAGCGCGCCCAGGTGCAGCTGGCTCAGGCGACCGAGCGCGCAACCGCGCTGTTCGCGGCGGCCAACCTGGACCTGGCCCAATACACAGGAGACGGCGGGGCCGCGGCCTTCCGCGACATGTTCGAGCGCCTGCTGCCGACGTTGAGTGCCGAGGCGGTCGTGCAGTACCTGGAGATGGCCGAGGCGCTGGGTATCGTCATCGACCTGACGGGTCAGGCGTCTGGCAATGTGTCCGAGTTTGCCGGCACGCTGGCCGATCTGATGGCGGACGTGGCCGGCCAGCTGGCCGAGTTTGCCCCGCAGCAGTCCTGGGCGCAGCAGCTGGCCGCCATCAACACCGAGACCGAGGCGCTGATCACCCGCGCCACGGAGCTGGGCGCCACAGAGGAGCAGCTCGCCACCATCCGTGAACTGGGCGCAGCCCGGGTTGCCGATGTGCTGGCCCAGCAGGCCGACGCCTACCGCCAGTACGCGGACCTTGTGGGCGGCCTGGCGGATGAGGCCGCAGACCTGCGCGGGCTCACCGACTACCAACGCGAAATGCGGGAGATTGACCGCTGGACGCGGCAGACGGCTGATGCCCTCAACACGGCCGCGCGCGCTGCCGGCATGCAGTCAGCGGCGGAGGAAGACCTAGCGCTGATGCACGAAGTGGCGGCCGGCCGCGCCGCAGCGGCGATGGCGCGCCTGAGGGAGCATGGCCGGGATCTGGTTGAGCAGCTGCGTGCGCTGCGCACCAGCGAGGCTGGGGATGTGATCGAGGCCGGCGGCGCCGTCGGCACATGGATGGGACAGGTCAGCAGCGGCATGGACCAGGTCACGCAGGCCACGGACAACGCGGTCCAGGCGCTGATCGGCGCCCAGCAGCGCGTGCGCGACTGGCTCAACGGGATCATGTCCAGCGATCTCAGCGGATTGCGCCCGCGTGACCGCCTGACCGAGATGCTGGCGCTGGCCGAGCGCACCCGCGCAGCCGCGGCTGGCGGCGACGCGGAAGCGCTGGCGCGCATGCCGCAGATAGCGGACGAGCTGCTGCGCCTGGGCCGCGATGTGTATGCCAGCGGCTCGCAGTACTTCGACCTGCGTGACATGGTCCGCGGTTGGATGCAGGAGCTGGCGGACATCGTCATCCCTGAGCCAGCGCCGTCACCGGGGCCGGCTGGTGGTGGCGGCGGCGGCGGTGGTGGCGGTGGTGGCGCCTACGGCGACGCGTACACGCTGGAGCAGGAGGCCGCGGCCGCCGAACGCGCCGCCGCCGAGCGCCGCGCCCTGGCGCTGGAGCTGACGGCCGTGATCCGGGACATGATGTCCGGCACGCAGCGTCCGCTGAGCGAGATCGAGGAGACCCTCGGCTACAGCATGGCCGAGCTGGTGGCAGACTTGGGCGTCTCGCTGTCCGACCTGTCGGTGGCTACCGCGTCCCAGCTCGCAACCATCGCGCAGTCGATGGGCGTGGAGCTGACGGACCTGGCCGCGCACGTGGGTGTCTCGCTGGGCTCGCTGGGCGATCGACAGAGCCTGCTCAACGATGCCCTGGAGTCGACCATCGCCACGCTGCCGGCCGGCCAGCGCGACCTGCTGGAGCCGCTGCTGCGCGACGTCGAACAGGCGGCCGCGCTGGGTGATGTAGCGGGCGTGGAGGCGGGCATCAGCGACATGGAAGACGCGATCGCGGAGATGGCCCCCGAGTTGCGCGATCTGCTGGCTCCATATTTCGCGCGGATCGTCCCTGCGGACCCGGCGACCGAGTTGAGCCATCTGGCCAGCCTGGATACGACGATGGGCAGCAGCCTTTCGGAGCTGCAGGCGCAGACGCTGCACCTTGCGGCCATCGAGGGCTTGCTCACGGGCGGTGGCGGGCTGCCGCTGCAGCCGACCGGGCCGCTCGTGCCTGGTGGCGGTCTGGGCGGCGGTGGCGGCGTACCTCCGCCAGGCTATGCCGTGGGCACCTCCTACGTGCCGAGCGATGGCCTGGCGTACCTGCACCGCGGCGAGATGGTGTGGCCGGCGGCCGTGTCGGACTTCTTCCGTCGCGAGGGCATCCCGATCTCCGCGCCGCCCCGCGCATTCGCCACACGATCCAACGATGGCGGCGACCCGGCCGTCACCGGCCTGCTGCGCGACATAGTCGTGGCAGCGCGCGAGAGCCAGGCGGAGCTGCGGGCGCTGCGTGAGCGGGTGGCGCAGCTTGAATCAACGATCGCGCAGGGAGACAACGCGAAGGTGCGCGCGATGGAACGGCAAACAGACCGACTCAATAGGACCTGATATGGCCAAATCACAAACTACCACCGGCATCGCGCATTCGGATGACGCCACGTTCAGGACGTGGATCACCGAGCTATCTGGTCAGCTGGATGCTGTCGGTCTGACTGTCGCTGCTGACACCGGCCAGATCAACCTGGCGACCGCGACGCGGCCAGGCACCAATACGGCTGCTGGGTATCAGATCCGATACCTCAATGACTCCCTGCATGCGACCAAGCCCCTGTACTTCAAGTTCGAATTTGGTACCGCAGGGTCGGCGAATACGCCAGCAATCTGGATTACTGCCGGGTCAGGCACAAACGGCGCTGGAACAATTACTGGCACGACGTACTTCGCGCGCGCCTTGGTCACTCCGAATACCGCGCCAGGTGCCGCTACCTACTTCACTGGCGTGTGCGTCTTGCCGGGGTACTTTGCCATGGTCTGGAAGCGTGGGCTCGTGAGCGGAAACTGCCCAAACTTCCTTGCGATGAGGACCTGCGACTCGTCAGGAACCATCTCCAGCGTAGGGTTCAACTTTTACTACTACGCGAACGTGAATGCCACATCACGGATTACGTACACCACGGCATCGTCAGCTGATCAGAGCAGCTACGCCACGTATCCGTCTGCGGCCACATCGACGCTCGTTGGCGGACAGCCGCAAGTGTTCCGTCATTTTGCCGCGCAGCCAGAGGTTCTTTGCGTTCCGTTCGTGCTCTCCTTCCTCGACGGCGAAATTGGCGACCTGAGCACGTTCACGGCGACTCCGGTCGGCGGCGCTGCGCGGACCTATCTGGCGCTTGCCGGTAGCTCTGGGCCCACCAATTGCGGGATGGCGCCTGGAGGGACTTGGTCGAACGGTCGTTTGGCGTTCCAGTGGGAGGATTGACTTGACTGATCTCCTTGCTAGGCCGTCGGGGGCGTTCACGGTCGCCCCTGATGTGTGGCCAAACCCGTCCATCCGCGCGCCGTACTTTGGGCATGACGTGCGGTTGGTTCTGCCCGCCGGCGCACTCCGCATCGGCGGCGACAGCCCGTCCGGCCTGGTGCTGTCCGGCGGTGCGCCAGCTGCCCGGACCGTGCGGCTATACGACATGGAGACCGGTGAGCTGGTTGCGGAGACGACCAGCGCGGGGGATGGCACCTACGCGTTCGGCGGCCTCTCAGCGCGCACGGACGGCTACGGCGTGTGGATCATGGGCGCCGCAGGTGAGCGCGGCGCGATCATCGCTGGCGTCGCTGCCGGGTCGCCGTGAGCTACACGCCTCCAGCGTACACCGATGCTGGTGGGTCGCTGTCGAGCGGCTACACGCCACCGGCGTACACAGCGGCTGGCGGTGATGTAGAGCCGTTGCCGCCGGTGCCACCGCCCCCGCCGGGCATTCCGACCACCCGCATTGCCCTGCTGGTGACCGTCGTGCAGCTGCGCGTCGGCAGCACCAGCTACTATTTTTCGGACGCCGAATACGGCGACGCCAACACCCGCTGGCATGACTGCCGCCTGGTTGGCGACATTGGCTACAGCCGCGGCGGTGACTGCGTGCTATGGGGGCGGGGCCAGCGCAGCGCGGCCGGGCTGGGAAACATCGAGATCATCAACGTCGATGGGCACCACGACGCGCTGGCCACTGGACCGCAGGATGACGCCGAGGTGCGCGTGTGGCGCGTCTACCAGGACCAGCCCATGTCCGCCGCCGTGCCGGTGGCAGCGGCGCCGGTGACGGACATCGAGGGCCGCGGCGAGGACACGCTGCGCATCGTCACGGGCGATCTGCGCACCCGGCTGAATATCCCGCTGCAGGCCACGCTGTACGCCACGGGTGAGGCGGTGGCCAGCGCGGTGGGCCGCCCGCGGCCGGTGTCGATCGGCAAGCCAAAGAGCTGCCCCATCGTTCTGGTGGACGATGTGGACTACGAATACGACGTGCACGACAGCGCCTCGTTCGAGGTGTTGCTGGTGCGCGATGCCGGCGTGGAGCTGGCGCTGGACACGGTGGATGACGGCGCGCCGGGATCGGCCGGCGATGAGGGCGACGGGTACATCATCGCGGCGCCGCCGATTAACGGCATCGAGCTGCTGCAGATGCCAGTGGGCCGGGTGGTGGCCGACATCGACGCCACGACCGCTGCCGCAGAGTCGATCATCGGCAGCGCTGAGGGCGATTTCAGCGCTGACCTGACCGACTGGACCGTGACCACCGACGACACCGGCGGCGGCACCGTCACCCTGGTGCAGAGCGCGGGTGTGGCGCAGTTCGACGCGGCCAAGGAGCCCGGTGGCGCTCCTGTGTACGCGCGCCTGCGCTTCCCCACGACGCTGTTGGCGGGTCAGCGCTACTCGTGGAGCATGGACGTTGACCTGGCCTGCGCGCACGACGATTCGACGCTGGAGTTGTTCCAGGTCTTCTTCGAGCCGCTGTCTGGCGCGTCTGGCGAGTACGTCACGCTGGCGCTGCGGTGGGAGACCGGCATCGAGGCGCTGAGCGGCGAGTTCACGGCGCCGGCAGCGGGGCGGCTTGTGATCAACGCTGGCGCGGCGAGCGTTGCCGGCGTCGACGGCGAGATCTCCGCCGCGGTGGACAACGTGCGGCTCTCCCGCATCGCCTCGGGCGGTACAGTGGCCGACGTGATCGAGCAGCTGCTCGCGCGCGCCGGCATTAGCAGCGACCAGATCGACAGCGACTCGATAGAGGAGATCCGGACCGCGCGGCCGTGGCCGGTGAGCTACTGGGCCGACAGCGCGGTCACCATCGCGGACGTTCTGCAGGAGGTGCTGGACAGCATCTATGGCTGGCACTACATCACACCCGATGGGCGCATCGCGTTCGGGTACCTGGTGCCGCCCGAGGCTGCCGACGAGAGCGTGCTGACGATCGATGTTTCGACGCTCGACGCCGGCATCGAGGTGTCCGCTGACCGCGCGCCGGGCCTGTCGACGACGGTCAGCGGCGCCCGCAACTGGTACCGCTACGGCCCCGGCGAGTTGGCGGATGCGGTGACCGACGCCGACCGCGCGATGCTCACCGCCGACTACCGCATCCGCTGCACCGCGACCGATCCCGTGGGCGTGGACCTGCGCCGCCGTCAGGGCGCCGCCGTGTCCCGCGAGAGCGAGTCCGGCATTGCCACCCTGCTGGATGATGAGGCCAACATCCAGGCCGCGGCGGACTACCTGGCGGAGCTGTACCCGGCAGACGTGGCGCGGAAGTTCTACCGCATCCCGGCGCTGCTGAGCGACGCGACGATCGCCGCGCTCAAGCCCGGCCGGAAGATCACCCTGGTGCGCGACCGCTACGGCTGCGACGCCGGCCGCGAGCTGCGCTTTATCAACATCACCGCGCGCGATGGCGACGGCACCGCCGTGCTGCTGGCGTGGGGGAGTGGAGACGCATGACCATCTCGATCGACCAGGCCAACTTCTTGGTGGGTTGGCGCAACCATGTGCTAGTGCGCGACGACGCAACAATCGAGTGCACCTTCGGCACCGTCAGCGCGGGCGCCATGTCAGCCCTGCAAACCATGCAACTGTCGGACCGCGTCACGCTGACGGATACCGTGGTGGGCGAAGGCGCGGCGACCGTGCAGGTGCACTGGGCGGTGTCGTCCGCTGCAGCGGTGGCCATCCAGCTGATCGGCCTGCTGAACTACACGCTGACCGCGCCCGGTGCATCTGCCGTGACCTGGAGCATGACCATCGCCCGCGCTGGCGGCGGGGGTCTTGAGGGCGAGCCGATCACCGTCTACAGCCGCCCGAGCGAGGATTTCCCGTCCCATGTCTGGGCGATCCTGGACGAAGAGCTGGACGACGCCTATGACGTCATTTTCTCGGTCAGTGCTGCGTTCAGCGCTGGCGGGACGCTGACTCTGAGCCTTGGCGGGCTGTGGCTGTCGGCGCTGTGGACGCTGCCCAACGGTATTGCCGCTGGGTGGGTCCAGATCCCGGAGGATAACGGCGTACTGAAGCGGTCGAGAGGAAACCAGGGCTACGCCAAGCGCGGCAGCCGGTACCGCCGATTCCGTGGCAGGGCCATCGACGTGCCGTTCGAGTACGTGTACGGCCCCGAGGATGACCCAACGGTGATTGATATCCAGCAGCTGCTGTATCGGGTCGGGACCACCGAGCCGATTGTGCTCTTCCCTCGCACCCGCCTCGCGCTGACCGGCCCGCGCTCCGTGCACGTGATGCACCGACTTGGCATCTATTGCCACCTCGAACGGCTGGGCGAGATCTCCCACCGCAATGGACCGTACTACGAATGGTCCGGGGTAGAGGCCGCTGAACTGATGTAACAAGATGGGGCGCCCGTACCGCTGTTGGAGCAGCGGCACGGGCACCCTTCAGCTGAAGTGAGCAGCCGAGCGAGCCAAGGCCCCATCACCCGTCGACGGGCACGGCCGAGGCTACAGATGGAGCAACGGTTGTGACAGATGCAAAGACATTGCGTGGAGCGAAACCCATCATTCCTTGGCC
>WBZL01003176.1_pt1 | contig 15272 bp, 12 predicted proteins | sample 5204291 | NCBI WGS metagenome assembly WBZL01 (sample SAMN12344345, study PRJNA552823) | activated sludge metagenome | biome: Activated sludge suspended growth; feature: Nitrification reactor; material: Wastewater; isolation source: activated sludge from nitrification reactor of wastewater...
CATCCCGGACGCGGCCCACACCTCGCCGGTGAGCGGCGCCGACCGGTCGCTGGCGAGGAAGGCGTAGGCCGCCGCGGTGAACTCGGGTGGGGCCACGTCGAGGCTGGCGTCTCGCATGAAGTCGTCCAGCAGCCCACGGCGGTGCAGCGACTCGATGGTGGCCTCGTACTCGGCGCCGGTGGACATCCGTGTCCGTCCGCCGGGTGCGACCGCGTTCACCCGGATGCCGTGCTCGGCCAGGTCCAGCGCCAGCGCGTACGTGAGGCTGTTCACCCCGCCCTTGCCCGCGGCGTAGCCGGTGCCACCGAAGCGGCCGGTGAAGGCGTGGGACGACGTGTTCACGATGGTGCCGCCGCCCCGCTCCACCAGCAGCGGCGCCGCGGCTCGACAGGTGAGGAAGGTGCCGTGGAGGTGGACGTCGATCTGGCGTCGCCACTCCTCGACGGTGATCGTCAGGATCGACGACATCGGCGGTTCGACGATCCCGGCCACGTTCACGAGGATGCCGAGGTCACCGAAGGACTCCCGGGCGGTGGTCACGAGGGCCTCGGCCACGACGGGATCAGCGACGGAGCCGGCCAGCGCCACGGCTCGTCCACCGAACGATTCGATCCGGGCCACCAACGCCGGGAGGGCATCGGGGTCCGATCCCGTGCCGTTCACCACGACGGCGGCCCCCTCGCGGGCGAACCGCAGGGCGACCTCGCGCCCGATGCCCTGGCTCGAGCCGGTGACCACGGCCACCTGACCCTCGAGTGCACCCATCCGACCCCTCCTTCCGCTCGCTGCCGCCGAGCGTACGGCCAGTGGTCGAGGCGAGCGATGAGCAGGTCATCGAGCCGTCCCGCTGGAGGCGGAGTCGATCGCCGCGTGCCCGGCCATCTGCCATCTGGTCGGGCCCGAGGGCGCGGATCGAGGCCCCGGTGCATGGTGCCGACGGAACAGGCGTCCCAGCTGCGAGGAGCCTTCGCTGGTCGGGGACGTTGGACCCTTGCGGACCTGCGCGGAGAGGCGCAGCGTGGGATGTGGGGGTTTCGGGGGCGCGCACGATCGGGGTCTGGTGATGACCAAGTGGCTGATGACAGAACGAGGTGCCGACAGCGAGCGTGCTCCGCACGTCGCCCGGTTCGCCAGCGTCGGGCGGTCGCTGCCGCAGACCCACCTCACGTCGTCGGAGCTCATGGCGTCGACGAAGCACAACACGCATGTGGATCTCGAGCGGCTGACCGGCATCCAGGAGCGTCGGGTGTCGATGGGGGAGGAGGACTCGTTCACCCTTGCCGTCGGCGCCGCCCGGGACTGCCTCTCCCGCTGGGATGGCGATCCCGCGGACATCGACCTGGTGATCAGCTGCAGCATCACCAAGTACCGCGACGGGCTCTCGCAGTGGCTCGAGCCACCGATGAGCGTCGCCGTCGCCTCGGCCGTCGGAGCGGTGAACGCCGTCCCGATCGACGTCTCCAACGCCTGTGCGGGCACGTTGACGGGCGTCATGGTGGCCAACAACTGGGTGCGCCGGGGGGCGGCCCGCCACGTGCTGGTCGTGAGCGGTGAGTACATCTCCCAGCTCGGACGCAACGCCGCCGGCCACGTGCACACGATCGCCAGCCGCGAGCTGGCCTCGCTGACCCTGGGCGACGCCGGCGGCGCGGCACTGGTGGAACGGGCCGACGAAGGCGAGGCGGGGATCACCTTCACCGGGTTCACCACCATCTCCGAGCACAGCCGGCTCTGTCTGGCCTATCCGGCACGGCACGACCCGGGCGCCCGCATGTTCACCAAGTCGCGGCCGCTCCAGGAGGCCGCCATCGCGGATGTCCCGACCGTGCTGCGTGAGGTGCTCGACTCCACCGGCCTCGAGATCGAGGACATCGCCTGGGTGATCCCGCACCAGACATCGGCGCGGGCGATCCGCAAGGGCATGGCGGCCGTCACCGAGGTGCTCGGCGGATCGACCCGCGAGCCGGCTGTGGTGACCGTGGACCGCTACGGCAACACGGCATCGACCACGCACATGGTGGCGCTCGTGGAGGAGCTGCGCGCCGGTCGCCCATCGGTCGGGGACCGCATCGCGCTGTTGGCCCTGGCGTCGGGCATCGAGCTGGGGGTCGTGCTGTTCACCGTCGACGAGGCGCTCGCGGAGCCGCTGCGTGCCCTCGGTCCGGACCAGCCACCTCTGGTGGCGACGGCGGCGACGAGCGAGGGGAGCGGGCGCCATGGCAACCACGATTGAGTCCGTCGCCGTCGTCCCCGGCTCCCTCCTGCACCACAGCGCCCGCAAGCTGGCTGATCGTGCCATCGAGGACGCGCTGGCCGCGGCGTCGATCCAACCCCACGACGTCGACCTCCTCGTGAACGCCGGGATCTTCCACGACCGGATCCTGGGCGAGCCCGCCATGGCTGCGCTCATCCAGGAGGACGTGGGGGCCAACCCCGAGGACCCGCACGGCGAGGGCCACGGCACCTTCTCGTTCGACATCGCCAACGGCTCCGCCGGGGTGCTGAGCGCACTCCAGGTCGCCGACGGGTTCCTGCGGGCGGGCACCATCCGCCGGGCGGTCATCGTGGCCGGCGACGCCGACCCCGGCCACGGCATGGCCGTCGACTTCCCTCACGACCCGGTGGGCGCCGCGCTGGTGTGCGGCTGGGGCCCCGGCGACGGTGGACTCGCCGGGTTCCGGTGGCTCACCGTCGCCGACGCGGCGGCCCGGCGTGACGCCGTCGTGCGGCTCGAGCACGGTCGCAACCAACTGGTGGTGCACCAGGACGACGGGTTCGCAGCCGAGGCGGCGGCCTGCGCAGGCAAGGTCGCAGCCGAGCTGCTGGCCGAACACGGGCTGCGGCCCGACGACGTCGCGGCGGTGGCCGTGGCGCCGTTCGAGGAGCCGTTCATCGACGAGCTCGTACCCCGCCTGGGGATTGCGCCCGACCGATACATCAGACCCGGCTCGGACGTCCGCTTCCACACGGCCGGCCTCATCGCGGCGATGAGCGAGGTCGATGCCCGCCCGCCCGCCCCTGCCGGCGAGTGGGTGCTGCTCGTGGCCGCGGGCGCCGGGATCAGTGCCGGTGCGGCGCTGCTGCGCCGCTGATTCGATCAAAGGACGAACCGCGTGCCGACCAGCTGCTCGCTGAGCTCCCACAGGGCGGCGGCGTGGTCGTCGTCGAGCAGGTAGGGCTGGAACCCGTTGACACCGGGGTCGGCACCGAGGACCCCGAGCCCGCAGTCGGCCAGGTAGGCGCCGTTGTGGTCCTCCAACCCGGCCGCGGTCGCCGCCCACACCTGGGTGGCGGCGCCGGCCTCGACCGACTTGAACTCGAAGCCCAACGATCGTGGCTCGGCCGATGGGTCGGCGGTGGCAGCGGCGGCCGCGCTACGGGTGAGCGAGAACTCGATCATCTCGTTCATGAGCGCTTCGTCGAGGTGGCGACCGAGCTCGGTCATGATGCCGCCGGGGTGCACCGAGAAGGAGAGCAGCCCCCGTGGCCCGCCCCGGTGGGCCAGTTCCCGTGCGAACAGCGCGTTGGCCGTCTTCGCCTGCCCGTAGGCGACCCACGCCGAGTACGCGGTGGTCTCGAAGTTGGGGTCGACCAGGTCGACGTCGGCGCGGGAGTGCCCGGCGGATGACAGCGTGACCACCCGGGGGTGGTGGCCGGCCAGGATCGCCGGAGACAGCAGTGCGGTCAGCAGGAAGTGGCCGAGGTGGTTGGTGCCGAACTGGGTCTCGAACCCGTCGGCGGTGCGGCCGAACGGGCAGGCCATCACCCCGGCGTTGTTGATGAGCACGTCGATGGCGTCGTGCGTCTCGAGGTAGGTGTCGGCGAAGCGGCGGATGCTGGCCAGCTCGCCCAGGTCGACCACCCCGTACTCCACCGAGGTGCCGGGAACCAGCGCGTCGACCTGGTCCTTGGCGCCTGCGGCCCGCTCGTCGCTGCGGGCGAGCACGGTGACGGTGGCACCGTGGGCGGCCAGCGCCCGGGCGCTCTCCAACCCGAGCCCACTGGCCGCGCCGGTGATGACGATCCGCCGTCCGGTCAGATCGATCCCCTCGAGGACCTCATCGGTGGTCGTGGTGCTCCCGAAGTCGTTCATCCCGCCATCCTCGCACCGGAACGTCACCGCCGGGCCGAGCACCACGGGTGGACTGCATCGCTACGCTCCGGCCATGAGCGAGGGGGCAGGGGAGTGGGGGACGGTCGACCTCGACATCGAGGGGTACCTGGCTGACGGTCCGGCCGAGCTGCGCCGGTGTGCCGCCCAGGCCTGGTGTGCCCACGCCATCGACGCCGAGGGCGCGCCGCTGCCGATCGTGCTGGCCCACGACGACGTGCGCCAGGTGCTGCGGGACCGCCGGCTGTCGCCCCGGTCGTTCACGGCGGACATGCTCGCCGCCGGGCTGTCCGAGCGGGCCACCCACCAGCTCACGCCCCTGTTCCGCCGCCACGGTGAGGAGCATCGTTCCTACCGCGGGCTGCTGGCCACCGCCTTCACACCCCGGCAGGTGGAGCGGATGCGCCCGGTCGCCGCCGCGGTGGCCGGCCGCCTCGCCGATGGCATCGCCGCGAACGACGGCCGGTGCGAGCTGGTCGCCGACCTCTGTGCCCCGCTGCCACCCGAGGTGTTCGCCGCCCTGTTCGGGCTCCCGGCGTCGGACCGTGACCGCCTGGCGGCCTGGGCCGCCACCGTGGTGGCCGCCTTCTCACCGCCGCTGTCCGCCGAGCAGCTCACCGCCGTGGAGGCCGCCTGTGCCGAGATGCGCGAGTGGAGCCTGGTCCTGGCCGACGACCGACGGGCCCGGCCCGCAGATGACCTGGTGACCCACCTGACCCAGGCCGAGGTCGACGGACGCCAGCTGACCGACGACGACATCGCCGACGTCGTCACCGGCTTCGTCTTCGCCGGGTCCGAGACCACCCGCCGCCAGCTCACCGCCATGGTGGCGCTGTTCGCCGAACACCCCCAGGAGTGGGAGCGGGTGGCCGCCGACCACTCGCTCCTACCGGGAGCGGTGGAGGAGGTGCTGCGGCTCCGCCCGATCGTGCCGGCCATGACCCGCGAGGCGGTCGATCCCTACGAACACCGTGACGTCCACGTCGAACCGGGCGGTCGCCTGGTGGCGTCGTTCCTCACCGCCAACACCGACCCTGAGGTCTTCGACGGGCCCGACGAGTTCCGCCCCACCCGCCCGAAGGCCGACACCCACGTCACCTTCGGCTGGGGACCGCACCACTGTCTCGGCGCCCCGCTGGCCCGCCTCGAGCTCCAAGAGGCCCTCCGGGCGCTGGTGACCCGCTTCGGTCCACCCGAGCTGCCCGACGGAGCGGCTCCGGTGAGCGACCTCGGCATCGTCGCCCCCGACGAGCTGCGGGTGCACTTCCCCCTCCGCTGACCCCGCTCTACGGTCCAAGGCCCGGAGGTGCGGCTCGTGGTCGGGTCTTGTGGTGGAGCCGCTACCGTCGGTCGCGTGGAGGAGGGTTCGTCGGCGCAGCAGACCGAGCACCAGGCCGTCCATCCAGCGGTCCACCAGGCTGCGTTCGAGCGGTCGACGGTGCCCAGCGTGATCCTCGACAACACCGGCCGGGTGCTCGACGTCAACGACGCCTACCTGGAGATGTCGGGCCGCACCCGCGCCGAGCTGCTCGGCTCGTCCACCATCGAGCTCATCCACGCCGACGACCTACCGGGCGTCATCTCGGGCCTCGACGCGCTGTTGAGCGGGGCCCGATCGGTCCGACACCAGCGGCGTCACCAGCGGGGCGACGGATCGTGGATCCCCATCGAGGTCACCACCTGCCTGGTGCCCGACCCGGACGGGAGCGTCGACAACCTGCTGTTGGTGCAGGTCTTCGACCACCGGGTCGAGGGCGTGGAGATAGACCCGATCGACGAGCTGATGTCGCGCCAGCTGTTCCAACCGGCGGGCGATGCCGCGTGCATCCACGACGCCGACGGCCGGGTGGCGTTCGGGTCGCCCAACCTCGACACCCTGCTCGGCCGACCGCCTGGCTGGATCATCGGCCGCCGGCTCACCGACCCGGACCTGTCACCCGTGCAACCCGACGGATCGCCCGCCGGCCCCGACGAGGATCCCGCCCGGCGTGCCATCCGCACCGGCTCGGAGGTCGTGGCCACCCTGGGGGTCCGGACCGAGGACGGTAGGCGGGTGTGGCTGTCGGTGGTCGCCGGCGCGGTGGAGCGCCAGGCGCTGCCCGCCCGGTCGTCTCTGCGCGACATCACCGAGCTGGTCGAAGCCCAGCGGGAGGCCCGTCGCCTCGCCGCCATGGTGGAGGAGCAGCTGGCCCACCGGGCCAACCACGACGACCTCACCGGCCTCACCGCCCGGCGGATCGTGCTGGGGAAGCTGGACGAGGAGCTCGACGCCGGCCGTCCGGCCTCGGTCGTGTTCGTCGACCTCGACGGGTTCAAGGCCGTGAACGACGAGCTGGGCCACCTGGCCGGCGACGACCTGCTGGTCGGTGTGGCCGACCGGCTCACCGCCCTCGCCGCGCCGTCGATCACGGTCGGACGGGCCGGCGGCGACGAGTTCGTGGCGGTCACGTCCGTCGCCGACGACGCCGAGCGGTTCGCCGCGGCGGTGCGGGCGGCCGCAGCCGGACCCGACGGCCTGGTGCCCGGCGGTGCCCGTCGGGTGGGCGCCAGCGTCGGTGTCGCCCACTCGACGCCCGGTGACACCCGCACGACCCTGCTGACCCGCGCCGACCGGGCCATGTACGACGTCAAGCGCGCCGCCCGCCGCTCCCAACCCTGACGGCCCGCGGGCCGGGGGCGCACCGACGCGGTCCGGCGTGCACCTGGAGCAGCCGCCGTCGCTCCCTGTGGCCGCGGCAACCTGGTGCGGTTCGTTCGGCTCGAGAGACCGCGACCGAGGCGGTGGCGGGGGTCGGCCCCAGGGAGCGAGGAAGGTGTTTGGGAGGGTGCGGTGCCGGGTACTGCCCGCCCTTCACTGCTCCAGGAGGCACAGGGTGAGGGTACGGCGGATCGGTATCGCGGCGTTGGCCGCGCTGGTGGGGTCGTTGGGTTTGTGGTTCTCGCCCGTGTCGGTGCCGGCAGGGGCGCAGGCGGCGCCGGTGGTGCCGTCACAGTGGATCGCCAAGCTCCACACCGAGGCGTTCGGTCGGGCTCCGACCACGGCGGAGTGGTCGGCCTGGCAGTCGTACTACGAGACCAGCGGTTGCACCACGGCCACCCTGCGGACCAAGGCCCAGGAGGTCTATCTCTCCGCCGAGTTCGCCCAGCGCTACCCGGAGTCCACCGACAAGGCCGGCCGCATCATCGCCCTGGTGCGCGGCGTGTTCAACCACGAGCCGAACAGCAGCGACTGGGGCGCGTACACCGCCTACGCCAACGGCTCGAAGACCTGGGCGCAGACCGTCGACGCCATGTTCCCCTACGTGTTCGTGGCCTGGGTGCAACCGTCCATCTGCAACCCGTCCAAGCCCGGCTACGGGTTCGGTGCGTCGGTGCCGCTCGACGTGCGCCAGCTCGTCGCCGGCCAGCCGTCGCGCACCCAGGCCGAGCTGCAGGGTGCCCTCGACGCCGCAGGCGCCGGTGCCCCCGCCTCCGGGCCGTGCACCCCGGTACCGGTCTCCCTGCACCCCTACGAGACGGTGCGGGTGGGGACCACGGCTGCGGCTCCCACCCTCGAGATCCCGCGCTGCGTCATGCTCACCACCAGCGGGGCCCCGGCCACCGGCGCCTACGCACGGCAGGGTCGCATCGTCGCCGGGGCCGGGCTGTCGGGCGCCATCTGCTCGGCGTCGGAGCCCGTGACCGCGGACTCGTGCCCGCGTGCGGTGGTTTCGGTCGCCGACGGCGGGTCGTTGCGAAACGTGTGGGTCAGCGGCGGTGCAAGCGCAGGTGTGCCCACCCGCAACCCGATCGCGCTCGTCGCGGTCGAGAGCGGCGAGACGGCCACCTCGGTGCTCGACGCCCGCCTGTCGGACCCGCTGGCGGACGGCACGGCTCTCGACCTCGAGGGCTGGGGGAGCGAGCCGGTGGGAGACGAGGGGGCTTGTTCGGGTCGAGAAGCTCGCCGCAACCTGGTCACCTCCTACAGCTCGGCGCGGGCCCAGACCCGGCTCGGCGTCCCGCTGTGGGCCGACGGCATCGCCGTCCACTGTGAGCAGGCAACGGTCGCCCAGAACGGCGTCGTCGACGTGACCGGCGACGCCATCGCCCTGCACGGCAACTGGAACTCCCGTGTCGGCAACGCCACGCCCGCCGTCGACGCCCGACGGACCCAGCGGTCGACCATCACGTCCAACACGATCCTGAGCGCCGGCAACGACGGTCGGACCGCGCTGCTCGCCGACCCCACCGGTCGCTGCCGGGCGCAGGACACCGGTCCGGTGGTGGCGTGCATCGAGTTCTCCAACGATCGTCTGCGTGGCACGCAGACCTACGCCGCGGTCCGCTCCTTCGACGGCAGCACGATCGACGGCAACACGTTCTGGACCGGAAGCCGCACCGACCTCGCCGTCGGCATCCTCGTCGGCGGCAAGGCCATCTGGGGTGCCAACACGGCGCTGGGCTCCGGTGCCACCGTGACCAACAACACCACCGGGGGCATCACGACCCGGGTGCAGACCGGGATCCTCGTGAGCGGCATGATCAACGTGCTGCTGAGCGGCAACACCGCCACCTACGAGGCCGCAGACCGCAACGACGCCACCCCGGTCCAGAACAGCTGCGCCGTCGGCAACGTGGTGTTCGGGTACATGAGGTCCTCCTTCCGCGCCGGATCGCAGCCCGGGGTCGTGGACGTCTACAACAACCTGACCTGCCTCGGGGCCCCGCTCCCGTCGGGCGGCTTCGAGCCCGTGGTGCCGAGCGGATCGACGTTCGTCGGCGCGGCCACCGGTGATCCCTTCGTCCCGTGGGGCGCCGTGATGAGCTTCGCCTACACCACCGACGACCTGGCCCGGGTGCGGAACCTGCGCCAGATGGGCGTGACCTTCGTCCGCATGGACGTGCCGTTCCGGACCGTGATGCAGAGCTGCACCCAGGCCAACCCGACCTACCTCGCCAACCTCGACCGGTTGGTCGGCTACCTCGAGCAGGAGGGGCTGCGGATCCTGCTCAGTCCCGGGTCCAGCTTCCACGGCGATCAGGCCGACATCGATGCCGGCCTCAACTGCTACGCCAGCCAGACCACCACCGACCAGCAGCGCTGGGACGCCCAGGCCGTGATGTGGTCGGCGATCGCAGACACGGTCAAGGGCAGCCCGGCCGTGCTCGGGCTGGAGCTGTTCAACGAACCCCGCCTCACCGTTGCCAAGCCCGACGGCAGCCCGGGGGACCGGTGCTGGCAGGGGATCGACAGGATCGAGGGCGGTGTGTGGGTGGGCTGCAACCCGGTGTACAACACGCCCAACGGCTACATGCTGTCTCGGCTGACCCGTCAGGCCCCCTACTCCGCCGATGCGGCCACGCAGCAGGCGCTGACGCGGGCCACGGGCCAGGCCTGGCTCGATCAGATGGTGGGTGCCATTCGGACCACCGGGAACACCCAGCCCGTCACGGTCGGGTGCATCTTCACCTCCTGCCTGGGCATGAGCGCCGAGGCGTTGGCGGCCACGGTCGACATCGTCAGCCCGCACATCTACCCGAAGGACTGCAGCCGCCGGTTGGACACCTGGTTCGGACCCGAGACCGACATGCAGGTGCTGAACCGGTGCAAGGGCGTCCTGGGTGGCTACGGGGCGCTCGCCACGGAGTGGAACAGCTCGCTGCCCGGGCGGGGAACGCTGACCGAGCTGAACCCGGACGGGAGCGTCAAGACGGTCTGGACGTTCACCGGCAGCGGAAGCGGTACCACGACCGAGGTGGATGAGCTCGAGCTCTGGCACGCCACCGGTCGCCCGGTCCTCAACGGTGAGACGGCCGAGTTGCTCGGTGATGGGCTGGTCGGGCCCCTGATCGACGAATCCATGACCGCCGGGCTCACCGCCGGTTGGGCCGTGATCTACAACGACCAGGTCCTCTCCAAGAACTGGGTCGACGGATTCGGGTCCACCCTCGGCGTGTACCTCAACGGGCGGACCATGCAGCGACTCGCCCGCGAGCACGCCGTTCCCTGACCAGCCAGCGGTGTCCCCATACCGTGGCCGCGGGGTGGGGACCCGCCGGGGCCGTCGTGCCCTGCACCGGGCGATGCCCATATAGCGACGAACCGTCCCTATGATGGCGACATGCTGTCTGCAAGAGCGGTGTCGAGCGAGGTGGGTCGTGTTCGTCGGGCTTCGTGATCTCCGGCGGGGGTTCCGTCGGTTCGTGCTTCTCGGCGTGGTGGTGGCCCTGGTGGGTCTGCTGTCCACGGTGCTGTCGGGATTGGCCACCGGCCTGGTCACCGACGGCATCTCCGGGCTGCGGACGCTGCCGTTGGAGCGCCTGGCCTTCCAGCCCGGGTCCGACGCCACCTTCAGCCGGTCGACGCTGCGCGACGAGGCGTTGGTGCCGTTCGCCGACATCGACGGCGTGGAGGCCACGCCACTGGGCGCCAGCTTCGTGAACGCGGCATCATCCGCCGGTGGGCCCAGCCTGGATCTCGCCCTGTTCGGCGTGGAGGCCGACAGCTTCCTGGTGACCCGTGACGACGCCCGCGCCGCCCTGGCCGGCCCGCCCGGACTGGTCCTGGCCAGCGAGCTCGAGGACGAAGGCGTGGAGGTGGGCGACCGGTACACCCTGGGCGGCTCCGAGGTGGAGCTACCGGTCCTGGGCTTCACCTACGCCGGCACCTACGGGCACGCACCCATCGGTTTCGTGGCGTTGGACACCTGGCAGCGCATCCAGTTCGGCGCCGGCGCCGACGGCCGGTTCTCCGCCGTGGCCCTGCGCGGTGGCGACGGGGCGGCGCTCGACGGCGCGGCCGAGTCTGCCGGGGTCGACCTGCTCACCAAGTCCCAGGCCTACGCCGGGTCGCCCGGCTACAGCGCGGAGACCATGACCATGTCCCTGATCCGCACGTTCCTGCTGGTGATCTCGGCCCTGGTGGTGGGCGCCTTCTTCACCGTGCTCACCGTGCAGCGCACCCGCCAGATCGGGCTCCTCAAGGCGATGGGCGCCACCAACGGCTACATCGCCCGGGACAGCGTGGGCCAGATGGCCCTGCTGGTCGCCGTCGCTTCCGGGGTCGGCGTTGCCGGCGGAGCGCTGGTGGTCGCACTGCTCAGCGGCGGTGACGCACCGGTGGAGCTCGACCTGCGGGCAATGGCGACGGTGGCGGTGTCGCTCGTGGTCGCCGGTGTGCTCGGCAGCCTGGCTGCCCTGCGTCGGATCACCCAGGTGGAGCCGGCGATCGCCCTGGGGGTGGAGCCGTGACCGATCCCCTCGTGTGCACCGACCTGGTGGTCACCTACCCCGACGGCCCCGAGCGCCGGGTGATCCTGGACCACCTCAGCCTGCGCGTGGCCCCCGGTGAGGTGGTGGTGGTCTCCGGTGACTCCGGGGCCGGCAAGTCCACGCTGCTCACCGTGGCCGGCCTGCTCCGTCGCAGCGACAGCGGCGAGGTGACCGTGGCCGGCACCCCGGCCTCGGGCCTGTCCGAGCGGGCCCGCACCGCGTTGCGGCGCGACCACATCGCCTTCGTGTACCAGTCGGCCAACCTGCTTCCGTCGCTCACCGCCATCGAGCAGCTGCAACTCGTCGGTCACATCCGTGGGCAGCGGGCCGCGGCCACGCGCCAGCGAGCCCGCGACCTGCTGGTGGACCTGGGCCTGGACGCCCGGGCCCACCAGCTCCCGGCCCAGCTCTCCGGGGGCGAGCGCCAACGCGTGGGCATCGCCCGGGCCCTGATGGCGTCCCCGCAGGTGCTCATCGCGGATGAGCCCACCGCCTCACTCGACCCCGAGCGGGCTCGCAGCGTCGCCGACCTGCTGGCCGACGCCGCCCACGCCCAGGGCATCGCCACCCTCGTGGTCTCCCACGACGACGCCCCCCTGCGTCGGGCCGACCGGCACCTCCGGCTCGACGCCGGGACCCTCCTGCCGACCAGCTCGACGACCTCCTCGACGACGTCCCCGACCACCTCATGACCACCGCACGGCCGGCCGGGTCCGACGTGCCAGGCTGAACCGGTGCCCCGGATCAAGGCCGACACGATCGCCGACCACGTGGCCCAGCAGCGCGCCGCGGTGCTCGACGCCGCGGTGCGGCTGTTCACCGAGCGGGGCTACGCCGAGGTCAGCCTGGGCGACGTGGCCGCCGAGGTGGGGTTGGCCCGAAACTCGTTGTACCGCTACGTCCCCGACAAGCTCCACCTCCTCGTCGAGTGGTACCGGCGCACCGTGCCCGAGACCATCGCGGCGTGGGAGGCCGCGGTCGACGGCGATGACGACCCCGCCGAGCGGCTCAAGCGGTGGGCCCACGCCTACCTGGCCTGGGCCCGCCGCCCCGAGCACCAGCTCGTGGCACCGCTGACCGAAGGTCTGGCCCAGCTCGACGACGACACCAGACGGGAGGTGGCCACCCTGCACCGCTCGATGATGGCCGTGGTCGCCGGGGTGGTGGCCGACGCCGGCATCCCCGAACCCGAGGTGGCCGGCACCGTCGACCTGCTCGCCGGCCTCACCCTGGGCGCCGCCCGGGTCGGGTCGTCCACCGGACGCACCCCCGATGCCACCCGCCGCCGCCTCGACGCCGCCATCGAGGCCATCGTGGGGACCTGACCCGTCCGCCGCCCGGACCGGGGGAGCTGTGGTCCCTCGATGCGAACGGCCGGAGGGGTCGGGACCGGGTCGTTCAGACGGCGCGGGCGATCATGAGCACGGCGCCGAGGGTGCCGGTCATGGCGGCGGCGATGTTGTTGCCGATCCGCTCGCCGAACTCGGGACCGAACAGATCGGCGGGGCTCAGTGCGCCCGGCGCCGGTGGCCCGCCCGCGGCGACGGCCGCAGTCCGGTCCTCGTCGTGCTCGACGCGGAAGCCGGCGCCGTCCAACAGTGCCGCGTACGTGGACCGGGCCTCGACGAACGACGACGCGTCGTCGTCGGCCCACGGCATCGGGTAGACGAGGTCGCCGTCGCCGAGGCGCATCTGGTCGTACACGGCGAACCGGCCCCCGGGCTCCAGCACCCGGCGCACCTCGGCGAACATCTCGGCCTTGTCGGCGATGTTCATCCCGGCGTGGATCAGCATCGCCCGGGTGAAGGCTCCGTCGGAGTAGGGCAGATCGGTGGCCGACCCGAGATCGTGGCTGACCAGCGAGGCGAGTCCGAGGCGTTCGGTGAGCGATCGGCCCAGGTCGACGAAGTCGGGGCTCAGGTCGATCCCGGTGACCCGACAGCCGGTTCGGGCCGCCGCCAAGCGGGCCGGCCCCCCGACCCCGCAGCCCACGTCGAGCAGGGACATGCCGGGAGCGAGGTCGAGCGCATCGAGCACGTGCTCGGTGGCGGGTCCGGCGCCGGCGTGCAGTTGGTCCAGCCCCGCCAGGTCGCCGACCTGTAGGGCGTCGACGTCGAGCCCCGCGGCCTCGAGCGCTCGTAGGACCGTGCCCTCGAGGTCGTCGCCGCTGTAGTGGTCGCGCACCAGATCGTCCGGATGCATGTCGTCTCCCTCGCCGAGTACGTCCTCCCCATTCCAGCACGCCCCCCTGGTGGTCGCACCGGTTCCGGCGCGCGGGCCCTTTTGCCGACCCCCTGCGGCCCGTGGCCTTTGGGCCCTGGAGCGCTGGCCCGGCTCGGTGGATGATGGGGGTGAGCAGGAGGTCCATCGTGGCAGTCGACCGATCGGGTGCGGCTCCGGTGCACGAATCGCGGTCCAACCCGTGGGCCTCGCGCGCCTGGATCTCCGTCGTGCTGATCCCGGTGGCGTTCCTGCTCGCCATGGCTGCGGGCTACGTCGCGTACGACCTCCTGGGGTACAAGGCCGAGAACGACGACGCCCCGCTGTGGGCGGACCTGGTGGCCGCGGTCCCGAGCCTGGCGATCCTCTGGGTCCCGTGCGCGGCCGCCGTGGTCTACGGGCGGCGGGCCAGTGGCGCCGGCGATCGGGGCGCCCTGATCCCGGCGGTCATCGGGGCTGCGGTGGGCATCGGGTTCACGGCCCTCACCCTGGTCACCGCGCTGGCCTCGCCTTCGTGAGGCCCCGGGTGCCGTCCGTCCAGGGATGGACCCGCCGTGCTCGGTTCCGCGGCCACTCCCCGGCGTCAGCGCGCCCACCGTGGACAGGTCGGTAGGGTCCTCGGCCGTGAAGCGGTATCGGGTCGACGTGGCGCGCTGGGAGGGCTCCGAGGAGGGCGCCGCAGCCCTGGAGGATCAGCTCAACGGGCTCGCCGCCGACGGGTGGGAGCTCGTCTTCGTCATCCCGACCCTGGCCGACACGTCCATCCGTGCCCTCATGGGTGCCGCCTCGGCCGGCACCACCGAGGTGGCCCTGGTCCTGGAGCGGGCTGACGGATAGACGCCCGCCCCGGTGGCACGGGCGGGGTGGGATCGGTGACGGGTGCGTCGGTGCGATCTGGGCGGCTCGGGCGGCGTGCCGTAGATTCCGACGGTCTCCGCCCCGAGCGGCCGATGCCCGTTGATCTGCTCCGCCCTCAGCGGTGCTCCACTTCCGACAAGGACAGCTGTACCGATGGCCCTGCACACCGACATCCCCACCCGCGCCGAGATCGACCGCCTGCTCACCGCCACGGCGCGCCACTGCGTGACGATCTACCTGCCCACCCACCGCCTCACCCAGGAGTCGGCCCAGGACCGGCTGGTGCTGCGGGACCTGACCCGTCAGGCCGTGGAGCAGCTGCAGGCCGTCGGGGCCGCAGCCGACGACATCTCGGCCATCGAGGACAACCTGATGCACCTGGTCGAGGACGACGACGACTTCTGGGTGGACCAGGCCGACAGCCTGGCCATCTTCGCCAGCCCGGACCGCTTCGAGACCCATCGCCTCCCGAACCAGCTCAGCGCGGTGGTCGAGGTGTCGGACCGCTTCCACATCCAGCCCCTGCTCCGCGCCGTCACGTTCCCGCACGCCGCGTGGATCCTCGCCGTGTCCCAGGGCGCGGTCCGCCTGCTCGAGCTGGGCCCGGTCGGCCCGCCCCAGGAGGTGAAGGTGGAGGGGCTGCCCAAGGACGCCTGGGAGTCGTCGGGCAACAAGGTCCACCGGGCCCGCGAAGCCGCCTACGCCCGCAAGGTCGACACTGCGCTGCGCGGCGTGCTCACCGGGTCAAACCTGCCCCTGATCCTGGGGGCGTCGCAGCCGATGGCCGCGCTGTACCGGTCGGTGAACACCTACCCGCACCTGGTGGCCGAGC
>WBZL01003178.1_pt1 | contig 15264 bp, 18 predicted proteins | sample 5204291 | NCBI WGS metagenome assembly WBZL01 (sample SAMN12344345, study PRJNA552823) | activated sludge metagenome | biome: Activated sludge suspended growth; feature: Nitrification reactor; material: Wastewater; isolation source: activated sludge from nitrification reactor of wastewater...
AGTGAAGTAGTTGTCGTTGGAGCTGTTGTTGTTCGTGAGAGTGCTACTCCACCATCCCTGATTGTCAGTACCAGCCTGGAGCGGTTTCAGCGACGTGCTGATGGTCACAGAAGCACCGTGAGCAGCCCCCATGAATAAGGCTAAGGCGACAGTAATGCCAATGACTGCAATGCTGCTGCGCTTCGATGCCTTAGATGAATGAAGTGTCTTTTTCATGACTTTTCCCCTTAGTCGTTATATTTCCCGAATTGATTGAATTTCGCGATCTGCCAATCACATTTCTATAAAGCACGAATGATGCCAAAATAATTAACAAAGATTAAATAACATTAAATCATGACCTTAAACACTTATGAAACAGTATCGGGTTTAACGTGCTTCGGTATGTCTAAATAATTCCGGCTTCATAGCAAGAGCAGAGAAAGTGCCAAAAGGAAAGTGCCAAAAGCAGTGCCAAAAGCACTGCCAAAAGGGGCCAGGCCCATTTTCCAATCCCCTCGTCGTACGATCTGCGGCGGCATGTCGGCGAGATGAATGCGTGGCTGGCGTACCCATTGACATGAAGTCATGGCCGGCTCATGATTCTAGTCAGACTGACTAGATTGGGTCGTGGGAGCCTCGTCATGCATACATGGCAACTGCAGGAAGCGAAGAGCCGTTTCAGCGAACTGGTCGACCGCAGCATCGCGGAAGGTCCGCAGTTGGTCACGCGGCGTGGCGCGGAGGCGGTGGTGGTGATGGCCGCGCCCGCTTACCGGCGCTTGCTGGGGCAGGGGGAAACGTCTCTGTTGGCCGTGCTGAATTGCGCTCCACGGGGCGAGCCGCTCGACCTGGATCGCTCGGCCGAATCGATTCGTTCGCTCGAACTGTGAAGTATCTGCTCGATACCTGTGTGCTGTCCGAGTTCGTCCGGCCGGCACCCGCGCCGGCTGTTCTGGCCTGGGTCAATGAGCAGGCGGAAGTCGATTTGTTCGTTGCCGCGATGTCGCTGGCCGAACTGCAGCGCGGCGTGGCGAGATTGCCGCCGTCCCGGCGCAAGACGGACTTGGCGAACTGGCTATCCAAGCTGCATGCCAGCTTTGCCGAGCGGGCGTTGCCCTTTACCCTGGCGACCGCAGGCTACTGGGGCGAGATGTATGCTCGGGTCGAGGCGGCCGGCAAGACGATGGCGGCCTTCGATTCCATCATTGCGGCCACCGCCGTCGAGCACGGACTGGCATTGGTCACGCGCAACGAGCGGGATTTCGCCGCCGCGCCGCTGGTGGTGGTCAATCCATGGAACGGGACGAAATAGGACCACCTTTGGGCATCGATCGGGGAGAGTCAGGCGTCGATCGCTCCCTGCAACTGCCGCTGCTGGCCTCGGTCTTCCTCGTCGCCGCCTGCGGGCTGGCCTATGAGTTGATCGCCGGGTCGCTGGCTTCGTACCTGCTCGGCGATTCGGTCACCCAATTCTCCACCGTCATCGGCACTTACCTGTTCGCCATGGGCATCGGCTCGTGGTTGTCGAAGTACGTGGTGCGCGACCTGATCGGCGCTTTCGTCAAGATCGAAATTGCCGTCGGCCTGCTGGGCGGCTTCGCCGCCGCGGGGCTGTTCCTGGCCTTTGCCGCCAATGCCGGCCCTTTCCGGGTGCTCCTCTACGGCGCGGTGCTGGCGGTGGGCGTGCTGGTCGGGCTGGAAATTCCGCTCGTGATGCGCATCCTCAAGCGCGAGGTGGCCTTCAACGAACTGGTGGCGCGGGTGCTGTCCTTCGACTACCTTGGCGCGTTGGCGGTGTCGCTGATCTTTCCGCTGTTGCTGGTGCCGCATCTGGGGCTGGTGCGCACCGGGCTGCTGTTCGGACTGGTCAATGCCCTGGTCGCTCTATGGGCGCTCTGGCTGTTTCGCGCCCAACTGGCGCGGCGACGGGGGCTGAGCATTGCCGGGGTCGGCAGTGTTGGCCTGCTGACGGCGGGGCTATTGGCCGCCGGCCAGATCACCTCGCTGGCCGAGGGCTGGATCTACGCCGACGACATCATTCACGCCGAGACCACGCCCTACCAGCGGCTGGTGGTGACCCGCTGGCACGACGATATCCGCCTCTTTCTCAACCAGAACCTCCAATTTTCCTCGCGGGACGAATACCGCTACCACGAGGCCCTGGTGCATCCGGTACTGGCCGCCCTGCCGGGTGCCAAGCGGGTGCTGGTCCTTGGCGGCGGCGACGGCCTGGCGGTGCGGGAAATCCTCAAGTACCCGAGCGTCGAATCGGTCACGCTGATCGATCTCGATCCGGCCATGACCAGATTGTTCGCCAGCGCGCCCCTGCTTAGGCAACTGAACGGCGATGCCCTTAACTCCCCGAAGGTGACGGTTATCAACGCCGACGCCGCCCGCTGGCTTGAAGAGAGCGACGAGGTGTTCGACTTCGTGGTGGTGGATTTCCCCGATCCGACCAGCCACTCGGTCGGCAAGCTCTACACCACCGGCTTCTACCGGCTGCTGGAGAAGCGGCTGTCGGCGCGCGGCCGGCTGGTGGTGCAGGCCACGTCGCCCTTCTACGCCCGCCGTTCCTTCTGGACCGTGGTGGCGACGCTGGAAGCCGTCGGCCTGAAGACCGCGCCCTATCACGCCCTGGTGCCCAGCTTCGGCGAATGGGGCTACATCGCCGCCGGGCGCGAGTCATACACGCTGCCGCTTCGCTACGATGTGCCGCTGCGCTTCCTGACAGCCGATGGCACAGCCACCCTGTTCGACTTCCCCGCCGACATGGCGCGCCTCGAAATGGAACCCAACCGCCTCAACGACCAGCCGCTGGTGCGCATCTTCGAGGCGGAATGGCGGCATGTGGTGCGATGACGGGGCTCGCGTCAGTCGGAGCCGATCAGCACTCTCAAGCAATTTAGTAGACCTCGAGCGTTCCCGATGGCTATACTAATTTCTACTAATTCTATTAGAGTTTAGTAGACAATGCGTATTCCGGAGCAGGCTCCCTCGTTGGAAAGCGGCTTTGCGAAGCTGGCGCCGGACCGGATCGAGGCGGTGATGCGGCAGGCGAATCCGCTTCCGGCCGGGAAGTATCTGCACTGGGATGAATTGCGGCGGCGTTCGGCGCCCGAAGGGCTGACGCACGACGAATGGTGGGCGGCTGTCAACGTCGTCCGCATGTCATTGATCCAGCGGCTGCCGTTGCTGGACAAACAGGGCAAGCCCTTCGTTTTCGCGACCCCCAGTCCGGTAGCGATCGACCTGCACCATATCAACCGCGACGCGGCGGGCCAGATTCGCGCCAGTGCGGGGGCGCCGCTCCCGGAAGACTCCCAGCGCTATCTGATCGGTTCGCTGATCGAGGAAGCCATCACGTCGAGCCAGTTGGAGGGCGCGTCCACCACGCGCAATGTGGCGGCGGCGATGCTGCGCAGCGGACGCAAGCCGCGCGACCTCAGCGAGCGGATGATTTTCAACAACTACGTGGCCATGGAGCATCTGCGTGCGCTGCGCGGGGTCAGGCTGACACCTGCCCATGTGCTGGAGTTACATCGCATCCTGACCGAGGACACCCTGGAGAACCCGCAGGATGCCGGCCGCTACCGGCGTGACGACGAGGTGCGGGTCGTCGATGTGCGCGACAACAGGGCCTTGCAGATTCCTCCCGCACACATCGAACTGCCCGAGCGCATGCGCCGGCTATGCGAGTTCGCCAACGCGGAGGAAAGTTCGCTGCCCTTCGTGCATCCCGTGCTGCGCGCCATCCTGCTGCACTTCATGATCGGATACGACCATCCCTTCGCCGACGGCAATGGCCGCACGGCGCGGGCCCTGTTCTACTGGTCGATGGCCAAGAGCGGCTACTGGCTGATGGAATACACCTCGATCAGCCACATCCTGCGCAAGGCGCCGGCAAAGTACATGCGCGCCTACCTGCACACGGAAACCGACAAGAACGACACCACCTACTTTCTCCTGCATCAGTTGCAGACCATCCGCCAGGCCATCGCCGCCCTGCACGAGTACGTGGCCAGAAAGTCGCGCGAACAGAAAGAAACCGAACAACTGCTCGCCCGCTCGCCCACGCTGCGCGGGCGCTTCAACCACCGGCAGACGGCGCTCTTGACCCACGCCCTGCGCAACGTCGGCGAGGCGTATCGGGTCGACGCGCACCAACGCTCCCACGCCGTGGTGTACCAGACGGCGCGGCACGATCTGTTGCAACTGGAGGCGCTCGGCTTGCTGGAAAAGACGAAACAGGGCAATGCCTACGTGTTCTACGCGCCGGCCGATTTGCGCGACCGACTGAACGCTCTCTCGAAATCCGGCCCATGAGCGCCCACGCCGAGAGCGACGACACACTCGTCACACAGGGCGACATCTCGGGAACGCCGGTGAATCAATTTGCGCGCATGGTCGAGCCACCGGACGGTAGGGCTTGGTGAAACGCCGCGACTTCCTCGCCGCCGCATCCTGCGCGCCGCTGATCGCTTGCACCCGCAAGACCGCGCCATCCCTGCCGCCAGGGACCCTGGGCGGTAGCGGTCTGGAGATCGGCCATCGGTTGCGCGACAAGGCATTTTCGGCGCCGACCGAAACGCGGCGAACGCCGCTACTGATCGTCGGCGCCGGCATCGCCGGCCTGTCCGCCGCCTGGCGGCTGGAGCGCGCCGGCTTTCGCGATTTCCTGATCGTCGATCTGGAGGCGCAGCCGGGTGGCAATTCGCGCTATGGCGAGAACCCGGTGTCGCCGCATCCGCTGGGCGCCCATTACCTGCCCTTGCCAACCGGCGAGGCGGGTGCGGTGAGGGAACTGCTCGCCGATCTGGGCGCTTTGCAGGGCGACATGGAGGCGGCGGCGCCAACCTACGACGAGCGCTACCTCTGCCATGCGCCGCAGGAGCGGGTCTATCGGGAGGGCATCTGGGAGGAAGGGCTGCTGCCGCGTCTGGGGGCCGGTCAGGGTGAGCGCGACCAGTTCGCCCGCTTCCATGAGCGGATGGCCGAGTACAAGCGGGCGCGCGATTTAGCTGGCCGGCGCGCTTTCGCCCTGCCGGTCGCCCACGCCTCGCGGGATGCCCGCTGGCTGGGGCTGGAGCAGGTCACCATGGCCGAATGGCTGGCGGCCGAAGGGTTCGATTCAGCGCGGCTGCACTGGTATGTGAACTACGCCTGCCGCGACGACTACGGCACCGACTACCGGCAAACGTCGGCCTGGGCCGGCATCCACTACTTTGCCTGCCGCGACGGCCGGGCCGCCAATGCGGCGCCGGACGCCGTGCTGACCGCGCCGGAGGGCAATGGCTGGATGGTCCGTGGCCTCGCCGAGCGTGCCGGTGAGCGCCTACTCACGGGTGTCACCACCTGGCGCATCGGCCAGGATGCCCGGGGCGTGGTCGCGGATGTCTGGCTGGCGGGCGAAGATCGCGCCGTGCGCATCGCCGCCGAGCAGGTCATCTGGGCCGCGCCGCTGTTCGCGCTGCCCCACGTTGCGGAAGGCTTACCAGCTGAAATAGAGGCTATGGCCAGAGTGGGCACTTACGCGCCATGGCTGGTGGCCAACCTGACGCTGCGCGAGCCACCCAGTCGCGGCGCGGGCGCCCCGCTTGCCTGGGACAACGTCCTTTACGACAGCCCGGGCCTCGGCTACGTCGTCGCGACGCACCAGAACCTCCGCGCGGCGCCCGGGCCGACCGTGCTGACCTACTACCGGGCCCTCTCCGAATTGCCGCCGGCGCAGGCACGGGAGCTGCTGCTGACCACCTCCCACGAGGCCTGGGCGACGGCGATTCTCGATGAACTCTCCCGTGCCCACGGCGATCTGCGGGCGCTGACCACCCGACTCGACGTGTTTCGCCACGGCCACGCCATGATCCGGCCGCTGCCGGGCGTCATCCACGATCCGGCCCGCCAGGCGCTGACCGCCGGCTGGGGCCGCGTTCAGTTCGCCCATGCCGATCTGTCCGGTCTGTCGCTGTTCGAGGAGGCGAACTACCATGGCGTGCGCGCGGCGGAGGCGATAATGTCGCGTCTCAAGATTCGCCATTCTTCCTTGCTGACATGAACGGTCTGCACATCATCGCCGAGTTTCATCGTTGCGCCTGTGCCGCGCCCTTGCTGCGCGAGGCGGCGGCGTTGCGCGCACTGTGTCTGTCCGCCTGCGGCGCACCGGGGCTGACCGTGGTGGCGGAGGCCTTTCATGGTTTTGGTACGGCCGAGGCGCCGGCCGGCGCGACCGGGGCGGTAGTGCTGGCCGAGTCGCACCTGGCGGTGCATACCTGGCCGGAACTGGCCGGCGTTACCGTCGATATCTACGTCTGCAACTTCAGCCAGGACAACCGCGCCGCCGCCGAGGCATCTTTCCTTAGGCTGCAAGAGGCTTTCCGGCCCGGCGAAACGGTGCGCCGGGACATCATTCGAGGCTCCTTATGACGCTGACCGATCTCAAGTACATCGTCACCCTGGCCCGCGAGCGCCATTTCGGCCGCGCGGCCGAGAAGTGCTTCGTCTCCCAGCCGACGCTGTCGGTGGCGGTAAAGAAGCTGGAGGACGAACTGGGCGTGATCCTGTTCGAGCGCTCGCCACAGGAAGTGCGGGTCACGCCGACCGGCGAGCGCGTCGTTGCCCAAGCCGCCAAGGTACTGGCCGAGGCGTCGCAACTCGCCGAAATCGCCGCTGCCGGCAAGAACCCGCTGGCCGGGCCGCTGCGTCTGGGCGTCATCTACACCATCGGCCCGTGGCTGCTGCCGCGACTGGTGCCGATTCTGCACGAGCGGGCGCCGGAAATGCCGCTGCTGCTGGAAGAGAACTACACGCATCGGCTGCTCGAGAAACTGAAGGCCGCCGAGCTGGACGTCGCCGTGCTGGCACTGCCGGTCGAGGAGCCTGGTCTGGTGGCGCAGGCCGTCTATGACGAGGTGTTTCGCGCGCTGGTGCCGGCCGGCCATCCCTGGGCAAAGCTGAAGGCGGTCGATCCGGGCCGGCTGCTGGAAGAGCCGCTGCTGATGCTTGGCCGCGGCAACTGCTTCCGCGACCAGGTGATCGACCTGTGCACGCAGGCGGGCCAGGGCGGGCCGCAGGTACTGGAAGGCAGCTCGCTGGAAACGATCCGGCACATGGTCGCCTCGGGGGTTGGTATCACGGTGATGCCGGCCACTGCGGTCGATGGCATTGCCAAGGACGATCCCTTGCTGCGGGTCCGGCCCTTCGTCGATCCGACGCCGACCCGCCGCGTGGCCATCGTCTGGCGCGCCAGTTTCCCGCGCCACCAGGCCATCGATCTGCTCCGGCGTGCCCTCCTGGATTGCAAGCTGCCGGGCACCAAGCCGGCGGCGCCACGATAGCAGTGGACTATCGAGTGGGTTGGGAAATCCAATTGGCGTTGTCGATCACCCTGGCCTACGGTACACAGGGTCAGAGCGCGCCGTCGTACTGGCGGCCCTGAACGTTCCCAACCGAAGCGCGAGAGGAGATCGACCATGCAACTCAAGGGCAGCAAGACCGAAAAACATCTGAAAGACGCCTTCGCCGGCGAATCCCAGGCCAACCGTCGTTATCTGTACTTCGCCAACAAGGCCGACGTGGAAGGCTACGCCGACGTGGCCGCGTTGTTCCGCTCGACGGCCGAAGGCGAGACCGGCCATGCCCATGGCCATCTGGAGTACCTCGAGCAGTGCGGCGATCCGGCTACCGGCCTGCCGTTCGGCTCGACGTCGAACAACTTGAAGACCGCCGTCGCCGGCGAGACTCACGAGTACACCGACATGTACCCCGGCATGGCAAAGGACGCCCGCGCCGAAGGTTTCGACGAAATCGCCGACTGGTTCGAGACTCTGGCCAAGGCGGAACGCTCGCACGCCAACCGCTACCAGAAGGCCCTGAGCGAACTGGGCTGACCATCGCGGTAACGGAGACACCGGCTGCCGCATCCTGGCGCGGTGGCCGGTGTTCTTCAGGACGACAACGAGGGAGATACTTATGGCCGCAACGAGCCGCGAAGGCAATCTGGCAGCGCCAACCCGCCACCCGCTCGCCTGGCGTGACCCCGAGTTCCTCAGCGAAGAGGCGCTGTTCCACGAAATGGAGCGCGTCTTCGACATCTGTCACGGCTGCCGGCGCTGCGTCAGCCTGTGCCAGTCGTTTCCGACCCTGTTCGATCTGGTGGATGGCTCCGAGTCGATGGAGGTCGATGGCGTCAGGAAGAGCGACTACTGGCAGGTCGTCGATCACTGCTATCTGTGCGACCTCTGCTACATGACCAAGTGCCCCTACGTGCCGCCGCACGAGTGGAACCTGGATTTTCCCCACCTCATGCTGCGCGCCAAGGCGGTTCACTACCAGAAGGAATCGAAGCTGCGCGACGAGGTGCTGACCCGCACCGACCTGGTTGGCCGCTTCGCCGGCATTCCCGTCGTTGCCCAGACGATCAACGCGGTCAACAAGATCGGCCCGGCGCGCAAGGCACTCGAGGCGGTTGCCGGCATTCACGCCGATGCCTGGCTGCCGGAGTTTTCCAGCAGGTCGCTCAGGAGCCGATTCCATGTCCTCGGGCCGGAAACGCCCGGCGAGCCGGCCGGCCGGACCACCGGCAAGGTGGCGCTGTTCGCCACCTGCTACATGAATCGCAACGAACCCGGCCCCGGTGAAGATCTGGTGGCGGTGTTCGAACATAACGGCATCCCGGTGACGATTACGCCGAAGGAGCGCTGCTGTGGCATGCCCCGGCTTGAACTGGGCGACCTCGAATCGGTCAAGGCGGCCAAGGAGGCGAACATTCCCGTACTGGCGAAACTGGTCGACGAAGGCTGGGACCTCACGGCGCTGATTCCGTCCTGCGTGCTGATGTTCAAGCAGGAACTGCCGCTGATGTTTCCCGACGATCCGGACGTGCTGAAGGTGAAGAATGCCTTCTTCGACCCCTTCGAATACCTGATGCTGCGCCACAAGGAGGGCCGGCTGAAGACCGACTTCAAGCAGGGCCTGGGCAAGATTGCCTACCATGCCGCCTGCCATCAGCGCGTGCAGAACATCGGCCCGAAGACGAAGGAGGCGCTGTCGCTGGTGCCGGGCACCGAGGTGGACGTGATCGAGCGCTGCTCCGGGCATGACGGTACCTATGCGGTGAAGAAGGAGTTCCACCAGTACGCGATGAAGATCGTCAAACCGGTGGTCAATCGGGTCAACCAGGCCAAGCCGGATCACTACGGCAGCGACTGCGCCATGGCCGGCCACCATATCGCCCATGCCCGTGCCGACGGCTCGGCGCCGGAACATCCCATCACCTTGCTGCGCCTGGCCTACGGCCTGTGAAAGGACGCGTCGATGTTGACCCACGAAGACCTCTATAGCCTCGAACAATATGCCCGCATCCGGCCGGAGTTCCGCGCCAGGGTGATGGCACACAAGAAGAACCGGCGCGTCGCGTTGGGTGACAACGCCGCCCTGTACTTCGAGGATGCGCTGACCATGCAGTATCAGGTGCAGGAAATGCTGCGTCTGGAGCGCATGTTCGAGCCTGGACCGATCCAGGAGGAACTCGACGTCTACAACCCGCTGATTCCGAATGGTGGCAACTGGAAGGCGACCTTCATGGTCGAGTACTCGGACGAGAACGAGCGCCGCGCCGCGCTGGCCCGCCTTATCGGTATCGAAAAGGCCGTCTGGGTCCGCGTGGCCGGCTTCGAGCGCGTTCATGCCATCGCCAACGAGGATCTGGAGCGGGACACCGAGGACAAGACCGCCTCGGTGCACTTCATGCGCTTCGAACTGACGCCGCCAATGATTGCGGCGCTCAAGGCGGGGGCTGGCCTGACCATGGGCATCGACCATCCGGCCTACCGCGCCGAGGCTACCCCGGCGGATCCGGTGCGTGCATCATTGGTAGCCGATTTGGACTGATTGATGGCAATAGCCATTGGCTATTTATCGTATTTCAATTGTTCATTGGATTAGGCTATCGATTATCCCTACCATGTAAAGCGTCAACCGACTTATCAACGCTCAAGGAGACGCAACATGGCAGTCAAACCGGAATCCGTGACCATCAAGAATCTCGAGGCGGCCTTCGCCGGCGAGTCGATGGCGCACATCAAGTACCGCTACTTCGCCAAGATCTGCCGCGCCGTCGGCGACGAGGCCAGCGCCCGCACTTTCGAGGAAACGGCCGACCAGGAAGTGCAGCACGCCTTCGGCCACCTTGACCTGCTGTTCCCCGCCGCAGATATGACACCCGCGAAGTGCCTGCAATACGCCATCGACGGCGAGACCTACGAATACACGGAGATGTATCCGAAGTTCCGCCACGAGGCCGAAGCCGAAGGCCGTGGCGACGCAGTGAGGGAACTCGACGAGCAGATCGAAGAATCCAGGGAGCACGCCGCCCGCTTCGCTGCGACGCTCGCCAAGGCCGCCAAGCGCTTCGCCGCCCTGGCCAAGGTGGAGCAGCGCCATGCCGGCCACTATCAGGCGCAACTCGACAAAGTGAATCACTAATCCCCAATCCCGACAGGAGAGTCTGACCATGAAGAAATATCAATGCGTTGTTTGCGGCTGGGTCTACGACGAGGCGACCGGCGATCCGGAACATGGCATCGTCGCCGGCACCCGCTGGGAAGACGTGCCCGAGAGCTGGTCCTGCCCGGACTGCGGCGTGGCCAAGGCCGACTTCGAAATGGTGGCGGTGTAAGCCATGACAGCGCCGATCGTGGTCCTCGGTGCGGGCCTTGCCGGCATCACCGTCATCCGGGAGTTGCGCAAGCTCGATGGCCAAGTGCCGATTGCCCTCGTCACGGCCGACGATGGCGCTTTCTACTCGAAGCCGATGTTGTCAAATGCACTGGCCGCCGGCAAGACGCCGGCCCAGCTGGCCATGACCCAGCGCGAGGCCCTGGCGGCGCAACTGAAAGCGGACATCCGCGCCCATACGCGGGTGTCGGCGATCCGGCCGAGTGACAACGTGATGGAAACCGATCATGGGCCGATCGGCTACGCCAAGCTGGTCCTGGCGGTCGGCGCCCAGCCGATCCGTCTGCCGCTGTCGGGCAGCGGTGCCGCCGAGGTGCTGTCGGTCAATACGCTTGCGGACTACGCCGTGTTCCGCGAAAAGCTTGCCGGCCGGCATAGCGTGGCCATCCTGGGTGCCGGGCTGATCGGCTGCGAATTTGCTGACGACCTGCGTGCCATCGGCATCGAGGTGCGGGTATTCGATGTGGCGCCCCAGCCACTCGGGCGATTGTTGCCGGCGCGAACGGCCGCATTCTTCCGGCAACGCCTGGAAGCCGCCGGTGTCGTGTTTCATTTAGCGACCAACGTGAGGCGGGTGGAGAAAGTCGGCGAGACGTATCGATTGACCGACGAGGTGGGCCGGGAATTCCAGGCCGATCTGGTCCTGTCGGCGGTGGGGCTCAAGCCGGAATCCGGACTGGCCCGGGCGGCCGGGCTGACGGTCAATCGCGGCATCGTCGTCGATGCTCGGCTGGCTACGTCCAGCGCCGACATCTATGCCGTTGGCGATTGCGCCGAAGTCAACGGGCTAACCCTGCCTTTCGTCATGCCGATCATGCAGCAGGCACGGGCGCTGGCCAGAACACTGGTGGGAACCGTCACCAGCGTCAGCTATCCGGCCATGCCGGTGGTGGTGAAAACGCCTGCCTGTCCGAGCGTTGTCTGCCCGCCGCCGGCCGGTGCGGCGGGACAATGGCGGGAAGACGCCAAGACCGATGGTGTTCGCGCGGTCTTCGAAGACATGACCGGCCAGCCACTCGGCTTCGCGCTCGTCGGCGCGGCCTGTGCCGACAAGCAAGCATTGGCGACGACCATGCCGGCTTGGTTATAGTTGCAGTATCAACCGTGAAGGAGAAAATCATGAAAGCGAAGAAAGCTCCAGCCATCGATATCGGCATCAGCGACAAGGACCGGGCGAACATCGTCGAAGGCCTGTCGCGCCTGCTGGCCGACAGCTATACGCTCTACCTGATGACCCATAATTTCCACTGGAACGTTACCGGGCCGATGTTCAATACGCTGCACCTGATGTTCATGGGCCAGTACACCGAACAGTGGAATGCGCTCGATCTGATCGCCGAGCGCATCCGTGCCCTCGGCCACCCGACGCCGGGTACCTACAGGGAGTTCGTCAAGCGGGCCTCGATCAAGGAAGTGGACGGCGTACCGAAGGCGACCGACATGATCCGTCACCTGGTCGCGGCCCAGGAGGCCACCGCCCGCACCGCCCGCGGCCTATTCCCGGCAGTCGACAAAGCCAACGACCAGCCGACCATGGATCTGCTGACGCAGCGACTGGAGATTCACGAAAAGACGGCCTGGATGCTGCGCAGCCTGCTGGAAGAATAGCTTGGGTGCGCATGCCGCCCGCGGTGCGCCACGGCCATGACAATCCGGTATGATCGACGCCGGTTTCGATAACCCGGCGACATCGATCATGGACGCGATGGCTTGGCTTGTGCGATGGCAGCAGTTGGCTGTCGGCTGGTGGCGATCATTGGGGCTGGTTGGCCAGGAGTATGTCTGGCTGGCGACGGGCGTTGTCTGTCTGTTCATCTGGGCGTGGGTCTCGTACCGGGTGCTGCGCCGTCTGGCCGGCTATCGCAAGTTTGGCGGTCGTTGGTACAACCGAGCCGAATATGAGCGGCTGATCCAGGTCTTGTGGGAGGACCAACAAGCGGGACTGCGGGTCATGAGCCACGCCGAACTTCAGGCGATTCGCCACTATAAGTACGGTGCCACCGTGAAGCCGCTGCTCTCCGGCAAGGGCGGCGGCGGATACTTCGACGGCTGATCCCGACTCAGTGCCATTCGACCAGTGACACGCCGAGTCCAAGGTAATCGGCACGGTGGTTGTAGTCGATCATGCTTTCGGCGTAGCCGCTGTGCCACTGGACATGCCCCTTGAGCCGGCCGTTGATCGGGAACGCCCAATCCAGTTGCACCGAACCGTGAGAGCGGCCGCCGCCGCGCAGGGAATGGCGGCCCAGTGCCGAAAATACATGCTCGCCGAACACGCGCGTCAGCAGCACCTCGCCTCGCCCGGCGTAGTCGGCGATGTCCGGGTTGTCGTCCTGCCGGTTTCGTTCCGGTATGCGCCACCAGGGCCGCAGTGTCAGTGTCCAGTCGCCGCGCTCGAGACCGACGGCGCCGGTCACCCGGTTCCAACTGCGCGACAAGGCGCCCGAGCGACCGTTCGATTGATGGTTGATGCCCAGGCTGGCGTAGCGCGCCTTCATTCCCGGCAATGACAGATTGGTTCGCCAGACGAACATAAGCTCCGGCTCGTAGTTGGTTTCGCGGAACGGACGGGAGTCCTGCTTGTTGTAGACCTGCCAGCGCGAAGACTGCGTATAGCCTGCCCACAGGTCGCCGTTGTCGCCCAGCAGGTCGTTGGCCAGCTTGCTCTTGAAGCTGATCTGGAACTTGGCCTCGTCGTTGTCCAGGAGCAGGGGGTGGCTGACGCGGCCCAGGGTCGGGCTGTGCGGTTCCTGGTTGACATGGCTGGCATGGAAGATGGGGAGCAAGTAGACCGGCTTGTAGGGGCGGATACGGAAGATGCTGGGGTTGCGTTCGAACTCCCAACTGGCCTCGAGCAGCGAGGGTTTCGCTGCGCCGTTATCCGCGGTGGTGGCCGGTCTGGCGATCACTTCGCGCATCGCGTTGCGCCCGGCCAGACCGTCGTAACAGGCGAGACGGACACTGTCCGGCTCCAGGGCGGCGCAGCTGGTCAGGCTGTCGGCGGCCCCGGCGGACGAGGCTGTCACGGCTGCGCCGGCGCAGCAGCCCAACACGGCAATGAATGAAGTTCGCATCGCAGGTTCCCGGATAGCGTGGCCGGCCTTCGCCCTGAGGCCGAAGTGTACAGCCAGGGGGATTGGTCATGGCACAATCCCGGCACTGATGGCGACCCCCCTTCCCGAACCGAGCGACGAAGCCAAGCAGAGCAGCCGCTCATTGTCCCGGCGCATAGCCGCCGAGATCGAGCTTGCCGGCGGTTGGCTCCCCTTCGTCCGTTACATGGACCTGGCACTGCACTGCCCGGGCTTGGGCTACTACGGCGGCGGCGCCCGCAAGTTCGGCGCCAATGACGTGGGTGGCGACTTCGTCACCGCCCCCGAGCTGACGCCGCTGTTCGGCCAGACACTGGCGACGCAGGTCGGAGAAATCATGGCGGCTTCGAGTCCGACCGTGCTGGAGGTTGGGGCGGGCAGTGGCCGCCTGGCGGCTGATCTGCTGCTCGAACTGGCCGACCAGGACCGGCTGCCGGAACGTTACCTGATACTCGAATTGTCCGGCGAGTTGCGCGCCCGCCAGCGGGAAACGCTTGGGCAAGCCGTGCCGCATCTGCTGGAGCGGGTGGTGTGGCTGAACGACCTTCCGAAACGGTTCTCGGGCTGCGTATTGGCCAACGAATTGCTCGACGCGATGCCGGTCCATGCCGTGGCCTGGCGGGCAGCCGGTCTCATGGAGCGGGGCGTTGAGCTGCGCGGTGATGGCTTCGGCTGGGCCGAACGGCCGGCGCCGGCGGCTCTGCGCACCGCCGCTGCGGCCCTACCCGTCTCGGCACCGTTCGAGAGCGAAATTGGCCTGGTGGCGGCAAGCTGGGTGGCCGAATGGGGCCGGCGCCTGGAAACCGGCGCACTCCTGTTGATCGACTATGGTCTGCCACGCCACGAGTACTACCATCCTGGTAGGGATCGCGGCACCCTGCGCTGCCACTACCGGCACAGCAGTCACGACGACCTGTTTTGGTGGCCGGGCTTGTCCGACATCACGGCGCATGTCGACTTCACCGCCGTTGCCGAGGCTGGCCATGATGCCGGCCTGGATGTGCTCGGCTATACGGGCCAGGCAAACTTTCTGATCAACTGTGGTCTGGGCGAGCGCCTGACGCTACGCCGTACCAAGGACGAAGCATCCGCCGTGCGCGCGGCCGGGGCGGTACAGACCCTGATATCGCCCAACGAAATGGGGGAATTGTTCAAAGTGATCGCGCTCGGCCGTGGCATGGCGCAACCGCTGCGAGGCTTTGCCCGCGGTGATCGTACTCACGCGTTGTAATAAGCCCAAGAGCCGACAACGCAGCCAAACATCGGACTGTTTCGGCGGCGGGCAGCCAGCGATGGTCTATTCCTGGCTAAGATAGACGTTCTTCAGGAAGGACTCCACTTCGGCTTCCGCCGGGGCGGGATCACGGTGCGCCACAGAGACGACAACCGGCTGCAAACCCAGTTGCAACTCCGGCCGTTGCCATTCGGCATTCAACACCTCGTCTTCGAACGACCCGAA
>WBZL01003179.1_pt1 | contig 15263 bp, 15 predicted proteins | sample 5204291 | NCBI WGS metagenome assembly WBZL01 (sample SAMN12344345, study PRJNA552823) | activated sludge metagenome | biome: Activated sludge suspended growth; feature: Nitrification reactor; material: Wastewater; isolation source: activated sludge from nitrification reactor of wastewater...
AGTTCAACCTCTACCAGAGTCTGCACACCACGGTGATCGGGCCCGGCGGCAAGGTGATCGAGGTACAGATCCGCACCCGCGAGATGCACCAGCGCGCCGAGTGGGGTGTGGCGTCGCACTGGGCCTACAAGGACGACACGGCCACCAACGACATCGACTGGCTCAACCGGATCATCGACTGGCAGGCCGACGTCAGCGACCCGGCGGCGTTCATGGAGAACCTGAAGACCGACCTCGAGCAGGACGAGGTGTTCGTCTTCACGCCGAAAGGCCGCGTGATCACGCTGCCCGTCGGATCCACCTGCGTCGACTTCGCGTACGCGGTGCACACCGAGGTCGGCCACGCGTGCATCGGCGCCAAGATCAACGGTCGTCTCGTGGCGCTCGATCACAAGCTGCGCAGCGGCGACACGTGCGAGATCTTCACGAGCAAACTCGAGTCGGCCGCGCCGTCGCGCGACTGGCTGCAGTTCGCGGTGTCACCTCGGGCACGCAACAAGATCCGTCAGTGGTTCTCGCGCGAGCGCCGCGTCGACATGATCGAGGCCGGCCGCGACGAGCTCACCAAGGAGTTCCGCCGCGAGGGCGTGCCGTTGCAGCGGGCGTGGAAGAGCGACGCGATCGTGCTCGAGGTCGAGGCCGCCGGGTACGGCGACCTCGACTCGCTGCTCGCCGCGATCGGCGAGGGGCACGTGTCGGCCCACGGGTTCGCCCAGAAGGTGGCGCGTGCGTACAACACCGGCGACGAGGACCAGGTGTCGTCGAGCGTCATCAACATGCGTCAGAGCCGACGGCAGCGCAAGAGCCCGGGCGTGCACGTCGAGGGGCTCGACGACGTGCTGATCCGTCTGTCGAAGTGCTGCACGCCGGTGCCGGGCGACGAGATCATCGGGTTCGTCACGCGCGGTCGTGGCGTGTCGGTGCACCGTGCCGACTGCGCCAACGCCGAGAGCCTGATGAGCGAACAGGCGGCGCGCCTGATCGAGGTCGAGTGGGACGGCGACCAGACCGGCACGTTGTTCCGCGCGGGGGTCGAGGTGATCGCGTTCGACCGTTCGAAGCTGCTGCGTGACGTGGCCAACTCGCTCAGCGAGCAGCACGTCAACATCGTGGCGTGCAGCACGCACACGGGCAGCGACCGCGTGGCGAAGATGCGCTTCGAGTTCGAGATGGCCGACCCGTCGCACCTCGAGAGCGTGCTGCGCACGATCAAGACCATCGACGCCGTCTACGACGCCTACCGACTGGTGCCCGGCAAGGTCGACTAGACGAAACCGCAGGTCATCGGGCCTGACAGTTGCGCCGTGTGTATCGCACAGTGCTCGGCGCAACGAACGAGCGCGGCCACAGGCTGCGCAGGTACGGTTCCCATCGTGCGTCCACCGCCACCCGCTCGCGAGCCGCTTCCACGAAACGGCCCGCCACAGGCGTGAGGCCGTCCGAGCTCGCTCATCGACTCGAGCTGTTCGAAGTTGGCGTCGCAGCCCTACGACGCGCCGTGCCCGGGCATCCCGCCGCCTACCGCTGCCCCTTGTGCCTGCGGCTCGCAGATCGGACTGCCGTCGAGTCTGGTCTGCTCACGATGGAGCACGTCCCGCCCAAGTGCGTGAAGGGCACGCGGATGCTCCTCACCTGCAAGCCGTGCAACGACAGGGCCGGCTCCGAGTGGGACGCGCACCTCCCCCTCGCCGAGGCCTTGCGCCGCTTCGGCACGGAACGGGCCGTCCCGATCCCGAGCATCCTCACGATCGGCGACATCCCGATCCGCGGCGAAACCACGTTCGACGGAAAGCTCCTCCGCCACATCGGGATCTCGAAACAGAACGACCCGCGAGAGATCGCAGCGCTGAACCAGCTCGGTGGCCCGCAGGAAGGAGACGAGATCAGGTTCGAGGCTTCGATTCGCGACGACGTGCTTCAACGCGCCCGCGTGAGCTGGATGCGCTCCGCCTACCTCTGTGCCTTCGCTCTGCTCGGCTACCGCTACATCTTGCGTCCCACCCTGGATCCCGTCCGCGCTGAGATCGCAGGCTCCCGTGTACGGAGCGCTCCCGTCGTCAACGTACGCGACGTCGACCAGACGACGAGGCTCGTCCTCGCCCTCAGCGCCCCCGACTGGGCGCATGGTGCCGTCGCCGTGATCCAGGACGGCACCCTCACCATCCTCCCAAGTGGACGTGTCGACTGCACCGCCATGACCCGGATCGCGAACTCCACAGCCGGGGAGCTGCGCGATCTGAAGATCGGCCCGACGCTCGGATGGCCGATTCATCCCGAGTACCGCGCAGACCGGTAGCAGCCTGCAGCACCCTGGTGCCGCTGGCGTGCTGACCGATGTCGGTCAGCGCCTCGCCGCTGACGGCGTGGGGTGGCGATGCTTCACCGAACGCTCAACACGCGAGGAGGGCTGAGACATGGCCGACCGCATTTCGTTCGCGCTCGAGATCGCAACGGCGAGCGCCGTCCAGAGCCTCGTCCAGCTCAGCAAGGAGCTCGGGAACACCGACATCTCTGCGCAGGACGTCGCGAAGGCGCTACGTCAGGCGGCCGACGATGCCGAGGAGGAGATCCGTAAGTTCAGCGCCGCGTCGAGCTCGATGGAGTCCGCGCTCGGCGCCGACTTCGTGGCCGCCGCCGCTCAGGCCGGGACGTCGGTCGACGACATCGTGGTGCAGCTGCACAGCCTCGGCGTGTCGTTTTGACGACATCGAGGCGAACGCCGACGAGCTCGCCGCCACGGTGAAGCGGCTCGAAGACGTGCAACGCCCGGTCCGGGCGTTCGGCGACGAGGCGTCCATAACGGCAGGACAGATCGACAAGGTCCGCGACTCGGGCGACCAGTCCGGCAGCGTGCTCGCGAACATGGTCGGCAACAGCGTGCAGGAGGTCGGCGAGCTCGGCGGCGTCGCCGGGCCCGCCGGCATGGCACTGGGGCAGCTCGCCGAGTACGCGACCGAGGGCAACATCAGCTTGGCGGGGCTCGCGACGGTCGCCGGCCCGATGGCGTGCGTCAGCGCCGCGGTCCTCGGCGTGTCGTGGGCGGTCGGGAAGCGGTGGTGTCCATCGAGCGCACGGTACGCCGGAGGTGTGACATCGACCGCGACACCCTGCCCGGCATGTCGCCCGAAATGACACCCGTGTGGTTCATCGTCCCTGCACACAGGGTGTGTACAAGCGACGAGCTCCACGTCGAGGGCCGAAACCGTCCACAGATGCACAGGGTTGTCCCCAGGAAAGACACAGGTAGTTGGCACTAGCGATCCCCAGGAGGGCGCGACGAAGGTGATGTTCGTGAACAACATCACCCAGCCCGATCGGCCAGACGTCTGGTGCGCGAACGACGTCACGGCCGACAACCTGAGGGCGCTCGCCTCGTGGGCGCCGCTCCGCACCCGACAACGTCACACGCTGCGGCGCGCGGCCTCGATCGTGGACGGCATCGACGATCGCTCGCCACCGGGCCCAGATGGTGCGATGCCCACCCCTGCCAGGGTGGGCATCGTCGATGGACACTCGAAGCCGCGAAACCTCGGTCCGCCCACCACCCTAGACCACCCGGCAACGGGCATCGTCAGGCGACTGCTCGGCCTGCCTCGGCGCGCAGAGGGCGTGTCCGCCAGTCCTCCGGACGAGGGAACAAGTTGAGGTCGGCGTGTCCGAGCTCGTGGGCGAGGAGCTCCGTCATCGACAGGTCACAACCCTGCCTCGGCTCGTTCGGGAGTAGCACGCGGAAAAGAGGCCCCGGCCGCCGCTCGATGAGCGCATTGCACCCGCCGAGGTCGTCGTCGAACGCGATCGAGACCTCGGGTCGGTGCAGCACGTGCGCCCACGGGTCCGACAGATCGTCCGGGACCTGCTGGCCGAGCCAGTCGACGAACGCCCGCAGCTTCACGATCGACCGCGCCTTGCCGCCGTAGAAGCGCTCGAGCAGATCGAACACCCCGGCCATGGTCGGATCGTTCTCCGCTGCGCTCACGACCGCCGCCGCTCGTCGAGGCTCACGACGGTTGCGAGCGGTCGGTCAGGATCGCGACCCATCATCTCGTCCTCGCTGTCGCCGACGATGCGTAGGTGCGATGCGGGCGGCTCGGCGCCGGTCATCCGTGCGATCCGGGCCAGCGTCGCCCGGTTCGCCCGCAGCTCGGCCATCTTGCGCTCGTCGTGCGCACGGATGACCGCTCGGACGTCTTCGAGTACTTCGGCGGTCGTCGGTTGGCGGCTGGTGGTCATGGCGGAGCCTCCCGTTCGGACTGACGCTGGTACTTGACCGCACAGCGCACACGCCGCACCTGGTCGGATTCCGGTGCCTACAGCGTTTCGCTTGGCATAGACGACGCCTACCGACTGGTGCCCGGCAAGGTCGACTGAGCGGGCCGGTACACGAGCGCGCCGACCCGAGCGCCGACCCGAGCGCCGACCCGAGCGCCGACCCGAGCGTGGTCCGGTCGCAGGGGTAGCGTCCGCGCATGGGCATCGACAGCGATCAGCTCGGGTTCGATCCGGACGAACTGCGTGCGAGGTACCGGCACGAGCGCGACAAGCGGGTGCGCACCGACGGATCGCAGCAGTACCTCGAGGCGGCGGGGGAGTACGCCCACTTCGCCGAGGACGACCCGTACGCGGTCCCGTTCGAGCGCGAGCCGATCGACGAGGAGCTCGACATCGCGGTCATCGGTGGCGGCTTCAGTGGCCTGCTCGCCGCCGCCCGGCTCAGCGAACGGGGCGTCACCTCGTTCCGCGTGATCGAGGCCGGTGGCGACTTCGGTGGCACCTGGTACTGGAACCGCTACCCGGGCGCCCAGTGCGACACCGAGGCCTACTGCTACCTGCCGCTGCTCGAGGAGCTCGGCTACATGCCCCGCGAGCGCTACTCGTACGCGGACGAGATCTTCGAGCACTCGCAGCGGATCGGCCGTCACTACGACCTGTACGCCAAGGCGCTGTTCCAGACGCGGGTGCGGTCGGTCGACTGGGACGACGACCTGGGGCGATGGCACATCCGCACGTCGCGTGGCGACGACCTGAAGGCGCGCTTCGTCGTGATGGCACTCGGTCCGATGAGCCGACCGAAGCTGCCGGGCATCCCGGGCATCGCCGACTTCCAGGGGCACTCGTTCCACTCGAGCCGGTGGGACTACGGGTACACCGGTGGTGACACCACCGGCGGCATGACGGGGCTGGCCGACAAGAAGGTGGCCGTCATCGGTAGCGGCGCGACGGCCATCCAGTGCGTGCCCCGGCTCGGGCGCGACGCCGGTCAGGTGTACCTGTTCCAGCGCACCCCGTCGACGGTGTGGCTGCGCCGCAACCGGCCGACCGATCCCGAGTGGTTCTCCTCCCAGCAACCCGGCTGGCAGCGCGAGCGTCGCGAGAACTTCGCGGCGCAGGCCGCGGGCGAGGTGGTCGAGGACGACCTGATCGACGACTCGTGGACCGAGGTGTTCCGTGCGATCAGCTCGCCGAAGGGCCCCGATCGCCCACGCACGAAAGAAGAACGCGACCGTGTGGTCGAGCTGTCGGACATGGCGCTCATGGAGCAGATCCGGCGGCGGGTCGACGAGGTCGTGCACGACCCGGCGACCCGCGAGGCGCTGAAGCCGTACTACCGGGTGATGTGCAAGCGGCCCACGTTCAACGACGAGTTCCTCGAGGCGTTCAACCGCCCCAACGTCACGCTCGTCGACGTGAGCGGTTCGCAGGGGGTCGAGCGGATCACCGAACGCGGCGTGGTGGCCGGTGGTGTGGAGTACGAGGTCGACTGCATCGTGTACGCGACCGGGTTCGAGATGTCGTCGGGGATGCGCCGACGGTTGGGCATGGACATCAACGGTCGCGGCGGCGTGTCGCTGTTCGACCACTGGGCCGGCGGCCTGCGCACGTTGCACGGCTTCACCACCCGCGGGTTCCCGAACTGGTTCTGGATCGGCGTCTCGCAGAACGCGTTCAGCCTGAACATGACCTCGATGTTCGACGATCAGGCGCGCCACATCGCCTACGTGATCGACGAGGCGATGCGGCGCGGTGCCACCACCGTCGAGCCGAGCGAGCAGGCGCAGGACGACTGGGTGTCGCTGATCAACAGCTTCTACGTGGGCGGGCGCGGCTTCCTCGAGGCGTGCACCCCGGGCTACTACAACAACGAGGGGTCACCGCTCGGCGGGAGCGGCTTCTTCGGTGCGTACACGCCCGGCATCAACGCGTTCAACCGTCTGCTCGAACAGTGGCGGGCCGACGGTGCCCTGGCCGGCATGGAGCTGGGCGGCCCGGGCTGATCGCGCGCCGTCAGCGGACGGCGATGACCCCGTCCACGTCGAGCAGGTACAGGGTGTCGCCGCCGGCGCCGAGCACCCGCAACCGTTCCCCCTCGACCTTGCGGCTGCTGTCGAGCGGATCGAAGACCACCGAGCCGTCGCTCGTGGTCCGGAACGCCACCACGGCGCCGTCGACCACCCGCATCGAGATGAAGCCGGGATCGTCCGGCGGTGGCACGCTCACGACCTCGTCGCCGGTGATCGGGTCGATCACCGAGGTGCCACCCTCCGGTCCGCGGGTGATCACCACCGACGACAGACCTGGCGACGGGTCGGTGAGTTGCTGCTGCAGCGTCTGCCACGAGAGCATCACGAGCTTGTCGTCGTCGGCTTCGACGGCCCACGCCTCCTCGCCGGTGCCCAGGTCGACCACGTCGACCGATGACGCCATCGCGAACACGCCGGTGGCCGAACAACCCATCGACGGGTTGCCGTCGACCACGACCAGCTGCGTGTCCGACACCCCTGCGAGGCCGAGTTCCTCACCGTCGAACCCCTGCGTCCACCGTTCGTCACCCGTGCCGAGGTCGCGGACGACCACGTCGAACCCGGTCTCGCGTTCGGTGCACACCACGGCGACCTCGTTGACGGTGGACGGCACCACGGTCGGTGCATCGCCGTCGTAGCCGACCGACCAGCGCTCGTCCCCGTCGTCGACACCCAACCCGACGAGCTGGTCGCCGTCGGCGACGACGACCGTGCCGCCCTCGATCGTCGGGGCCACGTCGGGACGGATCCGGAAGCCGAACTCGATCGGGTGCACCCATCGCTCGTCGCCGTCGAGCGACAGCCCGACCACGGACCAGTCACCGTCGTCGTTCTCGATCACGACGAGGCCGTCGGCGCGCACGGCCAGCACCGCCACGACACCGCGGGACGGGGCGCGTTCGAACACGGCGTCTCCCGTGGCCGCGTCGACCACGAGCAGGTCGGCGATGACGTCCTCGGAGGGATGGTGCACCCGGCTCATCACGATCCGGTCGCCGACCGGGACGACGAGGTCGCCGGCGTCGGTCTCACGCCACAACCGGTCGCCCGTGCGGACGTCGAAGGCCCGAGCCCGCGTGAGCCCGACCTCGTCCTCCTGTTCGTCGACGACCACCAGGGCATCCCCGGTGCGGAACGCGATCGGCGGCCGGAAGCGCGCCGACACCTGCTCCGACCACAGCTCCGCGCCGCTGCCGGGGTCGAGGGCGACGACGGCCCACGACTCGTCGTCGTCCTCGGTAGCGGTCAACTGCACCAGCGCCACGTCGTCGTCGGCCCACAGCAGGTCGGACGCCTCGTCGGGGTCGGCGTCGAGCGCCTCGACGTCGGTACGCCACGCCTCGTCCCACTCGAGCGTGGTGCCACCGGACGCGGCGTCGCTCGCGTCGTCACCCCGGGTGACGACGAACCCGATCGCTGCCGCGACCAGCGCCAGCAGTGCGACACCGACGACGACGGTCGTGCGGCGGCCGGGCCGGCCGGGCTGGTCGGGCTGGTCGGGCCGGCCGTCGTGACCGGCATCGTCGGCGGTTGGCGCGCCCGGGGCGGCCGGGGCGGCCGGCGTTGCCGAGGGCGTTGCCGAGGGTGGCGGGAACTCGGGCGGGGGGAACGATGCGGTCATGTCGGCTCCTTGTCGGGGACCATGACGGCGGCGGGCCGTGGTGGTGACACCCGAGCGGCGAGATCTCGGACGTGTCACACGCGAGCGTGCGCGTTGGGACGGCGGCGAGCGGTCGGCATCCTGGGACGAGTGCAGCTGACCCACGCCTCCTCGCGCGCCACGCACGGGGTGCGGGGATGGTTGTGGTCGTGGGTGGCGCCGATCGACCGCCGGTCGTTCCGCGACGGCATCCGGGTGATGACACCGCTCTCGCTCGCGATCGCGGTGTGGGGTGTCGTGACGGGCGTGGCGATGGTGAACAGCGGTATGCCGGTGTGGGCCGGCGTGCTGATGACCGTCACCGTGTACGCCGGGTCGGCGCAGTTGTCCGCACTGCCGCTGCTGGCGCTCGGCACACCGCTGCCCATCGTGTGGGCGACGGCGTTGGTGGTGAACCTGCGCTTCGTGATCTTCGCCGCGTCGAGTCGCGCCGCGTTCACCGAGTTGTCGCTGCGCCAGCGCACGCTGGCGGGCTACGTGAACGGCGACCTCGGCTTCGCCCTGTTCTCGCTCCGCTACGCCGACGTCGACGAGCGGGGCAACCCGGACCAGTGGGGCTACTTCTACGGCGTCGCGGTGGCCAACTGGGTGGTGTGGGAGATCAGTTCGATCGTGGGGCTGCTGGTGGGCAACCTGGCTCCTGCCGAGTGGGGACTCGAACTGGCGGCCTATCTGGCGCTGCTCGCCGTGCTGGTGCCGTTGGCGGCGAAGGCGCCGGCGATGGCGGGCGTCGCGGTGTCGGTGGTGCTGTCGCTGCTCACGGTCGGGTGGCCGATGCGATCCGGCCTGCTCGTGGCGGTCGCCGGCGGCGTCATCGTCGCGATGGCTGCCGAGCGGGCGGGGGAACGCTGGCGGTTGGCCGAGCGGTTCGCGTGGCCCTGGCGGCGGACAGCTCCCGTCGTCGAGGAGGTGTCGTGATGGGACCCATGCACGACTGGCTCTACATGGTGGCTGCCATCGCCGGGCTCACGGTCGTCACCGTGCTCACCCGGGGCAGCTTCTTCATGTTGCCGGCGTCGGTCCAGCTCCCCGGGCGTGTGGAGCGGGCGCTCAAGTACGCACCGGCGTGCGCGCTCGCGGCGATCGTGGCCCCCGGGGTGCTGTCGAAGCAGGGCGAGGTGACCATCGGCTGGGGCAACCACCAGATGTGGGCCGTCGTCGCGGCCACCGTGGTGGGCGCGAAGACCCGCAACATGCTGGCGATGATCGCCGTCGGGATGGGCGTGTTCACCGCGTTGCGGTTGCTCGCCTAGCGCGCCGCCCGACGAGGAGCGGCGTCGCCTCGATCGTCACCAGTAATGACGTCGACCGCCGATCGCGCGCCCGGTCGAGCCGAGCAGGTACAGCACGACACCGACGACGACGAGGATGATGCCGAGGGTCCACAGGATCGGGACCGAGAGGATCGCGCCGAGGAGGAGCAGGACGATGCCGAGGATGATCATGGCCTCCTCTACCCCGATCGAGCCGCGCGCCAACGTGTTCGCGTGCACCCCGCCGACCGCCTAGGTTCCCTGCCCATGGGGCAACGTGTGCTGATCACCGCCGCGGCGGCCGGCATCGGCCGGTCGATCGCCGAAGCGTTCGTCGCCGCCGGCGCCGCGGTCGAGGTGTGCGACGTCGACGACCGGGCGCTCGCGACGATGGCCGAGGCGAACCCGACCGTCGGGGTCACCGAGGTCGACCTCGCCGACGGCGACGCGATCGACGAGTGGCTCGCGGGCGCGATCGCCCGGCTCGGCGGGGTCGACGTGCTCGTGAACAACGCCGGCGTGAAGGGACCGACGGCGTTCGTCGAGGACGTCACGCCCGACGAATGGGCGATGACGATGTCGGTGTGCCTCGACTCGCACTACCGATGCGTGCGACACGTCGCGCCGATCCTGAAAGCGCAGGGCAGCGGCACGGTGATCAACCTGTCGTCGATGGCGGGCATGGTCGGCTATGGGATGCGCACCCCGTACGCCGCGGCGAAGTGGGCGGTCGTCGGTCTCACCAAGTCGCTCGCTATCGAGCTCGGGCCGCACGACGTGACCTGCAACTGCATCTGTCCGGGCTCGGTGGCGGGGGAGCGGATCGAGCGGGTGATCTCGGCCGAGGCAGCCCAACGCGGCGTCACTGCCGATCTGGTGCGCGGCGAGTACCTGTCCGGTCAGTCGATCAGCCGGTTCGTCGAGCCGAGCGAGATCGCCGGGCTGTGCGTGTTCCTCGCGTCGCCTGCGGCCCGGATGATCTCGGGCCAGGCGATCGCGATCGACGGGCACACCGAGACCTACCACCTCTGAGCAGAGGGCGGGCGTTAGGACACTGCCTCAGTCGGCGAGCGAACCGCCGTAGATCTGCCAGGCGAGGAGGCTCTTCGCGACCAGGCTGAGCACCAGGTACACCTGTTCGCCGAACAGGTACGAGCGCCACGGGCCGACACCCCGGTACTGCAGCCACTGGTTGGCGCCGAAGCTCGCGAAGAGCAGGAACTGCACGACGAAGATGCCGAGGACGAACGTGGGCACCGTGTCGGCGCCGACGACGTTCGTCGCGATCGCCAGCCACGGGAACAGGCCGGCGACGGTGCCGAACCAGAACGGCATCATCGTGGTGCGGGTGCGGTCGGGTGGGTTCATCCGTTCCTGCAGCCAGCCGAACAGGATCATCGCCACGCTGGCGCCGGCGATGCCGAGCAGGCCCGTGACGTCGGTGATGCCCGTGTAGGCGGCGATGAGCAGCACCATGAGCGTGGCGCTGAACGAGTACTCGATCCAACGGAAGCGGTCGACGCCACGGGTGAGATCGATCTCGTACGTGTGGCGCATCACGGTGCCGGTGAGTGCGTGGTCGACGGCGGCGAGCAGCAGGAACACGGCGACCGCGGCGCCGATCCGCACGTCGAAGAGCTGCTCGGGCTGCGCGGTGGGGGTGCCGGGCGGTCCGTCGGGGAAGGTCGACGTGACCGACACGCCGAAGTCGCCGGCCAGGAGCAGGATCGCCAGGGCCTGGCCGAGGTGCACCGCCGTGAGCGCGAGGTTCCAGATCCGCAGGCGCCGGAACCGCTCGTCGTGCGGCCGGACGGCGTCGGTTCCCGATCTCGTACGTGGTGACGACATGGCGCCAACGATTCCCCCGGGCGGGGGCGACCAGACGCGCGGCGGTGTCGCTCGGTGGCTCCGTGGGTCGAGCCGACATCACGTGACGGATCGATGCAGGTCAGCGGTATTCCCGGGGCCGCGAGAGGGGTGCCCGGTAGCATGGCCGACCGTGCCCGAGTTCCAGACCAGCCCCGGGATGCGCGACATCCTGCCGCCCGAATCGGCCCGTTGGCGTCGATTCGTGCACGTGTTCGCCGACGTGGCGGAGCGGGCGGGATACGGGCAGGTCATCTCGCCGATGCTCGAGGACCTCGGCGTGTTCCAGCGCCTCGGCGACGCGACCGACGTGGTCACCAAGGAGATGTACGACTTCGTCGACAAGGGCGGTCGTCACGTGGCGCTGCGCCCCGAGCTCACCGCGTCGGTGTGCCGGGCGTTCGTGCAGCACCGGCCGACCACGCCGTGGAAGGTCTGGTACACCGGCAGCCAGTTCCGCTACGAGAAGCCCCAGCGCGGCCGGTACCGCCAGTTCGACCAGGTCGGCATCGAGGTGCTCGGCGCCGACGATCCGTACCTCGACGTCGAGGTGATCGCGCTCGGCTGGGAGTTCTACCGCGCCCTCGGCCTGCAGCAGGTGCGTCTGCTGCTCAACAGCCTCGGTGAACCCGACGACCGTGCCCGCTACGTGGCGGCGCTGCAGGCGTACTTCGAGTCGCGTGTGGACGACCTGTCGCCCGAGAGCCGCACCACGCTGCAGAAGAACCCGTTGCGCGTGCTCGACTCGAAGCGGGCCCAGGACGCAGAGATCGTTGCATCTGCACCGAAGATCGCCGACTTCTACAGCCCTGAGGCGGCGGCGCACTTCGACGCGGTGCAGGCCGGGCTCACCGCGCTCGGCATCCCGTTCACGATCGACGCCAAGCTCGTGCGCGGCCTCGACTACTACCGTCGCACCACCTTCGAGTACCAGGGCCTCACCCTCGACTCGGCGCAGAACGCCCTCGGCGGCGGCGGACGCTACGACGGTCTCGTCGAGTCGCTCGGCGGGCCGGCCACGCACGGCGTCGGGTTCGCGCTCGGTCTCGACCGCACGCTGCTCGCCTGCGACGACGAGGGCGTGTTCGCACCGCCGACCACCGACGTGCAGGTGTTCGTCGTCGACACGACGGGCGGGCTCGAGGCGGTGCGGATCACCGCGGAACTGCGCGCGGCCGGGTTCTCCGCCGACCGCGCCTTCGAGAACCGCAGCATGAAGAGCCAGATGAAAGCCGCAGACCGCAGCGGTGCGGCGTTCGCCGTCATCGTCGGCTCGAACGAACTCGAGGCCGGCACCGTCGTCGTGCGCCCGTTGCGCACCGACTTCGACCCGGCCAACGCCGAGAAGCAGGCGGGTGGCCAGCAGGCCATCGGCCGGAACGATCTGATCGACCACCTCACGAAAGCCCTGTAGAGCCAGTCATGAGCAGCACCTCCATGCGCACCCATTCGTGCGGCGAGCTCCGTCCCGAGCACGTCGGCACCACCGTCAGCCTCGCCGGCTGGGTGGCCACCCGTCGCGAACACGGCGAGAAGCTGGCCTTCATCGACCTCCGCGACCACACGGGCGTCACCCAGTGCGTGGTCGACAACTCCGTCGACGTGCGCGCCGAGTACGTGGTCCGCGTCACCGGAACCGTCGCTGCCCGCCCCGACGAGAACGTCAACGACAAGATCGCCACCGGCGGCATCGAGCTACAGGACTGCGTGGTCGAGATCCTCAACGCGGCCGAGCCGCCGCCGTTCCCGATCAGCGAGCGCGCCGACACCGTCGCCGAGAACACCCGCCTGCAGTTCCGGTATCTCGACATCCGCCGCGAGCGCATGCAGCGCAACCTCCGCATCCGTGCGGCCGTGAACTCGGCGGTCCGCCGGGCGATGGAGGACCAGGGCTTCGTCGAGGTCGAGACGCCGATGCTCGTGCCGTCCACCCCGGAGGGCGCCCGCGAGTTCATCGTCCCGTCGCGCCAGCAGCCCGGCTCGTTCTACGCGCTGCCGCAGAGCCCGCAGCTCTTCAAGCAGCTGCTGATGGTGGCGGGCATCGACCGCTACTACCAGATCGCCCGGTGCCTGCGCGACGAGGATCTGCGCGCCGACCGCCAGTACGAGTTCATGCAGCTCGACGCCGAGATGAGCTTCGCCAGCCAGGACGACGTGCACACCGCGATCGGCGCGGCCGTGCTCGCCGCGGCGCAGGCCGTCGGCCAGGACCCGGGCGACATCGTCAAGATCACCTGGCACGAGGCGATGAACCGCTTCGGCATCGACAAGCCCGACCTGCGCTTCGGCATGGAGCTGCAGGAGCTCACCGACGTGTTCGCCTCGACCGAGTTCAAGGCGTTCGCCGGTGCGGCGTGCATCAAGGGCATCAACGCGTCGGGCAAGGCCGACGAGTACGGCCGCAACAAGCTCGACCAGATGACCGACAAGGCCAAGAAGATGGGCGCCAAGGGTCTGGTGTGGCTCAAGGTCGCGGCCGACGGCTCGTTCGAGTCGCCGGTGGCGAAGTTCCTGTCGGCCGACGAGAGCGCCGCGCTCACGGCCCGTCTCGACGCGAAGCCGGGCGACCTGCTGCTCATCGTCGCCGACCAGTGGATGACCGCGTGCGAGGTGCTCGGCACGCTGCGCAACGACATCGGCCGCCCGCCGGTGCACCAGGGGCCGTACCGTTACCTGTGGGTCGTCGACTTCCCGCTGTTCGTCGGCGTCGACGAGACGAGCGGTCGCCCGAAGCCGGGTCACCACCCGTTCACCCAGCCGCATCCGGACGACGTCCACCTGCTCGAGACCGACCCGCTGGCGGTGCGCAGCCAGGCATACGACCTGGTGCTCAACGGCTGGGAGCTCGGCTCGGGCTCGATCCGAATCCACCAGCCCGACCTGCAGGCGCGCATCTTCGGCTTGCTCGGGATCAGCCAGGAGGAGGCCGACCGCCGCTTCGGGTTCTTCCTCAACCCGTTCAAGTACGGCGCGCCGCCGCACGGTGGCTTCGCGTTCGGCATCGACCGCCTGGTGGCGATCCTGGCCGGCGAGGAGAACATCCGCGAGGTCATCGCCTTCCCGAAGACCCAGAGCGGCCAGGATCCGATGACCAACGCGCCGACACCGGTCGACGCCAAGCAGCTCGACGAGCTCGGCATCCGCGTCCTGCCCCCCAAGGCCTGACGCCCGCCCCAACGTTCCCCCGAACCCAGCGCGTGTGCGGACTGCGGCCCCATAGTGGGGCGCTCGTCCGCAAACGCTGCGCGGAAGGAGGAACGGCGTGGACCGTTTCCGATACGCAGAGCGCCACGACGGATTGGTGACCAACGAGATCCTGACGGCGGACGGTCGCAGCAAGCGCTCGCGAGAGCTCGATGTCGCGGCGGGTCGTCTTCGGACGATGCGACGGGGCGTCGCGGCAGTCGGTGGCGCACCGCCCACCTGGCGGCAGACGGTACGAGCCGCGTTGCTGGCGGCCAGCCCGGACATCGCTGCCTCGCACGCCACCGCCATCCGGCTGTGGCTCGGCGTCCGGTTCGATGATCGGTCGATCCACGTGACCGGCCGTCTGGGACGGCAGATCGTGATGGACGGCGTCGTCGGGCATCGGTCGGGCCAGTTGCTCGACGGCGACGTCGTCGAGCTCGACGGGATGCGGATCACGTCGCCGCTCCGCACGATCATCGACCTCAGCGGCCTCATCCCGTTCGCCCAGCTCGGCAAGCTGTTCGACGAATTCCTACGCCGCGGGCAGATCGATCTGGAGGTCGCGCGTACCCGCGTGGCGGAGCTCCGCCCCGCTCCGGGCCGCTCAGTCAGAGCCGTGCGGGGCCTGCTCGGCGCACGCATCCCCGGATACGACCCCGGGGACAGCCCGCTCGAGGCCCGCATCGTCCGGGTGATCGATCGCTGCGGCCTGCCCCGTGCCACCCAACAGTTCGACGTCGACTTCGCCGGAGTGCGGTATCGGCTGGACTTCGCGTGGCCGGATCGACGCGTGTTCCTCGAGGGAAACGGATTCGGCTTCCACCGGCTCGCGTCCGACCTCGATCGCGACGCTCGACGGCAGAACGAACTGGTGATGATCGGCTGGCGGCCGATCGAGGTGACGTTCCGCATGACCGACGCCGAAATCGAGCGGGTCCTGCGGGCCGTCCTCACCTGAACGACCTGCGTTTGCGGGCTGCGGCCCCACTATGGGGC
>WBZL01003183.1_pt1 | contig 15252 bp, 12 predicted proteins | sample 5204291 | NCBI WGS metagenome assembly WBZL01 (sample SAMN12344345, study PRJNA552823) | activated sludge metagenome | biome: Activated sludge suspended growth; feature: Nitrification reactor; material: Wastewater; isolation source: activated sludge from nitrification reactor of wastewater...
GACGGCGTCCTCCTCACCACCTGGGTCGAGGACCTCATGGCCGGCACGATCACCCACGTCGCCCCCTGAGCGGGCCCGCCCGTGAGCCCGCCGCCGCCGGGCTCACCTGTCCTCGCGGACACCTGAATCGTCACTCGCGGTCGCGCCCCGGCACCCCGTACGACGAGCGCCAGAGCCCGAGGTAGCGCGCCTCCTCGGCCAGCCAGCGCGCGTCGTCCCAGCCGAGCTCCCCCTGGCAGAGCGCGCGGATCCTCGGCAGCGCCGCCGCCCCGCCGCCCGCGAGGAGGTGCCCCACGCGCGTCCGTCGGAGGAGCAGGTCGTCGAGGTGGACGATCCCCTCCGCGTGCGCCGCCCAGCGGAGCTCCGCCCACGTCGTCCGCGTCCCCTCGATCGTCGCCAGCTCACCGGGGCCCGCCGCGTGCGCGCAGAGGGCGGCCGCGTCGCGGCCGTGCCGCCCGAGGAGGGCGACCGCCAGCTCCGGCGTCGCGGCCTCACCGAGCCCCGCCGCCACCGCGCTCGCCAGCGCCGCCGTCGGCGGATCGAGGGCCGGGTGGTCGCTCGGTCGCCGCGGGATCTCTGGCAGGTCGCGGCGGAGGCGGCGGAGTGCGTCGAGGGCGATCCGCCGGAAGGTCGTCAGCTTGCCGCCCGTCACCGTCCAGAGCCCGTCCTCGTGCCACACCACGTGATCGCGCGACGCCGCCGAGGCCTCGCGCGTCCGGCTCCGAACCACCGGCCGCACCCCCGCATAGGTCGACACCACCCGCTCCCTCTCGATCCCCCTCTCCGGGAAGAGGATCGCCACCACCTCGAGGATGTACGCCAGCTCCTCCTCGGTGATCCTCGCCTCGCGCTCCAGGTCCTCGTGGTGATCGAGGTCGGTCGTGCCGACCAGCGTCGACCCCTCCCACGGGTACACATAGAGCGGCCTGCGGTCCCGCGGATGGAGGAGCGACACCGCCTGGTCGACCGGCAAGAGCGCCCGATCGAAGACCAGGTGCGAGCCCCGGAGCGGCCGCATCCGCGGCTCCCGGCCCAGGCGCCCGCGGAGCCCGTCCGCCCACACGCCGGTCGCGTTGACCACCGCCCGCGCCCGCACCTCCGCCCGCCGCTCGCCCACGCGGTCGTGGAGCGCCACGCCGACCACCCGCCCGTCCGCCCGCCGCACGAGCCCCTCCGCCGCCACGTAGTTCAGCGCCGTCGCCCCCGCCCAGGTCGCCTCGTGGAGCACCCGCGCGACCAGGCGCGCGTCGTCGGTGATCGCGTCCGCGTACATGTGGCCGCCGCGGAGCCCAGCCTCCGCGAGCCCCGGCACCATCGCCAGCATCGCCGCCCGGTCGAGGTGTCGCGCGCTCGGCCGCCCCGAGAGTCGATCGTAGACCCAGAGCCCCGCCCGCACCTGCCAGCCGGAGAGGCGCTCGAACTCGTAGTCGGCGAGGACGAAGTCCAACGGCTCCACGAGCCCGCCGCCGTCGCGGAGGAGGCGGTCGCGCTCGTGCACCGACTCCGCCGTCAGGTGCGGCTGGAAGGTCGTCAGGTAGCGGAGCCCCCCGTGCACCAGCTTCGACGAGCGGCTCGAGGTCCCCCACGCGAAGTCGTGCCCCTCCACCAAGAGCACCGAGAGGCCGAGGCGCGCCGCCTCGCGGCAGAGCCCCGCGCCGGTGATCCCCCCGCCGACGATCACCAGATCCCACGCCCGGTCGAGCCCCGCCCAGAGCGCGTCGCGAAAGCCCGCGGACCACCGCGTCCGCGCCTCGCTCATGGCAGCAGCGCCCCCGGGTTCATGCGCCCGTCTGGATCGAAGGTCCGCACCAGCTCGCCGAGCGCCGCCATCCCGAGCGCGCCCTTCTCCGCCGGCAAGAAGGGCGCGTGATCGCGGCCGACCCCGTGCTGATGGCTGATGGTCCCGCCGCAGAGGACGATCGCCTCGCTCACCGCCCGCTTGAGCCGGCGCCAGCGCTCGAGCGTCGCCGCCGGATCCCGCGCCAGCCGGAACACGAAGGTCGAGTACACGCTCGACCCGTGCCCGTACACGTGCGAGAGGTGGGTGAAGACCAGCCCGCGCTCGCCGTCGGCGGCCAGCGCCGCGTGGGCCGCGTCCTCCACGTGGTTCATCGTCGCGGTCACCCGCGCCCACGGCACCGCCGTCTCGACCGTGTCGATCGCGTAGCCGAGGCGCCAGAGCGAGTTCCGCAGGTACGCGTTGCGGAAGCGGCCGTGCTCCCACGCCCGCGCGAACGCCCCCGGCGCCCGGATCCCCCGCGCCGCGTGCACCCGCTCGCCGACCTCCGCGGCCAGCCGCGCGACCTCTCGCCGGCGCCCCGTGCAGCCGACCACCAGCATGCACTTGCCGTCGCCGAGGCCGCGGAGGCGGAGCCCGCCGTGCAGCACCTTCAGCAGACCTGGCTTTACGGCCAGGGCGAGCTGCGTCGCCGTCTCCACCGGGTTCGAGAGGCGGATCATCGAGAGGCCCAGCCGGTCCTGCGCGAGCCCTCGCACCAGCGCCTCCGCCCCCTCCCAGCTCGGCAGGAAGAACGCGGCGAAGCGCTCCGCGCCCGGCAGCCTCGACACCCGGACGATCGCCCGCGTGATGATCCCGATCCGCCCCTCCGACCCCAGCACCAGCTCGCGCAGATCGGGCCCCGCCGCGCTCGCCGGGAACACCGGCACCTCGAAGGTCCCGCGCGGCGCCTCCACCGTCCCGCCGGCGAAGGTGTCCTCGATCCGCCCGTAGCGGAGCGAGAGCTGCCCGCTCGACCGGGTGGCGATCCAGCCGCCCAGCGTCGAGTGCTCGAAGGACTGCGGGAAGTGCCCCAGGGTGAAGCCGTGCCCGCGGAGCTGCCCCTCGAGCGCCGGCCCGACCACCCCCGCGCCGAAGGTCGCCAGCTGCGAGCGCGCGTCGAGCTCCTCCAGCGCCGCCATCTGCCCCATGTCGACGCTCAGCACCGGCGCCTCGCCGCTCGTCGGCGTCAGGTGACCGACCACCGAGGTGCCGCCGCCGTAGGGGATCACCCGGGCGCCGGCCGCCGCCGCGTAGTCGAGGAGCTCCCGCACCTGCGCCTGTCCCTGGGGGAAGGCGACGCCGTCGGGGAACCACTCGAGCCGCCCGCTGCGGAGGGCGATCCAGTCGGGGAGGCTCTGGCCGCGGGCGTGGCGGACCCGCACCCGCGGGTCGACGTCGACGAGCGGATGGGCCGGCAGGCGCGACGCCGGCACCGTCGACGCGACCTGGGTCAGGAGCACGTCACGCGGCGCCTCCCCTGGACCCAGGCGCGCGCGCAGGAAGGCGAGCGCGGCCGGCTTCGGCTCGACGTCGATCGACTCTTCTCCCCAGCCGTTCCAGCGGCGCATCGGCACTCCTCCGCGGCCGGGATAGCCGACCCGGCATCGCCGCGTCAACCGCCGCCATCGCCGCCGCCACCGCGACCTGTCCGATCGTGCAGGTCATCGCCTCGCGCGCCAACGCCCGCCCCGCAGACGTCCCTGCGCCCGCCGCGCCATTCGCCCCCGACCGCCTCCTCGCGTACGCTTCGAGCATGTCCTTTCGCCTGAGCCTGCCCCGCCGCACCCCCCTCCTCCTCGCCCTCGTCCTCGCCGCCTGCAGCGGCAGCGACGACACCACCGGCGCCTCCAGCACCTCCGACGGCTCCTCCTCGTCGTCGACCGGCGCCTCCACCAGCACATCGTCGACCACCGCCGTCGCCACCGAGTCCGACTCGGGGACGGCCAGCGGCTCGTCGTCCGGCGGCACCACGTCGACCTCGACCTCGACCTCGACGACCGGCACCACCGCCGACACCACCGGCACCACCGCCGACACCACCGGCACCACCGGCACCACCGGCACCACCGCCGCCACCACCGGCACCACCGGCGGCGCCGCCTGCCCCGGCGACCCCGGCGACGACGCCTGCACCTCCTGCCTCAAGACCAATTGCTGCGACGAGATCACCGCCTGCGACGCCGACGCGAAGTGCACCTGCTTCTTCACCTGCGTGGGCGAGGGCAAGTCCCCGGTCGAGTGCGCCGGCACCTGCATGGTCGGCAACCCCGGCCAGAACCCGGCGATCGCCGGCACCTTCGAGTGCACCAACGCCTCGTGCTCGAACGAGTGCCTCTGAGCCTCGCCCGGCCGCGCCCCGCGGCGCGGCTCAGCGCCCTCGCGCCTCGAGCCGCGCCGGCAGGTGGAGCGTGAACACCGACCCCTCGCCGAGGCGGCTCTCCACCGTCACCTCGCCGCCCATCATCCGGCAGAACTCGCGGGTGATCGTCAGGCCGAGGCCCGTGCCGCCGAAGCGACGCGTCGTCGACACGTCCGCCTGGATGAACGCGTCGAAGAGGTCGCGGATCCGGTCCGGCGCGATCCCGATCCCGGTGTCGCGGACCGCGAACTCGTACCAGATCGGCTCCTCCGCGCGCCGGCGCACCTCGAGCCGGATGGTCCCCTCGCGCGTGAACTTGGCCGCGTTGGCCAGCAGGTTGAAGAGCGCCTGCTTGAGCTTGGTCCGGTCGCTCGTCATCGGCAGCGGCCCGGCCGGGACCGCGATCTCGAGCGAGTTCCCCTGACGCGCGACCACCGGCTCGATCACCCCCGTCACCTCCTCGATCACCCCCTCGACCGCGAAGTCCTCGACGTCGAGCTCCATCTTGCCGGCCTCGATCTTCGACACGTCGAGGATGTCGTTGATCACCTGCAGGAGGTGGCGAGCCGCCTGGTTGACCCGCTGGTTGTCCTCGGAGAGCGAGCGCTCCCCCAGATCGGCGAGCTCCTCCCCCATCAGCTCGCAGTAGCCGATGATCGCGTTGAGCGGGGTCCGCAGCTCGTGGCTCATGTTGGCCAGGAAGGCGCTCTTCGCCCGGCTCGCGTCGAGGGCCCGGTCACGCGCGGTGCGGAGCGCGTCGTTGAGGCGGCGGAGCTCGACCTCCGAGCGCCGCACCGCGCTCATGTCGTGGACCACCAGCACGCAGCCGACCGCCGCCTCGCCCGCGCTCAGCGGCGTCAGCGTGCACGCGACCGGCAGGGGCGGCCGCTCGCCGCGGAGGAGGTGCGAGTCGTCGAAGGCGAGCTCGTCGCGGCGCTCGACCACCGCCCGCAGCGCCTCGGCCGCGTCCGCCTCGGCCTCGCCGCCGCGGCGGAGGCGGAGGCGCTGCAGGATCGGCGCCCCCATCACGTCGGCGCTCAGCACCCCGAACATCGCCGCCGCCGCGCCGTTGAGGTTCTCGACCCGGCCGGCCGCGTCGAGCACGAAGAGGCCGTCGGAGAGCGCCTCGAGGACCGAGCGCAGGCGGTCACGCTCGGCCGCCACCCGGCTCTCCGAGGCCTGGCGGAGCCCCTCGTAGAGCGCCTCCATCTCCCGCGACGACACGTCGAGCGAGCGCTCGAGGAGGTAACGGTCCTCCTCGGCGGTCGCGTACGACCGGCTCACCACGTCCACGAGGCCGCGCCACGCCTCCGGCGACGGCGGCGTCGTCGGGTCGACGCCCAGGCGCCGGAGCTGGCGGGCGAGGAGGCGGTGGATGTCGGGATCAGCGCTCACAGATCGTCGTCAGGGTCATCGTCTGGTTGTGGAGCTCGCAGGGGCCGCTCGCGTGCGGCGAGAGCTCACCGTACGAGTAGAAGCCGATCTGCTGGGTCCCCCGCGGCAGCGCCTCGACGGTCGCCTCGACCTCCTCCTCGGTGCGCTCGCCGAGGACCAGGCGGCGCCCGACGCACGAGATCGCCAGCGCCAGCACATCGCCCGCCGGCGCCTCCCCTTGCGCCATCCGCAGGGTGCTCCGCGCCCCCGCGCCGGCCTCCTCCGCGCCCTCGATCAGGCGATCGAAGTTGGCCTTCATCAGCTGCGCGCGCGACCCCTCCGGGATGTCGCCGGCGAAGGTCAACGAGCGCGCCTCCTCGTCGATCGCCAGGATCGTCCGCACGATCTTGCGGCCGTCGTCGTCGCCGCCGAGCGCGAGCGGGAAGAGGAGCCCGGTCGCCGGCAGCCCCTGCGCCCGCTCGCCCAGGTACTCCTTGTAGAGCTGGAGCGCCGGCTTGCCGTCGAGCTCGAAGAGCACGTTGCCCGCCGACCGCGTCACCGTCCGGCGCGGCCCGAACGCGTCCCACCCGCCCTTCGAGCCGTGGCCGATCCGCACGTGGTCGCCGTAGAGCCCGATCGCCGCCACCCGATCGCCCGCCGGCGCGCCGTCGTCGGCGAGCACCCACGTCCGCTCGAAGCGCGCCCCGTCGCCGGCGAGCCCGCCGGTCACCACCACGTCCGCCGGCAGCCCGCCCGCGAGCCCCCGGACCAGCTCGGTCCCGTTGACGTGGAGCCCGTCCGAGAGGACGAAGACCCCGCGGAGGCCCGGCCCCGCCAGCGCCGCCGCCAGCGCCGCCCCGGTCGCGAACGACTCGGTCGCCGCCGCGATCGGCTGGCACGCCGCCCGCACCTCGGTCCGCGCGAAGCGGACGATCGCCACCGCCAGCGACTCGTCGTGGATCTTCGTCCCGAAGATCTCACCCGCCGTCGAGCAACCGATGAGCCGCGCCGTCGGATACGCCGCGCGCAGCTCCGCGAGCGCCTCCGGCCGATCGAGGAAGGTGCTCGCCCCGAAGACGACGACCAAGGTCGTCGGACCGTCGACCGGCGGGAGCGGCGCGCTCCACCCCGAATCGACCCGGAAATTCACCAGTGAAAGCTCCATGCCGCGCGCCCTCCGTTTCGATGATACGAGGTCCCCGCCGCGTGGACGAGGGTTTCTGGTCCTGCCGCGACCTCCTCGTCATGTGGAGAGGTTCCCCTCGAAATGTCCTCACGGACAGGTCCAGCGCGCGTTCCGGCCCACGCGCGCCCCCGCACCGCCGCGGCCGCGGCTCGCCAACGAGCGGGACTTCGCCTACGATCGCCGGATGCCGCGCTCGCACCTCGTAGGCGCCGTCGTCGCCCTCACCTGCGGCTGCGTCCTCGAGAAGAACCCGGACTTCGACGGCCCCCCGCCGACCTCGGACTCCGCCACGACCGCGCTCGAGACCACCACCACCGGCCAGACCGCGACCTCGACCGCGTCGACGGTGACCACCACCACCGCCACCACCACGAGCGGCGCCACCGTCAGCTCCGACCCGACCGACCCGACCCTGCCGGTGACCACCGGCGATCCCTGCTCCGAGGGCGACATCCAGTGCGCCGACCCGGCCACCGCCATCCACTGCATCGGCGGGATGTGGGTCGAGTCCCCGTGCGAGGGCACCTGCGAGCCCGGCGTCGGCTGCCCCGGCTGCGACCCCGGCTCGACCACCTGCGTGGGCGAGGACCTCTTCGTCTGCGATCCCCAGGGGTTCCTCCAATTCGTCGAGACCTGCGCGAGCGAATTCGGCCTCGCCTGCGACCCCGGCTTCGCCGCCTGCATGGGCCCCTGCTCGCCGACCGAGCTCGGCATGGAGGCCGCCCACGACCTCGGCTGCGACTTCTACGCCACCGCCCTCACCAACGCCGCGGTCGGCGCGGACTTCGAGGTCCTCGTCGTCGGCGCGCCCGGCACCAAGGTCTCGTCCTTCGTCGGCGACGTCCAAGAGACGGCGGGCACGATCCCCGCGGACGGAGCCCTCCTCGTCGAGCTCATCGGCGCGAAGCCCCTCGGCGAGGGCCTCAAGAGCGCCAAGGTCGTCGGCGGCGCCCACCGGATCCGCACCGACAAGCCGGCCCGCGTGGTCCAGTTCAACAGCCTCGGCGCCGCCGCCTCGCGCGACGCCACCGCCCTCCTGCCGACCCACCGCTGGACCTACCTCACCACCGTCGCGTCGATGGGCAGCAAGGTCGGCGTCCTCACCCGCCAGGGCTTCTTCGCCGTCATCGCCCGCACCGACGGCACCAAGGTCGTCGTCACGCCGCCCGGCAACGCCAAGATCGCCGTCTCGCCGGTCGACGGCCTCGGCGCCGACGGCAGCGGTCAGCTCGTCCTCGACGCCGGCGACGTCGTCCAGGTCCTCGCCGACGGCACCTCCGACCCCACCGGCATCGTCCTCAGCGCCACCGAGCCGATCCAGGTCCTCGGCGGCCACCGCTGCGCCGAGCTCCCCAACACCGGCCAGATCGTCGACTGCGACCACCTCGAGACCACCGTCCTCGCCCCCGAGTACGGCGGCCAGCTCTTCATCCTCGCCCCGCCGATCAAGGACGACGGCTACACGCCGCGGGCCTACATCGCCCGGATCCTCGCCCCCGAGTCGGCCTTCGTCACCGTCCAGGCGGGGCAGGTCTTCAAGCAGGTCACCATCCCCAAGGGCGAGTACTACGACGTCTCCACCGACGCGCCGACCCGCATCACCTCCGACAAGCCGGTGATGGTGGCCCAGTACGGCACCGGCCTCCTCATCGGCCAGGAGTCGATGACCTGGATCCCCGCCCAGAACCACCTCCCGACCGTCGTCGACCTCGCCATGCCGCCCGGCAACGAGAAGAGCGCCGTCACCCTCGCCTGGCTCGACGCCGAGCCCACCCTCGACGGCGTCCCGGTCGGCGACTACGCCTACGACAACTTCACCGGCATCAGCAGCATCCGCCTCTCCCTCGACAACAAGCGCCACAGCATCAAGGCGGGCCCGAACGATCGCGTCTCGGTCGTCTCCGAGGTCGTCACCCCCGCCTGGAGCCTCCGCACCTTCCACGGCCTGGAGTAGAATCCGCGGGGGTACCATGCCCGAGCCGCAGATCCTCGCCATCGACGTCGGCACCCAGAGCGTCCGCGCGATCGTCTTCGACCGCCAGGGCCGGGTCATCGGCGCCTCTCGCGTCGTCTTCGGCCCCTACGCCGCCCGCGCCCCCGGCTGGGTCGAGCAGGAGGCCCCCTACTTCTTCGATCGCCTCGCCGAGGCCTGCCAGGCCCTCTGGACCCGCCCCGGCGTCGATCGCGGCGCCCTCGCCGGCGTCGCCCTCACCTCCCAGCGCGGCACCGTCGTCAACCTCGACGCCGACGGCGCCCCCCTCCGCCCCGCGATCCTCTGGCCCGACGCCCGCCGCATCGAGGGCCTCCCGCCGGTCAGCGGCGCCTGGGGCGTCCTCCTCCGCCTCGCCGGCGTCGCCGACACCGTCGCTGGCTTTCAGGCCACCGCCGAGGCCAACTGGATCCGGATCAAGGAGCCCGAGATCTGGCGCCGCACCGCCAAGTTCCTCCTCCTCTCCGGCTACCTCACCCATCGCCTCGTCGGCCGCTACGTCGACTCGGTCGGCTGCCAGGTCGGCTACATCCCCTTCGACTACAAGCACCAGCGGTGGGCGGCCGCCAGCGACTGGAAGTGGCAGGCCGTCCCCATCGACCCCGGCGCGCTCCCCGACCTCGTCGCCCCTGGCCAGCCCCTCGGCGCGATCACCCCCGAGGCCGCCGCCGCCACCGGCATCCCCGCCGGCCTCCCCCTCATCGCCGCCGCCGCCGACAAGGCCTGCGAGGTCCTCGGCGCCGGCTGCCTGTCTCTTGAGACAGCCTGTCTCAGCTACGGCACCACCGCCACCATCAACACCGCGAGCCCCCGCTACCTCGAGGTCATCCCCTACGTCCCGCCCTTCCCCGCCGCCACGCCCGGCGCCTACAACACCGAGATCCAGCTCTACCGCGGCTACTGGATGGTCTCCTGGTTCCGCGATCAATTCGGCCACCCCGAGCTCGCCCGCGCCGCCGCCGGCGAGGGCCCGCCCGAGGCCCTCTTCGACGCCATGGCCGAGGCGATCCCCCCCGGCTCCGACGGCCTCGTCCTCCAGCCCTACTGGTCCCCTGGCGTCCGCGAGCCCGGCCCCGAGGCCCGCGGCGCGATCATCGGCTTCGCCGACTTCCACACCCGCGCGCACGTCTACCGCGCGCTCCTCGAGGGAATCGCCTTCGGCCTCCGCGAGGCCAAGGAGAAGATCGAGGCGCGCACCCGCACGCCGATCCGCCGCCTCCTCGTCGCCGGCGGCGGCTCGCGGAGCGACCTCGCCATGCAGATCACCGCCGACATCTTCGGCGTCGAGGCCGCCCGACCCGAGGTCGGTGAGACCTCCGCCCTCGGCGCCGCGATCGTCGGCGCCGTCGGCCTCGGCCTCCACGACGGCTTCCCCGCCGCCCTCGCCGCGATGACCCGCGAGGGCGCCAGCTTCCGCCCGCGGCCCGCCCCGCAGGCGACCTACGATCGCCTCTACCGCGAGGTCTACCGGCCGATGTACGGCCGCCTCCGCCCGCTCTACCGCGCCCTGCGGGCGATCACCGGCTATCCACCCTGACCCGCCTGCTATCATCGACTCGCGTGGACGCGAGCGACGAGGCCCTCCTGGACGCCTGGCGGCGCGGCGATCGGCGCGCCGGCGAGGCCCTCTTCGAGCGCCACTACGAGCCCATCGCCCGCTTCTTCCGCAACAAGGTCGCCGGCGACTCCTCCGATCTGATCCAGCGCACCTTCCTCGCCCTCGTCGAATCCCAGGAGCGCTTCCGCGGCGAGTCGAGCTTCCGCACCTTCCTCTTCGCGGTCGCCCACAACGTCCTCGGCCGCCACTACCGGCAGAAGCGCCGCGACGGCGAGCGCCTCGACTTCCTCACCGTCTCCGCCCACGACCTCGGCCCCTCGCCGCCCTCCCTCCTCGCCCGCCGCGACGAGGAGCGGATCCTCCTCACCGCCCTCCGCCGGATCCCCCTCGACTACCAAGTCGTCCTCGAGCTCTACTTCTGGGAGAAGATGACCGCCGCCGAGCTCGCCGAGGTCATCGGCGTCCCCGAGGGGACCGCCCGCACCCGCATCCGCCGCGCCAAGCAGCTCCTGGAGATCGCCATCGCCGAGGTCGGCGCCTCCCCCCTCCTCATCCAGAGCACCCTCGCCGGCCTCGAGCGCTGGGCCGCCGACGTCCGCGGCCACCTCGCCCGCCAGGACCCCTGACCGCGCTCAGGGCGGCACGAACTCGGTGCAGACGATCGTCAGGTTGTGGAGGCCGTCCGCCGCGTCCCCCTTGAACTGCGTCATGATGAGCCCCGGCGGGCAATCCACCGGCCCGAAGTCCATCCCGCCGCCGCCCCCGTACGTCAGCAGGTCGTACGCCGCCCCCACCTCCACCGCGAAGCCGTCGGCAGACTCGACCAGGCTCACCGTCGCGCAGCGAGGCGTGATGCTGTTGATCTGCGCGAGCGCGGTCCCCCGAAAGCCCACCAGCGCCGCGTCGGGCGGGCATAGCGAGGAGAAGGGCGCGACCCCCTGGAGACAGTTCCCGAAGTACGCGCCGACAAAGTCCGGCGAGAGGGCGATCTGCAGCTCCGGGGTGATCGAGATCTTCGCGCACGAGCCGGTCGGCTTGCAGATCGCGTTCATGTAGGCCGCGTCGAGGTAGGCGCCGAATTCCGTCATTACCTGTCCTTCAGGACATGCCATCGAGAAAGGCCCTTGTCCGGGCATCCCGCCGAAGGGCCCGAGCACCGCGCTGTCCTGCACCACGAGCGTCTGCGGCTCGACGTGGCAGAGCGCCGAGCACCCGTCGAGGCCCTTCGCGTTGCCGTCATCACACTCCTCGGCCGCGTCCAGCACCCCGTCGCCGCAGCTCCCCGCGCCCCCCGTCGTCTCGGTCGTCCCGCCGGTCACCGGATCGACCGTCCCCATGCTCGACCCCACCGAGGTCACGGAGCTCACCGACCCGCCGGACATCGTCATCCCCGTCGTCATCCCCGTCGTCATCCCCGTCGTCATGCTCGTCGTCACCGACGTCGCCGTGTCCGCTGACGAGCTCGCGTCCCCGCTCGACGACCCCGACGTCGTCACCGGCCCGTCGAAGTGCGGGTTGTCCATCAGCACGCACCCGCCGAGGCCGAGCGCCGCCACTCCCCCGATCACGCGCCTCACCATCCCCCGAGGATAGCCCAAGGCGCCCGATCGTCAGCGCGCGCCGCGCCGCACGACGAAGCGCGCCAGGTTGGTGAGCGTCTCGTCCGCGCTCCGGGTCCACTGGAACCCGCCACCCACGCCGCGCGCGAGATGGGCCTCGATCGCCCGCTCCAGCGCCAGCGTCCCCCGCGGCGCCCGCCAGGCCTGCTGCCTGCGCTCCGCGAAGTCGACCCACGCGCGCGCCCGCGCGAGCCAGCGCCCGTGATCGCTGGCGAAGTGGAGGTGGAAGCGTCGCCGCAGCATCAGCCACTCCCGCACCTCCAGCGCCCGGCAGCTCGCCCGCCGGTCGACGATGAGGTGGACATCGAGCTCCTCTGGCACCGCCCGATCGATCGCCCCCAGGAAGTCCAGGAGTCGGGTGACCTGGCCTTGCTCCTCCGTCCGCGACCCCGCCACCATCCCGTCGAGGATCTCCACCAGTCGGCCGAGGCGCCCGTCGCCGCCGACGTCTGCCTCCGCCCCGTCCCCGCGCACCCCCGCGGATTGCGGGCGATCGTCCACGCAGAGCGCGAGCGCGCACTCCTCCGCGCCGACGAAGAGCCCCGCCAGATCCCGGAAGCAGCGGCACTGCCCCGGCTCGTACACCGGCGAAGGCGCGGCCGCTCGCTGCGCCGGCAGCCCGATCGCCCGCCAGAGCCGGCTCGGATCGCCGCGGCGAGGCGCCGCCGCCGGCGGTGCGGCGGGGCGAGGCATGGCAGGGCGGGTGGCGGCGGCCAGGTTCGTCGTCAACATCGCCCTCTCTCTCGCACGCGCGCGTGATCCGTTGCGGACCATCCGCGCCCGCCGGCGCCGACGCCACCGGCGTCCCCAAGGGCCCTCCCCTGCTACGATGCCGCCGATGTCGGCCCGCCCCCTCGGCCCACGCAAGGCCCTCGCCGCCGCCCCCCTCGTCCTCTGGACCACCGGCTGCATCCTCGACACCTCCTGCGTCGCCGCCGGCACCCCCGTCGCCACCCCCGACGGCTGGCGCCCGATCGAGGCCCTCCGCCCCGGCGACCCGATCTACGCCGTCGACGTCGCCACCGGCGCCCTCGTCCCGGCCCTCGTCGCCCACACCCGCAGCGCCACCCGCGAGTGCGTGGCCATCGTCGACGACCGCGGCGCGGAGCTCCTCGTCACCGCCGATCACCCCGTCTACGCCGTCGACCACGCCGCCTTCGTCGACGCCGGCCACTTCGTCCTCGGCCGCGCCCGCACCCTCCTCGTCATCGACGACCTCGCCCCCGAGCGCCGCGCCACGCCACGCCCCGCGGGCCCCGGCCGCACCTTCGCCGGCGTCCACGAGGTCCTCGACCTCGGGGTCACCGGCGACCACCCCACCTTCGTCGCCGGCGGCGTCGTCGTCCACAACAAGACCGTCGACTGCAAGGCCACGCCGAGCTTCTGCTCCGGCACCGCCACCGACACCGCGGCCGACACCACCACGGGCACCACGGGCACCACCACCAGCACCGCCACGTCGACCACCGACGCGGCGACCACCGACACCGCCGGCGGCACCTCGACCACCACCACGACCACGAGCACCACCGGCGCCGTCGACCCGCAGGGCGAGCCACCTGCCGTCGGCATCGCCCCGCCCGCGCCCGCCGCCCCGCCCGGCCGGGGCTGAGCCCCTCGTTCTGCCCCTGCGGGCCGCCTACCCGCGCCCACAACCTCGCCGAACGAGATCGCCCGCCGCCCCGCCGCGGGCCGACGTCCTCACCGGCTCACGCTCTCGCACCCCCCGCGCCGGGGCGGCGGCCCGGCCGCCGGCTCTCCCCGGCCCCTGTGACATGCCTCGAGAGACAGGCACACCCGCGACCCCCCCTCGTGTCGGCCCGTCCTCGCGCCCGCATCGCCGATCCGTCGACGAGGCCCGTACTACCTGTCCCAAGAGACACAATCTCGCGGAGCCCGCGCAACGCGCCTCACAGCCACTTTTTTGCGCGCTCCCCCGCGGTCCGCGATACTCGCGGTTTTTGCGCCCGACTTTCCGGTTGCACTGATTGTTTGACGCCCTATGATCGGCGGACGCTGCGTCCCTTGCGCTATCGGGGAGGACGCAGCCAGCCATCGCCTCGCCAGGCAGAACCCGCACCAAGGGCCGTCGCATGACGAATCACGCTGGTCGCTCCAACTCCCTCGCCCGCCCCGGCCGCCTCCGCCGCTGGCTCGCTGGCACCCCCCTCCTCCTGGCCCTCGCCTGCGGCTTCCCACCCGCGCCCCAGGTCGCCGCCGAGGACCCCGCGCCTGCTCCTCAGCTCGCCCTCCACTTCGAGCCCAACCCCCTGGTCCTCCGCGCCATCTCCACCCAGATCGAGGCCATCGAGGCCAGCCCCCTGGACCGCGCCCCGGAGCGCCGCGCCAGCCTGGGCGAGGTCTTCTGGACCGTCCCCGAGCCCACCCCCGCCGACGTGCTCGCCACCACCTGGGGCGTCGGCAAGGACCGCCTCTACGCCCTCAACCCCGACCTCGGCCCCGGCTCGCTCGTCCCCGCCGGCACCGCCCTCAAGGTCTTCGAGGTCGACCCCGAGGAGCCCACCCGCTCGATCGGCGCGCCCAACCGCGGCAAGCTCCAAAACGGCATGCCGATCCCCGAGGGCGACGCCTGGCGCCTGCGGACCATGCGTCGCCGCGCCTACGGCACCGAGCTCACCGTCACCACCCTCGTCGACGCCTTCAACGCCTACGGCGAGCGCTTCCCCGACGGCCCCAAGATCCGCGTCGGCGAGCTCGCCATGCGGAAGGGCGGCAAGGTCTCGCCCCACCGCTCGCACCGCAGCGGCCGCGACGTCGACATCGGCTACGTCTTCGTCGGCGAGGACGACGGCGACGTCCGCTGGCGCCAGATGAACGAGGACAACTTCGACGCCGAGAAGAACTGGTTCCTCATGCACGAGATGATCAAGACCGGCAACGTCGAGGCCATCTTCGTCTCCAAGCGCCTGCAGAAGCTCCTCTACGCCGAGGCCGTCAAGCACCTCGACGACGCCGAGCTCGCCACCATCTTCCAGTACCCGCGCACCGCCGAGACCAAGGACCCGCTGATCCGCCACTGGAAGGGCCACCGCGATCACATGCACGTCCGCTTCCGCTGCGAGGACGACAACCGCCGCTGCCGCTCCGCCAAGAGCGCCGCCGCCCACTGATCGCGCCGTCACCGAGAGCCCGCGCCCGAGCCCCGCTCGCGCGCGGGCTCCCTTCGCCTCGGCCTCAGCGGCCCGCGCCCTGCCGCGCCAGCGTCCCGAAGATCCGATCCAGCGCCGGCACCATCCCCGCGAAGTTCCGGTCGTGGTCCCGCGGATCCTGGCTGTGATGGATCGCGTGGAAGCCCGGCGTGGCGATCCACCCCTCCATCCACCGCAGCGACCACCCCAGGTTCGCGTGCAGGAACGTCGTGTAGG
>WBZL01003185.1_pt1 | contig 15238 bp, 15 predicted proteins | sample 5204291 | NCBI WGS metagenome assembly WBZL01 (sample SAMN12344345, study PRJNA552823) | activated sludge metagenome | biome: Activated sludge suspended growth; feature: Nitrification reactor; material: Wastewater; isolation source: activated sludge from nitrification reactor of wastewater...
GTCGGGTGCGGCCTTCAGCTCAGCCAGCGCTTGCGGCGCTTGTAGTGTTTGACGTCGCGATAGTTGACATGGCCCTCGTCGCCTGCCCCGAGGTAGAAGCGCTGCACGTCGGGATCGGACATCAGCCGGTCGGTCGGCCCGCTGATCACGATGCGGCCGTTCTCCATGATGTAGCCCTGGTGCGCGACCTGCAGCGCGACGTGCGCGTTCTGCTCCACCAGCAGCATGGCCACGCCCTGCTCGCGATTGATGCGCGCGATGATCCCGAAGATGTCCGCCACCACCAGGGGCGCCAGGCCCAGCGAGGGCTCGTCCATCAGGATCAGACGCGGCTTGCCGACCAGCGCGCGGCCGATGGCCAGCATCTGCTGCTCGCCACCGGAGAGGTAGCCCGCCACCTGCTTGCGACGCTCCTGCAGCCGCGGAAAGTAGCGGAACACCGGCTCGATGTCGAGCGCACCGCGCCCGCCCAATGCGCTGCCCGCGGCGACGAGGTTCTCCTCCACCGTGAGGTCGCCGAAGATGTGCCGACCTTCGCGCACGTGCGCCAGCCCGGCGCGCGCCAGCTGGTAGGCCACCTTGCCGGCGATGTCCTCGCCGAAGAAGCGGATGCGGCCGGACGCCACGCGCCCGTTCTCGTACGGCAGCACCCCGCCGGCAGCCTTGAGGGTGCTGGTCTTGCCGGCGCCGTTGCTGCCCAGCAGCGCGACGATCTGGCCCTCCGGCACCTCGACCGACATGCCCCGCAGCGCCTGCACGCTGTGGTTGTAGACGACCTCGATGTTCTCGATGAACAGGGCCGAGGTCATGACGCGCAAGAACGTGCGGGCGACGCGCCGGTCACACCTTGATCCAGCCCGAGGCCGGCTCCATGGCCTGCCTGGCCGCGTCGTAGGCGTAGATGCGACCGATCGGGATCTGGTGGCTCGACAGGTCGACCAGCGCGCCGAAGATGCCGCCGGAATCCCATTGCTTCATCGACTCCAGCGCGGCCTTCATGTTCGGCAGCGTCAGCGGCTTGTTGGCCTTGATGCAGCGCTCGGCGATCTCGGCGAAGATCATCCCCGAGGTCCAGGTGGAGACGTAGAACGGCGAGATGCTCTTCACGTCGGGCCGGTTCTGCTTCAGGTGCGCGCGCATGTTGTTGATCATGTCCGAGTCGGTCTCGTGGCCGTAGCGGTACATGCTGGCGCCGGTCAGACTGACACCGAGCTTGCCCAGCGCGTCGTAGGCGGGCTTGTCCAGGCCCCAAGCGGTGCCCATCACCTTGGGGTTCAGGCCGGCCTCGGCCAGCTGTCGCACGAACTCGGGCATCGGCGACAGGATGTAGCCCTGGAAGATCAGGATGTCCGGACGCGCACGGCGCAGCTTGGCCACCTCGGGCGCCACGTCGATGCCCGATTGCTTGGTGACGATCTCCTCGACGATCGGCAGGCCGAGCTTCTGGGCGCGCGCCTTGCCGCCGGGGATGCCATCGCGGCCGAACTCGGTGTCCGCGTAGACATAGGCGATCTTGGGCTTGTTGGCGCCGCTGTAGGTGCGCGCGATGTACTCCATCAGGATCTCGTGCAGCCGCGGGTAGGTCGGCCCGGGCACGATGTGCTGCGGCACGTTGGCCGGGTCGGCCACCACCGAGGCCAGCGAGGTGGAGCTGGTCATGATGGTGCCGGCGGCCACGGCGTCCTGCGTGATGGCCTTGACCCACTGCGTGCTGTCGCCGTAGAAGAAGCTGGGCTTCTCGGCAGCCATGATCTTCTTGAAGATCGCCACCCCCTGGTCGAGCTTGAAGCCCGAGTCCTCGGAGACGTACTTGAGCTTGCGGCCCATCACGCCGCCCTTGCCGTTCTTCCAGGCGCAGAAGTCGGCCAGGCCCATGTTCATGGCCACGCCGGCGAACGAGAACACGCCGGTGATGGGCTGGCTGGCGCCGATGACGATGTCACCCTTGTGTGCCTGAGCCTGCGCGGAGCCGATGGCGAACGGCCCCAGCGTGGCGGCGGCACCGATCGATTGCACGAGCTTGCGGCGGACGGAGTTGGTCATGAGGGTCTCCTGGTTGAGGGGGACGGGGGATCAGGTCTTGAAGGGCCAGAGGTGGAAGACGCGCCGGATGCGCGCCCAGATGGCCGCCAGGCCGTGCGGCTCGAAGACGAGGAAGCCGATGATCAGCACGCCGAAGACCACCTGCCCCATCGGCAGCAGCAGTCCGGCGACGCCCGGAAACCACTGCGAGCTGGCGTGCGCCAGCAGGCGCAGCACCTCGGGCACGAAGGTCATGAACAGCGCGCCGAGGATGCTGCCCAGCACGCTGCCCAGCCCGCCGACGATGATGGCCGCGAGGTAGAACACCGACAGCGTCAGCACGAAGTACTCCGGCGTGATCGCGCCGTAGAAGTAGCCCAGCAGGCCACCGGCCACGCCGGCGTAGAAGGCGCCGATGCCGAAGGCGAGCAACTTGGTCACGAGCAGGTTGACACCCAGGATCTCGGCCGAGAAGTCGCGCTCGCGCACCGCGATGAACGCGCGGCCGAAGTGCGTGCGCCCGAGGTTGCGCGCCATCACCGCGAAGCCGAAGGCGCAGGCGAAGATCAGGTAGAAGTTGCGCCGGTCGCCGACGAAGGTGAAGCCCAGCAGTTCGGCACGCGGGATCTGGGTGCCGGGCACGCCCCCGGTCACCGCCTCCCACTCGCGGAACACGAAGCTCAGGATGAAGTGCGCGGCCAAGGTCGCCACCGCCAGGTAGATGCCCTTGACGCGCAGGCTGGGCAGGCCCACCACGACCCCCAGCGCCGCGGTCAGCAAGCCCGCGATCGGCAGCGTCAGGACGAACGGCAGCCCCAGCTTGCCCAGGTAGGCCACCGTGTAGCAGCCCACGCCGAGGAAGGCACCGTGGCTCAGCGAGATCAGGCCGGCATTGCCGGTGGTCAGGTTCAGTCCCAGCGTGGCGACGATGTGGATGCCGACGATGCAGGCCATGGCCAGCATGTAGTCGCTGCCCCACAGCGGCAGGCTGAACCAGGCCAACGTGAAGGCCAGCATCCACTTGCGCTGGGTGGGTGAGTCCCACAGCCGCTCTTCGGACGCGAAATTCTGGTGAAAGACCGCGGTGCGCACGTCACAGCCTCTCGATGGTGCGCGTGCCGAAGATGCCGTACGGCCGCACCACCAGGATGGCCAGCACCACCAGCCAGGGCACCACGTCACGCGACTTGCCGCCCAGGTAGCCGGCGCCCAGCGCCTCGACGAAGCCGACGATCAGGCTGGCGACGATGGCGCCGAGCACGCTGTCCATGCCACCCAGGATGATGGCCGCGAACACCGCCAGCGCCGCGGAGGCCAGCAGTGGCGACAGCCCCGCGGAGCTGGCGATCAGCACCCCGGCGACGGTGCCGACCAGGCCGCTGAGGATCCAGGTCAGGCGTTGCGCATAGTTGATGTTGATGCCCAGCGTGGCTGCGGTCACCGGGTCGCTGGCCGTGGCGCGCAGGGCGATGCCGGTGCGCGAGTAGCGGAAGAAGGCCAGGAAGCCGCCGATCAGCAGCGCCGCCACCGCGAAGTTGCCCAGCACCGTGCCGGGGATCAGGATCTCGCCCATCAGCAGTGGCGTGCGCGGCAGCAGCCCGGGCGGCGAGTAGGTGTCGCCGCCCCACACCGCCTCGACGCCGCCGTGGATGATGCTGGCCATGCCGATCGTGGCCATCAGCACCGCGACCGCCGGCTGGCCCGACATCGGGCGCAGCACGGTGCGCTCGACGACCACGGCCAGCAGCGCGATCAGGGCCAGCGCCCCGAAGAAGGCCACGAGCTTGGGCAGGCCGAAGGTCACCGCCCCGGCGTAGTAGAGGTAGGCGCCGAGCATCATCACCTCGCCGACGGCGAAGTTGACGACGCCGGTGCCCTTGTAGATGAGCACGAAGCTCAGCGCCACCAGGGCGGTGACGCCGCCCGACAGCAGGCCGAGCAGGCTGTACTCGAGGAACTCGCTCACCGGCGCACCCCCGGGCTCAGCCGACCGCGCTCTCGGCGCCGAGGTAGGCCTCGATCACCTGCGGGTGGCGGCGCACCTCGTCGGGCGTGCCACTGGCGATGACTTCGCCGAAGTTCAGCACCACCACGTGGGTGGAGATGTCCATCACCATCCCCATGTCGTGCTCGACCAGCAGCACGGTCACGCCCCATTCCTCCTGCACGTCGAGGATGAAGCGGGCCATGTCCTCGGTCTCTTCGCGGTTCATGCCGGCCACCGGCTCGTCGAGCAGCAGCACCCGCGGGCGCATGGCCAGCGCACGCGCCAGCTCGACGCGCTTCTGCAGGCCATACGACAGCGCGTCCACCGAGCGGTGGCGGATGTGGTCGATCTCGAGAAAGTCGATGACCCGCCGCTCGACCTCGGCGCGCAGGGCGAGCTCCTCGCTGCGGGTGGCGCGGCCGTAGACCAGGGCCGACAGCAGCCCGGCGCCCATGGTGTGGTGGCCGCCGAGCTTGATGTTCTCGAGCACCGTCAGACCGCGGAACAGCGAGATGTTCTGGAAGGTGCGGGCCAGGCCCAGCCCGGCACGCACGTGCACCGGTGCGCGCGTGATGTCCACGCCGCCCAGCATCAGGCGTCCCGCCGCGGGCTTGTAGAAGCCCGACAGCGTGTTGAACACGCTGGTCTTGCCGGCACCGTTGGGCCCGATCAGCGCGGTCACCTGCCCCGGACGGGCCGCGAACGACACGCCGCGCAACGCATGGATGCCGCCGAAGCGCAGGTCGACGCCCTCGACCTGCAGCGACAGGCCCGGGGTGCCGGGGATTGGATCGGGAGCCATACCGTACGCTACCGCACTGTCCAGATCCGCACCTTGGGATTTTCCCCCGCACAAGGTGGCCGGCCTCCGTGCTGCACTTCGGGGCCCGGGCACCGTGTGCGGCCGATCCGTGACCGGCCATCACAACACGTTGGCCCCTGTCCGGGTTGCCCATCCCCGCCCGCTCCGGAATGCTCCGGCTGCCGCCCACGGAGAACCGCCATCACCGATCCCCTGCCCCAGGATTCCGCCTTCGACTTCGTCGTCGTCGGTGCCGGTGCCGCCGGCTGCGTGCTGGCCAACCGGCTCTCGGCCGACCCGGCGGTCCGCGTGGCCCTGGTCGAGGCCGGTCCCGCGGACACGCGCTTTCCCGTCAACTGGAAGACCACCTTGCCGATCGGCAACGTCTTCCTGCTGCCGCACGAGCGCTACAACTGGATGCATGCGTTCACCGGCGGGTCCGCCGTCAATGGCCGCAGCATCCCCTGCGCGCGAGGCCGGCTGTTCGGTGGCTGCACCTCGGTCAACGGCACGGTCTACATGCGCGGACACCCGAGCGACTACGACGGCTGGGCGGCCGCCGGCAATGCGGGCTGGTCCTATGCCGACGTGCTGCCGGTGTACCGAAGCCACGAGAACCGAGCCGCCGGTGCCAACGCGTGGCATGGCACCGGGGGCGAACTCGACGTGCAGCGGCTGCGCGACCCCCATCCGCTGGCACTGGCCTTCGTGGATGCCGCGGCCGAGGCCGGTCACGCCCGCAACGATGACTTCAACGGCGCGCAGCAGGATGGCTTCGGGCTGTTCGACCTCAACCAGCGACACGGCGCGCGCCTGTCCAGCAGCCGCGCCTTCCTGCATCCGGCGCTGCCGCGCCCCAACCTGGCCGTCTTCCCCGACACGCTGGTCGAGCGCATCGTCATCCGCGGCCGCCGTGCCTGCGGCGTGGTGCTGCGCACGCCCCAGGGGCGACGCGAGATCGCGGCGGCGCGCGAGGTTGTGGTCGCGGCCGGCACCGTCAACTCCCCGCAGCTGCTGATGCTGTCGGGCATCGGCCCCGAGGCCGAGCTGAAGCGCCACGGCATCACCCCTGTGTGGCCTCTCGCCGGCGTGGGCGCCAACCTGCAGGATCACCCGACGGTGTCGCTGTCCCTGCACAACCCGGGGGCCGAGAGCTACGCGCTGACCTGGCGCACCCTGCCGCGCAACGCGATGGCCCCGTTCCGATACCTGCTCGGGCGCCGCGGCATGCTGGCCAGCAACGCCGCCGAGGCCGGCGGCTTCATCCGCACCGACCCCGCCCTGCCGCGGCCCGACGTGCAGTTCACCTTCATGGTCGGGATGAAGGAGAGCGCGCGCACCATGCCACGCCGCCATGGCTTCATGTGCCACGTGGCGGTGCTGCGGCCCGCGACCCGCGGCACGCTCACGCTGGCCTCGGCCGACCCCGCCGACAAGCCGGTGATGCGCCCGAACTTCCTCGAGGACCGGCGCGATGTCGACACGCTGTTGGCGGCGCTCAAGGAGGCCCGCCGCATCGCCGCCCAGCCGGCGCTGACCCGGTATGCCGGCGACGAGATCTTCCCTGGCCGCGCGGCCGCCGACGACCGCGCGCTCGAAGCCTTCGTGCGCGCCACCTGCGCCACCACCTACCACCCGGTGGGCACCTGCAAGATGGGCCCGGCCACCGACCCGATGGCCGTCGTCGACGCCGAACTGCGTGTGCACGGCCTGGACGGCCTGCGCGTGGCCGACGCATCGGTGATGCCCGACATCATCGGCGGCAACACCGCCGCGCCGTCGATGATGATCGGCGAGCGCGCGGCGACCTTTCTGCTGCAAACCGCCCCCGCTCCGCGGACGGCGGCTCGAGAAGGCCTCCCCGCATGACCACCCTGCCCCCCTTCCTCGACGGCCGGCCGAAGCAGCTCTTCATCGACGGCCGGACCGTTGCCGCGCGCAGCGGCCAGACCTTCGACACCGTCAATCCGGCCACCGGCCAGCGCCTGGCCCAGGTGGCCGAAGGCGGTGCGGCGGACATCGACGACGCCGTCGCGGCGGCGCGCCGCGCGCTGGAAGGGGGGCCGTGGGGCCGCTTCAAGCCCTTCGACCGCCAGCAGGTGATGCTCAAGCTGGCCGACCTGGTGGAGCAGCACTACGACGAGCTGGCCCTGCTGGACACGCTGGACATGGGCGGTCCGATCTCGCGCACCACGCTCGGCCGCCGCCGCGCCGTGGGCCTGCTGCGCTACTACGCAGGCCTGGCCACCACCCTCCAGGGCCACACCATCCCCAACAGCGCCGCCGGCGACGTCTTCAGCTACACGCTGAAGGAGCCGGTCGGCGTGGTCGGGGCCATCAACCCGTGGAACGGCCCGATCGGGCTGGCGATCTGGAAGCTCTGCCCGGTGCTGGCCACCGGGTGCACGCTGGTGCTCAAGCCGGCCGAGCAGGCGCCGCTGTCGCCGCTGCGCCTGGCCGAACTGGCGCGCGAGGCCGGCGTGCCCGATGGCGTGTTCAACGTCGTCACCGGCTTCGGCGAAGCCGGGGCGGCACTGGCCGCGCACCCGGGCGTCGACAAGATCGCCTTCACCGGCAGCACCGAGGTCGGCCAGACCATCGTCCGTGCCGCAGCCGGCAACCTCAAGCGCATGTCGATGGAACTCGGCGGCAAGAGCCCCAACATCGTCTTCGCCGACGCCGACCTCGACGCCGCGGTGCCCGGCGCCGCGATGGCGGTGTTCCAGAACTCGGGCCAGATCTGCAGCGCCGGCACCCGGCTGTACGTGCAGCGGCCGGTCTACGACGACTTCGTCGCTCGCGTGGCCGCCTACGCGAAGACGCTGCGCGTGGGCGACCCCCTCGACCCCGGGACGCAGCTCGGCCCGGTGGTGTCGGCCGAGCAGCTCGACCGCGTCTGCGGCTACCTGGCGGCCGGCCGGGAACAGGGCGCCACCGCACTCGCCGGCGGCCAGCGGCTGACCCAGGGCGCGCTGGCCGAGGGCTACTTCGTCGCGCCCACCGTCTTTGCCGGCGTGCACGATGGCATGCGCATCGCGCGCGAGGAAATCTTCGGCCCGGTGCTGTCGGCCCTGCCGTTCGACGACCTCGACGAGGTCGTGGCGCGCGCCAACGACAGCCCCTACGGCCTGGGCGCCGGCGTCTGGTCGCGCGACGTCGGCACCGTGCACCGGGTGGCACGCAGCCTGCGCACCGGCACCGTGTGGGCCAACTGCTACCAGGTGATGGACCCCGCAATCCCCTTCGGAGGGTACAAGATGAGCGGGTTCGGCCGCGAGAGCGGCATCGAGCACGTGCTGGACTATGTGCAGACCAAGGCCGTCGTGCTCAAGCTGGACTGAAGGCGGCCCCGGGTGACCGCCGACACGCGTCGAACTGCCGTGGGCAGGTTCACCGGGCGCCCCACCCTGTCCGACGGCGCCGGTCGGCAGCCGGCCGTCCCCGCGCCGTCGTCTGGTGCCCGCGGCGGCGGGACGGCTCACTCCCGCTCATCCAACGGCGCCGCCGTCCGACGGTGGCTGGGCCATCGGTTCACACTGGTGCGGCCTGGTTCCGGGCCGCGACGCCGTGTGGCGTGATCCCCGGCCCGCCGATCCCCTCCCTGGAGACACACACCATGCGCGACGCCGACAGCGCCGACCTCGTCCACGTGGGCCCCGGTACGGTGATGGGAGGCCTCATGCGCCAGTACTGGCTGCCGGCCCTGCTGTCGCGCGAGCTGGTGGCCGACGGCGACCCGGTCCGCCTGATGCTGCTGGGTGAACGGCTGATCGCGTTCAGGGACAGCGCCGGCCGCGTGGGCATCATGGATCACCGCTGCCCGCACCGCTGCGCCAGCCTCTTCCTCGGCCGCAACGAGGAAGGCGGCATCCGCTGCGTCTACCACGGCTGGAAATTCGACGTCGAAGGGCGTTGCACCGACATGCCCAACGTGCCGCCGGAAGACGACTTCAAACACAAGGTGCGCGCCAAGGCCTACCCCACCACCGAGCGCAACGGCCTCGTCTGGATCTACATGGGCGATCGCGCCGAACCGCCGCCGCTGCCGCTGATCGAGGCCAACCTGGTGCCCGACGCCGAGATCTGGTGCCTGCAGCGCGACTGCAACTGGCTGCAGGCGCTGGAAGGCGACATCGACACCTCGCACGTCGGCTTCCTGCACCTGGGCGGGCTGCAACCCGACGACCTGCCGGCCGGCCACCCCATGCGGCCGGCCCTGCTCAATCGGGCACCGCGCTACGAAGTGTCGGCCACCGACTGGGGCACGATGTACGGTGGCTGGCGGCCGCACGAGGACGGCGGCACCGCCTGGCGCGTCGCGCACTTCATGTTCCCCTTCTGGACGCAGACGCCCAACATCCGCTTTGCCACGCGCGCCATCGCGCGCGCCTGGGTGCCGATGGACGACGAGCATTCGATGCTGTTCGACCTGTCCTGCGGCAGCGACGAGGGCAACCCCGCCTACGCCAGCACACGCCCCGACGGCACGCCGCTGTTCGACCGCTTCGAGTACGCACCACGCAGCAGCGACTGGTTCGGCCGCTGGCGCTGCCGGGACGGCGCCCGCAACGACTGGGGCCTGGACCGCGAGGCGCAACGCAGCGGCCGCCACTACAGCGGCATCGCCAACATCACGATGCAGGACCAGGCCATCACCGAGAGCATGGGCCCGATCAGCGACCACGGCTTCGAGCACCTGGGGCCCAGCGACCGCATGATCACGCGCACGCGGCGCCGCCTGCTGACGGCGGCGCGCGCCTGGCGCGACCAGCAGGCGCTGCCGCCGGGTGTCGACCAGCCCGAGGTCTTCCACGGCGCGCGGGCCGGCTCGTTCGTGCACCCTGCCGGCGTGCCGCTGGATGATGCCTACCGCGCCGAACTGGCGCGCGCCCAGCGCTGGGGACGGTGATGGCCGGCAGCTTCGACTTCCACGGCCGGCACGCGCTGATCACCGGCGCTGCCCGCGGCATCGGGCTGGCCATCGCACACGAGCTGCATGCCGGCGGCGCCGAGGTGGCCCTGGCGGACGTCGACGGCCCGGCCGCCGGCGCCGCCGCGGCCGCGCTCGGCGAGCGTGCACGGGCGTTGACGCTGGACGTGCGCCGGCTCGAGCACTTCGAGGCGGCGCGCGACACCCTGCTCGGCGCCTGGGGCCGCATCGACATCGTCGTCAACAACGCCGGCTGGGCCCCGCGCACGCCGGTGGAGGCCATCACGCCGGCGGAATTCGACGACGTCGTCGCCGTCAACATGCGCAGCGTCTTCAGCAGCTGCCAGGTCTTCGGGCCGGTGATGCGGGCGCAAGGACACGGTCGCATCGTCAACGTCACCAGCCTGGCCGGCCAGAACGGCGGCACGGTGGCGGCGCCGCACTACGCGGCGGCCAAGGCCGGCGCCCTCATGCTGACCAAGTATTTCGCGCAGCAGCTGGCGCCCCATGGCGTGACCGTGAATGCCATCGCGCCCGGGCCCACCGAGACCGCCAAGAGCCGGCTGACGCCGGAGCAGGTCGCGGCCATCGAACGACGCGTGCCGATCGGCCGCTTCGCGCAGGCCCAGGAGATGGCCGCCGCCGTGGCGCTGCTGGCGTCGGACCGCGGTGGCTTCTTCGTGGGCGCGACGCTGGATCTGAACGGCGGGCTCTACGTGCGTTGAGCGCGGCGCGGCCGGCGCCCCCGGCGGCGCGCCGAAGGCCGTCGCGGCCGGCACGGTCACCCGTGTCGCAGGGCCTGGATCGAGCCGCCCGACGTCAAGGCGTCGAGCGGGGTCGGATCGATGAAGCTTGCGCGGACCCAGGCCGCCCGCGGATGCCTGCTCACCGGGACTGCCGGCGCAGCCGCGCCAGGCGCCGGTCGATGTCATCGCGCGTGACGCCGAGGTTCGCCGCCTGCGCCTGCGTGCGCTCGAAGTCCAGCGCCTCGGCGAAGCTTCGTTCGGCCTCCCCGTCGAGCAGTTGCTTGTACGCCACGAGGCCCTCGTGGTCGTTGGCCAGCATCTCCCGCGCCAGGGCCATCGCCTCGGGCAGCAACCGTTCGGGTGGCACCACGCGGTTGACGAAGCCCCAGGCCAGCGCCTCGTCGGCGCCGAGGAATCGTCCGGTCAGGGCCAGTTCCTTGGCACGGTGCGGTCCGACGCGCTGCAGCAGCCGCACCGAGCCGCCCCACCCCGGCAGCAGCCCCACCTTGACATGGGTGTCGGCGAAACGCGCCTCGGTGGAGGCGACCAGCAGGTCGCAGGCCAGTGCCAGCTCCACGCCGCCGGTGATGGCCAGACCGTTGATGGCCCCGATCACGGGCCCGCAGAACTGCCGGATGGCGGCCACCGCATCGTGTGCCCAGGCCCCGGCGGCCGGGGCCTGCGACCACTCGTCGAGGTCCAGCCCGGCCGTGAAGGCGCGCCCGGTGCCGGTGAGGATCAGCACGCGCACGGCCGGGTCGGCGTCGAGCGCGGCCACCGCCTCGGCGAGTTCGCGCCGCAAGGCGATCGACAGCGCGTTGAGCTTGGCCGGACGGTTGAGCGTGACGAGGGCCAGGCCATCGTCATGGCGCTCGACGAGCAGGTGGTCGTGGTCCATCAGAGGCGGCGCAAGGCGGGCCCGCGGCTCTCGCCCGTCGCTTCGATGCCAGGCGGGGGGCCGGCGCGCCGCGCAGCGCCGCGCAGGCTGGCGGCGTGCCGGAGCCCGGCGGCCCCCTGATGAACGTCGCACGTATCAACGTGGCCGAAGGCCTTGCCGCTGGCGGCTGGCGCCAGCATGCCGGCGGCCCGCGCGACGTCGCGCCCGACGCGGATCGGTTCGGTGCTCATCTCGGGTCCATCTCCGGTGGAGGAACGTGCGCGCAGACTGTACAGTACCGTACGACTTTTCAGCACCCGAGCCAACCCCATGCTGACCCCGCAGGACGATCTCATCGGCCACCAGCTGCCGACCCCCTTCGACCAGATCGACAACAGCGACCCGGCCTGGATGGAGCGCCTGTGGTACACGGGACATCCCGCGCCCCATGCGCCGGGACGCGAGCTGATGTTCGACATCGGCCTGGGCTACCACCCCAACCGCAACGTGATGGACGCCTTCGCCGGCGTCGCCGTGCCGGGACGGCAGTGGAACTTTCGCGCGTCGCGGCGGCTGCGCGCCCCGGACGGCCCGGGTCCCCTGGCCACCGAGGTCGGGCCGCTGGCCATCCGCGTGCTCGAAGGCCTGAAGCACCATCGGCTGACGCTGGCGCCCAACGCCTCGGGGATCACGCTCGAGCTCGACTTCCATGCCACGCTGAATCCGCACGAGGAGGCCGGGCACCTGCGCCGGCGCGACGGGCGCATCACCGAGCACATGTACCGCGCGCAGCAGATGGGGCGCTACGAGGGCTTCGTCGGCTTCGATGGCCGGCGGGTTGCCGTCGAGGGCTGGCTGGGCCAGCGTGACCACTCGTGGGGCGTGCGCGGCGAGATGCGCACCGACGAGAGCCATCCGCCGCTGACCTTCTACCCGCCCTTCTTCTATTGCTGGACGACGGCGCAGTTCAAGAACCACGGGCTCGTGATCTTCTTCAAGGAGCGTGCGCCGGGCGAGCTGATCTACCTGAGCGGCGAAGTGGTGCGGCCGCTCGGGCACAGGGCCTCGGGACGCGATCAGCTCGTCGCCGTGCAGCATGAGGTGCGCTGGCACGACGACCCGCTCGGCCAGAGCATGGAGGGCGCCGAATTCGCGCTCACGTTCGCCAGCGGCGATCGCCGCACGGTGCAGTTGCGCACGCTGCCGACCCGGTACTACCTCAAGGGTGGCCTGTATGGCGGCCTGGACGGCTGGTTCCACGGCGACGACAAGGGCGCGGGCGTCTTCAGCGCGCACGAGACCTGGGACCTGGCAGACCCGGCCGTCCGCCGCCAGGTGCGAACGCTGGCCGACCAGGTGATCGAGGTGCGCGACGGCGACGAAGTCGGCCACGGCATCATCGAGTACGGCGTCGGCAAGGGCTATGCGAAGTACGCGTCGGTGCAAGGGCATCCGCCGATCTGAGCCGGCCCGCGGACGGCACATCGAGCCGCAGCGCGCGCGGGTTGCCCATCAGCGCGCGGCCGCTCGCCAGCGGCCGCTGCTGGCCACCGGACAGCGCGCTGCCCAGCTCGTGCCGCCGCTCCAGCAGCATGGGGGGCAGCTCGTAGACACCGTCCGGTTCGCGCGCCGTGCCGGCCGTGCTCGGCCGCCGTGCAGCCGCCGCCGGCCCCGTCGGACTCAGCCTTCGCGCCCGCTGGACATCTCGGCAAACAGCGGGCGCGGCGCGTGCGCCAACTCGATCTGCACCTCGGCATCCATCGCAGCCCGCAGGTGACGGTCGACGCGGGCCAGGGTCTCGGCCGGCAAGGCCCGGCCCTCGCCGTCCACCCAGGCCAGCAGCGCAGCGATCGCCGCATTGCCGGCGTCGCGCCGGGCCAGCAGGTCAGCCACCGGCGTCGTCACCGGCAACGGGGCAGCCGGCAGGGGCGGCAGGCTGGCCGCGGCCGCCGTGCCGGCGACGTCGCGGCCCACCGCCTCCAGCGCCTCCTGCTGCGCCGCGATCTGCTGCAGCAGGTAGCCGGCCGACCAGTCGGCCCGCACCTTGAAGGTGTTGAGCAGGTTGATGACGCCGAAGACCTGGCCGCGCGCGAAGTCGTCGTCCAGGCGGGTCAGCACCTCCTGCCGCAGGGTGGCGCACATGCCGTCGATCAGGCGGGCGAAGGAGTTGTTCATCAGCGGCCCTCGATCGTCTTGACCATCTGCCGCAGGCAGGTGGCGATCTGGCTGCCCATCGCGGGCATGCGCAGGTCGTTGAAGCGACCCTCCTCGAAGCAGCGCGCCGCCGCCATGTGGGTGGCGGCCAGTTTGAGCAGCGAGAAGGCCTGGTAGTAGCGCACCGACTCCATCGACACGCCGAGACCGGCGCGCTCGGCATAGCGGCCGTAGAACAGCTCGGGCTCGGCCAGGCGCCCGATGTAGGGCGTGCCACCCTTGTACATGGGCATGCTGGCCCAGGCCAGGTCCTCGTGGGGATCGCCCAGGTGCACCAGTTCCCAGTCGAGAATGGCCGTGATGCGGCCGTCGCGCTGCAGGAAGTTGCCGGTGCGGTAGTCGCCGTGCACGATGGTCACGCGCGGTGCACGCGGGCAATGGGCCTTGAGCCAGCGCAGTCCCCAATCGGCCAGCGGGTAGGGGCGCATCTGCCAGCGGCGGATCAGGGCCTCCCAGGTCTGCACGCTGCGCAGCGCGGCATGGCCCTCGTCCACGTCGCCGGCCATCGCGGCGATCGGCTTGTCACGCCAGTCGACGCGGTGCAGCGCGGCCAGGCTGTCGATGAACTGGTGCGCCAGCCGGATGCGCAGGCCTTCTTCCAGGCGCGGCTCGGACGGCGACACCCAGGGCACCAGGGCGTCGCCCTCGGCCTTTTCGGAGAACAGGAACGGGGCCCCCAGATGGGCCGGGTCGTCGCCGTGCCAGAAGGCGCGCGGCACCGGCACCGCGCTGCCCTCGAGCGATTGCATCGCCCGCACCTGCGGCAGGGCGCTGTAGGGTGCGAACAGGCCCTCGTCGGGCCCCAGGCGCAGGATCAGCTCGCGCTCGCGGGGCGTGTCGTCGAGCCCGGCCACCGGCACCAGGTAGGTCAGCCACGAGAAGCCGACCGGAAAGCGCCGGATCGTGCCCACGCGCACCGGGCGACCGCTTTCGCGGCCGAGGTAGGTGGCGATGCGCTCGCGCAGCTGCTCGTCGCTGCCGATGAGGCTCATGCCGGCGTCCGAAGCGGCGCGGGGGCACTCGGCCCCCTCGGCGCGGTTTCGTTGACGCTGACGACGTGCAGAGCGTCGGGACTGCGCCCGTGCAGCCTCGTCAGCGAGCCGTAGTGAGGCGGGAAGTGCGTGAGCCGAGGCAGGCCGAGGGCATGCGAGAGCACCAGGTTGATCGGCAACCCGTGCGTGAACACCGCCACCCGGGCCGCCGCGGTGCCGGGGCCCTGCAGTGCCATCGTCTGCGCCAAGGCCTGCAGGACGTCGGCGCGAAAGCGCTCGGGCTCGCCGCCCATGTAGCGCACCGGGTCGGCCAGGAACCTCGCCCACTCGGCCGGCCCCAGGCCGCGCAGCGTCTCGGTGCTCCGGTAGCGGTCGAGGTGGCGGTCGGCCTCGGCCCAGCCGTCGATCACCTGCACCGGCAGACTGAGCCGCGCCGCCAGCGGCTCGGCCGTCTCGCGCGCCCGTCGCAGCGGGCTCGACACCACGTGCGTCACGCCCTCTCCGGCCAGCCGTGTCGCCACCGCCTCGGCCTGTGCGCGCCCGTCCTCGAGCAGCGGCGGATCCTGGGCATGCACCGGGTGTCCCTCGTCGGGCCGCGCATGGCGCACCAGCAGCAGGCGCATCGCCGCTCAGTACTGCACGGCCGTGCGGCCGATGCGCTCGCGGGC
>WBZL01003188.1_pt1 | contig 15236 bp, 16 predicted proteins | sample 5204291 | NCBI WGS metagenome assembly WBZL01 (sample SAMN12344345, study PRJNA552823) | activated sludge metagenome | biome: Activated sludge suspended growth; feature: Nitrification reactor; material: Wastewater; isolation source: activated sludge from nitrification reactor of wastewater...
CCTAGCTCAGACTCTCCTATTCTGAATAGATAGCTGTGGCTATTCCGCAATTTGATCCGCAAGTAGAATTGGTGCTGCGTGTTCAATCCCAGGTCGCACCTTTTCACGGGCTGGCCGGCAGGCCGCGCGACGAGTTCCGCAAACCAGGCCCGGGCTTGCCGGCGTTCTGCCCGGACCGTCCCAGGAGGATTCGAAGATGAGTCGTCGATCACGAGGTCTGGCCGTCACTCTCGCTCTCGCCGCGCTGGTCTTGGCAGGAGCGAAGATCGAAGCTCAGGCCAGCAATGAAGCGCGCTCGAAAATGCATCCGATTCTGGCGCAGGTCATGGACGAGCCGACCGCGCCGATTGCGCCCGTGCTCAAGGGTGCGCTGTTTGGCAAGCAGGGCCGGTTGCGGCTGAACGGCAAGGAGGCCCTCGACCTCCTCGTGCGCACTACCGCTACCCGCGAGCAGCTCGAGGGCCTCGGGCTGCGAGTGCGGACGATGCACGACGGGCGAGCCACGGTGACGGTGCCGACCGACCGCCTCGCCGCCCTCGCCGAGCGGGGCGACGTCTCCCTGATCGCCCTGCCGCAGACCCTCTGGCCTTCGCTCGCCACCTCGGTGCCGGAGACCGGCGTCACCTACATGCGCTCCGAGTCCGGGGGCGTGTGGAGCGGCAACACGGGCGCCGGCGTGCTGGTCGGTGTGGTGGACTCAGGCCTCGACTACGACCACCTCGACTTCGTCGATTCCGCTGGCACCAACCGCATCGCCTGCCTGTGGGACCAGACCTTGTCACCCACCGTGGGCGGTACCACCCCCACGGCCTACGGCTATGGCACCGAGTGGAGTACCGCCGAGATCGCGGCGGGCACCTGCATCGAGGCCGACGATCCGGACGCGCTGGGCCACGGCACCCACGTCACGGGCACCGCGGCAGGCAATGGCGGGGCGCCGGACGGCACCGGCAGCTCCTACACCTACACCGGCATGGCCCCCAACGCCTCGATTTGCTTCGTCAAGACTGACTTCAGCTCCAACGGCATCATCGACGCCATGAACTACATCTTCGACCAGGCTGACGCGCTCGGCCTGCCGGCGGTCATCAATCTCTCGCTGGGCACCCAGCTCGGAGCCCACGACGGCACCAATCCGATGGAGGAGGAGATCGATTTCCTCGTTGCGCAGGAGCCTGGACGAGCCGTGGTGGTGGCGGCGGGCAACGAAGGTTCGGACGACATCCACTCCGAGATCCAGGCCATCTCCGGGCTCTCGGTGATCGGACCGGACTTCACTGTCGATTCCTACAGCGCCTCCGCCGGCGCCGGCAACGACGTCATCCTGATCTCGGGTTACTACCCGTCGACCGACGACCTCGAGGTGCATCTCTGGTCGCCGTCCGGGGCGCATTACTCGCAGGCGCTCAACGTCGGCTTCGGCACCGGTTGCACGGCCCTGGTGTCCCACGCCGACGGCGACGTGCAGATCTGCAACAACGACGACTCGAACCTCGGCGAGGACACCACCGACAACGAGATCGTCATCGTGATCGTGGACAACACCGCGAGCCACGACCCCGCCGCCGGCACCTGGAGCATGGCGCTCTCCGGCCTCACCGTGGCCGGCTCCGGCTGGGTGGACTTCTGGATGACCAGCGTACTCGGCGGCAGCCGGCACAAGGCGCGCTTCTCGACCCACGTCGACGTGGAAGAGACGCTGGGCATTCCCGCCACCGCCCATGATGCGATCACGGTGGGCGCCTACGTGACCGATCTCTGCTGGACCGATTCCGGCGGCACCACCCGCGACTTCGCCACCGGCGATGTGATCGGCGACATCGCCTACTTCTCCAGCCGCGGCCCCACCCGCGACGGCCGCTCCAAGCCCGACATCACCGCCCCCGGCTCAGCCATCATCGCCTCGTTGGCACAGGAGGTCTCCGCCGCGCTCACCGCCGGCGGCTACGGCTACATCATCGCCGACACCAACCACTCGGCGCTGCAAGGCACCAGCATGGCGGCGCCGCACGTCACCGGTGCCGTGGCGTTGCTGCTCGAGGACGACCCCACCCTCGATGTCGACGACATCAAGGACCTCCTCGCTGACAACGCCCGCGAGGACACCTTCACCGCGGCCTACGACGTGGCAAGCTTCCTGAGCTCCCACAACTATGTCTTCGGCCCCGGCAAGCTCAACCTGGGCTCCTGGGCCACCAACGATGCCTTCGAGACCAACGACACCTACACCTCGGCCACCAACGTGATCTCCGGGCAGGTGCTCGAGGGCTACATCGGCTCGGCCACCGACATCGACACCTTCTACCTTCCTGACCTCGCGGTCGGTGACAGCATCCAGGCCGACCTCACCAGCCTGCCGGAGAACTACAAGCTGAACTTGGTGCGGAGAACCACTCTGTTCGGGAGCTGTGGCGTCACGACGGCCACCGTCGCCGCCTCGTCCGACAACAGCGGTACCACGAACGAGTCGGTGAGCTACGTGCTCTCGGTGTTCTCAGCGCCAAAGTATCTCCGCGTGCTGTCGTCGGCCGGCGCCTTCGACCTGACGGACACCTACCAGCTGGTACCGGTGATCACCCGGCTAGAAACCAGCGCGGTGCACAACAGCACTGCCACGGCGCAGGTGCTGCCCAGCTTCCGGCAGTTCAAGGTCGCCGGCAGCACCAGCGGCATCCTCGAGAAGGATTTCTACAAGATCACGGCGCCTTCCCTGGCGACCGTCACGGCCTCTGGCGTCGGCGGGAGGATCGTGCGCATCCTGAGCTCGTCGGGAGCGCTGCTCTCCTCGGGCGTGGGCTCGACGTCGTACACCCCAGCGTTTCCGTTGCTCGGTACCAGCACCTACTACGTCGAGGTGCGAGCCAACCTCTTCGTGGGCAGCTACACGCTGACCCTGACGCGCTAGGCGGCAGGGCCGGGTGAGCGTGCCGACCTAGAAACGGCAGCGGGTAGCTGGGATCTCCCCTTGCTGGCCCGCTGCCGGTTCGCCCTGACTTTCGCCATTCCGGGCCTCGGTGGCTGGCCTCGACTCCGGTCGAGGAACATCCACCGAGCTCTCGGGGCGCACCCGCGCCCACCCGGCCGGAGACGCAGAGTGTTAACCATGTCCCCGGTCTGCAGTGTTACCCATGTGGTTGGCTGGTCAATCGGAGTCACTCCTACTCTCCCGGCACCTTCACCCACGCCACCACCGTCTCGCCCTCCTCCCCGCGCTCCATCCTCAGGAAGTGGAGCTCCACGGTCTCGCCGCGGTGGCTGAGGAGATCGAGAGCGAGGCCGGCGCGGAAGCCGTGCTTGTAGCCGAAGAGCAGGTCCTCAGGGCGGACGCCAGCGCGCTCGAAGGCGCCTCCGGGCCCGACGGCGATCACCGCGTCCCTGTTGGTGGGACCGTACGGCCCTGTGGTGAAAACCGTGCCCAGGGTGAAGCCCAGTTGGCCTTCCAGGTGAGGTAGCTCCAGCTCGACGAGCACCCAGCCGAAGGAGTAGTTGCCGAGCGTTGAAGTTGCCCCGTTCGGTGGACACCTCTCGGCTTGGGTCTTCATCATAGCGGGTGGGGGCGGCTGCTGGAGCCTGACGGCTCCAGCAGCCCCGGGGGGTTGAGGGTGGCGGCCGGCGGGGTGCCGTCGTCGGCATGGCGTCGCTCGAACTGATCAGGGCTGAGCTGGCCGAGGGCGCGGTGGCGCCGGCGGTGGTTGTAGAACGACTCGATGAAGTCGAAGATCGCCAGGCTCGCGACCCGACCGTCGGCCCAGTCGCTGCGGTCGATGAGTACACATTCGAGCGTCGCGTTGACGCTCTCGCACAGCGCGTTGTCGTAGCAGTCGCCGACGGAGCCCATCGACAGCTCGATGCCGGCTTGCTGGCACCGCTGGCCGAAGGCCAACGAGGTGTACTGGCAGCCGTGGTCGGAGTGGTGGATCACGCCGCGAGGCCGACGTGCCTGGATCGCCATCTCCAGCGCCGCGAGCACCAAATCGGTGCGCAGATGGTCTCTCATCGACCAGCCGACGATGCGCCGGCTCCAGGCGTCGACGACCAGGGCGAGGTAGAGAAAGCCGGCGCGCGTGGGTACGTAGCTGATGTCAGCTACCCAGAGCTGGTTGGGCCCATCCGCCTGAGAATTGCGCTGCACCCGGTCGGGCGCGGAAGGCTGAGAAGGATCCCGCTGTGTGGTGAGGCGCTTCTTGCGACGGCAGACGCCGACCAAGCCTTCCTCCCGCATCAGGCGATGCTACCCGCTTGCGGCTGATCGCAATCCCCGCCTCCCGCAAGTCCTCAAGGAGCCGCGGCGAGCCGTACGTCCCACGAGACAACCGGTGAAGATCGCGCAGACGAGCCCGCAGGCGAAGGTCTTCCTGCGCCCGCGACGACGCCGTGCGCGACCGCCAGGCGTAGTAGCCGCTGGAGGAGACACCCAGCACACGGCACTGCACCCGGATCGGCCAACGGGCCCGGTGGGCGCTCACGAATTCGAAGACCCTGAGGGGATCGAACCCGTCTCCCGAGCGAACCAGGCCGCTGCTTTTCCCAGGATGTCGCGCTCCTGGCGCAGCTGGCGATTCTCCCGCCGCAACCGCGTCAGCTCCTCACGCTCCACCGTCGTCGCCCCATCGCGGCGACGACCTTGGTCCCGATCTGCCTGCGCGACCCAGTTGCGAATCGCCTGCGCCGAAGGCTCAAACTCTTCCGACAGCTCCTCTGGCGTCCGCCCAGAGCGGACCAACTCGACCATCTTCTGGCGAAACTCCTACGGGTACGGCGGACGACTCCTTGGCATCAGACACTCCTTCCTCCCCAAGAACATAGGTGTCCACGATACCGGGGCAACTCCAGTGAAGCTGGGGACGGTGGCGGTGGACGGTTCAAAGGTCAAGGCCAACGCGAGCCGTCACAAGGCGATGAGCTACGGTCGGATGCGCCAGGAGGAGAAGCGCCTGCGGCGAGAGATCGCGGGGCTCTTGGATCAGGCAGCGGCCACGGACGCCGAGGAGGATCGGCTCTACGGTCCGGATCGGCGGGGCGATGAGGTCCCCGAGGATCTGCGCCGGCGCGAGGATCATCTCAAGACGATCCAGGAGGCGAAAAAGCGGCTGGAGGCGCGCCAGGCGGAAGCGGACCGCAAGAAGGGCCGTCAGAAGGGAGACGGGAGCCAGAGCCCTCGCGGCGGCCGTCGCTTCAATCGGGACTTCGGGGTCCCCGACGACAAGGCTCAGGACAACTTCACCGACCCCGAGAGCCGGATCATGAAGGACTCCAAGGGCTTCGAGCAGTGCTACAACGGGCAGATCGCCGTGGACGCCGACCACCAGATCATCGTGGCCCCCGACCTGAGCAACAACGCCGCCGATGTCGGTGCACTCAAACCCATGGTGCGGAAGATCAAGGAGGTCACGGGCCAGCTCCCCGAGCGGTTGCTCGCGGACGCGGGCTACAGCTCGGGGAGGAATCTGAGGCGGCATGAAGAGCTGAAGATCGACGCCGACGTCAGCCTGGGCCGAGAGGGCAAACCCAACGGCGCGAAGGCCTCCAAGTAGCCGGCCACCGACCGGATGCGCCAGAAGCTGACCACCGAGCCAGGCCAGCGCCAGTACGCCCGGCGCAAAGCGATTGCCGAACCGGTCTTCGGCGGGATCAAGACCGTCCTCGGATTCCGCCAGTTCAGCCTTCGAGGTCGCCGCAAGGTCGCCGGCGAGCGGACCCTGGTCTGTCTGGCTACCAACTTGTGGCGGATGAACCACCTGACCCCCGCCGCCGGTTGACAGGGAGCCGCACTTCCCGCAACCATCGCCTTCAGAGTTCGCTCTGCCCCCGCCTCCAAACCCCGCCGGCTTCCGCTGCGGCGAGCAGCGACCCGGCCTCCGCAGCCTGACCCGCCAGCCCTGCAGGCTCGACGAGCCAGACCTGCCGCCACCAACGGAAACTGAGCCGCCGCAGCGGCGAGCGGGGCCGTGGAGACGGGGCCTGCTGGATGGCCTTCCAGACGTTCGCTGCGGCAGCGGCAGTGCGCTATCATTGCTAGCGGTCGCGAGGTGACGCCATGGCCCAGCTGATCGTCCGCAATCTCGAAGAGGAGCTCGTCCGGGAGCTGAAGGTGCGCGCCGCTGCGCATGGCCGTTCCGCCGAGGCCGAGCACCGGGAGATTCTCCGCTGCGCTCTGGCCCCTCGGCCAGCCAGGTCTTTGAAGGAGCTGCTCCTGGAGATGCCTGACGTGGGCGAGGACTCCGACTTCGAGCGCAGCCGCGACCTCGGCCGGGCCGTGGACTTGTGAGCTACCTCCTCGACACCAACGTCATCTCCGAGCTGCGCAAGGGCGAGCGCTGCCATCCGTCTGTCGCACGCTGGTACTCATCCCTCGATCCCGAGGAGGTGTTTCTCAGCGTCCTGACCTTGGGCGAGCTGCGCAAGGGCGTGGAGCTGATCCGGCGCCGCGATCGGGGCGCGGCGGAGAGGCTCGACGCCTGGCTCGTGCTGCTGGCTTTCGAGCAGGCCGAGCGGATCCTCCCCGTCGACCTGGTGATCGCCGAGCGATGGGGCCGGCTCAACGTCCCCGACCCCCTGCCGGTCGTCGACGGCCTGCTCGCCGCCACCGCGTTGGTGCACGACCTCACGCTCGCGACACGCAACGTGTCGGATGTCGATCGAACGGGAGTGCAGTGGGTGAACCCCTTCGAGTGAGGCCGCGGGCGAGACCGGGGCGCCCCCTCCAGACCGGCGCGCCCTTCATCGAGTCCGAAGGCCACAGGCGCGGTGAGATGACCCCAGGCGAGGAGAAGGTACCAGAGGCCGGTATCATCACCGCCACGCTTCAGACACAGGTCGAGATCGGGGAGTCAGCACGAACCCGAGAGGAGAGCCGGGCATGGAGTGGCTCCACGTGGGCACGGTAGAGCACGACTCGACGATCTTCTCGGTCGCGCTGTCTCCGGACCAGCGGTTCCTCGCCTGTGGTGGCGCCGACACGCCGGTGAGCGTATGGGACATCGCCGAGGGGACGCCGCCGCGAAGGCTCGCAGGCCTCAACCACCAAGCGCAGGCTCTCGCCTTCTCACCCGATGGAAGCCGCCTGGCCGCGGTCAATCTCTGGGGCGGCCTTTGCGTCTGGGAGCTGCCGGGCGGCGATCTCGTCGAGAGCCGGCCCGAGAGCGACGCCCGCAAGATCCGCAGCGTCGTCTTCGCCGCTTCCGGACGGAAGCCGGCGAGCGCCAGCCTTCTCTCGGACTCCATCCACGGTACGAGCCGGCGCCTGTTGGCCTCCGATGGCAAGCACCTGGCGGTCAAGGCCGGCGCCTTCGATCTTCGAATTCTCCGGTACAAGGGCAAGGCAGAAATCGCGGCGCTGCGACTCGACCGCTACGACGTGGCGGCTGCCGGAGCCAGGAGCTTCGCTTGGTCACCCGATGGCAGGACTGTCGCCCTCTCGGGTGCCGGCTGGATCGGTGCCTGGAAGCCGCTGGAAACCTCGAGCTGGTTCTGCTGCCGCGAGCTCCCTGGCTTGACCGGCGATGAGCCGTTGGTGGTGGCGAACGACGCCAGCGTGGCTCTCGTCGCCAGCGAGCGGAAGATCGAGGTGGTGGAGCTACCGGCTACGCCGAGGCTCACTCGCTGGCAGCAGGTTTTGGCGCGGATCCCGGACCTCGGGGTCGGAGAAGGGCTTCAGCGTGAGTGGCAATGGGCGGAGACGCCATGGAGCTACGAGGGGGCCCACACCTACGAGGGGAAGCTCCTGTGGTTCAGCCACAGCCACAACCCCCACGCTGGCGGAAGTGCCCTCGAACAGAGCTTCGAGAGCTTCCTGGACAGCGGCCCGGCAGTGCAGGGCGACGCTCGGCCACCCGATGAGATCCTGATCAGGATCTGCCAGACGGTCCGGTGCCTGGCAGGTCAACCGCGAGAGCCTGCGACGGCCGTCGCCGAGTAGGGGCTCCTACGGTACCTGTAGGCTCCAGGCAGAAGCATCCCCAGATTCGAAGCCATCTGAGAAGAGGGCCAGGTCCAGGTCATAGACATACGCTGTGTTGGAGCTTCCTCCCAGGACTGCCAGCGTGCCCGCGAGGTCGACGTGTTGCCCGGCCGCTGGTGGTGGGAAGGCACTACGGGGACGGAGGATCCGGCTCGCTAGCCAACCCGCCGTGCTCCTTTCGAACAGGTAGGCCGCGCCTTCTTGACCGGCATAGCCAGGCGCTCCTACCAGGGCGCGATCTCCTGAGATCGCAACCGAGAGCCCGAAACCAGACATAGGCTCGAAATCGTGGACCAACGGGAGTGGCTCGCCCCAACCTGCGACAGTCTTCTCGATCACAAAGGCCGAGCTGTCACCCTGGCCGTTCCCGAGGCTGCCGACGATCGCCCAGGGCAGGTCGAGATGGACGTCCCAACCGAAAAAGCCTGGCATCTGGCAGGGTCGGGGGAGCTTCCGAGTCCTAACCCAGGTCCCTGCATCGAACGCAAAGAAATAGACGGCGCCGGAGCGACTGCTAGCGCCACAGGTGTCCTCTTCAGGCGCTCCAACGGCGATCGTCAGGCCGTCGACGGCGACAGCTTCGCCGAACTTCGGAGTGTTCTGCTGCGGGTCAGCCGGATCCCCGAACAGGAGTTGTTCCTCATCCCAAGATGTCGGGCCTGTCCGTCGATAGACGAAGACACGCTCCCGCGCCGGTTGGCCGACGACCAGCGTTTCGCCGTCGATGGCGACCGCCTGTGCGAACATTTCGGGATTGTCCGGTGGGCCGGGGCCTTTGACGCCGCCGACCCAGGTCCAGGCCCCCGTCTCCTCACGCTCGAAGAGCAACGCGAACTTCCTGCCTGGCGCTCCGACAGCCGCCAAGGACCCCGTCATGTCCGCGCTTCGCCCAAAGTCCGAATAGCAGGTGGAAGGATCAAAGATGGTCGCGGCCCAGCTCTCGTCGACTCTCTGGAAGAAGGCCACCTCGCTCGGCGGACACTCTCCGCCTTGCCACGATGGAGCTCCCACGAGGAAGCCTCCACCGTCCGTGGCCACAGAACCTACCTGGCCGACGACTGACACGCGATCCGTCTCGTAAAGGAACGGGGCGATGGGTTCGGCACCTAGAGCCACTTCCGAGACGAGAAGTGGAAGCGTCAGGACGACTCTGGAACACGACCACCAGAGACACCGAGAACCTTCGGGATGTGGGCTCATCGCCGGCTCCTCTTGGACCTACAACCGCCTCTCCGCTGCGAGGCAATGTCGCCACACCGGACTGCCTCGGGCTCAAGGCATCACGCCAACGGGAAGGCTCTTCCGTGACGGACTACGACTCTTACATGCATACAACAAAACAAAAAATAGGTCAATAAGCTGTGAATGGTTCTCTCGGGTGCGGTGATGATCCTTGGTGCACCCCAGCCACCACTTGCCGCCAGGCGTAGACCATGGACAGCTCCTTGGCTCCCGGCCACAGCGAGAGGACGACGGACCGTTCCGGCAGCGCGCGCCGCAGCAGCTCGGCGGCGGTGACGACTGCCAGCCCTGAGGAAGAGCTTCGCGCCGCAGCGGCGGCCAGCTCTTGAGAGCAGGCGGAGAAGAGCGTCTCCAGCCAGCGAGGAGCCTCGGCGATCTCAAGCCCAGCGCAGTCCTCGGAGAGGCCACACTGCACCCGCCGGCGAGCGTGGCCTGTAGCACGTCTCCGGCATGCCCCCTCGTGTTGAGGAGTTTGGCCAGAGCACGGGACCAGAAGTCGGCCAGGTATGGGACCACCCTGCTGCTGGTAGAACAGCAGTTCTTGCCACAGGCTCAAGTAGCGCCATGACCTACCGGGACCTTGCCGCCAAACGGTGGAAGCTCTCGAGGTATTGCAGTCATGGTCCACGGGCGAGCCTCTGCGATCGATCGGCGAATGGGCCTAGGGCTCGCAGGGAGGTGGTCGGTAGGTGGCAGCGGGCCGGGCTGCGGGAGGCTGGTCGAGCCGTCGAGGCGGATCTCTGCGGGCTCCTCCAGCACCCGCTTCCCGTCGAAGCTCCCAACTCCCGAGAAGGGCAATCGCCTCAGAAACCAGTGGTGGGCGCGGACGCGGGCCTTGAACGGCCTCGCGACCTCGGCCAAGAGGGTAGACCTGTAGCGGTTGTGGCTACCTCTCTACAGCCGAGAAGGAGGACAATCGCTCGACGAGCCGCGGGTGGGACGGAGGCGCCATCTCGCCGGCTCGCGCCCGATTGTAGGTGTCCCGCAGTGACCCACCGGGGCGGGTCAGAGACAGGCTTCGTAACTCGCTGATCAGTCATCGTTTGCGACCAGTCGCTGAACAGGTGTCCCGCGGCTGTCCCAGGCCTTTCTCACTTCTCCCGGGAGGTGTCCCACTGTCCCACCACACTATGGTGTGGGACAGATGGGACACCCGGCGCGGCCGGCTTCTTCAGACCGCTGCCATGTCACCGTGGCGAGCGCCAGGGACCGCCGGCCGGCCAGGTATCACCGAACGGAGTTCCTGCGCGCACAGCCGCCAGGACGGGGGCTAGGAAAGCGCGGAGGACCACCGCGACTTCCTCCAGATCCGAGGGAACGTGGCCTGAGATCCTGCTTCTGTGCAGATAGGCCAGCCACTGCTTCTTTTTGGCGTCCTGGTGCGTGAAGGCTGGTGTCAGCGCGACCGGCAGATCGACCGGGAGCGAGGTTCCTCTCCGACCGAAGGTCGCTGCCAAGGCTGCGGCAAGGGCTTGCCCCTCGAAGCTCTCGCGCTGGCAGAGGATGTAGACGTCGAAGAAGTCCCGCAGCCGGCTGTTGGCAAGCCCCAGGGTGGCCATCGCATGGACCTTCTCTGCGATGGCCGTCTCTGGGTGGTAGGCGCGAAGCCTCGGCTTGGGTAGATCCAGGAGACTCGGGTACGTCAGCCAGGAAGGCTCTGGAGAAACGGCATCACCGATTCCGACATCGACCTGGACATGACGGCGCGCCCGTCCCAGGTAACCTCGGAGGCTGACGCGGTTTCCTCCGTAGGGATCCTCTCGGCGGATTGCTTCTGTCCGCACCGACGAGGCATCGAAGGTAACTCCGTCAGGCTCGACCTCAAGGGTGCAGAGCTCACGGAAGACCGCATCCAGCGTGCCAGGGGAAGTGTCGCCGAAGCCGAGCAGATCGATGTCGCGGGTGGGCCGGATGGTCTCGCCCAGCCACACCAAGAGGAGCAGGGCGCCCTTGAGGACGAAGCGATCGGCGTGGCTCGACCTGGACAGCCGGTAGAGCAGTCGTTCGGAGGCGAATCGCACCAGCAGGAGGTTCGGGTCGAGTTCCGCCTGCCGAGCGTGCTGGAGCAGCCGGGCGTGGATCGACTGAGCGAGGGCCGCGCTCGGTGGGTTCATGCAACGAGCGCCTCGAGGTACGGTCGCATGACAGTCTCGACTCGACAGATCCGCGCGTAGCGATGCAGCTCGTTCATCTCGAATCGCCGATCCTGCCAGGCTTCCCGAAGAGCTTCCATCGCCACGTCGAGCCCGATCTTGTGGCGATACTTGAAGGCATCGGCGAGGGTCTTGGCGACGCTGTAGATGGCGACGGGGTGACCTTCCAGCTGGTGGGTCTCGACACCTTCCGTGAAGGCCTCACCACCGAACCTGACCACGCGCAGCGGTGGATAGCCAGCTCTCGGACGACGGGAGCGGCGCTCGATCGCCACCCAGACCTCGGACGGCACCTGCGTGCCGATCTCGTGGAAGGAAAGAGCCGAGAGAAGGCAGATCACCCCCTTCGGCACCGCTGTGGCCGCGAGCACGAGCCCATGGTGCTCTCCCACCTCGGCATCGGGCAGGCGGTAGCACCCACGGCCGACGCGCTCCAGGCTGCCTTGCCGCACGAGACGCGTGAGGTTCTCGCGGTGAATCCCCAGCTGGTCGGCGTCTCGGGTGGTGACGATTCTCCCACCCTCGGCCAGAGCGAGGATTCGTGCGGTGCCACGCGGGTTCAGCATGTGGCTTAGTGTAGACACTTTCTTGTAGGTGTCAACACTCCGCCACTCTGCAGCGGTGCCCTGGATCTTCCGCGAACCTCGCCGGCAAGGCTACTTCAGCCTGCCGTCTGCCTTCGCCTGGGCGAGGTGGCGTTGCACCGCGGAGCGGCTGACGTCCCTCAGCTCGCGGGCGATGGCGCGCACGCTCTGAGAGCCTTGCTGATAGGCAGCGACCACTCGCTCGGCCGTGCTCGCTTCGAGGTCGGCGAGGGTCCACGCGGTCCGACCTCGGTCGTCGCTTACCAGCCGGGCCTCAAAGGACTCCACGGTTTTTCCCCAGAGGCCGCGGGACTTCTCGAAGTGCACCTCGAAGCGAGCACCCTCGGAAGCCTGGTAGTCGGCCGGCCGCGAGAGACGGAGCGAGACATCGAGGATGTCCTCTCGCTTGCTGTTGCCTCGCTGGTCGCCGAGCTTGCCGGCGTGGTGGACGAGCAAGACGGCGAGCCCTCGGCGACGAAGCTCGAGGAGCCAAGCCTGCATCGGCTGCCAGGCCTCGGCATCGTTTTCCGCCGGGTTGGCCAGGGAGGAGAGGTTGTCGAGGATCACGAGGTCCGTGCCGTCGAGGAGAGGCTCGACCGCTTTCTGGCCCTCGGAGGTGTCGAGGCTGGGCAGGGTCGCGGTCTGAAGGTCGCGCGCCAGGAAGAGAAGCGGCGGATCGGGGCTTGGCCCCGGCTGAGCGACGGCCAAGTGCCGGAGGCGCTCCTGCAGCGCCTCGGTGGGCATCTCCCCGTCGATGTAGAGGACTCGGCGCGGCTTGTCGGCCTTCCAGCGCAGGAAGAGACCGCCCGTGGCCACGGCCCAGGCCACACCGAGGGCGAAATGGGTCTTGCCCACTCCTCTCCAGGCGTAGACCATGGCGAGGTCTTTGGCTCGCAGCCAGGGCGAGAGGACGACGGATCGTTCCGGCAGTGCAAGTCGCAGCAGCTCGGCGGCGGTGACGACGGCGAGCCCGGAGGAAGGGCTCTGCTCCGCGGCGACGGTTGCCTCCTGAGAGCGGGCCGAAAACAGCGTCTCCAGCCAGCGAGGAGCCTCGGCGATCTCAAGCCCAGCGCTTTCCTCGGAGAGGCCACTCTGAAGCCCGCCGGGAAGCACGCTCGGCGGCAAGACGCCGTAGCCACCGACCTGGAGCTCGATCTGGGACGCCACGGCAGCCTCACGCGGTGACAGGCCACGCTCGCCGTCGCCGTCCCCCGCAGCCTGAAGAGCGAGGGCCAGGCTCGAAGCTCGCAGTGGAACGCGCCCACTTGACTGGAAGAGCAGGACTTTCGTTCGCCCCGTCAGGATTGAAAAAGTCGGTGGCAGCGAGAAGCCCAAGGACTCCAGGAAGCTCGCGGCTGCGGGATCGTCGAGGCGGAGCAGGACCTGGTCAGGGCGGAGCGAGAAGCCGACGTTCGCTTCCGGCCAGCGAGCCCACCAGCGGCGCACGCTCTTTCGCGCCGCGCTCGAAGCAGAGTGCGAGCGATCGCCGGGCTCTCCCTCTCTCTGGCCGCTCCAGCCGGCTGCTCGTGCCAGGTCCCGGGTTGGAAGCGGCTCGACGCTCTGCGGCCGCAGCGGCACGACGCCGAAGCCACGCTCCACCCACCACAGCGCAGCAGCAGCCAGGTTCGCCGGAACGAGAGGTGACGAGCTTCGCTGATCCTCCTCTGAGCTGTCAGCCACCGTGGCGGGGTCGACCATCGCCCGCGAGCTCCCGCAGTTTGCCGATCACGAGGCGATCCTGCGAGGCAGCCTCGCGCTTCTTGGCTCGATGCTCTGCGGTCGACCTGCGGCGGCGCTCCAGGGTGTAGCTCTCAAGGTCCGCGAGGCGGTAGTAGATCCGTCCGCCCGCCTTGATGAAGAACGGCCCCTCGCCGGTCGTTCGCCACCGGTTGAGGGTGCATGGCTGCAAGCGGAGGTACTCCGCGGCTTGTGTAACCGTGAGGAACGGAGACTCCGGCGCCGAGCTCTGACTCATTCCTACCTCCCCCCGGGGCGGGCTCAGAGCCACCCCAACTCTTCACGCGCGACCAACGCGCGGATACCCACCAGCCCTTGCGCCTTCCTCTCCGTCGCGACCGACGCTCGGCACGAGCGAGAGCGACTCCCGTTGACCTTTCAGCCGAGCCCAGGTCCCATGAGCCATGAACGTCTTGCCATGTACAAAACATACAATACGGCAACAGAAATTCCAAATTGATGTCATTTGTCTGCGGATTCGGCCTGATTCGTCCCAATCCTGTAATGGAACATCAGGCCTTGATAGGGATTTCACGAGAACTTTCGGGAACCTTTGCTTGTCCTGGCTTGCTCTGGCTAGGCCTGGCGTGCTCTGGCGTAGATGAGCGGTCCTGATTGCCGTACCCTACGGTGATGCATCCCGCACGACACTGAGCGCGCGGTCGAGGCCACCCGCCGATTCCGGGAGGCTTCCAAGATCAGCGCAGTCCTTCGTGGTTGTTCGCACTTCCGCGAATCTCAGCCTTTCGAACGTTGACGCCCGTTCCCGCGGCGCCTACCCTCGTTCGCATGAGGTGCTGCGCACGAGCCAGCTGTGTTTTTGCTAGCGCAAAAACCCCGGCTCGCTCCGCTCGCCGCCGCTGGCCAGGGGACGCCCCTGGACCCCGCTCGCTGCGCTCGGGAAGAGAAGAGCTGCTCGCTTCGCTCGGAAAGAGGCAGCATTCGATGAAGAGACGGTTTTTGTTTAGGATCCTAAACGCGTTTCAGTGGAGCGGAAAATAGGGCCGGAGATGCAAGGAGCTCATACGAGCCTTCAGCCACAACGCCAACGAGGCCGTCCGCGCCTGCCGGAGAACCAGCAGAGGCGCGTCTGCGTGTTCGTGCGGGTCACCGAGAGCGAGCACGAAGCGCTGCTCCGCTCCGCTCGTGCCGTCGGACTCAGCGTGCCGAGCTTCGTCCGCCAGTCAGCGCTGGGCCGTCCGATGAAGCCGTCGCCCTCGGTGATCGATCTGCGCGCCGTGCAGGAGATGAACCGGCTCGGCAACAACCTCAACCAGCTCCTGATCCTCACACACACCCATCGCGCACCCACCGAGCTGACTGGCACCGTCGAGGGCATCCTGGCGCTGCTCTCGGCGATCCACGGTCGCGTCGGCGACCGCGGCGAAGGGGAGATGGAGTGATCGCCAAGGTCTGTAAGCCGGGCTCGGATCCGCGGCGCTTGCTCCACTACCTGGAGCGCGCGAAGGACGGTGGCTCGCGCGTGATTGATCACAATCTCGGCGGCTCGACCTGTCGCTCGTGGGCGCACGAGCTGCGCATGGTCAATGATGCCTACCG
>WBZL01003192.1_pt1 | contig 15224 bp, 13 predicted proteins | sample 5204291 | NCBI WGS metagenome assembly WBZL01 (sample SAMN12344345, study PRJNA552823) | activated sludge metagenome | biome: Activated sludge suspended growth; feature: Nitrification reactor; material: Wastewater; isolation source: activated sludge from nitrification reactor of wastewater...
TGCCCAGCAGCACGGTCGCCGCCGCGCTGCCCTCCACCTCGAGCCAGCCACCGCCGTCGACCGCCCGCACGGCCGGGGTCAGCGGCTTGAGCCAGAGACCGTTGTGCACCACGTCGTCGCGGCCGGATGGTTTGAGGTGGTCCTGGGTCGTCTCGTAGGGCAGGAAGCGAGCGGCCAGCGGCGAGACGTAGCGGAGCCCGCCGTTGGCCGTCCACGGGTAGGCGCGCGGTGCCAGCCAGGTCGGGTAGAGGAACGCCCCGGCCAGGGCCACGGTTGGCACCATGCGGCGGAGCGAGACGGGGCGAGCGGCAACGAACCAGAGAGCGGGATAGAGGGGCAGGAAGTAGCGGTTGCCGAGAGCAGCGCCGCCGCCAAAAAAATTGAACGGCATCAGGTAGAGAAAGCCAGCGAGGCCCAGGCCCACGGCGGCGAGCAGGCTCCAGCGCACGACGTCGGCGCGGAAAGCGCTCAGCGCCAGGAGCAGCGGCAGGAAGTAGGGGAGGAGGCCCACATCGCGCCCGGCCAGCACATAGAGCAGGTTCCACGCCGTCACCCGCGGGCGCCAGCGAAACGTCGCTAGCCGCTCGCTCGACACCCAGGAGCCTGCCGTGCCACCACGCCGGGCGACCTCGGCGCGCCAGTCGGCGGCCGGGCCCTCGACCTGTGGGAAGCCGGTGTAGGAGTAGAAGCCCAGCCGCTCGCCGCCGTAGCTCGTCCAGGTCCCGTAGGTTCCCTGGTTGGCGGCGAGGCCGATCCCGAGGGCGAGCACCGCCCCGCCGAGCAGCGACCCGAGGCTCAGCGCTCGTCGGCGGGCCGGTATGGCGACGAGCGGCGGTAGTAGCAGCGCGGCGTAGAGCGGACGGCTGAGCACCACCACGGCGAGCAGGATTCCTCCGCCGGCCCAGCGCAGGGCGACCCGGCGTGCCGCCTCGGTCCCCACGTCGGCGAAGATCTCCTGCGCTTCGCGAGCCACGGGCCGCGGCGTGCCGAGCACCAGGGCGTAGGCGATCGCCACCAGGCAAAGCAGGAAGAGATCGGCGTGGGCCCAGAAGACGTGGGCGAAGGTCAGGGACGCGAACACCAGCACCGCAACGTAGAGGGGGGCCGCGTCGCCGGCGCTGCCGCGGAGGGCCCGCGCCGCGAGCACCGCGGCGAAGGCGAGGAGCAGGGCGTTGGCCAGGAAGGGGCCGCGTGTGGGGGAGAGGCGGACGAAGGGTGCCAGGAAGAGCGCGTAGCTGGGCGGCTTGCCGTAGTGGATGCTGGCGCCGTGATCGCCGCTCTGCAGGATCAGGCCCTCCGGTTTGACGCCCCAATGGGCGACGAAACGCTCGAAGTCCTGCCGTGAGTAGGTGAGGTCCAAGTCCCAGGCCAGGCTCTCGGCAGCCATCAAGTAGACGGCCTCGTCGCCCACCAGCCCCGGCCAGGCCGTGCGCCGGTCGAGCGTGAGCGCTCCCACTGCCAGGGCGCCCAGGAGGACCGCCAGGGTGCCCCAGCTCACGGCCTGCCTCATACCGGCATTCTACCCGCCCCGTTCGGCTATCATCCGGCGGCGGCCGTGACGATCCCCGAACCCCTCAAGCGAGCCCTCAAGGGTGCGTTCGAGGTGAGCGCATCGCTCACCGGCACGACGCTGCGGGTGGCCACCCGCGAGCCGTTCGCCGCCCTCACTTTCGACGACGGGCCGGACCCCACCTGGACCCCGAAGCTACTCTCGATCCTCGAAGGCGCAGGGGCGCGCGGGACCTTCTTCGTCGTCGGCAAGCAGGCGGCGCAGCACCCGGAGCTGGTCGCTCGCCTCACGGCGGGCGGCCACGCGGTCGGCAATCACACCTGGGACCATCCCTCCTTGCCCACCTTGCGCAGCCGCTACCGCCGCCTGCAGCTGCGTTGGTGCCAGGAAGCCCTGGGCGAGCACGCCTCGGGGCTCTTCCGCCCGCCCTACGGCCACCAGACCCTCGCCTCGCAGCTCGACGGCGCTCTCCTCGGCCTGCGTGGCATCGGCTGGAGCGCAATCGCCGAGGACTGGCTGGACGACCCCGCCGAGACCCTCGTGGCCCGCGTCGAACGACGGTTGGCGCCGGGGGCGATCGTCCTCTTTCACGACCGCCTCGCGACGACCGTCGACCCCCGCTACTGCGATCGCGCCCCGACTCTGCGGGCGGTGGAGCTACTGCTCGCGCGCTGGCGAGGCCGCCTGCAGTTCGTCACCGTGCCCGAGCTGCTGCGCCGCGGCGCGGCCCGGCGCTGGCATTGGTACCAGCGGCCGAACGTCGACTGGCTGCGCCGCCTGGTCTGAGGTGCGGGGGAACGCGGTGAAGCTCAGCGTGGTGATCCCCTGCCGCAACGCCGCGGCCTTTCTCGGCGAGCAGCTGGCGGCCCTCGCGGCCCAGCGCTGGCCAGGCGGCTTCGAGGTCATCGTGGCCGACAACGCTTCGACGGACGGCTCACGGGAGGTCGCCGCGTCCTTCTGCGACCGCTTGCCGAGCCTCAAGGTGATCGACGCCGCGGGGCACCACGGCCCGGGCGGCTCGCGCAACGCCGGCGCGGCGGCAGCGAGCGGCGAGGCCCTCGTCTTCACCGACGCCGACGACGTGGTGGGCGAGGGTTGGCTCGCCGCGATGGGCGAAGCGCTGGGCGAGGCGGGGTTCGTGGCAGCGCGCTACGACTTCGCGCGGCTCAACCCGCCGGCGGTGGCGGCGGCCCGTGACCCGCACCAGCTGAGCGGCCTCAACCCGTACACCTATCCCCCTTTCCTGCCGCACGCCGGCGGCAGCAGCCTGGGCGTGTGGCGCCGGCTCCACGAGGAGATCGGTGGCTTCGACGAGGCGCTCCCCGCCCTCGAGGACACCGACTATTGCTGGCGCCTCGAGCTCGCCGGGCAGCCACTGCGCTTCGTGCCCGAGGCGGTGGTGCATGTGCGCTACCGGCCGGATGCCGGCAGCCTGTTTCGCCAGACCTATCGCTTCGGCATCTACAACGTGCTCCTCTACAAGCGCTACCGCCCGCGCGGCATGCCCCGCCTGTCACCGTTCGTGGGGCTCGCCAAGTGGGCCAGGCTCCTGCTCACCAGCCCGCAGCTCCTCGGGCGCCAGGCCCGCCTGCGCTGGGTGGGGCAGGCCGCTTGGCGCCTGGGCCGCGCCGCCGGCTGTTGGCGCTACCGGGTGTGGGCGCTTTGAGGCGAGGGACGTCGTGAGCGACTCGACGGGAAGCCGCTTCCTGCGCTCCACCGCGGCCTCGTATCTCAGCCTGCTGGCGCGGGCCGGCATTAGCTTCGTCGCCAAGATGCTGATGGCGCGGCTGATCATCCCCGAGGGGCATGGCGTCTACGAGCAGGCCCTGCGCATCGTGACGATCGCCGCGGCGGTGCGCGACCTCGGACTGCCGTACCACTTGATGCGCGACGAGCGGCGGCCCTACGGCACCGTCCTCGCGTTCACGTCCTTGAGCGGCCTGGGGATCACCCTTGCCCTCGCGCTCGGCGCCCCCGCCTTTGGCTTCCTCACCCCGGAGCTGCCGCCGGTGCTGCGGGTGTTCGCCCTCTGGGTCCTTCTCGATGGGCTGGCGACCGTGCCGCGGGCCTTTTTCGAGCGCGAGCTCCGCGTGGGCCGCGTGGTGGGGCCCGAGATCTGGCGCACGGCCGTGGTCGCGGTGGTCTCGGTGGGCCTCGCCTGGTTCGGCTGGGGGGTGTGGAGCTTCGTCGTCGCAGACCTCGCCGCCGCCGCGCTCTTCGCCGCCCAGACCTGGTGGCGAGCGCGCGGCGAGCTACCGTTGCACTACGAGCGCGGGATCTTGCCCGATCTCTTGCGTCAGAGCCGGTTGCTGTTCTCGATCTGGGTGGTGCTCCAACTGGTCACCTACATCGACCTCTTCATCATCGAGGTGCTGACCGACACGGCGACCGTCGGTTACTACTCGCGGGCCTACGGGATCTCGTTCTTGGTCGCCTCGATCGTGGCACCGCGAGCCCTGCTGCCGGCCCTGGTGCAGTACCGGCAGGACGGGCCGCGCTTCCGCGACGTCTTCCGGCTGTCGACCGTCCTGCTCCTGGCCTCCCAGGTGGTGGGTGGCTACTTCCTCTTTTTCAACGCCGAGAAGGTGATCCTCATCCTCGCCGGAGCGAACTGGCAGCCCGCCGTGCCGCTGCTCAGGGTGCTTTGCTTCGTGCCGTTCTTCGACGTTTTCAACAAGGTCGCCGGCGAGGTGCTCAAGGCGCGCAACGAGGACCGGCTGTGGTTGCTGACCGCCGTCTGCAACCTCGCCTCGCTGGTCGGCTTCGGCATCTTCTTCACCCGGCACTACGGCGCTGTCGGGATGGCCGCGGCGAACTTCCTCTTGCTCGGGAACCTGCTCATGATCTGGCGGCTCGGTGTGATCTTCCGCGGCGCCCTGGCGGGGCTCGCGGCGGACCTCGCCTACGTCTACTTCATTCCCTTGCCGGCCTACCTCCTGGTGGCCGCGCTGACCGAGCCCGACTCGTGGGGTCGCTTCGCCGGCTCCTGGGTGGCCGCGGCGGTTGGCGCCGGGTTGCTCCTGGCGCGCTTCTATCAGCCCTTTCTCCGCTTCTACCGCCTGCGCCGCGAGGCCTAGCCCGCAGCGACCAGGCGCGCGTAGACGTCGCCGTAGCCGAACTCGCGGCGGTCGCAGTGGCGCTCGAGGTGGGCGCGGATCTCTGCCGCCGGCACCCAGCGTGGCAGTGCGAGCTGCAGCGTCTCCATCTCGGAGAGGTTGTACTCGTAGGTGCCGAGGCCCGCCAGGGCATCGAGGCAGGCGAAGGTGGGCTCGAGCTTCCAGAGGGTGTACTCCAGCGAGAGCAGGGGTAGGGGGCGCCTGAGGCCCCGCAGCACCTCGAGCTCAAAGCCCTCGACATCGATCTTGGTGAAAGCGGGAACGCCGTGCGCGGCGATCAACACTTCGAGCGTCGTCACCTCGACCTCGATCTCTCCGCGCCAACCGAGCTCGGCGAGCTCGGGGATCGCTGTCGCCTCTTGCTTCCAGTCGCTCGCCAGCGTCGAGATCAGATCGCTGCCGCCAAGGTAGAGGGTGGCCCGTCCGGGCGCCGCGCCCACCGCCATCGGCACCACGATGACGCCGGGGTCCGCCCCAAAGCGGGCCCGCAACCGTTCGAGGCAGCGAGGCTGTGGTTCGACGGCGACCACCCTTGCGCCGAGGCGGCGGAAGACGTCGGTGCGGGCGCCGTGGTTGGCACCGACATCGAAGCAGAGGGAGCGCGCGGGCACCAGCGGGCCGTAGAGCGCTGTCGCCCGTGCCATCTCGCGGCGCTGCGCCGGGGAGAGCGCTGCGAGCACGGCGCTGACCCGGCGGTAGCCCCAGGGCCAGTGCCGGATGAGCCACCACTTGGTCGATTCTGCGAGGGGCAAGGGCAAGGCCTCGTGGGGGGAGAGAACGACGAAGGGCCGCTCGCCGGTTGGCGGAGCGGCCCTCGCGCGGTCGAGCTCGACGCCGAGCCTAGGGGATGAACTCCAGGGTGAGGTTCTGGTAGTTCCAACCGATCGTCGACGGTTCGTTCGGGTTGTCGTCCGGGAAGCCGAAGTCCATCACGAACTTCTCGCCCGGATCGACGTTGACGGCGTTGACGTTCGGCACGCCGTTGGCGGTGAACAGGATGTTGCCCTGTAGGTCCTTGATCAGCAGCGTCAAGAAACGCTGGCTGGGGTCGTAGGTGTAGTCGAAGACGTAGGTCTGACCTGGGACGGCGCCGAAGGCCAGCTCGATCTTGGCCTTGGCCGTCGCCTCCTGGCGCACTCCGTGGCGGATCAGCACGGTGTCGCGGTTCGGGCCGCGCAGGTTCACGTAGCCGTAGAGGTTGAAGTTGCGGTCCTTGGCCAGCCAGAAGATGTTGTGCAGGCCCGTCGAGGGGCTTTTCCAACCGCCGTGGCGCACTTCCATTCGCAGGTGGAGCTTGCTGTAGCGGCCCGAGGGCACCGGGAACTCGATGCGCCGCACCTTGTTGCCGTTGGTTGGGGTGTGGAAGATCCCCGGCTCCTCGAAGCAGACGACGCCGGTGGCGCCGCAGTTGCTCGGCGGCGGCGGCGGCGGCGTGTCGCCGGGCCGGGTGAGGGTCGACGTCAGGCCCTCCGCAGGGCTGAGGACATTGATCTCGTGGCTCGCACGGTTGAACACGATGGCGAAGGTGTAGAAGGTCTGGTCGCAGCTGACGGTGGTGCGCACGCCGGAGATCTGCTGCTGGCCCAGCAGGCCGAGCACGTCGGCGTAGCGCAGCATCGAGACCTTGGGCACGGTGACCACCGCCGAGTTGGCGAGCGACGCGCCACCAGCGGCGAAGTTCTCAACCGTGCAGCTGGCCTGGTTCTGGCTGAGGTTGACGAGGCCGAAATCGGTCACCAGGTCGCTGTCCCGAGCCAGGCCCTGGAGATGGACGCTGTCGCCGGCGGCGAGCAGGTTCTCCGACGAGATGACGGGCAAGCTGGCCCCTTGGCCGCCCTGACCGACCGGGATGATCCGTGAGCTGACCACGAGCTGCGGCGCGCCGCTGATCTCGAACAGGCCGACCGTGTCCGTGGGGGAGAGGTCGTTGACCAACACGGTGGTCAGCCCGCCCACAGTGATCGACGGATAGGTGACGTCCGTGGGGCGGTCGGTGCCATCGGCGCCGGCAGGGATGAAGTAGCTGGTGAGGCGGCGGTTCTCGATGCCCTTGTTGGAGACCCAGATCTGCGTCTCGTAGCGAACATCGTCGATCTGGATGTCGGCGGCGAAAGGAACGTAAATGGTGCCTGCCCAGAGAGGTTGGGTCAGGAGAAGGGCGGCAGCAGCCAGCCAGCCGGCGCGCTTCAAACTCATGCGAAAGGCCTCCGTGAATGCCGGACGTGTTGATGGATTTCCCCTGGATCAGGGGCCCCCGGATGACGCGTTCTTAGGACACTACAACATATTCTGCGCTGCGGCAAGTCGGCGGGAGGGGAAAAACGAGTCTGGATCGGCACTTAGCGATCTTGCGACGGCAGGTCGAGCGTCTCCGCAGGGCCCCCGTCGCGCCAGCTGCGCAGGTCGCGAAGCGCTGCTGGTGAACCGAGGTCCAACCAGCGGCCCGCGGGGAATCGCACGCCCGCGAGCACCAGCCCGCTGGCGATGGCGTGGGCGAAGAAGTGGCCCAACTGCACCTCGGGTCCGGCCTGGTCCTGGTCCGCGAGCCAGCCAGGCAGTGCGGCGGCGAGCCGGGGCCCCCAGGCGGCTAGCAGCCAGTTGAAACGCAAGGAGCTGTTGGCCGGCCGCACCTCGAGGGCGCTCACCCGCCCGGCGGCATCCAGCGCGACCATGTCGGTCGTGCGGCCGTCCGCGGTCGGAAAGAGGCCGAGGGCGCCATCGGCATCGCTCGCCTCGCAGCGGGCGATCAGCTCGGCGAAGGCCGTGGTCGGCGCGAAGAGGACGTCGGGGAAGCCGAGGACGAAGTGCCGCCCAGCGATGAACGGGAGGGCGTGGGCGATCGTCTCCGGGACGCTCCGCGACGCCTCGGCGACGACGTAAGCGAGGCGCGGGCCAGCTGTGGGCCCACCGGCGAGGAAGCGGACGATGTCGGTCTTCTCAGGGCTGATCACGACGAGAGCTTCATCGATGCCGGCTGCCGAGTAGGCCCCGAGCAGGTGCTCGACGGTCACCGTGGGGCCGCGTCTGCCACTCTCCGGCCAGTCGGTCGGCAGCAATTCCTTGCTGCAGGGCAGCCTGCCGAGGCGGCGCGCCTGACCAGCCGCCGGCACCAAGCCGAGCCACGAGGACCGCTTGCCGGTCGAGCGGGGAGGAGGAGATGGCGCCAAGATCGGTAGGGAGCTTTGCCGGCCCGGGACGGCGCGGGAAACTATACTCCGTCGATGCCTTTCCGCTGCCCGACCGAGCTCACCATCCGCCCCGGTTGCCGGCGCGAGCTGCCCGCCTGGCTGGCCGCCCGTGGCGTGCGGCGAGTCACCGTTGCGAGCGACCCCGGTCTCGCCGCCACGCCGTGGCCGGGTCAGCTCCTGGGCCTCCTGCGGGAGGCCGGGCTCGCCGTCGAGCTCTGGGACGACGTGAGCGCCAACCCCCGTGACCACGAGGTCGAGGCCCTGGCGGCCAACTTGCGAGCGGGTGGCGCCGAGGCCGTCGTCGGGCTGGGCGGCGGCAGCGTGCTCGACGCCGCGAAGGCCGCCTGCCTGCTCGCCGTGCACCCGGGGAGGTTGGCCGACTACGCGGGGCGCGACCGCTTTTCCGGCCGCGGGTTGCCGTTCTTGGCCCTGCCCACCACCTGCGGCACGGGCTCCGAGGTCACCTGGGTGTCGGTCGTGACGGTAGTCGAGGAGCGCAGCAAGATCAGCGTCAAGGGGCACGCGATGTTCCCGGCGGCGGCGTTCGTGGATGCCGACTTCCTTGGCAGCCTGCCCGCTTCGCTGGTGGCCTGGACGGGGATGGACGCCCTCACTCACGCCCTCGAAGCGACGACTGGCCGGCTCGCCAACCCGGCCTCGGACGCCCTCGCCGAGCGAGCGATCGAGCTGCTGATGCGCTTTCTGCCGCGGGCTGCTGCCACGATCGGCCGCGACGTCGAGGCCCGCGAGGCCGTCGCCGCCGCATCGACGCTCGCCGGGCTCGCTTTCGGCAGCGCCGACGTTGGCGCCGTGCACTGCCTCTCCGAGACCCTCGGCGGCCTCTACGACGTCCCCCATGGTCTGGCCAACGCGTTGCTGCTCGTCCCCACCTTGTGCGCGCACGGCGCGGCGGTCACGGCCAGGCTGGCCGCGCTCGAACGGGTGCTGACCGGCACGGAGACGGCAGCGCCGGTGGCCGAGCGGGCCGCACGTGGCCTCGCCGCCCTGGCAGCGCTCGGCGAGCGGCTGGCGCTGCCCGCAGCAAGCAGCCTGAAGATCGTTCCGGCGGACCTGCCGGAGATTGCCCGGCGCGCGGTAGCCAACGGCTCGAACGGCGCGAACCCGCGCCCAATGGACGCCGCCGCCTACCTCGCCATTCTCGAGCCCCTGCTTGCCGGCGAGCGACCACCGGCGCCTCCAAACCCTTGATGTAGCATCGATGACGATGAATACTTTGCGCCCGCAGCGCGTTGGCCAGCCGTGGTCGCCGGACTCCTGGCGAGGCTTCCCGGTCACCCAGCAACCGACCTACCCAGACTCCGCGCGGGTCGAGCACGTGCTCACCGAGCTCGCTCGGCTGCCCCCGCTGGTGACCTCCTGGGAGATCGAGACCCTCAAGGACCAACTCGCCGAGGCAGCCCGCGGCCAGGCCTTCCTTCTCCAGGGCGGCGACTGCGCCGAGACCTTCGCCGACTGTGAGCCCGCGGTCATCACCAACAAGCTCAAGATCCTCCTGCAGATGAGCCTGGTGCTGGTCTTCGGCACCAAGCGGCGGGTGGTCCGCGTGGGCCGGATCGCCGGCCAGTACGCCAAGCCCCGCTCGGCCGACCACGAGCTGCGCGAGGGAGCTTCGCTGCCCAGCTACCGCGGCGACCTGGTCAACCGGGTGCCGTTCACCGCCGCGGACCGCGAGCCCAACCCGGAGCTCCTGCTGCGCGGCTACGAGCGCTCGGCGCTCACCCTCAACTTCATCCGCGCCCTGGTCGACGGTGGGTTCGCCGACCTCCATCACCCCGAGTACTGGGACCTCGGCTTCATCGGCCACTCGCCGCTCGCCGCCGAGTACCGGCGAATGACCGAGGAGATCGGCGACTCGATCCGCTTCATGGAGACCCTCACCCAGACCGGCATCGAGCAGATGAACCGGGTGGACTTCTTCACCAGCCACGAGGGCCTCCACCTGCCCTACGAGCAGGCGCAGACCCGCCAGGTGCCGCGGCGCACCGGCTGGTACAACCTGGCGAGCCACTTCCCGTGGGTCGGGATGCGCACCAACGACCCGGCCGGGGCGCACATCGAGTACTTCCGCGGCATCGCCAACCCGGTGGGCGTCAAGGTGGGGCCCGGGATGGGGAGGGAGCGGCTGGAACGGCTGATCGACCTGTTGCTGCCGGAGGAAGACCCCGGGCGGCTCACCCTCATTCACCGCTTCGGGGCGAGCCGGATCGCCGACGAGCTGCCGCTGCTGATCGAGGACGTGCGGGCCTGCGGCCGCACGGTGGTCTTCTGCTGCGACCCGATGCACGGCAACACCGAGTCCACGACCTCGGGCCTCAAGACCCGCCGTTTCGACCACATCCTCGCCGAGCTGGAGCAGGCGATCGAGATCCATCGCGGCGCCGGCGGTCAGCTGGGCGGCGTCCACTTCGAGCTCACCGGCGAGAACGTCACCGAGTGCGTGGGCGGGGCGCGTGGCCTGCGCGAAGTGGACCTCGGCACCGCCTACCGCTCCCAGGTGGACCCCCGCCTCAACTATGAGCAGGCCCTAGAGCTGGCGATGGCCACGGCCCGCCGGCTGGGCCCGCTGCAGCCCGCCGGCTGAGGCCCGCCGCCGCGCCGCCCCTCCCCCTTGGCCTGCTGCCGGCTTTCGGAGAGAATCAGCCTGCGATGAGCCAAGACAGCCCTCTTTCCTATACGTTGACCGAGATCAAGAGCTACCTGCCGAGCGGTTGGACCCTCGCCGAGGAGCAGCCGGCCGGCAGCTGGGACGACCGCAAGCGCAGCTGGCAGGCCACCGTTCGCGACAGCGTCCAGTTCGACTGGCCCCTGGAGGTGAAGGCGGCCGAGGCCAGCCAGAAGGGCCGCCTCGAAGCGCTCAAGGCCGCGATGGACCGCGTCTACCGTGGCCGGCTGGGTCCCCATACCCGTGGCCTCGGTCTCGGCTGAGGCGCCGACCCGGCAGGCCTAGCGCCGCTCGGCCGGGCGCCATCGCCTGCCGCGGGCGCCGCCAGCGACGGCTGCTGGGGAGGGCGCCAGGGCTGCGGCCTTCACCATGGGTCGACCTTGACGACAGGCCGACCCTTGCATTCGACCGACACTGCCGACCTTCAACCCCAAGACCCTCAGAGCAGAGAAGGGGCACCAAGATGCAAATCGAGCTCAGCGAGGAGCAGAAGCTTCTGCGCGAGACCGTCCGCCGCTTCGCCACCGAGGTGGTGGCGCCGCGCGCCAAGGAAATCGACGAGACCGGGGAGTTCCCCCGCGAGTTCTACGACCAGGCAGGTGAGCTGGGCCTCGCCGGCGTCTCGGTGCCGGAGCAGTACGGCGGTGCCGGCATGGACGTCATCTCCTACTGCCTGGTGATCGAAGAGATCAGCCGGGCCTGCGCCACTTCGGGCGTGATCCTCTCGGTCAACAACTCGCTGGTCTGCGATCCTCTGCTCAAGTTCGGCAACGAGGAGCAGAAGGAGCGCTTCCTGAGCCCACTCGCCAGCGGCCAGAAGCTGGGCTGCTTCGCGCTCACCGAGCCCGGGGCGGGCAGCGACGCCAGCGGCCTGCGCACCACGGCCCGGCGCGACGGTGACGACTACGTCCTGAACGGCAACAAGATCTTCATCACCAACGGCACCGACGCCGACATCGCCCTGGTCTTCGCCTCAGTCGACCTCGCGAAGAAGCACAAGGGGATCACCGCCTTCATCGTGCCGGCCGACGCCCCCGGCTACCACCACGGTTCCCACGAGTTCAAGCTCGGGGTGAACGCTTCGGGGACGACCGAGCTGGCGTTCACCGACATGCGGGTGCCGGCGGCGCAGCGCCTGGGCGAGGAGGGGGATGGCTTCAAGGTGGCGATGGCGACCCTCGACGGCGGCCGCATCGGCATCGCCGCTCAGGCGATCGGCATTGCCCAGGCGGCGATGGACGAGGCAGTGGCTTACGGCCAGCAGCGCGAGCAGTTCGGCCGGCCGCTGACCGACTTCCAGGCCATCCAGTTCTACATCGCCGACATGGCGACCGAGCTCGATGCCGCCCGGCTGCTGACCTGGAAGGCCGCCTGGCTCAAGCAGGAAGGCAAGCGCCACACTCTCGAAGCGGCGCAGGCCAAGCTGTTCGCGGCCGAGATGGCGCAGCGGGTGACCAACAAGGCGCTGCAGATCCATGGCGGCTACGGTTACACCAAGGAGTACAACGTCGAACGCTACTTCCGCGACGCCCGCATCACCGAGATCTATGAGGGCACCAGCGAGATCCAGAAGCTGGTGATCGCCGACTGGGTGCTCAACAAGAGCTGAACGGCAACGCCACGAAGGAAGGGCAGGTAGCGATGAGCGCAGCCGAGATGGGCCCGTCGTTCGGGCTGAGCGAGGACCAGGAGCTGGTGCGGGCCACGGTGCGCGAGTTCGCAGAAGCGCGCATCCGTCCGGGCCTGCGGGAGCGCGACGTCAAGCACGAGTTCCCCGTCGACCTCTTTCGAGAGCTGGGTGAGCTGGGGCTGATGGGAATGATGGTCCCCGAGCAGTGGGGTGGCGGCGGCGTCGACGCCCTCACCTACTGCCTGGCGGTCGAGGAGCTGGCGCGGGTCTGCCCCTCGGTCGCGGTGACGATGAGCGTCAACAACTCGGTGGTCTGCTGGCCCATCTGGCATTTCGGCAGCGAAGAGCAGAAGGCCGGCGCGCTCAGCGAGCTGGCCTCCGGGCGGGCGATCGGCGGTTTCGGCCTGACCGAGCCCGGCGCCGGCAGCGACCCGGCCTCGCTGCGCACCACGGCCCGCCGCGACGGCGACGCCTGGGTGATCGACGGCGAGAAGGCGTGGATCACCAACGCCGGCTTCGCGCGCTGGTACGTCGTTCTCGCGCGCACCGATCCCGCGGCGGGCAAACGCGGGATCAGCGCCTTCCTGGTGCCGGCGGACGCGCCCGGCTTCTCGGTGGGCGCGCCGGAAGAGAAGGTGGGCTTGCGGGCCTCGCGCACCGCGGCGATCCTCTTCGAGAGCTGCCGCGTGCCGGCATCGAGCCTCCTCGGCGAGGAGGGGCAGGGCCTCAAGATCGCCCTGGCCACCCTCGGCCACTCGCGGCTGGGGGTGGCTGCCCAGGCCCTCGGCATGCACCAGCGAGCGCTCGAGCTGGCGGCCCTCTACGCCCGCGAGCGGGTGCAGTTCGGGGTGCCGATCGCCCAGCACCAGGCGATCCAGTTCAAGTTGGCGACGATGGCGACCGAGCTCGCCGCCTCCCGCGCGCTGGTCTATGCCGGGGCGGTCGCCAGCGACGGCCGCGACGCCGTGCGCCGGGCGAGCGAGGCCAAGCTCTACGCGGCCGAGGCGGCGAACCGGGCCGTCTGGGAGGCGGTGCAGATCCACGGCGGCAATGGCGTTTCCGAGGAGTACGAGATCGCCTGCTTCTACCGCGACGTGCGGGTGACGACGATCTACGAGGGCACGAGCGAGATGCAGCGCATCGTCATCGCCCGCGCCGTGCTGGCCGCCTAGCGCCGGCGCGCCAGATAGAGGCAGCCGACGGCGCCGAGCAGGCCGGCGAGGCCGGCGAGCGCCCCAGTGGAAAGGGCCGGCACCTCGAAAGCGCTGAGTGCCAGGCCCTCGACGACGAAAGGCAGGCCCTGCGGCGCCTCGCTGCCGCCGTCGACGATCTCCTCCCAGCTGGCGCCGCCGTCGTTGGTCTGCAGCCCGTCGCCCGTCTCGGCGGTATCGGCGATCGTCACCGGCGGTGCGAACGGCCCGGCCGGGAGCGTGCCATCGGCCTGGAAGTCCAGGTAGTAGGTACCGGCCGGTAGCAGCACGCCGGCGGCGCAGACGTTGGCCATGATCGCGCGATCGGCGGCCCGCCCGGTGTCCGACTCGCGCACCCGGTAGATCCCCGTCCAGGTCGACGACAGCAGGCGGTTGGTCGTCGGGTCGCCGAACACGACACGGCTCCTCGCCAGGTAGGGCGGGCCGTCCCAGATCTGGTAGTTGAGGGCGGTGAACGTCGAGACGGTGGTGAGGCCCACCTGGTAGCCGAAGAAGGTGATGCGGTCGAGCTGCCACACCTGCCCCGGCGGCACCACCAGCTGATCGCTCAGCCGGGCCTGCTGCGACACCTGGAAGCCGAAGCCGAGGGTGGTCATCATCAGCGTCGAGGCCTGGATCAGGCTCTCGTCGGCACCGCCGACGCCAGTCCCCGGGCTGTTGACGAGAGGGCCGTTGTCGAAGAGGACAGTGCCCGTGGGCCCTTCCCAGCGGCTGCCAGGGCCCGCCGGGCCGGCGAAGCGCAGCTCGCCTTCGTCGTGCGGCTGAGCGCTGGACGGCGTGGCAACGATCGCCACGAGCAGGCCGAGCGCGACGAGGCGGAGGGGCGAGACGCGGCGGCGGCGCGCGGGCTCAGGGTCCATGGTCGGGGCTCGAGGGCGCGGCAGCCGCGGCGGGGCCCGGCGCTAGATGGGTGATGGTCATCGGCTCGGCGGCCGCCCAGTCGACCTGCAGGGTGAAGGTCACCGCCTGCCCTGGCCCTAGGCCGGCAAGGCTCACGCCCCGGGCGAGGGTGAAGGGCATGGTCATCGCCTCCATCGCCACCACCTCGCCGTCGGCGGTGACGAAGTCGGGGATCGGCTGGTGGCGGATCAGCACGTCGGGCCGGCCGGCGGCGACGTCCGGCAGGGCGACGACCTCGCCCTGGAGCGCGTAGCTGCGCGCTGGCGGCATGCTGGCCCCAGCGCGCGCCGGCGGTGTGCTGGCGGCGTCGTGCGCTTGCCGCGAGCAGGCAGCGGCGAGGAGGAGCAGAGCGCCGAGGGTGAAGCGACTGGTGGCCGCTCGCCGCAGCGCGACCCAGGCCGTGCGCGGGCCCTGGTGCGGGCGGTGCGTGGAGCTCGATCCGGTGGCCATGGCGCCGCATTCTAGCCCGGTCTCGGCGCGCAACTCGCGCCAGGACCATGGGATATACTGCCTCGCTTGGTGACCGCCGGTAGTACGGCGGGCGTCGGCAGCGCGCTTTCAGGAGGTGTCGGAGATGGCCGATCAGGATCGAGAGCAAGGGGCCCGCGGGCAGGGGACCGTCACCGCGGACCCCCCCGAGGCGGGGAGCGCGCGGCCGAACCGCACTTTCGCCACCGAGGCCTTGCGTGGCATGTCCGCCGCCCGCGAGCGCTGGGACGCGGCCACGGCCAAGCTGGCGAGTGGCAGCGGCGCCTGGAAAGAGGACTTCACCACCGTCTCGGGCATGGCGGTGCCGCACCTGGTGACCGGCCCCGAGACGGCGGACATCGACCCGGTGGCGACCCTCGGTGTTCCCGGCGAGTTCCCCTACACCCGTGGCATCCACCCGACGGGCTATCGCGGCAAGCTGTGGACGATGCGCCAGTTCGCCGGCTTCGGCACCGCCGAGGACTCGAACCAGCGCTACAAATACCTCCTGGCACAGG
>WBZL01003194.1_pt1 | contig 15223 bp, 12 predicted proteins | sample 5204291 | NCBI WGS metagenome assembly WBZL01 (sample SAMN12344345, study PRJNA552823) | activated sludge metagenome | biome: Activated sludge suspended growth; feature: Nitrification reactor; material: Wastewater; isolation source: activated sludge from nitrification reactor of wastewater...
CCTGGCGGGCCAGGGGCCGCCAAAACGGCCCAACCGATGAAATTTCTCAGCAGTGGCGCAAAAAAATGCCCGCTTGGGCTTGTGAAAGCCCTTAGACCTCGAATTCTGCAACACGCTCATAGGAGGTTCCTTTGGGATTCGGATTCAGTACAACGAATAAACGTATATGGCGAATTCTACCTTAAATTTTTTCTAGCGCATGATCGAGGATGGACAGCCCTTCCCGAATGTGACTTTCGTTCGCCGTCAATGGGGGGGCGCAGAAAACCATATTCCACTTGACGAAGGTGCTCATCCCGTTTTCGCGCAGGGTGGCGGCCAGTTTTTTCATCGGGTCGGTCATCGCGCTGTTGTAGGGGCTGAGGGCTTCGCGGGTCTCGCGATCCTTGACCAGCTCGATGACGTAATGCAGACCAGCGCCGCGAATCTCCCCAATCGCTTCGTGTTTTTCCGCGAGGTCCACCAACCCCGCGCGGAGTTGTTTACCCAGTTCGCGGGAGTTCTCGATCAACTTTTCGTTTTTGTACACTTCCAGGTTCGCGACCCCGGCGGCGCAGGCGATGGGGTGATCGCTGTACGTCAGCCCCCCATAAAAGGTGTTGTCGTCAAAATAATGCGCCGATCCCGAACCATTCGCCGGTGCGCCCGAACCCGCTCAGCACCTCATCAATGATCAGCAAAAAGCCATATTTCTCCCGCAGATATTCGATGCCGCGCCAGTAGGTCTCTCCACCTTGTATGATGCCACTTGTGCCAGAATAGCCTTCGAGCAGAAGGGCGGCGATATTGCCTGGCCCTTCAAACTGGATAATTTCTTCGATCATGTCCACGACGACCTGATCGCCTTCATCTTGGGTGCGCCCGCGGTAGACGGGGTTCCGGTAACTGTATGGGTCCGGCAGGCGCACAATCCAGGGGACCCCGGGTTCGTTCGCCAAACGACGGGGATCACCGCCCGCACTCATCGCGCCGAAGGTGGCCCCATGATAGGCGCGGTACCGTGACAGGATTTTCTGGCGTCCGGTGGAGAGGCGAGCGAACTTCATCGCGTTTTCGATGGCATCTGAACCGCCCGTGGTGAAAAAAGCCTTCGTTAGTCCATCGGGGGTGACTTCCCGGAGCATTTCCCCGAGACGCGCGCGGGGTTCGGTCGCGAGGGAGGGCATGGCATACTGGAGTTTTCCCGCCTGTTCCTGAATGGCACGGATGACGTGCGGATGACCGTGGCCGATGTTCAGGTTGAACAGTTGCGATGACCAGTCGAGAAACCGTTTGCCGTCCGCATCCCAGAAGTATGCGCCTTCGCCATGCGTGATGGAAATGGGATTCCAGGCATTTTGAGAGGTCCAGGACGTGAACGTGAATTCTTTGTTTTGAGCAACGAGCGAGGAGTGATTGGTGGACATGGACTTGCCTTTGAATGGTGATTTAGATATGCTTGAGGGATTATACATCTCATTTGAACACCGGAGTTTACATCGTATGAAACAAATTAAGATTGGAACCAGCGATATGGTCGTTTCCCCCATCGGCATTGGCACAATGTCTTGGGGTGAAAGCAAATTATGGGGGTACGGCGAGGATTTGGGGTACGAAGAAGTGCGCGAGGTGTTTGCCGCCTCGGTTGCGGGTGGGGTGAACTTTTTTGATACGGCAGAAATCTATGGCAGTGGGCGTTCGGAGCGGAATGTGGGGCGGTTGATTAAGGATGCGGCCAAACCTGTCTTTGTCGCAACTAAGTTCGCACCGTTGCCCTGGCGTTTGCGCGCGGGGTCCTTGTCCCGCGCGTTGGATAAAAGCCTTGCCCGCCTGGGTTTAAAAACCGTCGATCTTTACCAGATTCATTTCCCCATCGGCGTCATCCCCTACGAAAAACAGTGGCACGCCCTCGCGGACATTGTCGAGAGCGGGCGGGCGCGGTACGTGGGCGTGAGCAATTACAGCGCCGATCAAATGCGTCGGACCTACGAATTATTAGCCAAACGCGGCGTGAAATTGGTCTCCAATCAAGTGGAATACAGCCTCGTGGAACGTTCCTCCGAAACGAATGGCGTGTTGGATGCCTGCCGTGAATTGGACGTGACGCTGATCGCCTACAGCCCTCTCGGGAGGGGGGTGCTTTCCGGCAAATACAAACCCGGTCAAAGTGCCTCGGACATGCGACGGAATATTGGCCTGTTCAAAGATGCACAATTGGCGAAACTCATGCCCTTGCTCGACACTTTGCGAAGCATTGGGGAAGCGCACAGCGGCAAAACTCCCGCACAGGTCGCGCTCAACTGGCTTGTCCGCCAACCGAACGTGCTCGTGATTCCCGGCGCAAAAAATGTGCGCCACGTCCAAACCAGTTTAGATGCGATTTCCTGGGAAATGACCGAAACAGAAGCTGAACAAATTGCTCAGGCCTCGGCCAAATTTCGATAGTGACCTGCGTTGTGGGTCCGATGGACGCGATCGTCACGGTGCATAGCTGATCCGGTAAATCTTATCGTTCATATAATCCCCCACGTATACCGCCCCATCCGGTCCCACGGTGATGGGCAACGGCATCACCCCCGCGGGGAACTGCACAAGCCACTCACTCTGCGAGGAATATGTCTCCCCATCCGGGGTCAACACCACGCGCATAACCCCGGTTTGCACGGGTTTGAGCCACGAACCGAAGATCACCACGAACGCGTTGTACCGATAACTTTCCGGAAACATCCCCTCATCGTAAATGATGACCCCATTTGCGGACGAGTGGGACTCAAAAAACGCCACTGCGGGAATCGTTCCGGCGCAATCGGTCCCCTGCAAATCATCCCAGCAATTTGGAAACCCGTAATCTCCGCCCTGTACGATGTGATTAAGTTCCTCGCGTGGCACATCCAATCCCAAATCGTCCCGCCCGTTATCGGTGGCAAACAACTCCCCCGTCAAAGGGTGAAAGGCGAGGTCGAACGGATTGCGTAACCCGGTCGCGTACACCTCGGCCTCTCCGGTGTCGGGATCGATGCGTAAAATCGCCGCACTTCGAGCATCCACCTCGTAACACGCATCGCAGGTTGATCCCACGCCCATGTACAACCACCCATCCGGCCCGAATTTGAGATTGTCGTTTTGATGGCGTCCAAACGGCAATCCGTTGATCACCACCCGGCTCGAATCGGCTTGCCCGTCCCCATCCGTATCCAGAAGCGCGGTGATCTGCCCCTGAAACGAGACAAAAAACTCTCCCGACTCTGGCCGATACGCGATCCCCAACGGGGTGACAAACCCAGACGCAAACGCCCCCACCGCGTCTGCCCGCCGATCTTGATCCGCGTCCTCGATCCGATACACCTTCCCATCCGCCGACGCGGCAAACAACCGCCCTTCGGCATCAAACACCAACGCAGTCGGGCGGTAGACTTCCGCGAACAGGGTTAGCGAAAACCCTGGGGCCACGGTCGCCCCTTCGAGTTCGATGATCGAAATGGGGGTGGGAAGGGGAACCGAGGTGGGCGTCTCGGTGGGGAGAAGGGTTGGAGATGGCAGTGGCGTTGAAGTAGGGAGGATGCCTTCCGTTGCGAGGGGCACCGGAGAGGGCGCGTTTTCTACAGTTGTAGGAAAAACGGAAGGTTCGACAACGCCAGTGGGGGTAATTTCACCTTTATCTGTTTGACACCCGATCAACAAAACGGCGCATAGCCATAAAGCCAATCCCCATCGAAAGTTTTTATACATCACTCTTTATCCTGTTAGGTAAACGTGGTTCTACTCAGTCAGGGAGTTTCCTCCATCAACCTGAGCCGTCACGTAAAAGTTTTCAAAAAAAGGCTGGAGAGGGATATCCCTCTCCAGCCTTTTTTTTTAGGGTTTTTCTGTTTAATGCGACAAAATCTGCGACAAGAACAATTTTGTCCGATCTTCTTGCGGGTTATTGAAAACATCATGCGGGGAGCCACTCTCGACGATATTCCCCTGATCGAAGAAAAACATCCGGTGGGCGACCGCGCGGGCGAACCCCATTTCGTGCGTCACCACCAGCATTGTCATCCCGGAAGTGGCGAGTTCGGTCATCACTTCGAGCACTTCTTTGATCATCTCCGGGTCGAGGGCGGAGGTGGGTTCGTCAAAGAGCATGATTTTAGGTTCCATTGCGAGGGCACGGGCGATGGCAACACGTTGTTGTTGCCCCCCCGAAAGTTGACCGGGAAACTTGTTCGCTTGTTCGGGGATGCCGACGCGTTCCAACAATTCAACCCCTTTTTTCTCCGCGCGGGCCTTGTCCCACTTCCGCACCTGAATTGGGGCCAGCGTAATGTTTTGCATCACCGTTAAATGGGGAAACAGGTTGAATTGCTGGAATACCATGCCCGTTTCCTGCCGAATGGCCTCGATGTTGCGGACATCACGCGTGAGTTCGATGCCATCCACGATGATCTGCCCCTTTTGGTGTTCCTCCAATCGGTTGATCGTGCGGATGAACGTGGATTTCCCCGACCCGGACGGGCCGAAGATCACGATCACCTCTCCTCGTTGGACTTCCATGTTCACCCCGCGCAGGGCGTGGTATTGCCCATACCATTTGTGAACATCCCGGGCGATAATGATGGGGTCGTTGCCGTTATTGATCATGAATAGCTCCTTAAGTGATGTGATGTTCGAATACTTTATCGAGTTCCTACACCCAGCGCGGTTTCCAAACGGCGGCTGGTGTAGGCGAGTGCATAACTAAAGACAAAATAGAACACAGAGATAAATAGAAACACCTCACGTTGGGTACCGATATAATCGGGGTTAGCGATAACACCTCGCGCAATGCCAAGTAAATCCAGCAACCCCACAATGGCCACCAGTGAGGTATCTTTGAATAGCCCGATAAATTGTCCAACGATGACGGGAATAACCGCTCGAAGGGCTTGCGGCAAAATGATGAATAACATCGTTTGAAAACCGCTTAACCCAAGGGCATAAGCCGCTTCATACTGCCCTTTAGGGATAGATTGTAACCCGCCACGGACATTTTCGGCGAGGTATGCCGCGGAAAACAACGTAATTGGAACCATTGCCCGGAATACCCGATCCAGCGTAATGCCCGAGGGGAGAAAAAGATTGAGCATCACTTGCCCCATAAAGAGGAGGCTGATCAGCGGGACCCCTCGAATGAATTCGATGTAAAGGATCGAGAAAGTTCGCATTACCGGTAGTTTGGATTGGCGCCCAAGTGCCAGAATCACACCGATAGGGAAGGAAAAAACAATGCCGACGATCGCAAGAAGAAGGGAAAGCAGTAAGCCACCCCAAAATCGGGTTGGAATCGTGGCAAGGGGCGATTCCTGTATGTCAAAACTTTCTCCAAAGCCTCGGATGAGGATGAGAACGAGAGGAAAGTAGAGAATCCAAAGCACATTAGTCAAACGCTTAAATCGGTCACCTCGCCACTTTCCGATCCAAAAGGCCATCCACGCGACCAGATCCAGGGCGAAGATTTGGAAAGAAGTCTGCAAAATATCCCCAAACGGGGTCCCTTCTGGCCGTACAATGAAAAAATAAACGATGGGTAAAAGGGCAAGGATCACGGGCACAGCGGCTAACGCAACTCCCACCGGTTCCGGGTGTCTGACGCGCACCCCCCAGGTCAAGCCGATGAGGGCCGCCAGCAAATAAACACACAAGCCCAATCGCCAGACATAATCCGTTTGTCCGGCAATGGCACTCGGATATTGCCCGACAAAAAACAGGCGCATGTTGTTTGGTACCACCGCCCATTGCGCTTCAGTGAGCGCCCACGTGAAGGCACCACGCATGACATAGTACACCAAGGCACCCGTCAGCAGAGTGAGCAACGCGTTATACCAGGTGTTGAACAAGTTTTTGACCAACCATCCCAAAACAGCCGAGCGTTCGTTGGGAGGGGGAAGAATTTCGGAGCGGGAAGAAGGAAGGGATGCCATATTATCGCTCCACCAATTGGATGCGCTTGTTGTACCTGTTCAACAAGGCAGAGGTGATCAAACTGAAAGTCAGGTAGGTCGCCATCATGATCGCGGTCATTTCAACAGCCCGACCGCTTTGATTGATGATCGTACCGTACACCTGCACAAGATCGGGATACCCTACTGCCACCGCCAGCGAAGAGTTTTTGGTCAGGTTGAGATATTGACTGGTAAGCGGGGGAATAATCACCCGCATGGCTTGGGGAAACACAACCAGGCGGAGGGTCTGGAATCCAGTCAGCCCCAGTGCCCGCGAAGCTTCCGTTTGCCCTTTTGAAACGGCCTGAATCCCAGCGCGAACTACCTCTCCAATAAATGCGGCGGTGTACAAGACCAGTCCAGACAACAACGCCATAAATTCAGATGGAAACGTATTCCCACCGACGATGTTAAAACCCGTTTCGGGTTTGACGGGTATATCTAAAATCAGAGGATTTTGCGGGAGAATAAACCATCCTACGAGTCCGATGACGAAAAAAGTCAATAAACTCCACAAAGTGACAAAAGGCATCCGTCCGGTTATTTTGCCTTTTCGGGTGAGGAGGATACCCACAACCACTGCAGTGATGAACCCGCCCGAAAGAATGGTCAGAAAATTAGAAAAGGTTTCGGTTGGGATACCCCATGGGATCGAAACGCCGCGATTGCTAAAATAAATGGGCCCAAGTGTTATCGCATCGCGCACATTTGGAAATTTCAAAAATAGGCCACCATACCAAAATATCAAAAAAACAAGTAAGGGGATATTACGGAAAATTTCGATATAAATACGGGAAAGCCGGTTGACAAGCCAATTGCTAGATATTGAGGCAACCCCCACAAGAATTCCCAAAAATGTAGCAAACACATTCCCCCAAAGTGCAACGACAAGCGTGTTGAGCACGCCGACATAATAAGCCTGTAGATAGGTGCTACTGCGCGAGTATTCGATAAACGTCTGCCCAATATCAAATCCCGCTGTTATTCCCAAAAAGCGAAAACTCAAAGGAAGGTTGATCGCTTCCAATGAACGGGTCATATTTGCGTATAGCCAATAAATCAGACCGGCAACTAGCACAAAAACAAGTATTTGCGAAAAAATTTGAAGGGCACGCTCATCTCGCCAAAGGGGAATGGCAGGATGTTTCGGTGGGGGACTACTCATGATCTCCTCCAATTCGTAGGGTGATCGGGGTAGCGGAAAATCTAGTTCCCGCAGGAGGGGACAAGGGGAGACGTGGAATAAACGTCTCCCCTTGTCTGCGGGAAAAAATTACCGAATGGGAGGGGCGTAGATTAAACCACCGTCCGTCCATAAACTATTGATACCGCGGGGAATATACGTGGGAGTTTCTGGTCCCAGATTACGATCATAAATTTCGCCATAATTCCCAACGAGTTTGATGACGTTGTAAGCCCAGTCGTTGCTCAGACCAAGTTTCAGGCCCATATCGCCTTCCAACCCAAGTAAGAAGCGGATACCGGGGTCTTCGGTAGAGGCACGAAAATCATCTATATTGGCGGAGGTGATGCCAAATTCTTCGGCTTGCATGGTCGCAAACACAACCCATTGCACGATGTCGTACCACTGATCGTCACCGTGGCGAACAGATGGGCCAAGCGGTTCTTTGGACATGACCTCTTCGAGAATGATGTGTGCACTCGGATCGGCCATAATGGTGCGGCGGGCTACCAGCCCGGAAATGTCGGTCGTGAAAGCATCGCAACGACCTTCTTCATAGGCACCCGCCACTTCATCAGCCGTGTCGAAGACCAATGGGGTATATTCTAGGCCTCGGGATGAAAAGCTATCTGCCAGGTTGAGTTCGGTGGTTGTTCCGGCTTGCACGCAAACGGTGGCGCCGCCGAGCTGATCGAGGGATGTGATCCCGCTGTCACCGCGAACCATCATCCCTTGTCCATCGTAAAAGGTGGTTGCGGTAAAGTTCAAACCAAGTTCTGTGTCACGCGTAAGCGTCCGGGTGGTGTTTCGGATTAAGACGTCAATTTCGCCCGTTTGTAAGGCTGTGAAACGTTCCTGGGCCGTCGTGGGGCGAATTTCGACTTTGGAGGGATCGCCGAAGAGCGCGGCGGCGAGGGCGTGACAGAAATCAATATCAAACCCGGAGAAACTACCATCTTCATTAAGAAAACCGAAACCAGGAACGGCTTGATTTCCACCGCAGACTAACATTCCGCGGTCCATAACAGTTTTAAGCGTATTTCCTGCTACAACGACTGGGGCCGCCGCAGTGGGGGCTTCGGTCGCTTCGACGGGGGCTTCGGTTTCAGTAGGGGCAGGATCATTGTTGCTACATGCGGTGAATACAAACGAACAAAGAACAAGTAGCAAAAGAGTAAACATAGATTTTCTTGACATGGGGGGCCTCCAAAAAAGGGGTAATTTCAGGAAATCAGGATTTTTAACGCGGGCTTTTCTCGATTTAGGGAGTCATAAACTCATCATGATTCACTGAATAAAGGAAAATAGAAATCAGTAACAGAATCAAAAATAGATGGTGATACCGGGAAACACCTCCTTTCTGAAAAAGTCTCACTATTTAATTGTGGTTAGGGGAGGGAAAAGCCGCTCACCTTTATTATAGGGGGAATAATGGAATGCGGCAAGCCAATGAGTTGATCGGTTCACACCCCCAGGTTGATCATATGGCCTTAACGTTTAATTTCTGCCAGTTTTGCCCCCGTCAATTGGATCAATGCCTCGACAGGCAAGCGGATATTCAGCCCACGCTGTCCACCGGAAATATGGATTTCAGAAAAATCACTTGCAGATTGATCGAGCAACATCTGAAATCCTTTGTTGTTCAACGCCAGCGGAGAAATTCCCCCTGCTTGTAGCCCGGTCAATTTCTCGGCTTCTTTTTGCGTGGGGAGGGTGACTTTTTTCTCGTTCACTGCTGTGGCGACGAGTTTGAGATCGACTTCGGATGGGGCAGGGACAATGGCGAGAATGGGTTTCCCTTTGCCGATGCGGGTTACGACGATGGTTTTGAAGACTTTTTCAGGTGGGACGCCGAGTTGTAGCGCTGTTTCCACTGCACCGGTCTTCTCATCCGAGGTAAGTTCAAACACTTCATAAGGAATTTTGCGTGAATCGAGTAATCGAGTAATATTATTGCGTGTAGCCATAAATACAAATAACGAAAATTGAGATGAAAAATACCTTTTAAAAAAGCCAATTGCGCAAAGGCTGAGTGAAAACGCCCTAATAAAGGGAGAAAAGGACATGTATATGCCTTTTTCTCCCTTTATTAGGGCTAATCTTAGCGATAGGGCAACTCAAGGGTAAACACTGCGCCACCTTCGGGGGCATTTGCGGCGGTGAGCAGGCCATCGTGGGCTTCGGCGAGACGGCGGGCGATCGACAACCCCAACCCGGTTCCCCCTTCCATGCGACTGCGGGAGCGATCCCCTCGGTAAAACCGCTCGAAAATGTGGGGGAGGGTGTCTTCGGGGATGCCAGGGCCGGTATCACGGACCGCGATCTGCACCCGGTCGGGGGTACAGGACACCGCGACCGTGATCTGGCCCCCATCTGGGGTGTGGCGGAGGGCGTTCGTGAGCAGATTGCCCAGGATTTGTTCCACCCGTCCGGGATCGGCATTCACGGTGGGGCATGAACCCGTTTGCGAGGGGGCGATGAGAATTTGATGTCCCCGCATCCCCGCGTGGGGTTGGAATTGTTCGACCACGCGCTGAACCAACCCCGGAATATCCGTTTCTGTGCGGATCAGTTCAATTTGGCCGGAGTCCGCGAGGGCGAGGGTGCGTAGATCATCGACCAATCTTTCGAGCAGTAACGTCTGTTCGTAGACAGGTTGGAGATTTTCATTACTCAGGGCGTAAATACCATCTTGAATGGCTTCGATGTTGGCCCGTTGCACGGCGAGGGGGGTGCGTAGCTCGTGGGCGATGTCGGCGGTCATGGCTTTGCGGCGGGCTTCCGCTTGTTGGAGTGACTCGGCCATGAGGTTGAAGGTGGTGGCGAGGCCCGCGATTTCGTCGTCGCCTTCGACGGTGACGCGTTGGGTCATGTCCCCCTGTCCGAGGGCGGCGGCGGCGTGGGTCAGGGCACGGACGGGGCGGAGAAGCACGTATCCGAGGATGAGAGCTAATGCCACTGCAAGCACGCCACTGATGGTCGCCGCGAGGATGGCGCCCCGATTGAGTAAACGGATCAGGCCATCCTCAATATCAGGAGCCAGCGCGGGACGTTCATCGGGGATGAGGTAACCGACGATTTGCCGGTTAACGCGTAAGATAATCGCCCGTTCCTTTTCGTCGTCGGTTAATTGTCGCATTGCCGTGGGAGAAAGGGTTGGTTGGCCTGAATCGAGGACAACCGTGTATGATACATCGGCCAGGATAAGATTACTTTCCGGGGGATGAAACCCTTGTCCTGAACCAGCTCCTTGTCCGCCCTGGCCTTGCCGGTTTGGAAAGAGTGCGGAGACACCATCCCAGGAATTTTGAATTTCGAAATAATTCTCAAGGGAGTTGACTAAGGTTTCTTGACCTGCAAAACCTCCGCGCGAGGCAAAATTGCGTAGCCCCGTCACGGCCTGCCAGCGTGCGAGAATCACCACACTCAGGGTCGTGATCAGGATGAGGAGGAGAAAAGAGAGGAACAGGCGGAGGCGCATGAGGTTGTTCGGTTACTGTTTGGCAAAACGATACCCGACGCCAAAAACAGTTTCGATATACTTCGGTTTTTTGGCATCAGGTTCGATTTTCGCTCGGAGATTTTTGATATGAGCGTCCACGGTGCGCTCGTAGCCTTCGTAATAATTGCCCTGCGCGATCTCGATGAGCTGTTCCCGCGAGTAGGCGCGCCCGGGCTGGGCGGCGAGGGTGTGCAGGAGCGAAAATTCGGTCGGGGTGAGTTCAACGATTTGCCCATTCCGGGTGACGAGATGGGCGTTCAGGTCGATTTCGAAATCCGCCACACGCAGGATTTCACCAGTAGCGGTGGGTGATTGCACGCGACGGAGCAACGCACGGACCCTGGCGACGATCAGGCGCGGGGAGAAGGGTTTGGTAACGTAATCATCGGCACCCAATTCGAGGCCGATCAGTTGATCGGGTTCATCCACGCGCGCGGTGAGCATGAGGATGGGGACTTGGGATTTCCGCCGGATTTCACGGGCTACATCGAGGCCATCCATCCCGGGCAGGTTCAGGTCGAGAATCACCAGGTCAGGCCGTTTGTGTTCCCACGTTGAGAGGCCAGAGTCGCCACGGTAGGCGGTCAAGACATCAAAGCCGGCTTTTTCCAGGTAGGAGCGGAGGACTTTTACGAGTTCGGGTTCGTCTTCGATAATGAGAATTGTAGACATGTGAGAAAGGATGAAAGGGAAATGAGGAAAAGGAGATGGGGAGATTATACAACAAGGTTCGATTGAGGATAGGATACCAATCCCTTATGAAGAAGCTGTGAAGATGGCGTAGAGAGGGTGTGAAGTTCATTGATCCCCAAAAAAGAAAGGTCAGGCATGGATATGCCTGACCTTTCTTTTTTGGGGGCGCAAAATTACCGTCTTCCCGATAATTTTCTAATCGTACTCTGGGGAGAATGCTGATCGGCTTCGGCGATCAGGCCGCGGAGGTCGAAGATTTGATCGCGAATCGCGGCGGCTTGTTCGAATTCCAGGTTCATCGCCGCTTCTTTCATTTTCGCTTCCAGTTCGGCCACCAGTTTTTGGATTTCGTCCACGGGCAGGGAGTCTGCCGTGCTGACTCGGTAATCGCCCTGGTTTTCGGCGACGGCGTGGGTGGTGAGGCGTTGGGTCAGATCATGAATGCCTTTGACGATGCTGACGGGCTGGATGCCATGTTTTTGGTTGTGGGCGACCTGTTTGGCGCGGCGACGGTTGGTTTCGTCCAGCGCTCGTTTCATCGAGTCGGTCATTTTGTCCGCGTACATGATCACTTTCCCGGAGATGTGACGGGCGGCGCGGCCAATGGTCTGGATCAGTGCGGTGTCGGAGCGGAGGAAGCCTTCTTTGTCGGCGTCGAGAATCGCGACGAGGGAAACTTCGGGGAGGTCCAACCCCTCGCGGAGGAGGTTGATCCCGACCAGGACATCAAACACACCCATCCGCAGGTCCCGAAGAATGCCAATGCGGTCCAACGTGTGAACTTCCGAGTGGAGATATTGAACTTTGATGCCCACTTCCATCAGGTAGTCGGAGAGCTTTTCCGCCATGCGTTTGGTCAGGGTGGTGACGAGAATCCGTTCGCCGCGCTCGATGCGTTCGCGCAGTTCGCCCACGAGATCGTCGATCTGGCCCTGCGTGGGGCGCACTTCCACTTGCGGGTCCACCAACCCGGTGGGGCGGATGATTTGTTCGACCACTTGATCGTTTTTGCCCATCTCGTAGGGGCCGGGGGTGGCGCTGGTGTAGATGGTGTACCCCATCCGCTGTTCGAATTCGGGGAATTGGAGGGGGCGGTTGTCCATCGCGGAAGGGAGACGGAATCCGTATTCGACGAGGGTAGTTTTCCGGGCGCGGTCGCCGTTGTACATCCCCCGAATCTGAGGAACGGTCATGTGCGATTCGTCGAGCACGAGCAGGTAATCGCTGGGAAGGTAGTCAATGAGGGTCCACGGGGGTGAGCCGGGTTCACGCTGATCGAGTGGACGGGAGTAGTTCTCGATGCCAGAGCAGGTGCCGGTTTCTTTGAGCATTTCAAGGTCGTACCGGCACCGTTGTTCGATGCGTTGCGCTTCCAGGTATTTTTCCTGCGATTTGAAGAGGGTGATGCGCTCTTCCAATTCCGCTTCGATGTCGCGGATGGCTTGCTGGAGTTTGTCTTCATCGGCGACGAAATGTTTGGCCGGGAAGAGGTTGAGTTTGGGTAGCTCACCGAGTAGTTCGCCAGTGAGGGGATTGACCTTGATCATGCGCTCGACTTCGTCCCCCCAAAAGGAGATGCGGTAGACGGTGTCGTCTTCGTAGGCGGGGGCGATTTCGAGGGTGTCCCCTCGGACGCGGAAGTTGCCCGGTTTGAGTTCCACGTCGTTGCGCTGGTATTGGCTTTCGACGAGTTGGCGGAGGAGGGCGTTGCGCCGGTAAATGACGCCCACTTCGAGGGGGATGACGCCTTTGTAGTACGCTTCCGGGCTGGCGAGGCCGTAGATGCAGGAGACGGAGGCGACGATGATGACATCGCGCCGGGACATCAGAGAGGCGGTGGCGGCGAGGCGCAGGCGGTCAATCTCTTCGTTGATGTCCGTCTCTTTTTCGATGTAGAGGTCTTTGCGGGGGACGTAGGCTTCGGGTTGGTAGTAGTCGTAGTAACTGACGAAGTATTCGACGGCGTTTTGCGGGAAGAAGTCTTTGAATTCGGAATAGAGTTGTGCGGCGAGGGTTTTGTTATGCGCCATGACCAGCGCGGGCATCTGCAATTCCTGAATGAGGCGAGCGATGGTGTGCGTTTTCCCGGTGCCGGTCGCGCCGAGCAAAACCTGGTTTTTGTAGCCCTTGCGGACGCCTTCTACCAGTTGGGCAATGGCTTCAGGTTGGTCGCCAGAGGGTTGGAATGGGGTTTGTATTTGGAAGTCCATGAGGGTGGGGATGGTTGGTTAGGTGGATGGTTGGTAAAATCAGGGGACACTTTTTAATGCAAGCGGGATGGTTTTTGTGACGCCTGTGTTAGAACAGATGTTGTATTATACCGCGTCGAGCGGCACAATGAGCCTAGAGTGTTTCTGAAAGTTGAGAATTTTTATTAAAACCGTGAGCGAACAAACGTTTATTTTTGGAACGTAAGACAGATGCGTTTTTTATTTGCTCTTTTGACATTAATACTCATGCCATTCTCAGTTATTACAGCTTTTTTTGGCCCGAAAAGATGGCTTTGGGTTTCAGCTGTGTGTTCGATTCTTCTGGGTATAAGTATGAGTATAATGGGTGGTAGGCTAGACCCCCTGGAGGACTTTGTTAGAGGCATATGTTTAGGAATGTTCTTTCTGATTTTTATTGTAGGTCAGGGTGTATGGCTAAAACGCCATAAAAGGTGAGCGAGCTTACCACTTTACAGGGCTGTCGGATGGGCAGAATGAACATTGAACCAATTTGGAAACGCCGAAATTCTCGCAAAACCTCACCCCCTCACATAAATCGGATTACTAAAAATCCACGCGCGCCGCTTTCGCAAATATTCCAGATACACTTCCACCCGAAAGACTCCCGGCTCGGTCGTGTTGTAAGTGATGGTTTCCCGGTTTTCCCAGGTTTTGACGGGCTTTCCATCTTTGAGCAAAATACACTCGGCTACCTGTGGCAGGCGGATTTGCAGGGTGACGCCTTGCCCCTCGCGGACGACTACCTCATCCCCCATACTGACGCTCGCCTCCCGCGCATGGGCGGAGAAACGGAATCCCCGCGTAGGGGCGGGCAAATCGTACGCGACAAACGCGTGCCCCGCGCGGAGGGCCGTGTAGATCAAGGATTTGTCGTGATCGAGCACGCCGTTCAACGGTTCGGGGATCAGCAGATGGGTGTTGATGCACTGAAAATGAAATTCGTAAGGGAAGACTTTTCGCGAGAGGGGGCCAAATCGGGCTGGCAGGGCGTGGGCGTCCGAACCGCCCATTGCCACGATCTTTTTCCCGCTTTTGTGCAAGTCATCCCATATGGTCACCGTTTGCGGGGGCGGCCCCACAGCGACATGCCGGGGGTTGAATACATAAAAAATCGCTTGCAAATAATTTTTGATTCTGACTTTGATCTCCGACAGCGAATTCCACAACTCGATCCCGGTGAACCCCTGCACTTCCCAACTCACCCAGGAGAGATCATCTTCTTTGATCACTTTATTTTCCGGATCGGTCGGGTGCGCGAGGAACGCCATCCCGCCCGCCTCGTTGACCCCGTTGATGAGTTTTTGCGGATCGTAGGCCAGGGGTGCCAGTTCACGCTCGGCGCCAATCACGAGCATGTGATTTTTTTGCGGATCACGCCCCTGATCGTGGATTTCTTCCCCCACGAGCAGGAGCAGACGTTTTTTACCGTCCTGATGATACCCCTCCGGCCCGTTGACCCACACATTGTGATCGGTCACGATGATGGCGTCCAGTCCAACCTGGAGGGCGGCTTGTGCGATGTGTTTGTGACTGCTATGTCCGTCCGAGTACGGCGTGTGCATGTGGAGGTTGACGATGATTTCGTTGTATTCGATCATGGTGTGGAAATAATGAACCGCATATTTGGAGAATCCCCGAAAAAAAAGGATGGGTGGTGGGGGATGGTCATCCC
>WBZL01003196.1_pt1 | contig 15216 bp, 18 predicted proteins | sample 5204291 | NCBI WGS metagenome assembly WBZL01 (sample SAMN12344345, study PRJNA552823) | activated sludge metagenome | biome: Activated sludge suspended growth; feature: Nitrification reactor; material: Wastewater; isolation source: activated sludge from nitrification reactor of wastewater...
CCCGCCAGGTGGTCGAGCTGGTCGGTCAGCGAGGCCAGCAGGCCGGGGTGCTCATCTCCTGCTTTCACCGGCCCACCATCGACCTCATCCGCGAACTGGATCCCGCCATCGCCACCGCCATGCTCGGCTACCAGCCCACCGATGCCGGGCTGAACGACGGCGACTGGGCCGGATGGATGGACGCGATTGCATCGGGTGGGCACCGCGCCGCGCACCTGTGGTACCCGGTGGTCGACGCCACCGTCCTCAACGCCGCCCATGCCGTGGGTCTGGAGGTCAACGTTTGGACGGTCAACGATCCCGCGGACATGGCGGCGTTGATCGATGCCGGAGTCGATGGACTGTGCACCGACGTGCCCGATGTGGCCAGAGCAGTCCTGGACGAGCTCGGGCTGTGAGGAGACGGGCGGTCAGGCCTGGTCGAACAGGTTCGAGCCCGGGACCTCGGTCCCGCAGAACTGGCAGGTGGCGCGGTCTCGAGGTACCGCGGCCTGGCATTGCGGGCAGGGCCGGGCCGGACGCGTCACCCGGTTGTCGATCTGGCCGTCGCTGGCGTCGAGGGTGCGCACCATGTGGACCAGGTGCTCGTCGGTGAACCCGAGGTGCTTGGACAGCAGTTCCCACATCGCCTCGGTCAGGAGGAGGAGCCGGTCGAACCGCTCCTCCATGTCATCGAGTCGGTCTCGCTGGCGGCCCTGGAGATTGTCGGCGGCCATCCGATCCTGCTGAATGCCACCCCGGACCTCTTGGACTCTCATCTCGTTGTACAGGTTCCAGTGCGCCACGCCCGGAATCTATTGCCGATCGGGTCCCTCGTCGACGGGTAGAACCAAGTCGAGCACCTCGGGCTCGTGTCGCAGCTCCACCCTGGTGATCTCGCCCAGGTAGTCACCGTCGATCTGGTGTGGAAACGGTCGTCCCCCGAGTCCCTCGACCACCACCGCGTCCACGTCGCTGCGGTAGTGGACAGACCGATCACGTTGCAGCGCGCCATGGCCTTGGAGTGCCTTGAACATCACCCTCATGGCCCTGTCGGCGCGTAGGGATCGAACGGTGACCATGGCCAGCCCGTTGTCGAGCGTCGCATCGGGAGCGATGTCGAAGGGCCGGTTGCCGATGAAGGTGTAGGGGTTGGTGTTGCAGCACACCGCGAAGTAGCCGTCGTCCACCCCGTCCCCGTCGGGATAGCGAACCGAGAAGTGGGGGTGCTTGCGGTCGTAGTGGCGGGCCAGCGTGTCGAAGCCGGCGTACATGAACAGGGCGTGTCCGGCCCAGCGCTTCAGGCCCGCCCGCTTCTCCACCTGTTCCACCAAAGCAGCATCGAAACCCAGACCGACGTGGAAGCAGAAGTAGCGACCGTTGGCCACGCCCAGCCCCACCCGACGGATGGAACCGGCCTCCAACGCTTCCAGGGTCATGGCCGTGGCCTCCACCGGATCGTTGGGCAGGCCGATGGTGCGGGCGAAGACGTTGGTGGATCCCCCCGGTAGCACGGCCAAAGCTGTGGCGCTACCGGCCAGGCCGTTGGCGGCCTCGTTGACGGTGCCGTCGCCTCCGAGTACGACCACCACCTCGACCCCGTCGGCGGCCGCCCCTTGAGCCAGGCGGGTGGCGTGGTTGCGGCGGGCGGTCTCGACCAGTTCGACGTCGTGATCGCCGGCCAGTGCCTTGCGGATAACCACTCGGGTGCGAGCAGTAACCGACGATGAGAACGGGTTCACCAGCAACAGCACCTTCACCGGTGCGAACCGTAGGCGGGAAGCGGTGGGCAGACCGATTTGTCCGACCTCGTCCGGCCGTACAAACTCACCAGCCATGAACATCGTCGTCTGTGTGAAGCAGATCCCTGACCCCGCCGACCCCGGCGCGCTCAACGCGGATCACACCCTGAAGCGTGATGGCAAGCTGATCCTCGACGAGTCCGACTCGTACGGCGTCGAGATGGCTCTCCAGCTCGTGGACAAGGCCGGCAGCGGCGAGGTCACCCTCGTCTCCATGGCCCCGAACGGTGAGGTCTCGGGCCTTCGTACCGCGCTGGCCATGGGTGCCGCCAAGGCCGTGCTGGTCTCCGACGACGCCCTCAAGGGCGCCGGAGCGCTCGACACCGCCAAGGTGCTCGCCGCCGCCATCAAGCGCGTCGATGGCGCCGACCTGGTGCTGGCCGCCACCGAATCCTCCGATGGCTACACCGGCACCGTGCCCGAGCAGATCGCCGCCGTGCTCGACCTTCCGTCGATCACCTTCGCCAAGTCGGTCGAGATCGCCGATGGCACCGTCAAGGTGCAGCGCCAGACCGAGGCTGGCTACGACGAGGTCGAGGCACCGCTGCCCGCCCTCGTCTCGGTCACCGCCGGTGTGGTCGAGCCCCGCTACCCCTCCTTCAAGGGGATCATGGCCGCCAAGTCCAAGCCCGTAGACACGGTCACCGTCTCCGACCTCGGCATCGACTCGGCCCTCGTGGGCTGGTCTGGTGCCGGCCAGGAGATCGTCGACGTCGCTGCCGCTCCCGCCCGTGAGGCCGGTGAGGTGTTCGAAGACGACGGAACCGCCGCCCAAAAGATCGTCGACTTCCTCGACGGCCTCAAGGTCCTCTGAGACCCCCACCCGAGAAAGGAACGAAGAACATGGCTCTTTCCAAGGTTTGGGTCCACGCCGAGACCACCGACAACGGCGTTGCTCCTATCACCCTCGAGATGCTCGCCAAGGCCCGTGAGATCGCCGACACCGTAGAGGTGTTCACCGGCGGCGACGGTGCCGCCATCGCCGCCACCGTCGGCGCCCACGGCGCCTCCAAGGTGCTGGCCACCGGCGACCTGAGCGGCAAGCTCCAGGGCGTGTACGTGGCAGCGGCCCTGGCCGCCGCCATCGAGGGCGGCGACGCTCCCGATCTCATCATGCTCGGCACCACCCAGGACGGCCGTGACATCGGCGCCCGCCTGTCGGTGAAGATCGACAAGCCCGTGCTCACCAACAACACCGACATCGAGGTCGGCGACGGCATCGTGGTGTCCACCCCGATCTTCGGTGGCACTCAGATCGTCAAGACCAAGTTCGCAGCCGGTGCCCCTGGCATCGCCCTCTTCCGCCCCAAGTCCTTCGTGGCCGAGGAGTCCGGTGGCGGTGCCGCCGAGGTGGCGACGCTGGCTGTCCCCGAGGTCGGCGCCGCTGGTGCCGCCAAGGTCACCAATCGCCACGTCGAGGAGACCAGCGGTCCCAAGCTCGACGAAGCCGCCGTGGTCGTGGCCGGTGGCCGTGGCCTCACCGAGGCCGCCAAGTTCGAGATGGTCGAGGAGCTGGCCCGCCTGCTCAAGGGTGCCCCCGGCGCCTCCCGCGCCATCGTGGACGCCGGCTGGGTGCCCTACAGCTACCAGGTCGGCCAGACCGGCAAGGTGGTAAAGCCCACCGTCTACATCGCGGCTGGCATCTCCGGTGCCACCCAGCACATGGTGGGCATGAAGGGCTCCAAGAACATCATCGCCATCAACAAGGATCCCGAGGCTCCCATCTTCGGTGTGGCCGACCTCGGCATCGTCGGTGACGTCCACAAGGTGATGCCCCAGCTCATCGAGGCCCTCAAGGCCCGCTGAGGCATCCTCATCAGGATTCCGGTTCGGAGCCCCGGTCCCGGAAAGGGCCGGGGCTCCGCCGCGCCCGGGGTCGAAGCGAGCAGGATTGGATTCTGTGATTTCAAACCCTTTCGGGCGTAAGAGGCGCCAGACCGAGGAACGCCTGGCAGGGTTGCGCTCAGGAGTCGCAACCGTGGTGGAAGGTCGCCTCCGGCGCACCTCGGCCCGGGGCTGGGGTCCATGGACGCCGGTGCGCATCACGCTTGGGACCCTTCCCGACGGGGCGGCGGTGTGGCACGTCGAGGATCCGGTGGCGGTCGGGGTACCCGCGGTGCACGGAGCGGTGCACGCCAGCTTCGCCTCGGGTGCCACCATTTGGCTGCGGCCGGTTCGCTTCCAGACCGAAGGCTTCTGGGGGACCGACGCGCAGATCGTGGTGGTAGAGGACGATCGGTCGACGATTGAGCTCGCCTTGGAGCCCCCTCTCGATCAGGCGGTCGCAGAGCGTCTCACGGCTCTGCTGTCGATTGCCTCGAGGTGATGCCCTCGTCAGGTGCCATGGAGTGGTCAGCGTTACCATCACCAGTCGTGGGTCTGGAGCGACTGGCCAGGGTGATGGGCACCGTCACTCTGAGCATGCTCGGGATGTTGATCGCTCACTGCGGTGGCTATCAGATGGCCCAACTCGTGCCAGGGAACAGGCCATCGGGTCCGGCCCCGGCGCTAGCCGAAGCGATGCACGGTGGACACGGTGGACACGCTGCTCACGCCCGCCCTGGTGGAAGCTCTGTTCTCGTTCAGCCTGATCTCGACGGACTGACGGCCCGTGCTGGCGGCGGTCACGATCACCTTGTCCCGATGGCTTCGGGTGGTCTTCTCGTGCTTGCCGGGGCAATGCTCGTGGTCGTCGTCGTCCGGCGGAGGTGGCGGATCGAACCGCCTCGCCTGACCACCCTCCTCGCCGTTCAGGTGGGGATGTTCGTCCTGATGGACGGCGGGGAGCGGGTCCTCAGCGGGGTGGATCTGTCAGCGATGTTCGGGGAACGCCGCGTCCTGCTCGCTCTGGCTCTTCAGGTTCCTCTGGCGATGGCCGTAACTGCGCTAGGTCGACGCGTTGCCGAGTTGGTCGCAGCCATCCTCGAACGCGCAACCGCCTGGCCTCGTCGGTGGCCCGACCGGTCTCGGTGGGTTTCAGAACGGGCCCAGAGGGTCGTGCGCCCACACGCCGAGCTCACCGCAGCGCCCCGCGGGCCGCCATTCCTCGGTACTGGTTTGCAGTCCCTCATCTGAAACCGGCCCGCGACAGCGGGCCCGGCGATCCGCGAGCTGGATGCTCCGCTGAACCAAGCGCGTCGACGGCGCGGGGCGAGGTCCCCCATCGCTGGTGATCAGCGCTTCTGCACGGGACGTAGCCAATGCGGACTCGTCCTTCCGATCGAGCTGGAAGGTGCGAGACCAGCAGAAATCGCCACCTGCGCTCGTCGTTCACTCTCTGCGGCTCGCGCTACCGACAGCACGCGTGAAGCCCACACCTGACCTGATCACGAGCCAGGAGGCTCGTTTCCATGAACCGTTCAATCAACAACCATGTCGACCAACGTGAAGACCTATCCGAGCCGATAGCACTGCCGCGTCCGGGCTCCGGACGTTCCCGGTGGCGGACCGTCACCGGCCTAGCGGTTCTCGCTCTTGGGTTGGTAGCGCACACGGGCACGGCATCAGCCCACGTGACGCCGGTCGAATCGTCAGCCCCGGCCGGGGGCTACACCACCGTCGAGTTGCAGATCCCCCACGGGTGTGAGGGGGCTGCCACCGAGAAGGTGGAGGTACAGCTCAACGACGAGATCAGCTCGGTGAAGGCCCAAGCCGTCCCCGGCTGGAACGTCACCTACGAGCGGGAAGCCCTCGAGGACCCCATCGAGCTTCACGGCAAGGAGGTACTCGACTACGTCTCGGTCGTCACCTGGACCGCCGTCGATGCGCCTCTGCCCGACGATCAGTACCTGCGATTCGGAATCTCCATGAAGATGCCCGACGCCGCCGGGACTACTCAGCTCTTCCCCGTGGTGCAGCACTGTGTCGGTGGGGCGACCTCATCGTGGATCGACGCGGATCCCGAGGCCGAGCATCCCGCGCCCTCCGTCGAGCTGGTGGCGGCCGAATCTGGACACGGAGCAACGACCACCACCGCGGAAGCCGTCGGTGAAGGCACATCGGTGACGGAGGTCGAGGGGAGCTCGGGCGCTACCACCGAGACCGCTGAGACCGACGGAGGGAGCGACTCGCTGGCTCGGATCCTCGGCGTGGTTGCTGTCGTGCTCGCTGCGGCCGCCCTTGGCGTTTCGATGAGAAGTCGCAAGGCCTGACCGATGGTCGCTTCGAACGACCTGACCGTACGTCGATGCGGTCAGGTCGTTCGGGGTGCAGGTCGGCGGACTGATCCGGACGCGTTGAGTTGCCAGCCCGGTCAGACCAGGGGCCAGGGCACCCGACGGCCGGTGGGGTCGTGGGGGAACCGGCCTTCAGAGACGAGGGCTCGGGCTCGGGCTTTGAGCGCGTCGCGCTCGAACGGGTTCAGGAGCTGGGTCAGGTCGTCGGGTAGTGGCTGGGCCGCGAGCTGCTCGAGGTCCTCGGTCAGGTCGCCAGGTAGGGGTTCGCCGGCGAAGTCCCAGATCACCGTTCGGAGCTTGACCTCTGTGTGAAGGCACAGGCCGTTGTCGATGGCCCACAGCCGCTGGTGGCCGTCGATGAGGATGTGACCGCCCTTGCGGTCGGTGCTGTTGGCGACCAGGTCGAAAGCACACAGTCGCCGCAGCTGGTCGTGGAGCTGGGGTTCGCCCAGCATAGTGAAGTAGTGCTGTTCGAAATCGGCGTCGACGAACCACTGGAGCGAGCCCGGCCCGAAGGGGCCGTCGCAGATGACGGTAGGTGGCACAAGATCCCAGTTGAGGGCCCTGCCCAGGCGGTAAGCCGCGACTTCACGCAGGTACAGCCCGTCGGGGAAGTCCCAGAGCGGGCGTTCACCCCGGTGGGGCTTGTAGATGGCACGACCGAATGGCTCGGAGATCTCGTCGCCGCAGTCGTCTGATCCTGGGTCATGTAGATCGACCAACAAGGTGACGTTGGAGCTGTAGGGCATGCGACCGACCACTTCTAGGTGGGCGGCGGCCATCCGTGGCTCCAACTCGGTCTGGTCAGTTGAGTCGGGGACAGGCATGGCCCAGCGGGTCCATCGGCAGTTCGCACAGTCGACAGCGAGGGCGGCTGGCCGCAGCCAGCCGCTCGGCCTGTCGGGCAAAGCCCAGGACCTGCGCCCGGGTCAGGTGCACCATGAGCTTGGACGGGGCCGGTTCCACCACATCGGGATCGTCGGGGTCGACCACCAGTTCTTCGAGCATGGCCACGATCCGTTCTCGGGTCCGGTCGACGCCGATGCTGATGGAGCCGACCACGAAGGCCATGTCCATAGGCTCGACGGCCTCGGTCACAAAGGTCTCGTCGTCGCCGCCGGGTGGTTCGGGGAGGTCACCTAACAGCCGGGTGAGGTGCTCGGCCAAGGCCACGGCTTGTTGCTTCTCGCACTTGACCTCCACCCGGACGTCGCCGTCGACTGCTTGGAAGTAGAAGACCCGGCGTCCTGGCTCGCCGGTGGCACCGCAGGTGAAGACATCGGGTTCGACCATGTGCCACTCCTGGCCGTTGGGGGTCACGACGGAGCCAACGAGGTCAGGTCCGAACCCGTCGAGTTGACTGCCAAGACCACGGGGCCGGTCGCGGTGTAGAGCACCGCGGTCACCGAACACGGCGACACCACGATGCGCTGGAAGAGGTCGAGGTGGGTGCCGAGAGCATGGGCCACCGCAGCCTTGATCGGATCGGCGTGGGACACAGCTACGAACGCCCGTCCCCGATGCTGTTCCACCAGTTCACCGAGGGTGGCAACCATTCGCTGTTGCATCTCGGTGAAGGACTCTCCGGCCGGAAACCGGAAACCACTGGGGTAACGCTGGACCGTTTCCCATTCCTTGGTGCGCCGTAGGTCGCTGAGCTTGCGTCCGGTCCAGTCCCCGAAGTCACACTCCAGTAGGCCCCGGTTGACGCGAACTTTCTGGCCGAGCGCCTTGGCGATTGGGGCTGCGGTTTCCCTGGTTCGCTCCAATGGAGAGGCGTACACGGCCTCGACCGTCGACAGCACGCCCAAGCGCGCCGCGGCAGAGTCGGCTTGGGCTCGACCGGTCTCGGCCAAGTGCAGGCCTGGAGCCCGTCCCGGTAGCGATGCTCCGGTGGTGGGTGTCTGGCCGTGGCGAACCAGCAGTGCGAGCGTGGGGGGAGGGTTCTTCTGGTTGGCCATGTCGTGGCCAACGCTACCGTCGGGAAGCGTGGACTCGTTTAGGACCTTGGCCGACGACGTGGTGACATGTCGGTCCTGCCCTCGACTGGTGGCGTGGCGAGAACAGGTGGGGCGGGAGAAACGGGCCGCGTTCAAAGACGAGGAGTACTGGGCTCGACCAGTGCCTGGCTTCGGAGATCCCGCGGCGCGCCTGGTGGTCGTGGGGTTGGCCCCCGCCGCCCACGGGGCCAACAGGACCGGACGCATGTTCACTGGCGATCGCTCGGGTGATTTCCTCTACGCCGCCTTGTACCGGGCTGGTTATGCCAACCAACCCACCAGCACCGACCGTCACGACGGCCTGGTCTTGAGCGACGCATGGATCACCGCTCCGGTGCGGTGTGCTCCGCCTGACAACAAGCCGACGACGTTGGAACGAGATACGTGCCGACCGTTCCTGGACCGTGAGCTGGCGCTCCTGGACCGAGCCACCGTGTTCCTTGCCCTCGGAGCATTTGGGTATCAGGCCCTTGGTCGTTTCCTGGGGCTTCGTCCGCGCCCGGCCTTCGCCCACGGGGTGGAGGCCCGAGTCGACGACCGGCGTTGGCTCATGGGCAGCTATCACGTGAGCCAGCAGAACACCTTCACCGGCCGGCTCACCCCAGCGATGCTCGACGAGGTTCTGTTGCGGGCTCGGCAGCTCGCCGGGATGTGACGTTCCCGCATGGCCGCTGATCCCTACGAGCGAGGATCATGGGGGTGGAATCGGAACCGATCGGTGATTTCTCGGGTAACAACGGGCCGAGGGTGAGCAGACGACCGGTCGCTAGGGTGAATCCGTGACGGGTCGCACCTTTATCACCACGCCGATCTACTACGTGAACGACGTGCCCCACATCGGCCACGCCTACACCACGGTCAACGCCGACGCCTTGGCCCGATGGCACCGGCTCGTCGGAGACGACGTGTACTTCCTCACCGGTACAGATGAGCATGGCCTCAAGATCGCCCGAGCCGCCGAAGCCAAAGGGGTCTCACCCCAGGCTCACGTGGATGAGGTGGCGGCCCGCTACCACCAGGTGTGGGACCTGCTTGACATCGAACCTGACCGGTTCATCCGCACCACCGATGCCGACCACACCGCGGCGGTGCAGTCCTTCCTCCAGAAGGCCTACGACAACGGCCACATCTACAAGGACGGTTACGCCGGCTGGTACTGCGTGGCATGTGAGGCCTACTACGACGAGGACGAACTGCTCCCCAACCCCGACGGGGGTCCCGGTCTGGACCCGATCCACGAGCGCCCGGTCGAGTGGTTCGAGGAGGAGAACTGGTTCTTCCGGCTGTCCGCCTTCGAGCAACCGTTGCTGGACTGGTACGAGACGCATCCCGACGCTGTGGCCCCGCAGGGCAAGCGCAACGAGGCCTTGGGGCTCATTCGGGGCGGGCTGCGAGATATCTCCATCACCCGCACCTCCATCGACTGGGGGGTGCCGGTCCCGTGGGACGAGGGCCACGTCTTCTACGTCTGGTACGACGCCCTCATCAACTACGCCACCGCCGTCGGCTATGGCTCTGACCCTGACCGGTTCGAGAAGTGGTGGCCCCACGTCCGCCACCTCATCGGCAAGGACATCCTCCGGTTCCACTGCGTGTACTGGCCGGCCATGCTGCTGGCCGCCGGCGAGAACCCACCGGCCAACATCAACGTTCACGGTTACCTGTTGGTCGGCGGCGAGAAGATGAGCAAGACCAAGCTCAACCAGATCTTCCCCGCTGATCTGGTCGAGGAGTTCGGGGTGGACGGCTACCGCTACCACTTCCTTCGAGACACCGCCTTCGGCCCCGATGGCGACTTCAGCTACGAGGCGATGGTGGCCCGCTACAACAGCGACCTAGCCAACAACCTCGGCAACCTGCTGAGCCGCGTGTCCACCGTGGTCGCCAAGAAGTGCGGCGGTATCGGACCCGCCCCCCGACCCGACAGCCCGCTGGCCGACGTGGCCGCAGCGGTTGTCGCCGAAGCCACCGAGGCCTGGGCTGCCGTTCAGCCGTCGGCGGCGTTGGAAGCCACCTGGCGCCTCATCCGGGAGGCCAACGCCATGCTCGAAGCCGCCGAACCGTGGAAGGCCGAACCCGGTCCCGCGGTGGACGGCGTGCTCGGTGATGCCATCGAAGTGCTGCGCCTGGTGGCCGTGCTGGCTTCGCCCGCACTCACCCGGTCACCGGCCCAGATCTGGGCTCGGATCGGACTCGAGGGGTTACCGACCGATCGTCCGCTCGCACAGGTCTGTGCCTGGGGTGGCTATCCCGGCGGACTGACCGTCACCAAGGGCGATCCGCTGTTTCCCCGTCTCACCGCCAAGTCATGACCGGTGCCCGAACTCCGGAGCTTGCCGGGGACGGCGAGGGATCGGAGCGACCGGGTGGGGTGAGGCCGCTCCGATCCGACCGGGATCGCCGCTTGGCGACCCTCGTACCCGGCCGCAGCGCAGCCCAAACAACGGGTCGACCAGCGTGCGAGATGTGACCGATCCGGTGGAGTCCTTGGCCGGTCTGCGCTGGACCGATGACCACTGCCACGTCCACTACCGCGGCGCGCCGCCTGACCAGGTGGCCGAAGCGGTGGCCGATGCCTTGGCCGCCGGTGTGGAGCGACTGATCACGGTGGGCTGTGACCTGGAGGACTCCCGCGCCGCCATCGCTGCCGCGGCCGACCACCCCCAGGTGTTCGCCACCGCCGGCGTCCACCCCCACGATGCCAAGGACGGTATCGACGGGCTCGAGGAGTTGCTGGGGACTCCCGGTCTGGTGGCGGTGGGTGAGTGCGGCCTCGACTACTTCTACGAGCACTCTCCCCGTGACGTGCAGCGCGAGGTGTTCGCGGCTCAGATCGCCATGGCCCACGCCCATGACCTTGCCTTGGTGATCCACACCCGAGACGCATGGGAGGACACGTTCGACGTCTTGGCCGCCGAGGGCATCCCAGAGCGAACGATCTTCCACTGCTTCACCGGCGGGGTAGACGAGGCCCGAAGCTGCCTGGACCTGGGAGCGATGCTGTCGTTCAGCGGCATTGTCACCTTCAAGCATTCAAACGAACTGCGAGACGCGGCCGCTCTGTGCCCGCTCGACCGTCTTCTGGTCGAAACCGATTCTCCTTACCTCACGCCTCACCCCCACCGTGGCGAACGCAACCGTCCGGCCCTGGTCCGTTTCGTCGGCGCCGCGGTCGCCGACGCCCGCGGCGCAACCCCCGCTGAAGTTGCCAAAGCCACGTGGGACAACGCCACCCGCGCCTACCAACTCCCGGACTCCTGAGCGGATGCGGTCAGTAGGGCCCGGTGGTGCGCACGACGGTCCCGGCTTGCGGGTGGGATCCGTCCACGAACCAGGTGCTGCCGGATCCGGCCAGCACGGGGGTGGCACCGGTTCGGTCGGCGAGCTGGTCTCGCCACTCGGCCAAGCGTGGTTCCACGACCAGAGCGGCGGGCTCGAGGTCGTTCGGTCCTTGACCTACCGGGCCACCCAACTCGTCCCAGGCCCGGTACACGGCTGGTGTGGAGCACCCGAAGGGCGGTGTGAGCAGGGTGAAGACCCGGTCGTTGCGGGGGAGCGGTTCGATCAACTCGCCGATTCCCGTGACTCTCGCTCGCCCCCCGGTCAGGCAGAAGGGGACGTCGGCTCCGAGTGAAGCGGCCAGACCCGTGTCGTACACGCCAGCCCAGCGGAACACGGCGGCGGCGTCAGCCGATCCGCCGCCCAGCCCGGCTCCCGCTGGGATTCGCTTGGTCAATCGGATGTTGGCTCGGCGGTCGAGCAGACGCAGAGCCCGGTTCACCAGGTTCTGATCGTCAGCTGGAACGGCCAGGCCGGTAGCGCCTTCGATCTCGAGCCCGTCGCCGTCATCGAACACCAGCGTGTCGACCAGGTCGACGGTGACCATCTCGGCGTCGATGAGGTGGAACCCGTCGGGTCGCGTGCCAGTGATTCGGAGCGACACGGTGAGCTTGGCCGGAGCGATCACCGTGGTTGCGGGCACCAGCACACGATAGGCGTCGGCGTACGCAAGCCCTGCTAGCGCGCCGTGCCGGGTTGTGGGCGAGTGGTCGTCACATGGGTCGTGGTGCTCGCCACCTTGGAATGCGGGTTGGGTCAGTGATGGGTGGTGATCGCGTTGGCGAGTCGGCCGAAGTCCTCGACCGAGAGGCGCTCGGGGCGATCCTCGGGGCTGATCCCCGCGGCAACGAAGTGCTCGGCTTCGACCGTGCCCGCCAACGAGCGCCGCAGCATCTTGCGACGTTGGTTGAAGGCCTTGTCCACCAACGCCATCAGCACCGCCGGATCGGCATCGGTGGCGGGCGCTGGTCGTCGCACGATCTCCACCAGCGCCGAGTCGACCCGGGGGCGGGGCAGAAAGACATCGGGGCCGACGCGGCCGACCAGTCGAGCGGTGGCCCGGAAGGCGACCTTCACCGAGGGGATCCCGTAGGCGTTGTCGCCCGGCCCCGCCGCCAGGCGTTCGCCGGCCTCTTTCTGCACCATCACCAGCATGCGGGAGATAGCGGGAACGTCGGCCAGCAGGTCGAGCACCAGGGGGGTTGCCACGTTGTAGGGGAGGTTGGCCACCAGCACCCAACTGTCGTGGGCGGCCAGCACCGTTCCCCAGTCGAGGTCGAGGGCATCTCCGTGAACGAGGGTCACGTTCGACAGACCAGACACCACGTCGGTCAGGACCGGCAACAGGTGGCGGTCGGTTTCCACCGCCACCACCTCGGCTCCGGTCTCGGCCAGTGCCAGGGTCAGCGATCCGAGGCCGGCCCCGATCTCCACCACCGGACACCGTGGCCCGACATCGGCGAGGCGGGCGATTCGTCGAACCGTGTTCGGATCGACCACGAAGTTCTGGCCTAGGGCGCGGCTGGGTCCCAGCCCATGTCGCTCCATGAGTTCGCTCAGAGCCCGACGGGTGTGGGTCACCCGAGAATCATTGCCGAGGACCCGGTTTGGCAACGTGGTCGCCACGGTCCTAGCGTGGGATCACCATGGGTTCATTGATCAAGAAGCGCCGTAAGCGCATGCGCAAGAAGAAGCACAAGAAGATGCTGAAGCGCACCCGTTGGCAGCGTCGGGCAGCCGGCAAGTAGCCACCGGGTCCGCAGCCAGCCTGAGACCTCGTCCACGACCGCCCTCCGGGGCGGTCGTGGCTCTTTTCCTGCTCGTCGGTCAACCTGGAAGCCGTGAGCAGCGTAGAGAGAGGTGTGGCCCTACCGTCTGAACTGCGCCCATTGCTCGCTGGAGCCGATCCCTCCGGCACCGAATCTGCCCTAGCGAGCGCGGCTAGTGCTCCCGACGTAGGTGTCCTCGACCTGAGACCGGACCGGTTCGAGGATCGTTTCGAAGCCCTCGCTGCCATCGCCTACCGGGTGGCGTACCGGTTGTTGGGAGCGCGACCCGACGCTGAAGACATCACCCAGGAAACTCTCACCCGGGCCTACCAGCAGTGGCGCAAGGTCCGGGGGCACGCCGAGCCGTGGGTGGCACGTGTGGCGGCGAACCTGGCACTCGATGCGATCCGGCGGGGCAAGCGGAGGCCAACGGTGTCGGTCGAGGTCACCAGGTCTGACCCGCAGGATCATCCGATCCAGCACGACAGCCCGGTAGTCGATCGACTCGAGTTGGTCCGGGGTCTGAACGGTCTGCCGAGACGACAGCGCGAAGTGGTGGTGCTCCGCTACCTCGCGGACCTGGCCGAGATCGACGTTGCCCGCGAGCTGGGGATCTCGGTCGGTTCGGTCAAGAAGCACGCCAGCCGTGGCCTCGCGGCGATGCGCGCACAGCCCGATCCATTCGATCAGGACGGTCAAGGAGACAACTGATGTTCGAACACCTCGATGACCACGGCAGCTTCTCGCCGTCGATGTCGATGCTCACCACGGTCGTCCGTGCTGGCCGTCGGCGGCGCAACCGTTCCAGACTCGCCCGTGCTGGCACCGCGAGCGTGGCCACGTTGGCCATCGGAGCGGGAGCGGCCGTCACCGTCGCCAACCGCAAGATCGACTCGGTTGACCGAGTCGAGGTGGCATCACTGGTGGAATCGGAAGGGGTCGCCGAGCCCTACACGATGCTGCTTACCGGGGTCGATGGAGCGTCAAGCCTCGATGATGGGTCAGTCGCTCAGCGCTCTGACACCATCGCGCTGGTTCGGCTGTTCCCAGCGGGGCAACGGGTGACATTCCTTCAACTGCCACGTGATCTGCTGGTCGAGGTACCTGGTCACGGGCCAGCGCGGATCAACTCTGCACTTGTCGCGGGTGGCCCCGATCTCCTGGTCCAGACGATCAAGGAGAACTTCGGGATCGAGGTGAACCACTACGCGTCGATCGACTTCGAGGGGGCTCGCAAGATCGGGGACGCAGTCGGCGGGCTCAGCTTTGACTTCCAGTATCCGACCCGAGACCTGCGCAGCGGTTTCAACATTGCTGAACCTGGGTGCCACACCCTCGATGGTCAAGGCCTCCTCGCCTTCGTACGGTCCCGTCACCTTGAGACGGAGAAGTCACCGGGCAAATGGGAGATCGACCGGGGCTACGACCTCAGCCGCATGGCGCGTCAGGAGCAAGTGGTGTTGGCGGCGTTGGCGACCTTCAGCCGGCTGGACGCGTCGGACCCCGTCGGTACCGCCCAGTTCGTCGACGCAGTGGTCGAGAACGTCGAGCTGGACTCCACCTTCGACCGAGCCGCGATGCTCCAACTGTTCCGCGACGTCGCTGGTAGCGAGATCCGCGACGTTCGCTTCGCCTATGAGGAGAGAGTGACCGACAGCGGCGCAGCGGTGCTGGTTCCCGTTCGAGATCAGTTCTACGACGCCGCGCTCCATCTTTTCTCGGAGGGCGAACTTCCCGCCGACTTCTACCCTTTGGGCCCAGACGAGATGGCGGGGCTGTTCCCTCCACCAGCGTTGCAGCCGCAGCCCCAGCACTTCTCGGCTTGCTGAGGATTCGACTGCTAGGGAGGGGCGCGGCGCGGCCTATCGTGGGGCGCCCGATCGGGGGTAGTTCAGTTGGTAGAACACCGGCCTTTGGAGCCGGCTGTCGCAGGTTCGAGCCCTGCCCCCCGAGCTTTCCGGCCGCTATAGCTGCGGATTGGCCAGCCACTACGGTTTCCCACTCGTGCCCTCCGCCACCACCAACGTCGAGCGTGTCGAGGGAGACGACCCCACGCCAGCGGAGCAGTCGGCTGGAATGCAGCGGTCGTATTCCGACCAGCAGACCTCGGGTGAGACGCGACTGTGGCGGCGCTAGAGGCTGAGCCCGCTTC
>WBZL01002997.1_pt1 | contig 15212 bp, 9 predicted proteins | sample 5204291 | NCBI WGS metagenome assembly WBZL01 (sample SAMN12344345, study PRJNA552823) | activated sludge metagenome | biome: Activated sludge suspended growth; feature: Nitrification reactor; material: Wastewater; isolation source: activated sludge from nitrification reactor of wastewater treatment...
CGACCCACGAGATCGACCAGTTGTGCCCCAGGCGATGGCCCTGGTAGGTCTCGGGCAGCACCGTGACCTCGCCGGGGAGATCCACCACCTGCGGGTCGGTGTCGAGGTCGCTGAACGCCCCGTCGAGCTCCTGGCGGGTCCGCCACTGGCGTAGGCTCACGGGCGCGCCGCTGGGCGGTACCACGGGCCCGGCGTAGCTGCACGTGCCCGACATGCCCGGGTGGCCGGCCAGCGGCGAGGCCACGAGATCGGCCACCAGCGGCACGCGCCCGCGGTAGCGGCTCGCGGCGAGCGCGGTGATCACTCCGCCGTAGCTGTGCGCCACGAGCTGGATCGACGTCAGCTCCGGCTCGGCGGCCACGAGCGCGTCGATCGCCTGGCCGAGCGCGGCGGCCTGCGGCTCGGGGCACTGGCGGAAGTCCCAGCGGTACAGGAACACCTGGGTGTCGCCGTCCTTGCCCAGCGCCTTGAGCGGGTGCACCCACTCGTAGCCCTCGCTCTCGAAGCCGTGCACGCCGATCGCCGCGCGGGTGGGCTTGGGATCGGTGGTGTCGAGGCGGTGCAATCCTAGCGGCAGCGCCATCAAGGCTGCGCCGGAGGCCTTGGCCCCGTCGCCCTCCGCGAGCGTCGCGAGCGTGGGAGGGCCGTCGGCCGCGTCGGGCGTGCGTCGGCAGGCCGCGCCCACCAGCACGGTCGTGAGGGCGAAGGCGAGGGCTGCACCGCGGAGGTGACGGTGGGGATGCATGACCGCGACGATACCGAAAAAGCGGCGCTCGTCGCCGGTTGCTGGCGAGCTCCGCGGCGATCGGCGCTTGACAGCCGCCATGGCGCCGACATTTGATGCGCCGGTACCAAGGGGGTCGGAGCATGTCGAGGTCGACGTCGTCATGGAGAGCGCTCGCGCTGCTTGCGTCGTGCGTGGTTGCGAGCGGTTGTCCCGATCCCGATCCGGTGCCGGTGGACGACTCCACCAGCGGCGGGTCCACCACGGCCCCGATGGTCACCACGGGTGACGAGGCGCCCACGTCGCTCGACACCACGGCCGGCACGACGGTGGGCACGACGGTGGGCACCACCGTCGGCGACACCGACACCGACACCGACACCGACACGGGCGAGCCTCCGCCCCCGCCCGGCGGCACGATCGTGTGCGACACCGAGATCGCGCCCGCGCCCGCGGGCTCGGTGTGCGAGGTGACCCCGGGGGGCGACATGATGCTCCTGCAGGGCCGCGTGCTCGCGGGCTTCGACGTGTACGAGAACGGCTCGGTGCTCGTGGACGCGAGCGACCCCAACGGCCGCATCACCTGCGTGGGCTGCGACTGCGCCACGCTCCCCGAGGCCCAGGGCGCCACGCTCGTCGCCTGCGCCGACGGGGTGATCTCGCCGGGCCTGGTCAACCCCCACGACCACATCACGTTCACCGTCTCGCAGCCGGTGCCCCACGGCGTGGAGCGCTACGACCACCGCCACGAGTGGCGCTGCGGCCTGGACGGGCATACCGAGCTCGATACCTTCCCCTCGCAGGACAACTCGCGCGCCGGCATCCTCGTGGGCGAGCTGCGCATGCTGCTGGGCGGCGCCACCAGCATCAGCGGCTCGGTCACCAGCGCCAACGCCAGCGACCTGCTGCGCAACCTCGACGACGCCCCCATCACCGAGGGGCTCGCGAACGTCGACGTCAACTACCGCACGTTCCCGCTCGGCGACAGCGACTGCACGATGCTGGCGTCGACCTGCGACTACCCCAGCATCGACGGCACCAACAACCTCGCTGCCGACGTGTACATGCCGCACATCGCCGAGGGCATCACCGCCGAGGCGCGCAACGAGTTCGCGTGCCTGTCGGGGGCCGCTGGCGGCCAGGACCTCATCGCGAGCAACACCTCGATCATCCACGGCATCGGCGTGCGCGCCGACGACATCGACATCATGGGGCAGGAGGGCTCGTTCCTCGTGTGGTCGCCCCGCTCCAACGTCGACCTCTACGGCATCACGGCCGACGTCTCCACCGACAAGAACCTCGGCGTTCGCATCGCGCTCGGCACCGACTGGACGGCGAGCGGCTCGATGAACGTGCTGCGCGAGCTGCACTGCGCCGACACGCTCAACCAGGTGCACCTCGACGGGGCGTTCAGCGACCTCGAGCTGTGGCTCATGTCCACCTACTGGGCGGCGGCCTCCCAGGGCGCCGACGACCAGATCGGCCTCATCCGCGCGGGCAGCATCGCCGACCTGGCCATCTTCGATGGCTCGGCCCTGGCCGACACCGACACGGCCTATCGCGCGGTCATCGAGGCCACCCCCGAGGACGTGGCGCTCGTGCTGCGCGGCGGCCAGCCGCTGCACGGCGACCAGGCCGTCATCGAGGGGCTCGTCGACGCCGCCTCGCTGCCCGGCTGCGAGACGCTCGACGTGTGCGGCGTGGACAAGCGCGTGTGCGCCCAGCTCGACAGCGGGCTGACCACCGCGCAGATCCTCGCGGGGGTCGACCCCGCCACGTACCCGCTGTTCTTCTGCGGCGATCCCGACGACGAGCCGTCGTGCGACCCCGCGCGTCCCGACGAGTTCCCCACCCGCGGCGGCCCCGACGACGAGGACGGCGACGGCGTGGTGGGGGCGCAGGACAACTGCCCCACCGTGTTCAACCCGGTGCGCCCGCTCGACCTGGGCTCGCAGGCCGACGCCGACGACGACGGCCTCGGCGACGCGTGCGACCTGTGCCCGCTCTCGCCCGGCGAGGGCTGCAACGTGCCCGACGTGTTCGACCAGGACGGCGACGGCACCGTCGACCCTGCCGACAACTGCCCGGTCGATCCCAACCCCGACCAGGCCGACGCCGATGGCGACGCCGTGGGCGACGTGTGCGACGCGTGCCCCATGGTGCAGAACCCCGGCGGTGGCGCGTGCCCGGCCACCATCTACGAGGTCAAGGACGGCACCGTCGCCCTCGGCGAGCCGGTGCTGCTGCAGGACGTGCTCGTCACCGGCACCGGGGCCAACGGCTTCTTCGTGCAGGTGCACCCCGACGAGGTCGGCTACCAGGGCCCCGAGTGGAGCGGCCTGTTCGTGTACCGCGGCGCGGCGCTCAGCCCCGCGCGAGGCGATCGCGTGGACGTGTCGGGCACCGTGACCGACTTCTTCGGGCAGATCCAGCTCGACGCCGACACCTCGCCCGCGCCCACCGTGCTCAGCAGCGGCAACCCGTCGCCCGAGCCCGAGGTGGTGGCCCCCACCGACATCGTGGAGGGCGGGCCGCTGCAGGCCGAGCTCGAGGGCGTGCTGGTGCGCTCGTTCGCCCTGACCGTCACCAACCCGGCCCCGCCCGGCGGCCCCGGTGACGCCATGGCCACCTGCGAGTTCGAGGTGACCGGGGGCCTGCGCGTCAACGACTTCTTCTACTGCGTGAGCCCCTACCCGGTGCTCGGCACCGCCTACTCGTCGATCATCGGCATCGCGCGCTGGGCCAACGGCTACACCAAGCTCGAGCCCCGCGGCCTGCCCGACTACCCGCCCGTGCTCGTCGGCTTCGGCCAGGCCGACAGCTACCTCCTGGTGGGGGCCACCGACGTCCCGCTGCCCGATCTCACCGTGCAGCTCTCGGCCCCGGCCAGCGACGACATCATGGTGAGCCTCTCCTACGAGGACGCCGGCATCGTCACCGGCCCGGCCGTGGTGGTGGTGCCCACCGGGCTCGACTCGGTGCCCGTGATGCTCACCGGCGTCTCGCTCGGCGTCGCCGACGTCACCGCCTCGCTCGACGGCGTGATGCTGGCCACCTCGGTGCGGGTCTACGACGACGCCGAGCCGCGCGTGCCCACGCTCGTGCCCACGGCGCTCGCCATGCCGTTCGACGCCATGGCCGACCTCACCGTGCAGCTCGACCTGCCCGCCCCCGTCGGCGGCCAGGTGGTCGACCTCGCGATCGCCCCGGGCACCTGCGCCGCCGTGCCGGCCCAGGTGGTCGTGCCCCAGGACGCGCTCTCGGTCGCGTTCTCGGTCACGTCGAGCGCCTGCGAGGGCGACGAGGTGGTCACCGCGTCCATCGGGCCCGCCAGCGCCGACGCCACCGTCTCGGTGGTCGACGCGCCGTCGTTCCCCGATCTCGTGATCGCCGAGGTCTACTACGACCACCCGGCCACCGACGACCAGTTCGAGTGGGTGAAGATCTACAACGGCACGGGCGGCCCCGTGAACCTCGCCGGCTACAGCCTCGGCTACGGCGGCACCGACTACACCTACGGCGTGCTAGGCCTGGTGGGCATGCTCGGCAACGGCGAGTGCCTCGTGGTGGGCGGCCCGAGCGGCGACGTCGACAACGGCTTCCCCGCCGGGCCCGCCTATGGCCAGTCGGTCGACTTCAACCCCGACATCCAGAACTCGGGGGCCACCGCCGACGGCATCGCGCTGTTCGACGTGCCGCCGGCCGCGGTGACCGCGGCCACCGTGCCCATCGACGCCGTGCTCTACGGCACCGACAACGTCAGCGGCCTCATCGACGAGACCGGCGCGGCGTCGCCGGTGCACGTGGGGGATGCGCCCTCGGGCGACTCGATCCGGCTGCAGAGCGACGGCACGTGGGCCATCGAGCCCAACCCGGCCCCGCTGGCGTGCACGCCGTTCCCCACTCCGTGAGCGGCTAGAGCGCGCCCAGGGCGACGGTGATCTCCTCGCCGTCGCCCTGGCGCACGAAGCGAGCGCGCCAGCGCTGGCCGTCGTCGTCGGCGAAGAACGCCACCGTCTCGCCCTCGGGGATGGCGAGCTTCTCGTGCTCGGTGTCGGCCACGCCCACGATCGAGCGGCGCGAGAGCTTGTCGTCCTCGTCGAGCTCGGGGTCGGCGAAGAAGCCCGGGTTCGGGTGGGTGTACGGGGCGGCCTCGGGCAGGTCGGACGGGGCCACGAAGAACGCGTAGGGCGTGCCGTCCTCGCCGCGGCGGTAGTAGAGGTCGATGCCCGCGTTGTCGTCCTTCACCCCGCCCAGCAGGTAGTCGGAGATCTCGGCCGACTGCTGCTGGAGGAACGGGCGCACCGCGTCGGCGGCCTGCGTGCCCGACAGCCCCACGTCGATGCCCTCGAGCGTGAACGCCACGTCGGCGCCGCCCTCGGGCAGCGTCGCGTAGGGCGTGTGGTGCAGGGCCACCTGCGCCACCTCGAGCACCGTCTCCCACAGGAACTGGTCCTGCGGCGGGTTGCCGAGGTCGAGGAACACGTCGTACTCGAGCCAGCCCGCCGGGTTGCCGTTCTGGCCGATCTCGATGCTGGCCGTGCCGAGCGCGTAGGTCTCGGAGAACACGCGATCGCGGTAGTCCTCGTAGGCGGCCGCGGCGATGAGGAGCTCGGTGGTCCACGGGTCCATCGCCCATACCGTGCCGTCGTGCAGCGGCGCGCCCGGCAGGCTCTGCTTGCACGCCGGCGCGCCCACGCACGAGCCCACGAAGCCGTCGTGCTCGGGCACGCGGATCCGCAGGTCGATCTCGAGGTCTTCCACCAGGCCCTCCACGCGGAAGCGCGCGGGGTCGTTGAAGTCGAACGACAGCGCCGCCGCGCCCGGTCCCTCGAGCGTGGTGGCGTACGCCTTGCCCACGCGCGTGTCGATGGCGTCGCACAGCCGCAGGTTCGAATCGGCCACCGCCACCATCGCGAAGCCCGGCCCGAGCACCTCGCCGCGCACGGGCGCGCTCGGGTCCACGATGCCCGGGTGCGCGCCCGCGGGCCCCAGCCGCGTGCCGAGCGGGGCGAGGTCGCCGAGCGCGTCCTCGAGGGTGATGGCCAGCGTGCCGCCGGGCAGCGCGGCGGGGTGGCTGCCCACGAAGTGCTGGCGGAACGCCGCCACCAGGGCCTCGTTGCTCACCACCGTCTGCGTGCGGGGGATGCCCAGCGCGTCCGACAGCACCGTGCCGTAGCTGCCGATGAGCAGCGGCATCGAGTCGGCGAGCTCGGCCAGGCCCTCGCTCGTGGTCCCCGCCACCACCACGTTGGCCGGCGTCATGGTGAGCAGGCGGACCATCGCGTACTCGGCACTGGTCCTCCATGTGCCATCGCTGCCCTGGAAGGTTTGGCCCAGCGGCGTGGCCTCGCAGTCGTGGCCGGGGTCGGGGTCGTCGTGCTGCCACGCGGTGCCGCACGCGTCGCGCACGGCCAGGAGCGCGTCGGCCAGCATGGGCGAGGGGTCGAGCTCGAGCAGCGTGATGTCGCGGGCGCGCGCGCCGAAGAGCTCCGCCACCTCGTCGCGCGTCATCGACAGCTCGAGCGGCGGCGGTGCGTCGTCGTGCAGGCGCAGGGTGAAGGTCTCCTCCTCGTCGGGCACCGCATCGGGCCCGAGCTCCCCGTCGTCCCGCTCGCCGGCCCACCCGAGCCCCGGGCCCTTGCCGTCGAGCTCGGTGCCCACGCTGCACGCCGGGGGGGCGAGCGCGGCCAAGAGGGCGAGGGCCGGGCCCGCCGCGGGGGCGCAGGCTGGGCGACATGCGTGGGCAACTTGCCCAGTGGTGGGCGTCGGACGCGGCAGGGACCCTCGTTCGTGCCGGCTGTGGCGCATGGTGTCGAGCTCCACCCCCACGCGTTGCAGCATCGATGCCAGGGCGAAGGTGGGGTCCCGGGCTCGCCCCTCCCCAGGGGCCGCGGGGCGGCGAGGCCTCGCGCCCGCGGGCTCACGAGGCCGAGCGGCGGCCGAGCAGGCGACGCACGTCGCCCGCGATCCCGCGGGCCACCGCGCGGCCCATCACCGCGGGCGTCAGCCAGCGATCGGGCTCGAGCGCGCGGCACAAGAACAGCGTGAAGCGCCGCTGGTACTCCGCGTCGTTGAGCAGCCAGCGCAGCAGCGTCTTCTTCACCAGCGCCGGGGGCTCCTCGTACAGCTCGCGGCGCAGCCGCTCCATGGTGGCCTGGAACATGCCGAAGGTGCCCTCGCGGACGCGGCGGTCGTAGCGGGGCACCAGCTCGTCCCAGCGCTGCCGTCCCGCGCGCCAGGCGAGCAGCTCCTCGGCCAGCAGCTTGGCCTCGAGCAGCGCGTCGTAGATGCCCTGGCCGTCGACGGGATCCTTGTGGTGCAGCGCGTCGCCCACCAGCACCCAGCCGGGGCCGCCCGCGTCGAGGTAGCGGTTGGCCACGCGGCGCAGCCCCACCACGTCGCCCACGCGTCGCGCCCCCTCGAGCCGGCGCGCGACCTCGGGGAAGCTCGTGATCGTGCGCATGTAGTAGCGCGTGGCGTCGCCGTCGAGGCTCACGCGATCGGAGCGCACGTGGTGCACACGGAAGTGCGCGAGCCCGGGCGCGGGAAGAACAGCACGTCGGTCCCGCGCGCCGTGGTGTACACGTGCATGGTGACGCGGGGGTCGTCGTCGACCGGGCGCAGGCCCTCCCACGTGGCGAAGTGCACCGTGCTCGTGCGCTCGGCGAAGTCCTCGCGGACGCGCGCGCCGGCCTTGCGCGCCACCGTGCTGAAGCGCCCGTCGGCGCCCACCACCGCGCGGGCGCGGACCGTGTGCTCGCGCCCGTCGGGGTCGCGCAGCCGCACGCCCACCACCGCGTCGCCCTCGCGCAGCAGGTCGACCAGCGCCAGCCCCTCGCGCGCCGTGACCGTGCCGTGCGCGCGCAGCCCCTCCCACACCGTGGCGTCGAGGCGATCGCGATCGATGCCGTACACGTAGTCGCGCCCGTGCGCCTCGATCATAGGGAACACGGCCTGGAAGTGCCCCCCGAGCTCCACCACGAAGCGGCGGATCGTCGAGCTGTCGTCGCCGAAGCGCCGCTCGTCCACCCCGAGCTCGTCGAGCAGCCGCATCGTCTGCGGGTAGAGCACCGCGCACGACGGCACGCTCGGCTCCGACGGGAACGTGGCCTTGTCGACCACGAGCGTGGCGACCCCCGCGGCCCCCAGCCGCAGGGCCAGGCTCGCGCCCGCCGGGCGCCCGCCCACGATGACGATCTCGTACTCCGGTGCGAGCGCGGTGGTCGTGTGCACGTACGATCCCATGGGTAGAGCATGCCGCGTGTGGCCGCGGGCCTGCGGGAAATGAGGCGCGCCCGGGCGGCCGATGATGGGACTGCTGCCATTGCGATCCACCCGCTGTCGCGCACGTCGGTCTCGTGGATCCACGGGCAAGGGCGGGCCGTGCGCACTCGATCCCTGCCTATCGACGTGTCCTGGTGGCCACGCTATCGTGGCTCGCCGTGAGCGTGCTCCGCGAAGACGAGCTGCGGGCCCTGATGGCCGACCTCGAGAACGATCGCGTGGAGCGTACGGAATCGGTCAAGAAGACCGACAAGTTCTGCCGGGCGATCTGCGCGTTCGCCAACGACTTTCCTGGACATGGCCTGCCTGGATACCTGCTGGTCGGGGTCGATGACGACGGTCGTCCCAGCGGCCTACGGGTCACCGATCAGCTCCTGCTCAACCTCGCGGGCTTGCGCACCGACGGTCTCATCCAGCCCATGCCGGCGATGGTGGTCGACAAGGTCGCGTTGCCCGAGGGGGATGTCGCCGTCGTGAAGGTGCTGCCCTCCGACATGCCCCCCGTGCGGTACGAGGGCAGGATCCACATCCGCGTAGGCCCACGCCGTGCGATGGCCTCGGAGCAAGAGGAGCGCATCCTGACCGAGCGGCGGGTCTCCTCGGCTCGGACCTTCGACCTCACGCCGTGCGTGGGCGCGACGCTCGACGACCTGGCCGTGGAGCTGTTCTCGACGAGCTACCGACCCAAGGCAGTGAGCCTCGAGGTCATCGAGGAGAACCAGCGGTCCATCGAGCAACAGCTCGCAGCGCTGAGGTTCTTCGATCTGCGAAGGGGAGCCCCGACCCACGCAGGGGTGTTGATGTTCGGGAAGGATCCACGAGCGTGGCTTCCTGGAGCCTACGTCCAGTTCCTGCGGATCGAGGGTACGAGCCTGGCCGACGAGATCATCGACGAGCAGGAGATCCACGGCGACCTCTCCGCGGTGCTCAGGCAGCTCGGCCTCATCACCAGCGTACAGATCCAGCAGCGTCCGGTCGCCGCGCCAGACTCGGTGCTCCGCGAGCACATGGTCCGCAGCTACCCACCCGCCGCGCTCCGCGAGCTCCTTCTCAACGCGATCATGCATCGCAATTATCAGAGCAACGGCCCGATTCGCTACTACTGGTATCGCGATCGCGTGGAGATCGGGAGCCCCGGAGGGCTGTACGGCGAAGCGAGGCCCGACAACTTCCCCCACCGCAACGACTATCGCAATCCCGTCGTCGCCGAGGCCCTCAAGGTGCTGGGCTACGTCAACAAGTACGGCCGCGGAGTCATCCGGGCCCAGGCCGAGCTGCGAGCCAACGGCAACCCCGAGGCCGAGTTCCGCCTCGATCCGAGCTTCGTGCAGGTGATGGTCTGGGGAACGCCATCGTGACCACGCTGGGCTTCCTCAACCCCAAGGGGAGCGCGGGCCAGAGCAGGCTCATCTTCAACCTCGGATGGGTGCTCGCCGATGCTGGGTTTCGGGTGGGGTTGGTCGACTTCGATCCGCAGGCGAGGTTGACCGAGCTCGTCGGGGCCTCGGGAGGGGCGAGTGGATCCATCCATGGTGCGCTCGCTCCACTCCTCGAGGGCGCGGGCGAGCTCGAAGCGCCCGCGCTGATCGAGCTCGACGACGGCCTGTGGCTCGCCCGCGGGCACGTCCTGGCGTCGATCTTCGACGATGCCCTCGCCTCGGCCTGGGCATCGCCGGCCGACCCACGGGCTCTGGCGATCGTGCAGGGCATCGGGCGCATGATCGAGGGCATCAGGGAGCAACACGAGCTCGACGTGGTGCTGTGCGATCTCGGGTCGAGCCTCGGTCCGCTCTGCCATGCCGTCGCCGCGGCCGTCGATGCCATCGTCGTGCCCCTCGCTTCGAGGGTCTCCGAGGCCGAGGCGATGGGGGCGCTGGCCAGCGTGCTGAGGCGCTGGCGCGAGGCTCCGTCGCGGGCCGATCACCCGAGCCAATTCCCCGTGCTCGGATTCGTCGTCGTTCGCCCTTCGGGCGCGACGGCGATCGAGCACGATCGCCTCGTCGAGGCGTACCAGCGCGTGCTGGAGGGCGAGCCGCTGGGGACGATCAAGGAATTCCCCAGCCTCGCCATCATGGGGCGTGCGGCACACAAGCCCGAGATCGAGCTCACCATGGCCGACGGCGCGATGGGCTCCCAGGTCGCGGCCGTCGACGATCTCCGCGTGCAGTACCAGGCCCTCGCCACCCGGATCGCCCGCGCGTCGGGCCTGCTCGACGAGGACGTGCTCTTCGAGCGGCTGGCACGAGCCCTCTACTCCGAGCTGGAGGACGATCTGCCCAGCGGCCTCGACGCTCTCTCTTCTCATGCCACTCTCGATGACGTCGAGGACATCGACGTCGATTCCGTCGCCATACGCCCCGGGGGGCTGCGGATCACCGGGTCGGCCTCCGTGAGCGTCACGCTCGCGTGGGGTGGCGGAGAGGTGAAGGGCGGCGTCGGCATGAAGGACCGCTTTGCCCTGCGCTTCGACCTCGAGCTCGACCGCTCGCACGAATCGGTGGCGGTGGTCCACCGCATCGACGTCGACACCTCGTCGTCCTACCAGTGAGCTTCGGGTCGGGCCGTGAGCACCGGGGGCTTGGTGCGTGCACGGGTCGGCGGCCAGGCGGCTCGGGTCGTCCCTGCGATCGCATCGCCGTCGCTCTGCTAGAGTCCCGGGCCGTGCCCGAGCCGCTCCAGCTGCTGCGCAACGCCGAGCTCTTCGATCCCGCCCCGCGAGGCCGCTGCGACCTCTTGTGTGGGGGCGGGCGCGTGCTCGCGATCGACGCGCGGCTCGACCCGCTGCCGGCGAGCGTGCCGTGCGAGGTGCACGACCTCGACGGCGCCACGGTGATCCCGGGCCTGGTCGACGCGCACGTGCACGTGACGGGCGGGGGCGGCGAGGCGGGCTTCGCCAGCCGCGTGCCGCCGCTGCGCCTGACCGAGCTGAGCCTCGCCGGCGTGACCTCGGTGGTGGGCCTGCTGGGCACCGACGGCACCACCCGCACCGTGCGCGAGCTGGTGGCGCGCACCTACGCGCTGCGCGAGGAGGGCCTGGGGGCGTGGTGCTGGACCGGCAGCTACGAGGTGCCGGTCAAGACGCTCACCGGCTCGGTGCGCGACGACATCGTGTTCGTCGAGCCGATCCTCGGGGTGGGGGAGCTGGCCATCAGCGATCACCGCAGCGCGCAGCCCACCTACGACGAATTGCTGCGCGTGGCCGCCGACGTGCGCGTGGCCGGCATGATCTCCGGCAAGGCCGGCGTGCTGCACCTGCACCTGGGCGACGGCCCGCGCGGGCTCGAGCTGGTGCGCCGGGCGCTCGAGGGCACCGAGCTGCCCGCGCGGGTGTTCCACCCCACGCACGTCAACCGCAACCCGGCGCTCTTCGACGAGGCCTGCGACCTCGCCCGCGCGCGCGGCCCGGCCGGCCCGTGCTTCGACGTCACCGCGTTCCCCGAGCACGACGTGGGCGATGGCCTCTCCGCCGCCGATGCGATCGCCCGCTGGATCGCGGCGGGCCTGCCGCTCGAGCGCCTCACCTGCTCGTCCGACGGCGGCGGCTGCATGCCGAGCTTCGGCCCCGACGGCCGCATCGAGCGCTACGGCGTGGGCCAGTCGACCACGCTGCTCGAGACGATCCGCGCCGGCGTGCACCGGCACGGCCTGTCGCTGCCGCAGCTGTTGCCCCTCTTCACGCGCACCGTGGCCGAGCTCTTGCGCCTACCCGGCCGCGGCGTGCTCGCGGTGGGGGCCCACGCCGACCTCGTGGTGCTCGACCCGGCGCTCGGCCTGCGCGACACCATGGCCGCCGGGCGCTGGCTCGTGCTCGACGGCCGCGCCGTGGTCACGGGGCCATTCGGCTGACCCTCCCCGTGTTGCGTGATTTCCTGTTCCTACTCCTCCTCGGCAACAGCGGGCTGCCGTGACCGCCGGCGCCCCGCCACCGCCTCCCCGTACGGTGCGCCGTTTTCGCACTTGCCGGACGGCCGGTCACGCGGGCAAAAACGCGGTACCGGCACGACCTCCATGCCCGCCAAGGTCCCCCATACCATGCGCCGCGGCTGGATCGTGCCGGTCGGCGGCGCCGAGAAGAAGGACGACAACCCGGTCATCCTCCGGCGCTTCGTCAACATCTGCGGCGGCGCGCAGGCGCGCATCGCCATCATCCCCACCGCGTCCGAGCTCGAGGACACCGGCCAGCGCTACGAGCAGCTCTTCCTGTCGCTCGGCGCCGGCCAGGCGCGCTCGCTCGACTACCGCCGCCGCTCCGACACCGAGAGCCCCGAGCGGCTCGCGTGGCTGGGCGACGCCACGGGCATCTTCCTCACCGGCGGCAACCAGCTGCGCATCACCACCATCCTCGGCGGCACCGCGGTGGCGCGGGCCATCCGCTCGCTCAACGCGGCGGGCGTGTCGGTGGGGGGCACCTCGGCCGGCGCGGCGGTGCTCAGCGAGCACATGGTCGCGTGGGGCGAGTCGGGGGCCACGCCGGTGGCGGGGCTCGTCACGCTCGCGCCGGGCCTGGGCCTCACCAACCGCGTGGTCATCGACCAGCACTTCCGCGAGCGCGACCGCATCGGGCGGCTGCTGACGGCGCTGGCGCTCAACCCGTTCGCGGTGGGCGTGGGGCTCGACGAGGACACCGCCGCGTTCATCGACCCCGACGACGCGCTGCACGTGGTGGGCAGCGGCGCGGTCACGGTGATCGACGCCAACGGCCTCGAGCACTCGAGCATGGGCTCGGCCGAGGCCGGCCAGGCCATCTGCATGACCGGCCTGCGGCTCCACATCCTGCCCGGCGGCGGCATGTTCGACCTGCGCCAGCGGCTCGCCCAGCCCCCGCCCGGCACCCTCGACTGAGAGACCTCGGCCTCCGTTCCCTCCGTCCTCCTCGCCCCGCTGGGGCTCGTGTGTCGCCATGCAGATCCTCGAGCAACGCGTCTATCGTGGACCCAACCCCTATGCCCACTTCGGCGTGATCCGCCTGCGGGTCGATCTCGGCCTGCTCGAGGACTGGCCCAGCGCCAAGCTGCCGGGGTTCGTCGAGGGCCTCTTGGCCGCAGTGCCCAGCCTCGAGGAGCACGGCTGCTCCTACGGCACCGCCGGCGGGTTCGTCCGGCGCCTGCGCGAGGACGAGGGCACCTGGCTCGGGCACGTGCTCGAGCACGTGGCCATCGAGCTGCAGAACCTCGCGGGCGCCGATGTCACGTTCGGCAAGACCCGCGGCGCGGGGCTGCACGGCCAGTACTTCGTGGTCTACCAGTTCGACGAGGAGAGCGTGGGCCGGGCCGCGGGCGAGCTGGCGCTGCGGCTCTTGCTCTCGCTCGTGCCGCCCGAGCTGCGGCCGCCCGCGCCGGCCGGCGAGCCCCCGCTCGACTTCGCGGCCGAGCTCGACGAGCTCATCGCCTACGCGCAGCGCCGCCAGCTCGGGCCCAGCACCGCGTCGCTCGTGCGCGCGGCCGAGGAGCGCGACATCCCGTGGCTGCGGCTCAACGACGGCTCGCTCGTGCAATTCGGGCACGGGCGCTACCAGCAGCGCATCCAGGCCACCATCACCTCGCAGACGCGCCACATCGCGGTCGAGATCGCCTCCGACAAGGAGGAGACCAGCCGCATCCTCGGCGACCTCGGCCTGCCCGTGCCGCGCCAGGCCGTGGTGTGGTCGTCGCCGGGCGCCGTGGAGGCCGCGCACGACATCGGCTACCCGGTGGTCATCAAGCCGCTCGACGCCAACCACGGCCGCGGCGTCTCCATCGACCTGCGCGACGAGGCCGCGGTGCAGGTGGCCTTCGGCAAGGCCAAGGAGCACTCCAACGCCGTGATCGTGGAGAGCTTCATCCCCGGCTTCGACCACCGCATGCTGGTGGTGGGCGGGCGCCTGGTGGCCGTGGCCAAGCGCGTGCCCGGCCACGTGGAGGGCGACGGCGAGCACACCATCGCGGAGCTGGTGGAGCTCGTCAACCGCGACCCGCGGCGCGGCATCGGCCACGAGAAGGTGCTCACCCGCATCGAGCTCGACGACCAGGCCATGCGCCTCTTGTCGCTGGCGGGCAAGACCCCGCAGAGCGTGCTCGCGGCCGGCGAGGCGTTCTACCTGCGCTCCACCGGCAACCTGTCGACGGGCGGCACCGCCACCGACATGACCGACGTGGTGCACCCCGACAACGCCGAGATGGCCACCCGCGCCGCGCAGGCCATCGGGCTCGACGTGGCGGGCATCGACTTCATCACCCCCGACATCAGCCGCTCGTACCGCGAGGTGGGCGGGGCGATCTGCGAGGTGAACGCGGCGCCGGGCTTCCGCATGCACGTGGCCCCCACCGAGGGGCGCCCGCGCGACGTGGCCGGCCCGGTGATGGACATGCTGTTCCCGCCGGGCACGCCGTCGAAGATCCCCATCGTCTCGATCACCGGTACCAACGGCAAGACCACCGTCAGCCGCATGGTCGCCCACGTGTTCAAGATGTCGGGGCACACGGTGGGGCTGTGCACCACCGACGGCGTCTACATCGACGGGGTGCGCACGGTGGCCGGCGACATGACGGGCCCGGTGTCGGCCAAGATGGTGCTGCGCGATCCCACCGTCGACGCCGCGGTGCTCGAGACGGCGCGCGGGGGCCTGCTGCGCTCGGGCCTCGGCTACCGCTTCAACGACGTGGGCGTGGTGCTCAACGTGCAGGGCGATCACCTGGGCCTGGGCGGGGTGGACACGCTCGACGACCTGGCCCGCATCAAGCGCATCGTCATCGAGGTCAGCCGCGGCTGCGCGGTGCTCAACGCCGACGACGAGCGCTGCCTGAAGATGGCCGACCACACCGCGGCCAAGCGCATCGCCTACGTGACCTGCAACCCGCGCCACGAGCTGGTGCGCGAGCACATCCGCGCGGGCGGGGCCGCCTGCGTGCTCGAGGAGGGCATCAACGGCCAGATGATCACGCTCTACGACAACGGCAACCACATGCCGCTGCTCTGGACGGATCTGATCCCCGCCACGCTCGAGGGCAAGGCCATGTTCAACGTGAGCAACGCGATGTTCGCCGCGCTCGTGGCCTGGGTGATGGGCATCAAGCTCGAGAACATCCGCACCGGGCTGCGCACGTTCGACACCACGTTCTTCCAGGCGCCCGGCCGCCTCAACGTGTACGACGAGCTGCCGTTCAAGGTGATCCTCGACTACGGCCACAACCCCGCGGCCGTGGCCGCGATGGCCGACACGGTC
>WBZL01001258.1_pt2 | contig 15207 bp, 18 predicted proteins | sample 5204291 | NCBI WGS metagenome assembly WBZL01 (sample SAMN12344345, study PRJNA552823) | activated sludge metagenome | biome: Activated sludge suspended growth; feature: Nitrification reactor; material: Wastewater; isolation source: activated sludge from nitrification reactor of wastewater...
CTCAATCGCATCGGCAAACTTCATGATGCACGCCCTGCGCTCAGCCATGGGTGTCTTTGCCCACGCCTTGAACGCCTTTTTCCCAGCCGCCACTGCCTCATCAAGCTGCCGCACGCTTCCTCTGGGGCAGATCGCTAGGACCTCCTCGGTTGCCGGGTTGATGACATCCATCGTGGCATCTCCGTCAACCAGCTTGCCGCCAATCAGCAATTTATAGTCCGACATTTCACTCTCCTCAGCCGGCACATGCCCGGTCAGTATTTGATCCCCACAGTGATACCATAGGTGCGGGGCGCGCTGATATGATTATAGTCAAATCCAAACCCTGCCAGCAGGTCGACGCGCGACGTGAAGTAGAATTTGTTTGTCAGGTTCTTGCCCCAGATCGACGCGTTCCAGCGCCCGTTGGCCGACTCCCAGTCGATATGGCCGCTTAGCAAGGCATAGGCCTTTTGCTTGAGCCGCGGGATATTGATCACTTCGAAATACTGGCTTGATGAATAGGCCAGGTCGCCATGAAGGCTCAGCTTTCCGGCATCGCTATCAATTGCGGTGACATCAAAGCCTCCGTTGAATGTGAGCGACGGTGCATTTGATAGTTCGTTGCCTGCAACATTGACCCCACTGACCAGTCCTTGCTGGATCTTGGTATCAAGCAGCCCAATTCCGGCACGAATGGTCACCGCATCGCTTGCACGCGCCGTCAATTCAGCCTCCCCACCCAGAATGCGCGAACGGGGAATGTTTTCCAGGGTCTGGGCTGCCGTTGTTGGGCTGATATTGATGAACTGCTGGTTGCGATACTTGTAGTAGAATCCTGCCATGTTGAGCGTGATCCGGCGGTCTGCGAACTGGGTTTTCGCGCCCAGTTCAAATGCATCTACACTTTCCGGCTTTGCAATCGACAGTTCCGAAGGATCGAAAAACGCCTGCGCATTGAAGCTCTTGGCGCGATAGCCGCGGCTATAGTTGGCATAGATCAGATTGCCACCATCGAGCTTGTAGTCGATCCCGAATTTTCCCGACAGGTTGTTCGTCTTGTAACGAAGGGACGAATTGGGGATCAGGTTCACAACCAGAACATGGTTCGGCCCAAGGGCATCTGACCGGAAATTTGTCTGGGATCCGGTGTCATGCGTGTAGCGCAAGCCGCCACGCAACATGACGGCATCTGTCACGGCGAACTTTACGTCGCTGTAGACTGCAAAGCTCTTTTTCAGCTGGTCAAAACTGTTGTCGAACAGGCAGCCCAAGGGCAGACCAAGGGCACAGTCGGCGTCGGTCACACCGGGCAGTCCATCTGAATCAATGTCCTTGCCGATTTCAAAGGTCGTCTGGTTGAACACCTTCTCGCGGTTATAATAGGCGCCAAGGATGAAGTTCAGTGAACCATCAAAATCACTGGTCAGCCGGAGGTCCTGCGCGAACTGCGTCGCCCGATCCACATAGGGAATCTCCAGCAACTGGTTCGGCTGTCCATCTGTGTCTTCATAAAAGTGAAGACGCCCTTTGTCCCAGGACGTGATGCTCGTCAGGCTCAATCCATCCGAAACATCGATATTGCCCGTCAGAGAGACGGAATAGGTGCGCGCGATACGGCGATCCGTGACGTTTGCGGCGATTTGCCTGCGCGACAGTCCGGGGCGGTTGACAGCCTCCGGTTGCGCATAAATGCCATAATTGCGGGGATTCTGGTAGCTTGTTGCCGCCCGCAATACGAATTTCGTTCCGTCGGACGGCTCAAACAGCAAAGAGGCCCGAATGCCATATTCGCTCACGCTCGCCAGATCAGGCTGGCCGGGCAGCGTGTTCTTGAACCAACCGTCGGCCTTTGACAGCGTGCCAGCGACCCGCAGCGCTGCCTTTTCACCGAGCGGGAGGTTGACTGCACCATTGGCATCAAAGCGATTGTAGTTGCCATAACCGAGGTTGAAATATCCGTTCACGTCTCCAAGCTTCGGTGCCCGGCTGATCAGGTTTACGGCGCCACCTGTGGTGTTCTTTCCATAGAGCGTGCCCTGCGGTCCACGCAGGACTTCGACGCGCTCGAGGTCGAACAGCGCAATGCCCAGAAAGGCGAAATTGCCCTTGTAGACTTCATCATAATAGGTCGCGACCGGACTGGCCTGATTCAGACTATAGTCTGACATGGATATGCCGCGCAGGGCGAAAATCGGAGTGTTGTCACCCACTGTGGATGTCAGTTGCAGGTTCGGGATCTTGGTGACCAGCTCGTCTGCCTGCGTGACCCGGCTTTTGGACAGCGTGTCGCCCGTAATGGCCGAAACCGAAATCGGGATACTCTGCAGATTTTCCGCCCGCTTTGTCGCGGTCACGATGATTTCATTCGGATCCCCCTCTTCGGCCGCAGTCTGCGCATGGGCCAGCGACGAAACTCCGGAAAGGAGCCCGACAATGACGAGTTTCGAGATCGTGTGACGTGATTTTGCTTTTTGCATTGATGCCTCCCTGCAGGCTGTTGTTCATACGGATTTACAAAGTGCCCCCCGGCATTTTCGCGACCAGTCTGGCTCTTGCTTGTGCGGCATCCACCCGCAGCGGTGCTGCGCGAAGGCGCCGGATTTCGGCAGCGTCATACGGCTTGAAATCGGACGGAATACTGGCACCATCGAACCGGTAGAGTGTCCAGTTCAGAAGGTTCGCCAATCTGGCATCATCAAGATCGGTGGTTGCCACGCCGGGCACGCGGCCAAGATATTCCCGCCCGCCCGGTACGTTGAGGAAATGCGCCACGCGCCCCGTCATCGGAGGGTTCGACAGCTGATCGCCGCTGCCATCGGGGCGATGGCATCCCTGGCACTTCAGCATGTAATCAATCTGCGCCTGCCGCACGTTGTGCACCCCAGGCCAGCTTGCGGGCTCGTTTTGAGCGACGGCCCCACTCGCAGCCAAGGCGACTGCCGAGCCAAGGAGAACGAGGCCGACCAGCTTCACTTCCCGCCTGCCGACGCATGAAGCTGGGCGACCGCAGCTGCACTCAACCCTGCCCCGCTTGCCCGGATTTTAGCCACTTCTGCGACCGTGAGCGGGACAAATCCTTTGCCCACTTTGGCAATGTTGACCGCAACATGGTTCACTACATTGGCTATGGATTCATCATCAAGGCCTGCCTGAGCCGGCATCATGCCGCGGTATGGCTTTCCGCCGACCGTGATCGGCCCAGCAATGCCCTTGATCACGCCAAGGACGATGTAACGGCGCCCGGCGGTCGATTTCACAAGTGTTGCGAAATCCGCGCCCAAGGGCGGGAAGGCGCCGGGAACGCCGGCACCGGTTGGCAAATGACACGCGGCGCATTTCTTGTAGACGGTCGCGCCATCGGATGCAGCCACGGCCGATGTCGAAAGGGCAAGAGACAAAATGACAAGCAGTCGCATCAGCGCGGATCTGTCGCCACGCCGATGATCACGGCAGTTGAGCAGTTGTAGATCTGGCTTTCCGTTCCCAGGCACCAGTTCGTGTCATTGTTCGCTTGTGGCCTCACCGGGGGTCGATCGCCCTCGTTCCGGTTGCACAGACATTGCCCGCACGACGATTTTCCGCAGCAGTCATTGTAGCTGATGATATAGGCACGCTTGTCTGCCGGATTGGTGCAGGTTCCAATCCACGTAATGGGAGACATCTCGGTTCCCGGCGGGCATGTGCTCACGCTGCCTCCGCAGCATGTGCACAGGAATCCGTCGATTGCGCAGTAGCGCCAATAGTCGCATTGCGTCCGATCTCCCGGATCCTGGGGCGTGCCGGAATAGACGGGGGCTCGCTCTCCACCACCACCGCCATGTCCCGATGATTGCGCAATGGCGCGCGAAACGGGAAGGACCGGGAATACGGCTGCGCCCGTGGCAGCCCCACCAAGCCAGGCCAGCAAACTCCGCCGGGATGTAGCCCGGGCCACACCTCGTGTGATGCGTTCTGCGAACTTGTCGAGTTCAGCCATGGCTCATGCCTCCCCTTCACGGCGTGCAAGGTAATCCTGAATTGAAGCCACACCCCGCTCCTTGGCTTCAAAAAGGCTTTCCAGATGTTCCCGGCTGTTGACGAGCCCCAGCGAAGCAATGCGCCCGGCTTCATCAATCAGCACGGCATAGGGCAGCTTCGAGACCCCAAACGACCGCCCCAGAGCTTCCGAAAGCACATAGGGTATGCCTGTGAGGCCATGTTCCATGATCATGCGCCGTTGTGCTGCCTCATCGCCGTCGCTTGCCAGAACCGGGTCAAGCCAGCCCCTTTCGGCCCGTGCCGCTGACTTGAAAACCGGGAGCAGGGACTTGCAGACCGGACAATCGGGAGAGACGAAAAAGACCAGCTGACTGCGCCCCGCGCGCTTTCCGCCAATTGAAACATGACTGCCATCGAGGGCCGTCTGGATCATAGGCTTGACGTCGTCTCCGACTTTGACGCCCTGATGCAGAGTTAAGGCGCCGGCTGGCGCAATCCGCTCATGCAGGATGCCGACCTGCCGCGCCAATGCTGCAACGAGCGTCGCAAGAATGAGAACTGCCGCCCATAACAGAATCTGGGATACCATCATGAAGCATGCCTCCAATGAGGGTGCGGAATGGCCAACAACGCATCGAGCGCAAGGTAGAGGGCCAGAAATGCCAGGCCGGCAAATACTGAAATGACGTTGACCGATCCGCCGGGAAGCAGAATCGGGATCATCGCGATGGCAGCCAATCCCGCCGCTCGGGAGATGGCGAAAAGACCCACCGCCCCTTCTTGCCTGCCGAAGGAACAGCCGCAGTCCAGAACCCGGCCTCGCATCCGCCACAGAAGGGCGGCGTAAGCGGACCACAATCCGGCGGCAAGAAGGCCTCCTACAAACCTGCTATCCACAAAGACCAATGCAACGGCCGCAGCCATTTCAATGGCAGCTGCAGTAAAACTGAGCATCTGCCCATCGACCAGAGGCACGCCAGCCAGCCGCGCGGCTGACTCACCAAGCCGCTCCTGCGCCATGACCTTATGCACAGCAGACATGGCCAGGACGAAAGCCAGAAAGAGGGACACGGCCTCCATGGTTACATCGCCGTCATTGTCAGCGGATTGAAGGCCACGTGATTTCCCAGCGTCCTCACAAAGGCTCCAGTCGCTGCGTCATAAATATCGATCACGCTATCCACGCGCGCAACGACCAGTCTGGGCGTCGCTTCGCGCGTGATCTCGATCGAGACGCTCGGCCCTTTCAGTGCATACCGTGCCAGGCGGACCTTTTTCACCGGATCCAGAACCCAGACTTCCGTGCTCGCATCCTTATGGCTTCCTTCCCGGCCAAAGGGCGTCATCAGCACGTACAGTTTGCCGCTGGCATCGCTGGTGATAACCTGCCAGCCACCTGGTCGCCATTCAGGCTGCCCGCCTTCCGCTGCCCCGACGGAAAAATCCTTTCCGACAGGCTTTGCGACAGGCCCGGATAGGTCAAAGCCGCGCACCATTCCACGATATGTCACGAACCAGGCGGTCTTCCCGACCATTGCGGGCATGACGAACATCGCCTGAGTATCTATGTCATGGATGGGCTTGGACGTTTGGGTTGAGGCGACCTTGCCTTCGGCATCCAGGGAAATGCTGGTCAAGGTCCCGTCTGCGCAGAATGTGGTAAAACCCCGTTCGCCGGTTGGATAGACCATCGAGCAACCCGGCAGTTCGATGTCCCCGAGAATCCTGCGCCCCTCCAGGTCGACAACAGTCACCGAATGCGCTGGCGTAAAGTTGGTGACCAATGCCCATTTTTCGCCATTGGTGAACTGAAACGTGTTCTTGTAAGTCACGATCTGCTGGCTGAGGTGGTGCCGTTTTTCTGGACAGGGTGATAAGCTCAGCCTGACCTGAGGAATGGACTGGAATGAAGACGACGAGAAAGCGCTACAGCGCGGAGTTCAAGGCGAAGGTTGCGATGGAGGCGATCCGGGGCGATCTGACGCTGGCTGAATTGGCGGCCAAGCATGGTGTGCACCACACGATGATCGGCGCGTGGAAGCGGCAGGCGATGGATGGCATGGCCAGCCTGTTTGACGGCGGCGATCAGGCGGCCAAGGCCTGCAACGAGGCCGAGATCGAGAAATTGCACGCCAAGATCGGGCAGTTGCTGGTGGAGCGCGATTTTTTGGCACGAGCCTCCGGTCGATGAGCATGGACCGGAGGCGAAAGATGGTCGAACCGGACAACCCGGACCTGTCGATTGCGGCGCAATGCCGCCTGCTTTCGATCAGCCGGTCGGGCTATTATTACGCGCCGGTGCCAGAGAACGGCGCGACGTTGGCGCTGATGGCCTTGATCGATCAGGTGTTCATGGACTGCCCATGGTATGGCAGTCGGCAGATGGCCCGTCATTTGCAACGCATGGGCCATGCGGTTGGCCGCCGCCGGGTGCGGCGCCTCATGGCGAAAATGGGACTGACAGCGATTTACCAGCGCCCACGCACCAGCGATCCGCACCCCGAGCACCGGATCTATCCCTATTTGCTGCGCGATCTGGCGATCACGCAGCCCAATCAGGTGTGGTGCGCGGACATGACCTATCTGCCGATGCGGCGGGGCTTCCTTTACCTGGTGGCGATTATGGACTGGGCGGCGCGCAAGGTGCTCGCCTGGCGCATCTCGAACACGATGGATGCCGGGTTCTGCGTCGAGGCTTTGCAGGACGCCATGGCCCGTTATGGCAAGCCCGAAATCTTCAACACCGATCAGGGCAGCCAATTTACCAGTCGCGCCTTCACCACCGTGCTGCGCGAGGCCGAAGTGCGGATCAGCATGGATGGCCGGGGCCGATGGATGGACAATGTCTTCATCGAGCGCCTCTGGCGATCCGTGAAGTATGAATGCGTCTATCTCCACGCCTTCGAGACCGGCAGCGAACTGCGGGCGGGCCTGGCGCGCTGGTTCACCTACTATAACCACCACCGGCCTCATTCCGCCCTTGCCGGTAGAACCCCGACAGAGGCATATGGGCAAATCGGCCCATCAGATCATGGGGGGCATGCCCCCCATGATCTGATGGCCAAACTCGCGGCATGACGACATCGGCTTGAGCTTAATTTTGCCGCAAACCTGTCCAGGAAGGCGGGACCACCTCAGGCGCTTGCCGCCGGGGAGGAGGATCTCGCCCTTCGACTTGAGGGTCGATTTGTCCCAGATCGTAATGGCGTCTGTCCGATCGCCTTCTGACAACCTCGAGAAAAAGGTCTCTGCCGTATAGATTTCGGGCTTTGTCGTGGCAGTGAGAATACTGGCAAATTGGGATGCCCGGAACATGCCCTTGAACGGCTGGTTCTCCGAAGCCGTATCAACCACCACTCCTCGCCCATCAACAATTGCGTTGAAATTGAAGTCGCTGACAATCACCCAGTTGGGCGGATAGCTCGCAGGCAGTTCGGCAACGACGCCCAGTGGTTCTTCCGCCAACGGTGCGGAGGTCTGGCCGGCGGCGGGAACCGACAGCGCACCCAAAGATGCAGCAAGCGCCGCAATGAACGCACGACTCGACATAACCGCCCCCCTCGGTGAACGCACCACCCCGATGCAGGATGATCATTCATGAACTTGCCAAATTTGTCTAGTGTCCTAAATTGGTCGAACGTTATAAATTTCAGCTTTCCCTGATTCTGGGCACTTTCGAACCATGCCAACAGCACAATCGCCACAATTCACCGTACCCGATTTGTACATCCGAAGCCGCGAAGGTGGCTATGCCCGCGGGCGAGAGGGCCATGAAACGATCTTGCGCGCCGCCCTCTCCTTGCTGGTCGAGCAAGGGTATCGTGCCATGAGCATGCGCAAGGTGGCAGCGGCATGCGGCATGAAGCTTGGTAATCTTACCTATTATTTTCCGACAAAAGAGGATCTCGTCCGCGAGCTTCTGGATGCCGTCATCTCAAGCTACGAGATCGAATTTGAAGCCATTATCCATGAAGAGGGCGTCAGTCCGGAGCAGCGCTTGCAGGAGATTTGCATGCTGGTCCTCGAGGATATCCGGACCAAGAAAACGACACGAATCTTTCCTGAGCTTTGGGCGCTGTCCAACCATGATCCTTTTGTGTTTGATCGTGTCCATGAACTGTATGCCCGCGCAAGAGCGCCACTTCTGGCGATTATCGAGGAAATTAATCCGCCCCTGTCCGAAGAGCAGAGACAGGCTCTTGCGCTCTTCATCTCTGCATCGATGGAAGGCCTCACCGTGTTCGCAGGCCATGACAAGCCGTTCGAAAAGCGGATGCCTTGGCTTGAAAAGATTGCTGCAAAGAGTTTCGCCCAGCTCGTGCAAACCATCGCTGCCAAAGACATTTGCGATTAGGCCTCAGGCAGCACATTGCGCAAACGGCAGATTGGCTTTCCATTTGGCTGCATGACAAGCAAGAGACGGCCGGGTAAGACAGGGCACGAGCTAGCAGCATGATTGGGGGACTGGCCTGAATGGACGGCGCGGCAGCATTTGAAGAAGACCGGGCGGCATCGCAACTGAGCCGTTCGCTCAAGTCGCGCCACGTCTCGATGATCACCTTTGGCGGCATTATCGGGGCCGGCCTGTTTGTAGGTTCGTCAAGTGCGATCAGCATGATCGGACCCGCTGCCGTTCTAAGCTATGCCTTGGCTGGAATTCTCGTCCTGCTGGTGATGCGAATGATCTCTGAAATGGCCATGGCCATTCCCGGCGTTCAGACCTTTCCGGATTTTGCGCGCGAAGGATTGGGCAACTGGGCAGGGTTTTTGGTGGGCTGGCTCTATTGGTATTTCTGGGTTGTTGTCATTGCGGTGGAAGCCATTGCAGGGGCCAAGATCATCTGCGGCTGGTTTCCGCAATTTGAAGTTTGGGAGGTTGGCGTTGTCCTCATGGCGATCCTGACTGCGGTCAACTTGATGTCTGCGCGATCCTATGGGGAATTCGAGTTCTGGTTTGCATCCACAAAGGTGATGGCAATCATTGTGTTCATCGCCGTCGCCGGAGCCTATGCGTTGGGGCTGACATCGCCTGCCGGAATGACGTTTTCGAACCTCGTCGCGCATGGTGGTTTTGCACCAAATGGAATGGCCGCGATTTTTGCGGGTGTTGCGACCACCATTTTTTCGCTTTGCGGTGCCGAGATCGCGACCCTTGCAGCAGCGGAATCGCGTGAGGGTGCGAGGACGATCGCTCGAATGACGATTTCGGTGTCTGTTCGCATCCTGGTCTTTTTCGTCCTTTCGATCCTGTTGATTGTGTCAGTGGTTCCATGGAACGAAATTGAAGTCGGGACGTCGCCGTTCGCGCATGCCCTCAGTGCCATGGGATATGGTGAAGCAGATCTCATCATGAACGCGATTGTCCTGGTTGCAGTGCTCTCTTGCCTCAATTCCGGGATTTACATCACGTCGCGAGCCATGTTCGGTCTTGCCCGAAATGGCGACGCTCCCCAGGCCTGCGTCAAGCTCAGCCGCTCGAGGGTTCCGGCGCGCTCCATTCTGATTGCCAGTCTGTTCAGCTATGGTGCGCTTGCCGCATCCGTTCTGTCGCCAGATCGGGTCTTCAATTTCCTCGTGAACGCCTCAGGCGCCATCATGCTTTTCGTCTACCTGCTGATTGCGCTCGCGCAGTACCGGCTGCGAAACCGATTTGAAGCTGAATCGCCACATCGCCTGCTCATCAAGATGTGGGCCCATCCCTACGGAACCTGGGCAGCCATTGCGGGTATGGTGGGCGTGTTGGTCATGATGTGCCTGTCCAAGGATCATTCGGCTGAATTCTGGACGAGCGTGATCGTGGCGGCTGTATTCATGGGCGGGTATGGGCTCCGTCGCGCCTATGGGCCCCAGGCGGGCCGATAGGGTTTTCAAGCATCTGCACGTGGGGTAGCCTGATGGACGCTGAACAACTGCTGTTTGAAAGATCGAAGCAGCTCGGCATTGCCTGGCAGTTGCATGAGCATGACGCCGTCTTCACGGTGGAAGAAAGCGTTCGCCTGCATGAGTCAATTGCCGGGGCACACACCAAGAACCTTTTCCTCAAGGATGCGGGTGGGCAGTTCTGGCTGGTGACCGTTCCGCATGATGCCCGCGTTGATCTCAAGGCTCTGCCTGCCGCCATTGGCTCAAAAAAGGTCAGCTTTGGGAAACCGGACGACATGGAGAGGCTTCTGGCCGTAACCCCGGGATCGGTCACGCCGCTTGCGGCCATGAACGATGTTTCTGGTGAAGTTCATGTCGTTCTGGATTCGCGGTTGGCTTCGGAAGAATGGGTGCATGTTCATCCTTTGCGCAATACTGCAACACTGGGCCTCTCGGGCCCTGACCTGCTCAGGTTTCTTGCGTCCTTTGACCATGATGCTGCTGTCTTGCTGGTGCCCGCGCCCCAATGAGCGTCAGCGTCTTTGAGCTTTTCAAGATCGGCGTGGGGCCATCGAGTTCCCACACGGTTGGTCCCATGGTTGCGGCCCGAAGATTCTGCGAATGGCTCGATGAACAGGGAATGTTGAGCGCGACCGCCGCGATATCAATCAACCTTTATGGTTCACTTGCCTTGACCGGCAAAGGTCACGCGACAGACACCGCGATCATCCTTGGCCTGACAGGCGCGGAACCCTCCACAATTGATCTGGATTTAGCGCCGTCGGTCATCGAACGAGTCAGACGGGACCACCGGATTGCTCTTCTGAGCCGGCACATGGTTGTGTTCGACCCTGAACAGGACCTGCATTTCCTTCAGCGCGAAAGGCGGCCGTTTCACAGCAATGCCATGAAATTTTGCGCGATGGATCCGGGTGGTGGCCTACTGGCAGAGCGGACCTACTATTCGGTTGGCGGCGGTTTTATTGTTGATGAAGAAGAGTCGACCAAGAACGCGCGCCAGGATGACGAGATCAAGATCCCATATGATTTCTGCTCAGGAGCCCAATTGCTCGAACTGGCCGACGCGACGGGAAAGAGCTTTGCAGAAATCATGATGGCCAACGAATGCGCCCGAGCGCCTGCTGAGGTGGTTGAAGCGCGTCTGGATGCCATCGCAACAGCAATGGCGGAAAGCATCGAACGCGGCTGCAAGCAGGCTGGCACACTTCCCGGCGGCCTGAATGTGAAGCGAAGGGCGCCTTATCTGGCAGCCGAATTGGGCGCGCGACAGGAAGCCAATCTGCATGACCCGCTTGTCGTCCTGGACTGGATCAATCTCTGGGCCATGGCCGTCAACGAAGAAAATGCGGCTGGCGGGCGTGTCGTTACGGCACCCACCAACGGCGCTGCCGGGATTGTTCCGGCTGTCATGCGCTTTCATGACCGCTGTTACAGGGGCACTTCGGAAACGCGGCGCACATTTCTTCTTACTGCTGCGGCGATAGGGTCCCTCTACAAACGCAATGCGTCGATTTCCGGCGCTGAAGTGGGGTGTCAGGGCGAGGTCGGGGTGGCCTGCTCCATGGCTGCCGCTGGTCTGACCGCCGCTCTTGGCGGAACAAGCGCACAGATTGAGAATGCTGCTGAAATCGGAATGGAACACAATCTGGGTTTGACCTGTGATCCGGTCGCAGGGTTGGTCCAGATCCCGTGTATTGAACGAAACGCTATGGGGGCGGTCAAAGCCATTGACGCATCGCGACTGGCACTGTTGGGAGACGGATCGCACATGGTCAGTCTTGACAAGGTCATCGAAACCATGCGCCAGACGGGGCTCGATATGCGTGACAAATACAAGGAAACATCGCAAGGCGGCCTCGCCGTCAATGTCGTGGAATGCTGACTTTGGGAGACAATGAATGAAGACGCGTGCCGCAGTTGCCTTTGAAGCGAAGAAGCCACTTGAGATTGTCGAGGTTGATCTTGAGGGCCCGAAGGCAGGCGAAGTGCTAGTCGAGATCATGGCCACGGGTATTTGCCACACGGACGCCTACACGCTGGACGGCTTCGACAGTGAGGGACTCTTTCCCTCGATCCTCGGACACGAAGGTGCAGGGATCGTGCGGGAGGTTGGCGCAGGCGTGACCTCACTCAAGCCCGGCGATCACGTGATCCCGCTCTACACCCCGGAATGCCGCCAGTGTAAGTCATGTCTGTCTGGCAAGACCAATCTCTGCACCGCGATCCGTGCCACGCAGGGCCAGGGCCTGATGCCCGATGGCACAAGCCGCTTTTCCTACAAGGGCCAGGCGATCTTCCACTATATGGGCTGCTCAACCTTTTCGAACTTCACCGTCCTGCCTGAAATCGCAGTGGCGAAGATCCGCGAGGATGCGCCCTTTCAGTCGAGTTGCTATATTGGTTGTGGCGTGACAACGGGCGTGGGCGCGGTCATCAACACAGCCAAGGTCCAGGTGGGCGACAATGTCGTCGTCTTCGGCCTTGGCGGAATCGGGCTCAACGTCATTCAGGGTGCTCGCCTTGCAGGAGCCAACAAGATCATCGGCGTGGACATCAACCCGGACCGAGAGGAATGGGGCCGCAAATTCGGAATGACCGAATTTCTGAATTCAAAGGGAATGAGCCGTGAAGATGTTGTGGCGAAGATTGTCGCCATGACCGACGGTGGCGCGGACTACACCTTTGACGCAACGGGCAACACGGACGTCATGAGGGTAGCCCTTGAGGCCTGCCATCGGGGCTGGGGCACCAGTATCATCATTGGGGTGGCCGAGGCCGGCAAGGAGATCGCGACGCGTCCCTTCCAGCTGGTCACCGGTCGCAACTGGCGTGGTACGGCCTTTGGCGGCGCCAAGGGCCGGACCGACGTGCCCAAGATTGTGGACATGTACATGACGGGCAAGATCCAGATCGACCCGATGATTACGCACGTCATGGGCCTTGAAGAGATCAACACCGCGTTTGATCTCATGCACGCCGGCAAGTCCATCCGTTCGGTCGTGGTGTTCTGAGCGTACTGTGTCAGGGGCCTGAATCCGAACGCAGCTTGCGTCAGGCGCCAAGGGCCCTTGAACCGTCCTGACAATCGAGGCCGAGGCTCTGAGCCACGGCCTCGTTGGTCACAATTCCCCTGTGCACATTCAGGCCTGCCATCAACCCGGCATTGGTGCGGATCGCATCCAGACCCTTATTGGCCAGCGACAATCCGAACGGCAGGGTCGCATTGTTGAGAGCGTGACTCGACGTCTGGGGCACCGCTCCGGGCATGTTGGCCACGCAATAGTGAATAATGCCGTCAACTTCGAACGTCGGGTCGGAATGCGTTGTCGGATGGCTCATCTCAAAACATCCACCCTGGTCAATGGCGACGTCGACAAGCACTGAGTGCGGCTTCATCAACCCGAGCATCGGGCGGGTCACGAGCTTGGGCGCACTGGCTCCTGCAATGAGTACGGCACCAATGACGGCGTCAGCACCGGCAACTTCAGCTTCGATCGAATCTGTTGTCGAAAACCGGGTCCGGACACGCCCCTGGAACATTTCGTCAAGTTGCCTGAGCCTTGGGATGGAGCGATCGATGATCGTGACTTCAGCACCAAGACCAACCGCCATGCGCGCGGCATGGGTGCCCACTACACCACCACCCAGAATGACAACGCGGCCAGCCTGAACGCCGGGCACGCCGCCGAGCAGGACGCCTGATCCTCCATTCGATCGACGCAATGCCTGGCCAGCTGCCTCAATCGAAAGGCGACCGGCAACTTCGCTCATCGGCGCCAGGAGCGGAAGACTACCGTCCCTGTCCGTCACCGTTTCATAGGCCACAGCCGTGCAGCCCGAAGCAATCAGCCCCTTGGTCTGTTCCGGATCTGGAGCGAGGTGCAGATATGTGAACAGGATCTGCCCTTCACGCAGCATGACCCATTCGCTGGGCTGTGGTTCCTTGACCTTCACTACCATTTCGGCCTTTGCAAACACTTCTGCTGCATCAGCCGCGATGGTTGCCCCTGCCTGGATATAGGCCGCGTCGTCAGCGACGATTCCCGCGCCTGCCCCGGTTTCCACAATCACATTGTGACCGCGAGAAACATATTCGCGGACCGACGCTGGGGTCAGCCCAACGCGATATTCATGGGTCTTGATTTCCTTTGGGACACCGATCCGCATATCTTCAATTCCTCGTCAGTTGATCGCCTATCCATATCAGATCGCGCGCGCACGTTCTCAGCGATAATTCAGGACAGTTTCGAACATCGCGATGGTTTTTGATGCTTTTTCACAGATTATCGCGTATAATGTGCGTCATGGATCGGATTGACCGCAAAATACTCCGCAAGCTCGTTCAGCAAGGACGCAGCACGCAGTTCGAACTGGCCGAAGCTGCGGCCTTGTCTCCGAGTGCGGCTGCTCGTCGGCAGAGAGCCCTTGAGGAAAGCGGACTCATTTCAGGCTATCGCGCTGATCTGAACCTGAGGGCGCTGGGCTATTCAGCGACCGTTTTCGTTTCGATTACGCTGGACAGCCAAAGCGAAGAGGCAATGTCCGCATTCGAGGACGCCGTTGCCGCTAGCCCGTCGGTCCTGCGATGTCATTTGATGTCGGGGCGTGATGATTATCTGATAACCGTCGCTGCCCGTTCCATTGAAGACTATGAGCGAATCCATCGTCAGGAAATTGCGACACTGCCGCGTGTTGCGAGAATTGAAACAGCATTTGCCTTGCGCGAAGTGGTCAACCGTTCCGTTCCACCGCAAATTTTGTCCGACATGGGCTAGGTCGCTACCGTGCTGTTGCTGCAAGCATGATTGACCCGGACACAAGCATCTGATATTTCCAATGCCAATAGGCGCACCAGTCAGAATCGGGCGCCATCTTGGGAGGAGGCCGGATGAAGAAGCGCATCAAGTGGCTGGCAGTGGCGGCCTTGATCATTCTTCCGGTGTTGCTCGGGGTAAAGATATTCCAGCGCGAGCTTGCCGAGCGGACGTATCGGTCAGCGGTCGAAAAGCGTGTCGGTCTGGATCGCGCTGCGGAGCTGCCAGACGGCCTCCATATTGCCCTGTGCGGCACGGGCTCTCCCCTCCCCAACCCCAACCGAGCGGGAGCGTGCAATATCATCATTGCAGGCCCGCACATGTTCCTTGTGGATGCTGGTGAAGGGGCTGCGCGCAACGTCGCATTGATGGGCCTGCCTCTCGCAAAACTGGAAGCTGTTTTCCTCACCCATTTTCATTCCGATCATATCGACGGCATGGGCCCTGTCATGCTCATGCGCTGGACGGGCGGACCTGCGAACGCTCCACTTCCGGTCTATGGCCCAAACGGTGTTGATCAGGTCATTGCCGGATTCAACCAGGCTTACGC
>WBZL01003202.1_pt1 | contig 15188 bp, 15 predicted proteins | sample 5204291 | NCBI WGS metagenome assembly WBZL01 (sample SAMN12344345, study PRJNA552823) | activated sludge metagenome | biome: Activated sludge suspended growth; feature: Nitrification reactor; material: Wastewater; isolation source: activated sludge from nitrification reactor of wastewater...
CGGACGCCGGCGAAGAAAATGATGTCAATATTTTGTATTTCGTTGGCGGCACGCTCAAGTTATTCGTCCAGCCCAAACCCTCATTCGGATTTTACGATCTTGCCCATACCGAACAATTGGATGGCTTGATCGTGACCGCGGATACCGCGTTCGGCGTAAGCGCGGAAGACTTGAAAATTTTCCGAGAGATGTTCGGGGAATTGCCGCTTGTCACGCAATCGGTCAGTCTGGACAACGCCTCCATGTTCATCCCCGATAATACGGAAGGGATGCGTTCGCTGGTGCGCCACCTGGTCGAGGAACACGGGTACAAACGTATCGCTTTCCTGCGCGGCATCCGCGGGCAGATCGACGCGGAACAACGTTTCGAGGCGTACAAGGAAGAACTCAAAGCGCGCGGCATCCGCTTCGACGAACGCCTGGTGGTGGACGGCGATTACTCCACCGACGGCGGGCGCGAGGGGATTCAGGTCTTGCTCGATGAGCGTAAAGCCCAATTCGAAGCGCTGGTAGCGGCAAACGACCGCATGGCATTCGGCGCGCTCGAAATTTTGCAACAACGCGGAATCCGCGTGCCCGATGAGATCGCTGTGGCTGGCTTCGACGACCTGCGCGAGGCGCAAAGCACCGGGGTTTCACTGACTACCGTGCGGCAATCGTTTTATACGGCGGGCAGGCAGGCATTCGAAGCGTTGATCAATCGTATCGACGGCAACACCATCCAGAAAGTAACGGTCACCCCAACCCAATTGCTGATCCGCTGGTCGTGCGGATGTCTTCCGGAAAACGTTAAACAGGCGGCGGTCGCTCCGCGCGAAGTGGCAAAGACGGGACGGCTGGAAAACAAACGCGAAGCCGCCCTGCGAGCCTTGTTGACTTCCGCCGGCGTCGCGGAAAACGATGCGTCGCACGCATCATTCCGCGATTCGCTCAGCCTCGCCTGGGATGCCCTCCTCTCCGCCTTGCGCGAGAATACCAACGGGGATGATTTCCTCAAAGCCATCAACGCCATGGTGGAGTTGATGGAAAAGCGCGATCTTCCCGCAAATATCTGGCACGGCGTGATCTCCGTGATGAGGCGGTACGCGCTGGGCGGCATCAAAGAACATAACACCATGTTACTCGCCGAGAATATGTTCCAGCAGGCGCGCCTGCTCGTGGGCGAACTTTCACAGCGCGCGCAAGCCTACCGCCGCTTGATGCTCGAACAACAGGAGCACATTCTACAGGGCTTCAGTTTTTCGATGGCGCCGGTCATGTCCATGGATCGGCTGGGGGCGGCAATCGAGGAACGCTTTCCCGAAATGGGCATCGAACGCTGGTACGTGATGTTCTTCAGCGATTCAACCACTGCGCCGCACCTGGCTTCCTCCGCCCCGCCTGAAAATTACAATTTGCTTTTCCAATATGAAGGCGCAAAGTTCGAGGTGCCCTCCCAGCGCACCTTTGTGGGCACCGGTCAACTGGTGCCGCGCGGAAAAACCCCGCAAGGACGGCGCTACACAGCGGTCATCATGCCGCTTTCGCTGGCGCGGAACCGCTTCGGGTTCATGTGGGCAGAGATGGGTCCGCGCGATTGGGAAGTGTACGTTCGCGTGCGCAATCTCGTCAGCAGCGCGCTCTTGCGCGTGATGCTCGCGCAACAAAAGGAACAGGCGCAACACGAGGTGGAACGCCTGCTCAAAGAATCAAAGGACCGCGCCGTCGAACTGTCCATCGCCAAAGAATGGTCCGAACAGACCGCCGCCGAGAACGCGAAACTGTACTCCAGCGAACAAGCCCGGCGTCGCGGAGCCGAAGCGCTGACGAAAGCCATGCGACAGATCTCCTCGCTGGGCAAAGTAGACGAGGTGCCGGCGCAGATCGTGGAGCAGTTATCCAACATAGTGCCGCATGACCGTTGCGCGTTGTTCCTCGAGGCGGTGAACGGCATGGAACTTGTCGCGCATCGCGGCTTTCCTCAAAACGCGCCCATCGATGAATTGAATTACAACATCAACGGCACGAACATCCTGCACTTCGTTGCCAAACAAACCGACCCGATGCTGGTCAACGATATTCAACAAACGCGCGGCTGGGGGCAATCGGAATGGCTCCCGCCCGACCGCTCGGTGCTCAGCGTGCCCCTGCAATCGAAAAAGAAATTCGTCGGCATGTTGACGCTGACGCGCGCTGAACCGTCCGCGTTCAACCCCGACGACGTTCTGCTTGCCAGCACCTTTGCCCTACAAGCCTCCATCGCCCTGGAAAACGCCAAACTCTTCGATGAGGTGACGCGCTTCAACGAAATGATGGAGCGCATGGTGGAATTGCGCGTGAACGAGCTGGGTGTGGCGCACGATACGCTCAAAAAACTCGACAAGAACAAAAGCGATTTCATCAACGTTGCCGCGCATGAACTGCGCACGCCGCTTACGGTTATCAAAGGCTACATGGGCATGGTCAAAGCCTCGTCCGCCGTAAAAACCAGCGCCGAACTCTCTCAAGCCGTAGACGGAGTGCTGCAAGGGAGCGAACGACTCCACCAGGTGGTTAACAGCATGTTGGACGTGGCGCGGTTGGAGAACCAAGTGTTGAATCCTCACCTCGATGAAACGTCGCTCGGCCCCATCATGCGACTCGTCCAAAAGGATTACTCCGCCGACCTGCAAACGCGTCAACTCACATTGGAGCTTGATCCGTCCATCTCAGCCGTTCCCCCGCTTATGGCAGACAGCGAACTCCTGCAAAAAGCGCTGGACAACGTGATCGTCAACGCCATCAAGTTCACTCCCGACGGTGGCACCATCACCGTCAGCGCGAAGGTGACCCACGCCGAGGGCGCCGGGGAGGTGTGCGAGATCCGCGTCCACGATACCGGCATCGGCATCGACCCCGCCGATCACAAGATGGTGTTCGAGAAACTTTATCAACTCGGCGATGTGGAGTTGCACTCCTCGGGCCGCACTAAATTCAAAGGCGGCGGACCCGGCTTGGGTCTCGCCATCGCGGCGGGCATCGTCAAAGCGCATCATGGGAAAATTTGGGTGGAAAGCCCCGGTCACGATGAAGAAAAATTGCCGGGTAGCGCGTTCTTTGTGCAAATTCCCCTGGCAAAGACAAGATAGCCGCAACACATACTACACCGCGCAAAAGCCTCCGAGTTTCATACCCTCGGAGGCTTCTCTTCAACAATTTTCTTAGGACATACGCAGTTGAACCTGTTGCGCCGTAGTTGCACTGCGGCGGCGGCAGTACAACTGCCCGCCAACTGCGTAAGTCCCGATTCTCTATCTTTCTACTCTCTTAAATATGTATCGGACTTCCCTCCGCGCCGTGCGCGGCTTCCATCAGCGCTTCGCTTAACGAAGGGTGGGCGTGGACGTTACGCGCGATCTCGCGCGGCGTCAACTCCATCAGGTGGGCGAGCGTGAGTTCGGGGAGTAACTCGGTCACTTCGGGACCGATCATGTGCGCGCCTAAAATTTCGCCGTATTTTTCATCTACAACGATCTTCACCCAGCCAGCGTAGTCGCCGAGTCCCAACGCTTTGCCGTTCGCTTGAAACGGAAACCGCCCGATCTTGATATTGTAGCCGCGTTCTTTTGCCTGCGCTTCGGTGAGTCCGAACGAGGCGACCTGTGGATGACAATAAGTGGCGCGCGGCATCATTTCATAATCGAGCGTGGTCGTTTCAGCGCCGGCGATATTTTCGGCGCAGATGATTCCCATCGCCGAACCGACGTGCGCCAGCATGAGTTTGCCGGTCACATCGCCGATCGCCCAAATGCCCGGCACATTCGTTTGCATCTTTTCATTGACTTCGACAAAGCCGCGCTCGCTGATCTTGACGTTTATATCTTCAAGCCCGAATCCCTTGGAATTGGGGCGGAACCCGATCGCCGCCAAAGCCTGATCCGCTTCGAGAATAGTTTCCTTACCCTCCGCGCTGACTTTTACTTTCACGCCCGCTTTCGTCGCCTCCACCGATTCGACTTTATGCCCAACGAGGCACTTAATGCCGCGCTTCTCGAATTCCTTTTTCAATTCTTTCGAGACTTCCTCATCTTCGAGCGGAACGAGGCGCGGCAACATTTCCACGATTGTGACTTCCACGCCGTACGCGCTCCACACGGTTGCAAATTCAACGCCGATCGCGCCCGACCCGATGATGACCACCGACTTGGGAAGTTTCTCTTGCAAGATGGCTTCCTTATAGGTGACGACCTTCTCGCCGTCCACTTTCCACACAGGAGGGACAGCCGCGCTCGCGCCGGTGGCAACGATGATGTTCTTTGCCTTCAACTCCGTTATTTTTTTGTCGGCATCGGTCACAGCCAATGTATCTTTTGATTTGATCTTTGCTTCCCCCATAAAAACGGTAATGGCGTTCTTTCGCATCAGAAAGCCAACGCCCTTCACAAGACGGTCGGAATTCGAACGCGAGCGTTTGAGAGCCACGCCGTAATCGAGTTTCAAATTATCGAAGGAGAAGCCGAAATCCTTGCCGCGTTCGCGCAGGGTATGCGCCACTTCCGCATTCTTCAGCAATGACTTGGACGGGATGCAACCGACATTCAAACACACGCCGCCAAGCCACTGCTTATCTACAATTGCAACCTTCTGCTTAAGTTGCGCGGCGCGAATGGCGGCAACGTATCCCGCCGGCCCCGCGCCGATGACGATCACATCGAAATTTTCTGCCATAGAAATCTCCTAATATATGTCATTGTGAGTCGAAGCAGTCAAAATATTAAGCTGATGTTACGCGCTGTCCCGAAGGTTGAGTAAAAACCGACCTTGATTCACGAAAACTTTCGGGACATTCTGCGTAAGGCGAATATTAAAGACACAAGCGCGTCACAACGACATTGTTTTCGACTATTTTACTATTAATCAAGGTAAGAGGCTTTTTATTCTGATCTCGCTACCGTACATTGGCGCCGCCGAGCCCACAGACTTAAACTGAAAGAGCCGGGGGCTCCAAGCCCGGCTCTTTCAGTATCAAAAGGAGGAGAAGAGAACCTAACTGTATCATCAGCCTGTAAACTATGCTTGGCGTCTGCCCTACGTCACCCAAACGATTTCACGACGATTTGAATGAGCCTTTTCTCATCGGAGTCGTGAGTTCGTTCCATACTGTTCTATGCGACATTTGTGAATACGGGGGTGGCTAAAATAATGGGTCAGGACTTACGCAGTTGGCGGGCAGTTGGACTGCCGCCGCCGCAGTGCAACTACGGCGCAACAGGTTCAACTGCGTAAGCCCTATGGGTTAAATTTTCTTCGCCACAGAGATCACCGGGTCCTCTGAGAGAAAAGCTCAAAAACCTCTGCGAATTCTGTGGCTAACCCACAGAATTCGCAGAACTTAATTTCAGGTAAGATTGAGCGCAAATCGCGTTTCAGGATTTGGAGTCCCCATGAAAACAAAAGAAGAGATCGTGCGCAACTGGCTTCCGCGTTATACCGATACGGCGCTTAAGGATTTCGGCGAACATATCTTGCTGGTCAACTTCGAAACGTATTTGCACATGTTTTCGGATTGGTTCAACGTTCCCATCCGCGGCGAGGGCAAGCCCATGCCCACGGTCACAGCGGAAGGCATAACGCTCATCAACTTTGGGATGGGAAGCGCCAACGCCGCCACCATTATGGATCTGTTAGGCGCGGTCAAGCCGCAAGCCTGTCTGTTCCTCGGCAAGTGCGGCGGACTCAAGAAAAAGAGCAAGGTCGGAGACCTGATCCTGCCTATTGCGGCGATTCGCGGAGAGGGCGCCTCGAACGATTATTTCCCGCCCGAGGTCCCAGCCTTGCCTGCCTTCAATCTTCAAAAAGCCGTTTCAGCGACGGTCCGCAACAATGCGCGCGATTATTGGACCGGCACCGTTTACACGACCAACCGGCGCGTCTGGGAACATGACGAGGAATTCAAAAAATATCTGCGCCGCATCCGCGCGATGGCGATTGATATGGAAACAGCCACGCTCTTCGTTGCGGGCTTTTACAATAAGATTCCGGCGGGAGCCTTACTGTTGGTTTCCGATCAGCCCATGATCTCCAGCGGCGTGAAGACCGCAAAGAGCGACAAAAAAGTTACGCAGAAATATATGGATATGCACTTGCGCATCGGAATCGACTCGCTCAAGGAATTGATCAACAACGGGGAAGAGGTCAAACACTTGCGGTTTTAGAATCACTTGCACTGTGTCGATTCTTTGACGACGGGCAAGCCGAACGCTTCATACACGGGAACTCCATCCCATTCGGCGGGAATCGGCAACCCGAGGGCGAACGCGGCTGTGGCGGCAGTATCCATCGTGTGAACGCGCGTCGTCAACGGTTTGGGCTGGATACCCGCCCCCGACGCGATCCACGGGATGGTCATATCTTCGGGAAGCGAGTAGCCGTGCGTTGTATCATGCCCGCCATGATCGGCGGTGACGATGATCAGCGTTTCGCCGCGCAAGCCTTTCGCGTCTAATTCGGCAAGAATCAACCCTAATGCCTCGTCCGCGCGGAAAGCGACGCTGATCTGTTGAGACGAAAGCCAGCCGTATGCGTGCCCCATGCCATCCACCAGCGGGAAGTGAACGAACAGCACGCCAAAATTTTCAGGGAAGTCGGCAATCAACCGTTTTGCAACGACCAGGTCGCGGTCATTGACGTAGGTGAAGATGTCAAGGCTTGAAGCGTCGGTCACTTGTTGTAATTTTTCCTTGCCCGCGTGCATCACAGTTTGAAAGCCTGCCGCATGCGCGATGTCGAATAAGTCGGCGCCCTGCGCAATTCCTTTTTCGGGGATATAGTCGTTCCAGTCTACGCCGTGTTTGGATGGACATAAACCGGTCAACATGGATGAATGGGAGACCAGCGTCACGCTTGGGTACACGGTTTGCGCGGATAAGGTATACGCGCCCATCTGCATCAATGTTTGCACATTCCGCATCGGCGCGAGTGAGATCAGGTCAGGGCGCAGTCCGTCAATGGATAAGATCAACACGCGGCGGGCGAGAGGCACAGGCGTGGGCGTGATCGTCGGCGTGGAGGTCTCTGTTGGGGTTGCAGTGAGGGTGGGAGTCGCGGTCAGCGTTGGCGTGAGGGTCGCGGTGGGTGTGGACGTTGGAGAAAAAGGCAAGCCCGCAACATTCGGCATCTGGCAGGCAAGCAGAAGGAGAAAAAGCAAAACGGGAAAAAGGTTTTTGCGATTCATCAGGGTCAACTCTCAATTGAAATTTCTTGCGGGTTCATTGATACTTCTACTTTTTCGCCGTATTGAATGTCTTTGATCTCTTCCGCAATCACTTCAAGCAGGGATGGATTCTGAAAGTGGCGCAATTTCGTTTCGGGATGCGGATAATACACCCAGCCGTCGTATTCCACTTCTTTGAAGATAACTTTGCAACGCGAAAACGAAAAATGTTCGGGCGGATGCAGGTCCGTCCATTTGACGTTGTAAAAAGTGAATTCGGGTCGGACAAGTTTGAACGTGTGCGGGCTAATGTCAATGTTGAGCGTGCCGTTGAAATAATTGCTGAGGTCGAGTCCGCGCGCGGCGAATAAAGGCTGCTGGCGGCTCAAGGCTCCATAGGGGTAGTCAGCCGAAGGTCCGGAAGCGACGCGGTAGCCTTCCACGATTCGTCCACGAACGCGAGTCTGTCGCATGAGGGAAGTATAATGCCGAATGAGGAGTCCTCATGCGCTTTGAAAATAAAACGGTTTTGATCACGGGCGGCAATCGCGGCATCGGTCTTGCGGCGGCGCGTTTGTTCGCGGGGCAGGGGGCGCGAGTCATGTTGATGGCGCGCGACCAGGCGAAAGGGGAGGAAGAAGCGAGGCGCATCCCGAAGGCGAAATTCATCAAAGGCGATGTATCCAATGCCGAAGATTGTCAGCGCGTTATTGAGGAAGTTGTTCACGCTCAAGGCGGGCTGGATGCGCTGATCAATTGCGCGGGAATTATTTTTCGCAATCGAACCGTTGAACAAACGAGCGAAGAGGAATGGGACGCGACGTTCGATGTGAATGTGAAGGGCGCGTTTCTGATGTGCAAACATGCGATGCCGATTCTGCGCGAGCGGAAGGGATGTGTGGTCAACGTCGCTTCATACGTCGGGTTGGTTGGGTTCGCCAACACGGCGGCGTACGCGGCGTCGAAAGCCGCGCTCGTCAACCTGACTCGCACGTTGGCGCTCGATCATGCGCGCGAGGGCGTGCGCGTCAATGCCGTGTGCCCCGGCAGTGTGGATACCGACATGATCCACGACGCGTGGAAAAAGTTTGGCGATGTGGAAGAGGCGAAGCGTGTGTGGGCGGAGAAACATCCGCTTGGCAGGATTGCGCGGGCAGATGAAGTGGCAAACGCAATTTTGTTCCTCGCCAGCGACGAGGCGAGTTTCATCACGGGCGTCGCTTTGCCTGTGGATGGCGGTATCACAGCGGCTTAAAAAGAACTCCGAGATGTTGACCATCTCGGAGTTCTTTGCTTACTTCGCCAAACGTCTCCACTTGATCACAGAGTCAGCCATATCCCAGATGCAGATGCCAATGACGATCGCGGCGCTGATGTTGACCGTCCATTTTGCTGATACTGCCACATTACGCAATTCCTCGGTTGGCGCGTTTTCAGCGAATGTTGCCAGAAATGCGGGACTAAAGATTTCCTGGGTTGTTACCAACGCTACAATGAAGACGATCGTGCCTATGCACAGAAGTACGTTGCTCACGGTCAGCGCGGTCGTCCAGTTGCCGATCTTCAGTTTGAAGAACTCGATCATGTAGGTCAGAAATGCGATCACTGCGAAGATCGGGAACCAGACGTTCCACAAGTTAGGATGAAAGACGGGCACAAATCCTTCATCGCCACGTAGCCATGCCGTGAAGGGAGGCAGGACGATCCATGCGAGGAACAGGCTATAGAACACAATGTTCGTCAACACCTCGCTCACACTGATCTGGCGTGTTGCGGGCGCCTTCGGCAGTTGGGCAACCGTCCATGCTTTGGCTTTGGGTGTGCTCATCTCTTCGGGTTTGGCATTCGAGTGTTCCACGATGATAAAAGCGACAGAGACCCAAAAAAGTATTCCCGTTCCCACGTCGAACACAGACCCTATTGCCCGCTCGATTGCCCCACCGAAATCCAGAGGGTCTTTTGAAAACACTAGAACGAAGGAAACCATTGCAACAATGGGAAGCGCCGTAGAAAGCACACGTTTGAGAGTCGTCAGGTACAGGTCATACCAATCGGGTCCGATCAGGAAGCGTTTGGCTGGCGAATATTTATAGGCGAGCAATTTTGGGTCGCCGAGTTGTTCGAGCGTCTGCGTGATGACCTTCTCATTGGCTGAGTTTGCCGATGCTCCACGCTCGTCGAGCATGTCATCCACCATCGAACGTATTTCCGCTTCAATGTCCGAGCGATCTTTTTCTGGCAAATGTCTGCCGACTTCCGCGATATATCGATCAATTAAGTTCATTTCATTCTCCTTCTTACGACAACATCTGGGTCATGGTCGCCGTCATGGCAGACCATTCCTTTTTGAGTTTGCTCAGCACCGCCTTGCCTTGCGCGCTGATCACGTAATAGCGGCGCGGACGCGCTTCGTCCACGATGCGCCAATCGGACTGTAACAGTCCCTGTGACTCAACATCAGTTACTTTGTCTTGTAGTTTATCCTCAACAATCCATACAAGGCTTTTGCCAGTTCAATCCCCTGAATGATGAGGACAACGATCAGGACGATCCACGTGGTGTAGTTGGCGGCAGTGATAACTTTGCCAGCCTCTTCAGAAATCTTTATGAAGTTCAACAGCGACTCATTCGAAAAGAAGGTGAGGTCAGGCGTGCGGATGAGCGCGACGGTGACCGCAATCCCAACGGCTTCGATGATCACTTTGGTAATTCGACTCAGCATGTTCCATTTTGCAAGGAAGAGTAGGTACACATCAAGAATGATCTCGGCGAGGAATACCGCGTTGATCCATGGGATGAATTTCGAAAATTCTTCTGTAAATACGGGCAGGTTGAACAGTCCGTTCAAGAATGCCAGCCCAAGCGCCGTGAACGCAACCTCTGCGATCAAGTCGCCGCGCTTCACCAGATCGGGGTCAGGTTGTTTTGCGAGCGATGCTGGATCCCAATTTTTGTCATCGGAGAAATCGCCGATCTCTTTTTCAGGCAAAACGCGTTCGAGGATGGCGAAGACGAACGCGACGTTCCCGAATGCCGCGATGGCGGCTGAAAACGCGTTCCCAAATCCCTGAAAAATGATTTGCATGAAATCTGCCGCAAGGAGAGGATAAGCCGTCACTGCTTTTACCCAACCGATCGCAAGCATGACGACGACCACAACCGTGACCACGATCTTCAATACCATCAGAAAGAACGGGAACATGCGCGGACCGATCAAATACGGATGCGCGTTGTAACTGGATGCGATCTCCTGCGGCGAGCCGTATTCTTTCAGTAGTTCGATCTCCATCGCTTCATCACGCGGACGCCCAGCCTGTTCCGCTTTATCTTCGAGCATATCCTCCAGTGTGGATTTCAATTCCTTTTCCACATCCTCGCGCCCTTTGAGGAGCGGCAGGTGTTTGCCGACTTCGGCAACATATTTGTCAATCAGGTTCATTTCATTCTCCTTACTTGTTTTCTTGTGTGTTGACGTTAGAGAACGTCAACCACACGCGGATTACGATAGCATTTGTGTCATGGTCGCCGTCATGGCAGACCATTCCTTTTTGAGTTTTGTCAGCACCGCCTTGCCTTGCGCGCTGATCACGTAATAGCGGCGTGGACGGGCTTCGTCCACGATGCGCCAATCGGACTGTAACAGTCCCTGCGCCTCGAGCCTGCGGAGCAGGGGATAGAGCGTGCTTTGGTCTATCTCCATGCCCTGATCGGAGAGCGCCTTGAGCAGGGAATAGCCGTATTGCTCCTTGCTCAACTGGCTCAGCACCGCAAGAGACAGGATGCCGCGTCGCAGTTCCAACAGCATGTTTTGTACGAGTTCATCATTGTCCATGTGTTACCTATGCCTCGTACTATACTGTATATCATACAGTATGTCAAGAGAGAAAGTATAGGATGATAGAAACAAAAACCATCCCGAAGATTAACTTCGGGATGGTTTTGCCCTTATCTTGCTGATCGGGATATGTTGATTATGTGCAGTCTATTTCATAAAGCGCTTCTGCAACCAGACTGTTGGGGCTGGTGACCACCAACCTCACCCAATATTTTCCCGCTACTACCGGCAGAACATGGGTATATTCACCGGAGACTTCCTTGATGCCAAACGCGTCGAAGTCGGTGTTTTTGACCGGCTGGGCGCCTCCCTGCTGGGTTTCAAAATACCATTTGACTTCAGTTGGTCCGTTGGTTTCGATGGAGCCGGTGAATTTCACCGGAGGGATCACCCCGATGCACAACAGAACCAGATCAATGAGTTTGGGCTCCAGTTTAATTGTCACATTGGTAACGGATGCGGCTTGGGTCTGCGCCACTTGCAAGCCAGAGAGGTTGCCCGACGCGCTTGTTACACTGGAGGCAACCCAGCAGTTCCGTCCGGGGTTGAGCGGGTCTTGAATCAGCCACCAACTCGCGTCTGAGTTTTTCCCCACGATCTGCGCGCTTTGTCCGATGTTCAGGGCGCTGGTCGCCAGCCATGCCGTGCTGGGACCCAGCCGGCAATTCACCGGTTTATCGAGCGTCGTGACGGTCGGCACACTGGGGGTGAAGGTTAATGTGGGGAGCGGCGTATCGGTTGGCGGCGGTGTGCTGGTCGGCGCTGGCGTGTCGCTGGGCAATGCCGCCGTTTCGGTAAAAAGAGGCGTTGCTGTCGCTTCCGGTGTATTGACCGGCAAATTGCATGAGACTGCAACAAACGCGGTTAACAAAAACAGAGTGATGAGTTTATGTTTCATTCGTTCTCCTTGGAACCTAAGTGGATCGATCTTGCGGGATAAATAGAGATTTTGCCATGGATGATTTTCTTACCGTTTGACTCCACATGCGCGTCGGTCAGTTGGTCGTCGAGCAGGAAGGGGTCGTCCCATTTGAAGGTTGGTTTCATAAATTCCTCGAGGCTGGAGATTGATGACGATTGTATCAAAAGTTGTTTACGGGTTTTAGAAAAAAGGTAAAATAGAAGCATCTATGCCCAGTGAATCAGACATCCTTTTTGAGGTGATGACTCCGCTTGGCTTCCAAGTCCGCGTGACGAAGGACTACTGGGAGTTGATTGTTTCCATCAAGCACCCTGTCATGGCAGGACGCGAACAAGATGTCAAAATGGCATTAGAACAGCCCGACGAAATTCGCCAAAGCAAATCGGACGAGAACGTTTTTCTGTTTTACAAATCTGAACGGGCAAGGCGTTGGATCTGCGCGGTGTCCAAGAGAACCAACGAAAGAGAAGGATTTTTGATCACGACGTATCCGACAGGCGCGATCAAAGAAGGAGTGCAAGTATGGCACAAGTAAAAGTTTATTATGACCGTGAGGGTAATACGCTTACGGTTTGGTTCGGCAACCCTGCCGATGAATTTGTCGCGGAAGAAACAGGTGAGGAAATTGTCTTGATGAAAGACCGAGAAGGTAAAGTCATAGGGTTCGAGAAGTTGAACTTTACCGCTCAATCAGCAGATGCGGTTAGGGTGGCTTTCGAGACGGTTGCCGCATAACGAAACTCAAATAACAGAACTCGGAGGTCCCCAAGACCTCCGAGTTCTTGATTACATCAAATATTAGTGGGAAAAAAATTCGGGGTTCGTGTGATACATTCCTGTAAAACGCGTATTAATCCATGAGATGACAGTGCAAAACGAAGCAATCGGGAAGGCAATGACAGCCTCTGTAGAAGATATCAACTGGGATTCGGTGGTTAAGGATGAACTGCCGAGACTCTACAACTATTTCCGTTATCGGCTTGGTGAGGAGTCGGTTGCCGAGGAACTCACTTCGACGGTCTTGGAAAAAGCGTGGACCAAACGCCATCAGTACCGCAAGGATCGCGCCGCTTTCTCGGTGTGGCTATTCTCGATTGCCAAAAATGAAGTTGTCAGCTATTTGCGCAAGCGACGAGACTTGTTGCCCATTTCAATGGCTGAAACAACGAATGGGGAGGCAATCGAGCCTCGTCTTGAACAATCTCAAAATATTCAGCAATTATCCCGCCTGCTTACAGATTTACCCGAGCGCGAGCGCGAACTCATCTCGCTCAAATTCGGCGCGGACTTAAACAACCGTGAAATATCTGTTGTCACAGGGTTGAGCGAAAGCAACGTCGGCACGATTCTCAATCGTGTTTTGCAAAAACTCCGTGAACAAATAGGAGGCGCAAGATGAACGAAGACTATCTCAAACAATTTAGAAAACAACCCAACGTCAGTTTTGTGGGAAAAGTCCATATGCGGCTTGAAAGAAAAGAACGCATTCAAACAATAAAAAGCTATATCATGCGTTCAGCGCTCACCTTGACTCTCGTATTTGGTTCATTGATGGCTTTTTCATTCACGGTCCGCGCCGAGGTTATCGGGTGGATCGTGGATATCGGTGGACTGTCCATTGAAACGATCTCTGAGAATCCAAGCGACCCTAATATTCCCGAAGTCGAACTCGTGCCTGACTATTTGTCGTGGGAGCAGGCAAGGGATCGTTTTCTTTCCCCCGTCCAACTCCCAACCTACTTGCCAGAGGGCTATGAACAAGAGGTTGATACACGATACCACGTCTGGGGTGATGGCACACCTTCAGTTGATGTTATCTGGAGAAAAAAAGGACAATTTCCAATGATCGGACTGTTTATTGCGCAGTGTCAATCTGACACCCCGGGTTGCGGGTTTTATGTTCAGGAAGGGGCAATGGAAGAAATTATGCTCAATGGCAAGCCCGCCGTTCTTACTCGCGGTGTGTGGGATCTTGATACCCAACAGTATGATTATTCCGGCAAAGTAAGCATCAAGTGGCGATATGACGAAAATACCGTTTACGATCTCTGGTGCCTCGACCCGAATATGGCAGATGAATTGATCAAAATGGCTGAATCGATCCCGTGACTTCTGTTTTCCTCTGTTCAAACAGAAACTGGAGGTCTTGGAGACCTCCGAGTTCTTATTTCTATAATGCAAGCTACCGCCAATTTCCTTTCCATGTCTTCCCGAACAAGATTCCTTTGGCTATTTCCATGAAGCAACCTATAACTTGACGAAAATTGTTTTATATCGGATAATATACATTAGTTGTATATTATCCGATATAAAATGAAAACAGACCCTCTCCGCCCATTTGAAGCCATGCCCTATTTCACCGTGGAGGGAATCAGGCAGGTGCTCGACAAGGAGTCACCTGAAAGTTCCCGCGTCCGTTTACACCGTTGGTCGACGTCAGATCGCGTTATCCCTTTGAAAAAGGGAGTGTATATGACGCGGCGTTTTTACGAACAGCACAGCAAGGATCCAGCCTTCATGGCGGCGATCAGCGCCGTTCTCCTGCCCCAATCCTACCTTTCGCTTGAGTTTATCTTACAGCAGAACAACATCCTGACCGAAGTCACTTACCCAATCACCTGCATTACAACGAAAAATACGCGTACGATCAAAAATCGCATTGGTGTGTTTTGGTATCGCAACATCCGCGCAGACTTATATCGCGGGTTTGCGTTTTCAGAATACATGGGAATCCGCTATGCAAAAGCGTCGGTGGCGAAAGCATTGTTCGATTATTTATATCTTCGCCCGTTAGCCTCGGCGTATCGAACCGTGAAGTTCGATCTTGCAGACGAATTGCGTTTGAATCTCGATGAATTTTCCGCAAATGACAGGGACGAATTTGCCCAGTATGTGGAAGAAAGCAGGTCACGCAAGATGAATGACATCCTTGAAAATTTTCGGAATACCATATGGCAACATTGATCCAAACCCTGCAAAACGTTCTCGATTCCAAGGACTCGCTTCTGTCCGTCGAGACGAAACGGATTCTGCTCAAAGAGGCGCTGCAATCTCATGTTTTGGATTTCATTTACAATCACCCCGCCTATCGCCGACTCAATTTCTACGGCGGCACCTGCCTGCACGTGATATACGGACTGAACCGACTCTCGGAAGACTTGGACTTCGACAATAGCGCGGAAATTGACCTTTCCTCACTGGCAGACAATTTATCCTCCTATTATCGCCGAACATTCGGATACGAAAGCGCCAACGTAAAA
>WBZL01003204.1_pt1 | contig 15175 bp, 17 predicted proteins | sample 5204291 | NCBI WGS metagenome assembly WBZL01 (sample SAMN12344345, study PRJNA552823) | activated sludge metagenome | biome: Activated sludge suspended growth; feature: Nitrification reactor; material: Wastewater; isolation source: activated sludge from nitrification reactor of wastewater...
CCTCATCAACGACGGCGACCGTGGCATCCGCGTCGAGGACCTCATCGCCTCCATCCACCAGGAGTACAAGGAGCACGAGGACCTGCCGAACACCACCAACCCCGACGACTGGGCCAAGATCTCGGGCAAGAAAGGCGAGCGGATCGTCTACATCCGTACCCTCATCAAGAAGAGCGAAGACGCCGAGCCTGCCGGTGGTCGCTCGATCGAGCGGGTGGCAACCGGCCAATACCTCTAGCCATGCGGTGTCTATTGGTCGGCTCGCCTGCTGGCTCGCCTCCTAGGGAACCTGGCGGTCGAGTCCGGTCGGCTTCGATGACTCGACCTTCATGAGCGGCGGGTGGAAACGAAGTTCCAGCCCGCCAACACGATGACGGCGCCGAGCACGGTTCCGATGAGGCCGCTCGGCGCCAAGGCGAACCCTTCGCCTGTCAGAAGGTTCAAGGCCATTCCCCCGACGAAGGAACCTGACAGCCCGGCCACCAGCAGCGGTCCCCAATCATCGGGACGGGAACTGCCGCCGAGGATCATGTTGGCGAGCCAGCCCGAGAGCATGCCCCAGAGCAGGATGGCGAGGAGGATCACGGCGTTCCTAAGGGTAGAGGTTCGGAACCTGAAGCGTTGCACACCCGACAATGGTCGTGTCCAAAGGACATGAGCGGATCGGTCCGATCGTCGTCGCTACCAGGTTGACCAGACCGACGGTCGACGGCCGGTATCGTGCCGCGATGGCACTCCCGAAGGTCCTGGGCATTGAGACCGAGTACGGAATCGTCCACCGCGGACCCGGTGAATCAAACCCGGTCACGGCATCTTCGCTGCTCATCAATGCCTATCTCTCGGACCTCGACCGCCAAGCCGGAGCGGCGAAGGTCGAGTGGGATTTCGAGGACGAGACTCCAGGCAACGACGCCAGGGGAGCATCCGGCCCGGCCCAACCGCCTGAGGTCGAGACCCACCTCGTGAACGCGGTGTTGACCAACGGGGCCCGCTACTACGTCGATCATGCCCATCCCGAGATGTCGTCGCCGGAGTGTGCCGACCCGCTAGCAGTTGTGCGGTACGACCGGGCCGCCGACGTGATACTCCAGCGGTCGATGGCCGCAGCCAGCCGCTTCCTACCCGCGGACTCCGAACTGGTGGTCTACAAGAACAACTCCGACGGCAAGGGCAACTCCTACGGCTGCCACGAGAACTACCTGATGGCTCGGTCGGTTCCCTTCGCCCGGATCGTGGCCGCCGCCACCGCCCACTTCGTCACCCGGCAGATCTTCACCGGCAGCGGCAAGGTCGGTACCGAGGCTCCCGGCATGGGGATGACCGATGTCCCGTACCAGATCACCCAGAGGGCGGACTTCTTCGAGGCCGAGGTCGGACTGGAGACCACCCTCAAACGCCCGATCGTCAACACCCGAGACGAACCTCACGCCGACGCCCAGAAATACCGGCGTCTCCATGTGATCACCGGGGACGCCAACTGCTCGGAGACCGCGACGCTTCTCAAGCTGGGCACGACGGCGTTCGTGCTGGCCATGGTCGAGGACGATGCCCTCGACGACCTGGCCGTCTTCCGATCTCCGGTACAGGCCATGCGTCGCGTGTCCTACGACCTGAGCCTTCGCTTGCCGAACGAGCTGGCGGACGGGTCGAAGGTCACTGCACTGGAGATCCAGTGGGACCTGCTCGCCGCGGCCCGGCGATGGGCGGACCGGTCGGGTCTGGATGCGGTCGGTGGGGCTGTAGGTGACCTGGTTCTCGACCAGTGGGAGGAGGTACTCACCGCGTTGGAACGGGATCCGGCCACCTTGGCTGACAGGCTGGACTGGGTGGCCAAGCACCGGATCCTCACTGGTTACCAGGACCGTCACCGATTGCAGTGGTCCGACCCGCGACTAGCGGCACTGGCTCTCCAATACCACGACCTTCGCCCCGAACGGTCGCTGGCAGCCCGGGCTGGACTGCGCCAGATCGTCGACGTCGCCGACGTGGAACGGTCGGTCACCGACCCACCCGACGACACCCGTGCGTACTTCCGAGGGCGGTGCCTTCAGCGTTGGGGCGATGCCGTGGTGGCCGCCAACTGGGATTCGTTGATATTCGACACCGGTGGCGACGTCCTGCGACGGGTTCCCATGATGGAGCCGCTTAGGGGTACCCGTGCCCATGTCGGCGACCTGATCGAACAGAGCGTGGATCCGGCCGACCTGCTGACTAGGTTGAGCGGTGCCGGATGAAGGGTGCCGGATGAAGGAGGTCCGAGGTGGCTGAACGAGAGCAGAAGCGAAAGCCGGCCCCAGCCCGGGACGCCGACCAGGTATCGGACGCGCCAGCACCCACCGAGACGGGTGAGAAGCTGAAGGCCGACATAGACGATCTTCTGGACGAGATCGACGAGGTCCTCGAATCCAACGCCGAGGATTTCGTGCGTTCCTACGTGCAAAAGGGCGGCGAGTAGCAATCGGTCGTAGACGGCTACCCTCCCGAACGTGCAGATTCCGACGTTCTCGCCGGGCGACGATCCCGGACCCGACTTCGCAGCCCTGCTGCGGCGCCAGGGCCTCATGCCCCAAGCCCCAGCCGCGCCGGTAACCTCGGCTGGTCCGGTGACCCATGGCACAACCGTTGTTGCCATCCGCTACGCCGACGGTGTGGTCATGGCCGGCGACCGGAGGGCCACGTCGGGACACTTGATCAGCCACCGCTCGATAGAGAAGGTGTTCCCAGCAGACCGGTGGTCTGGGGTTGCCATCGCCGGAGCGGCTGGCCCGGCCATGGACATGGTGAAGCTGTTCCAGTTGCAACTTGAGCACTACGAGAAGGTTGAAGGCTGGCCCCTTTCGCTGGAGGGCAAGGCCAACCAGCTCTCTGGGATGGTCCGCAACCACCTCCCGGCGGCGATGCAAGGCTTGGCCGTGGTTCCACTGTTCGCTGGCTTCGACACCCGACGCAACGTCGGACGACTGTTCCAATACGACATAACCGGTGGGCGATACGAGGAGAACGACTACGCCACGTCTGGTTCTGGTGGTCTGCACGCTGCAACCGTCGTGAAGCTCGGCTTCCGTGACGGGCTTACCCGCCAGGACTGCATGGACCTGGCCCTCCAGGCCCTCGTGACCGCGGCCGACGAGGACTCCGCCACCGGGGGACCCGACCTGAGGCGCAACATCTGGCCGGTGGTCGCCACCATCGACTCAGAAGGGTTCACCCGGGTGCCTGATGCAGAGCTTGCCGAGGCGTATCAGCGCCTCTTGGACGCCGGAGGTTCGGACCGATGAGCATGCCGTTCTACGTCGCTCCCGAGCAGGTCATGAAGGACCGGGCCGACTATGCACGCAAGGGCATCGCCCGAGGTCGCAGCCTGGTTGCAGTCGTCTGCACCGAGGGGATCCTCATCGTCGCCGAGAACCCGTCGAGCACGTTGCGCAAGGTGTCTGAGATCTACGACCGGATCGCGTTCGCCGGGGTTGGAAAGTACAACGAGTTCGATCAGCTTCGAATCGCCGGTGTTCGTGCCGCCGATCTGAAGGGCTACTCGTTCAGCCGCGAGGACGTCGACGCCAGGAGTCTGGCCAACCAGTACGCGCAGATCCTGGGACAGGTCTTCACCCACGAGATGAAGCCCCTCGAAGTGGAGATCCTGGTGGCCGAAGTGGCCCCCGAGCCCGGGCGAGACCAACTCTTCCACCTCCTCTACGACGGCACGGTCATAGACGAGGACATCAATGCGACCCTGGGAGGAGACGCCGAGGCGGTCGCCGAGAGGTTGACCAGCGCCTTGGGGGATCAGCCCATTCCGAACCTGGCTGGAGCCCTATCGGCGGCCATCACTGCGCTGGCCGGGCCTGACCGGGAGCTGGCTTCGGGCGACCTCGAGGTTGCCCTCCTGGATCGCAACGGTGTCAGGCGCTGCTTTCGACGCCTCGATGACGACGAGGTCTCGGCCCTGTTGTCGCCTACCTGACCGCCACCTTGGGTGATCATGAATCGATCTGAGGGAAGGCCGCCAGTTTGTGCCCCCAGTTCGGACCGGGTGGGCTCCTCCCATTCGAGGCGTCTCGGGCCGATCCGATTCCAACCCGGCTGGTGGACGGAAAGGCTCCCGACCCGGCTCGCGGGCCTGGTCATGGCGGCCGTGCTGGTGTGCGGGGCCTGTACCACTGGTGACGGCGGGCAGTCGGTTGACGCTCCCACGACCACGACGTCGGTACGCGGATCCGATGGATCGGTCCGTGACGGCTCCTCGCCCCAGGATTCGGTGTCGCGAGCTCCAGCCTCCGTGTCGGCCGCAGTATGGGCCGGTGGCTTCTGCCGGGCCTTCCAGACATGGCTGGATGCGGTGGCCACCGCCAGTGAAGGGCTGAACGCCACCATCGTTCCCGGCGATCTTGCCGCGGCTCGAACCGCTATCGCCGAACTGTTCCACGACGTGGCCGATCGCACGACCGTCCTGGTCGAACAGCTCGAGGACAGCCCGGTCCCCGACGTCGACGGAGGTGAGCGCCTGGTGCGCGAGATGGCCGCCATGTTCGAAGACGTGCGAGGGGCCTTCGACACCGCAGGAGACCAGGCCCGGAAGGCCGACATCGCGGACCCCGCCTCGTTTCAGTCCGAGGTGACCGAACTGGTCGGGGCCTTCCAACGTCAGATCGAGACCATGACCGAGGCGTTCGGGACGTTGGACGAGAGATTTCCAGACCCCGAACTGAAGGAATCGATCAACTCAGCGTGCTCGTTCGGCTGACCGAGCTGGGTGGCGAATCCACCCGATCCTCAGGACAGCCCACGATGTCATCTCGATGTTGCCTCGCGCCGGTACGGTGAAGGCGTGGAGCGTCGAATCGTGGGCCTCGAGAACGAGTACGGCGTCACGTGTACGTCGCGAGGTCAACGTCGACTGAGCCCCGACGAGGTGGCCCGCTACCTGTTCAGGCGAGTGGTCTCTTGGGGACGCAGCAGCAACGTGTTCTTGGTGAATGGTGCCCGCCTGTACCTCGACGTCGGGAGCCACCCCGAGTACGCAACCCCGGAGTGCGATTCGGTGCGTGACGTCGTCATCCACGACAAGGCGGGTGAGCGCATCCTCGAACAGCTCGTGGTCAGCGCTGAACAACGTCTTCACGAGGAAGGCATCCGGGGCACGGTGTACCTGTTCAAGAACAACACCGACTCGGCCGGTAACTCCTATGGCTGTCACGAGAACTACCTCACCAGTCGGCGCGACGACTTCGGCCACTACGCCGAGGTGCTCATCCCGTTCCTGGTCAGCCGCCAGATCTATGCCGGAGCGGGCAAGGTGCTTCAGACCGCACGGGGAGCGATGTTCTCGATCAGTCAGCGGGCCGAGCACATCTGGGAGGGGGTGTCCAGTGCAACGACCAGGTCGAGGCCGATCATCAACACCCGAGACGAACCCCACGCCGATGCTGAGCGCTACCGACGGCTGCACGTGATCGTGGGCGACTCGAACATGAGCGAACACGCCACCTTCCTCAAGGTCGGGGCCACCAGCCTGCTGCTGCGCATGTTGGAGGAACCCAACGTCGTCCTTCGGGACATGACCCTGGAGAACCCGATCCGGGCCATCCGCGAGATCAGCCACGACATCACCTGCACCCGCAAGGTGAGACTGGCCAACGGTCGAGAGGTATCGGCACTGGACATCCAGAGCGAGTACCTCCAGCGGGCGCTGCGCTACGCCGAGACTCGTGGCCTGAACCCCGAAGAGAAGATGGCCCTCGAAGCCTGGGAGCATGCCGTCACCACCATCGAGCGCGATCCGCTGGCGTTGGACACCGGCTGCGACTGGGTCATCAAGCACAACCTGATCGAGTCCTACCGGGAACGCCACGGCCTCAGCCTCTCGGATCCCCAGGTCGCCCTCGTGGATCTCCAATACCACGACATCAGCCGAGATCGCGGCCTGTTCTACCGGATGCAGGCCCGGGGCCTGGTCGACCGGGTTTGTGACGATGCCGAGATAGAGCTGGCCACCGACCAGCCGCCTCAGACCACCCGGGCTCGGCTCCGAGGTGAGTTCATCCGCAAGGCCAAAGAGCGCAAGCGGGACTACACGGTGGACTGGGTCCACCTGAAGCTGAACGACCAGGCCCAGCGGACCGTCCTGTGCAAGGACCCATTCAAGTCTCACGACGACCGGGTCGAGAAGCTGATCGCCTCGCTGTGATCGGTCTCACCCCCAGCCACGAGGTCGCGTGATGCCAGCGTTCAGCGAGGCCACCGTGGTTGAGGTGATCGGGAAACGATCGGGGATCACCCGAGTTCGGTTGGATACTGGTGATCGGGCCTACTCCGTCACCCAGACCACTGGGCCGGTGGCCATTGGAGACCGCGTCGTGGTCAACACGACCGCGGTAGGCCTGGGCCTGGGGACGGGGGGATGGCACGTCGTGCACTGGAACCTGACCCGTGGCCCGTGGTCAGATCCCGGACCTGGGCATCTGATGAAGCTCCGCTACACCAGCATCCAGATCGATGCCGGCGCGGTCGAGGAGGACCAGCCCGACATGGCGACCGATCTGGACGGTACGCCAGTGGTGGTCGCCGGCCTGCACAGCCATCTACCGGTCCTAGTTGCTGCCATGACAGCGGCCCGGCCCGAGGTTCGGATTGCCTACGTCATGACCGATGGTGGGGCCTTGCCGTTGGCGCTCAGCGAAATGGTCGCCGAGTTGAGCGACCGTAACCTCCTGGTTGGTACCGTGACCGCGGGGCACGCGTTCGGAGGAGACCTGGAGTGCCTGAACGTGCCGAGTGCGCTGGCCGCGGCTCGCCACGTACTCGGTGCCGAGGTGATCGTGGTGGCCATGGGGCCCGGCGTCGCCGGAACCGGCTCCAGGCTCGGCTTCACCGGGCTCGAGGTGGCCCCCGCACTAGATGCCGTGGATTGGTTGGGCGGGAGGGCCATCGCCTGCGTACGGGCCTCCTCGGGTGACGGCCGGCCCCGTCACCAGGGGATCAGCCATCACACGCTGACCGCGCTCGAAGCGGTGCGGTCGGTGATCGACGTTCCGGTTCCGCCCGGAACGGGTCACCCAGCACACCTTGATCGGCACCGGTGGCACGAGATCGATCCTGGTCACATCGACGCCGATCTGAGCGATGCCGGACTCGTGGTGAAGACGATGGGCAGAGGCATCAATGAGGATCGAGCCTTCTTCGACGCTGCCGCCAGCGCCGGTCGTTGGGCCGCCCAGTCGATTCGATAACGCCGGCGACACGACACCTCACCTGACACACCTCACCTGACACACCTCGCCATCCTCCGAAGACCCCTGGAGGCAAGAAGGCCCCGAGTCAGGCACATCCGGCGAGGCCAAGCTTCAGACGGGTCGAGCCTCGTATTGGCAAGGGCATACGGTCAAGGCTGTCATCCAGCCTCTTAGGATCCACCTTCAATGTCGTCGAGCCGAGTCGGGCGAATCCTTTCGCTCATCAACCTCCTTCAAGACACGCCACGTCCTCTGTCGGCAGCCGAGATCCACTCCCGGGTACCGGGCTATCCCGAGAGTGCGGCGTCGTTCCATCGCCAGTTCGAGCGGGACAAGGACGAATTGCGCGAGATGAACCTCCCCCTCCTGATGGAGCCGGTGCCAGCATCTGACCCTCCGACAATGGGGTATCGCCTCGATCGACAAGGTTTGGATCAGCCTGCGGCCAACCTCGACGAGGACGAGCTGGAGGCACTGAACCTGGCCGCCGCCATGGTCGGCTTCACCGGAGGACTCGGGCAGCGGGCGGTGTTCAAGCTCGGTGGTGCCGCTGCCCGCGTCGCCCAACGCATCGAGGTCACCGACGACCCGAACCTGGTTTCGGCATTCTCAGCGGTCGTGGATCGATGTCGCCTGCGGTTCGGCTATCGGGGGGAGAGACGAGAGATCGATCCGGTGCGAATCGAGTTCGCCCGAGGTCGGTGGTACCTCAACGGTCATGACCACGATCGCGACGCTCAGCGGTGGTTCCGCGTCGGCCGAATGGAAGCCCCGCTCGAGTTGGATTCTCCCGGGTCGGCGTCAACGGCTCACAGGCCCGCCGAGGAACTCACCCTCGACCCGTGGGCCCTTCCTGGTGAGAATCCCCCGTTCTACGCCGACGTCTGGTTCGACAGCGTGGCCGCAATTGCGGTCCGTGGCTCCGTGCCAGACGTCGAGGTCGTATCCGATGATGAGGCTGGTCTCGTCCTTCGCCTCGAGGTGCACAACACCGATGGTTTCCGATCCTGGCTGTTGACCTTCCTGGATCGGGCCGAGGTGCTGTCACCCCCCGAACAGAGGAAGCAGATGTACGAGTGGCTGACCTCGGTGGTCTCGAGCGCTCATGACGATCTGGCGCCGAGGGACGGGGGACCAGCATGAGCCGGATCACCGTTGCCACCCGGATCCAGCGACTATTGGCGATGCTTCAATGGATCGCATCCCACCCCGAAGGTGTGGCGATCGACGAGGCCTGCGCCCGCTTTGCCATGAGTCGGGCCGATCTCCTCGGCGAGCTCCAGATGGCCTCGATGATCGGCGACGGTTCTTCGAACTTCGATGACATGCCCTTCCTCGTGATCATCGAAGAGTCGAGGGTGGAGGTGTGCCTCCTGGCCTTCCGCAAGCCGTTGAGGATGACGAGGGCCGAACAGATTGCACTGTTGACCGCCGCCGGAGCCTTGGTGGACCTCGACGGCGATTCGACCGCCCCGCTGGCCCGTGCATTGGCCAAGCTGGCCGATCAACTGGGCATCGCCCTCGGGGAGACGTTCGAGGTCGCGGTAGACCATGACGGCGGACCAATGGCCCGGGCGATCGACCAGGCCATCGCGGATCGACGCCGGATCACCTTTACCTACTGGAACTACGGCCGCGACGAGAGATCAGCCCGTGAGGTGGAGCCCTGGCGGGTGTTCCACGAGAACGACGAGTGGTATCTGGTTGGAGTAGACGTGAACAAGGGGGAATCACGCAACTTCCGCCTTGACCGCATCACCGACCTAGTCGTGACCGAGACGGGGGCAGAGCCTCCTCCCCGTCGGATCCCGGCCACGCTAGATCTCGATGTCGGGCTGCCCGAGGTCGTGCTCGACCTGCCATCGAGCGCCTCGTGGGTTGTGGAGGCCTATCCGATACGTGCGCATCAATGGAACGGAGAACGTCTCGAGGTCACGCTGGCGGTGACGGGTTCGAGCTGGCTCGAGCGACTCCTCCTACGTGTAGGCCCCGACGCTCGCATCGTCTCGATCGACGAGCGACTGGGCGGGCCGGACCTGGCCGCGCAGGCCGCCCTTAGGGTCTTGGCTCGCTACCAGTAGTTGGCGACGGCGACGGCGCGTTCTGCGTCGGAGGGGAGCGCGCTAGCGTCGGTCCCCGTGTCATCACCCAATGCCGAACCGGCTCGGACCCAGATGGGGGAGAGCTCGAGTCCGGGATCTGATCCAACCGACGACTCTGTTCGGTATGGATCCAAGACCAAAGCCAAGCGTTCGGCTCTGCGCAACATCATCGAGTGGGTGGTGGTGGTCGGTGGTGCTGTTCTGGTTGCCGTTCTCATTCGTTCCTTCTTGTTCCAGACCTTCTGGATCCCATCGCCTTCCATGGCCACCACCTTGGTGAAGAACGACCGAGTGGTCGTCAACAAGCTCTCATATCGCCTTCATGACCCTCGGCGCGGCGACATCGTGGTGTTCCATCGCCCACCATCGGAGTACACGGCGTCCAGCAACATCAACGACCTGATCAAGAGGGTGATCGGCCTCGAAGGTGAACGGGTCTCGATAATCGACGGCTCGGTCCGCATCGATGGAGTTGCCCTCGATGAGCCCTACACCCACGGGCTTCAGACGGTGGATCAAGGGTGCAGCACCGGCGAGATGCAGGCGCTGTTCACCGCCGAGGGATACCTCGTACCCGAGGGACATGTCTTCGTCCTCGGCGACAACCGGGTGAACTCCGGCGATGGTCGGTGCTTCGGCCCCGTGGACGAGGATCTGATCGTCGGGAGGGCATTCCTGAAGATCTGGCCGCCCGGCAGCATCGGAAGCCTCTAATGGGTCCTCGCCCGACTGCGAACTTTTGCTAGCACCAGTTTGCAGGCATACGCTGACAAGATGGCACAGAACAAGGTTCTCAAGCGGTTTCTCGAAGCTGGGGTGTCGTTCACCGAGATGACCCAGGCCAAGGCCGAGGCGCTGGTGAAGGAATTGGTGAAGGCGGGTGAGGTTCAGACCGAGCAGGCCCAGGCCCTCGTGATCGACTTGGTCGAACGCAGCCGCAAGAACACCGAGGCCCTCGTCGAGCAGGTTCGAGGTGAGATCATCGCCTCGGCCGACGCCTGGGGCTTGGCGACGCTCGCCGACCTGGATCGGATCGAGAAGTTGATCCAGTCGGTCGTTCCTGTGAAGAAGTCAGCAGCTGCTGAAAAGGCACCCGCAGCGAAGGCCGCCGCCAAGAAGGCCCCAGCGAAGAAGGCTGCTGCCAAGAAGGCGCCCGCCAAGAAGGCTGCTGCCAAGAAGGCCCCAGCAAAGAAGGCGCCCGCGAAGAAGGCTGTCGCCAAGAAGGCGCCCGCCAAGAAGGCCGCGGGCTGAACCCTCCGAGGCGGTGCGCCGACGCCTCGATGCCGAACTGGTTCGCCGAGGGCTGGTAACCAGCCGCGAACGGGCTCGGGAGGTAATCGGGTCGGGCACCGTCACGGTCAACGGTGCTCCGGCGGCCAAGGCCTCGCGCCTGGTTGCCCCCGACGAGGCGATCTCGGTTGGATCACCACCGCCACGATTTGTAGGTCGCGGCGGCGAGAAGCTGGCTGGCGCAATCGACCGCTTCGCGGTCGATCTGAACGGTTGCCGTGTCCTCGATGCCGGAGCCAGCACCGGGGGGTTCACCGACTGCGCCCTTCAGCTCGGAGCGTCATCGGTAGTTGCCGTCGACGTCGGGCGAGGTCAACTCCACCAACGGTTGCGTACCGATCCGCGCGTCGAGGTGCATGAACGCACCAACATCAGACACAGTCAGCCCGGCGACTTCGGACCACGGCCAGACGTCGTCGTGGCCGATCTCAGTTTCATATCCCTACGGACCGTGGCTCCTGCCCTCTTGAACCTGGCCGCTCCGGGGGCCGAGCTGATCTGGCTGGTAAAGCCGCAGTTCGAAGCAGGCCGGTCCGAGGCGGCCCGAGGTTCGGGGGTAATAGGTGACCCCGAGGTGTGGCGAAGGGTCCTCGAAGAGGTGGGCGCCGCGATTCAGTCACTGGGAGCGACCATCATGGAGTTCATGCCTTCACCGATCCGAGGAGCCGATGGGAACGTCGAGTTTCTCCTGCACGGACGCGCCCCCGGTGGCCGGCACCCTGAGTCGCAGCCGCTCGCAGTTCTGATCGACTCGGTCCTCGATGAGGTGACGTCCCGGTGAACGTCGTGGCGATGTTCGTGCACAGCGGACGTCCAGAAGCCATAGCCACCGGACGAGAAGTCGCTGAATGGTTGCGCGCCCACGGCCTCGAGCCGGTTGCCTTCGATGGGGAAGCAGAACTTCTCGGCGTTCCGATCGCGTCAACCAACCCGACCGGTCTTCCCGCGGCCAACATCGGGCTCGTCGTGGCGATCGGAGGTGACGGCACCGTGCTGCGAGCCACCCGGTGGGCGGTGGCCGCCGACGCCGACCTGATAGGGGTGAACCTGGGCCAACTCGGATACCTGGCCGAGGTGGAGCCGAGCGGGTGGGCCGACGCCCTTGCGAGCTACCTCGCAGGTACGCACTCAATTGCCCCCCGGATGATGGTCTCCGCCGAGATCCGACCTGCCAACTCCGGCTCCGCAACGACGGAGTCGATAACCGGGGACGGAACCATCTCGGATGTCGCTTCACCTCCATCGGGTTTCGGGAGCCTTCCCCTGGGCCTCAACGAGGTGGTCGTGGAGAAACAGGCGATCGGGCGGACCATTCGCCTCGGAGTGAGCATCGACGGACGGTTCTTCACCAGTTACGTGGCCGACGGGATCATCCTCGCCACACCAACCGGGTCAACGGCCTACTCGCTTTCGGCTCGTGGCCCCATCGTGGACCCTTCTCATCGGGCGATTCTCCTGACGCCCGTTTCTCCTCATTCCCTGTTCGACCGTGCCCTCGTCCTCGACCCTGCCAGCACCGTCGAGATCAAGGTTCTGGGGGAGCGGGCGGCTGCCGTGTCAGTCGATGGCACCCAGCAGGGCGCGCTCGACCCCGGGCATCGGCTTCTGGTTCGAGCCGCCCCGACCCCGGCCCGTTTCGTCACGTTCGGTGGACGAGACTTCCACCAGATCCTCAAGTCGAAGTTCGGGCTCAACGACCGATGACAGAGCACGCGGGCCCGACCCGTCTGATCGAGTTGGCCGTCACGAACCTCGGCATCATCGAGTCGTTGCGATTGGTGTTAGACGACGGGATGACCGCTCTAACCGGGGAGACCGGTGCTGGTAAGACGATGTTGGTCGGGGCCATCGAGCTGCTACTCGGAGGCCGGGCCGATTCATCTGTCGTGCGGCCAGGCTCAGACGAAGCCTTGATAGAAGGTCGCTTCGATCTGGAGGGCACAGAGGTGGTGCTGAGCCGCGTCATAGCGTCTGAGGGTCGGTCGCGTGCCTACGTCGACGGTCGGATGGTCACCGCGACGGCCCTGGCCGAACTGACCGGCCCGATCGTCGACCTTCACGGCCAGCATGCCCATCAATCTCTCCTAGACCCCGTCACCCAGCGAATGGCACTCGACACCTTCGGGTCGGTGGATACCAGCCAGCTCCAAGCGCTGAGGTCCGAAGTGAGACGCATCGGCTCTGAACTGGCCGGTTTGGGAGGTGACGCCGGAGCCCGAGAACGCGAGCTCGACCTGCTGCGTCACCAGGTCGGTGAGATCGACGGGGCTGGGGTCACCGACCCAGACGAGGACTCGTACCTTGATCGTCAAGAGTCGATCCTGGCCAATGTGGTGGCGCACCAGGAGGCCGCTAGCCGGGCATCCGAACTGCTCGGCGCTGACGGCGCGGTGGTGGATCTACTAGGCGAGCTGACCTCGATCACAGCAGGGCGCGTTCCGTTCAGCTCCGTTTCCCAGCGGATCCAATCGCTGTCGGCTGAGGCCGCTGACCTGGTCGCTGAGGTCCGTGCCATCGGGGAGTCGCTCGAGCACGATCCCGAACGTCTGGCCGAACTTCGTCAGCGTCGCCAGCTCCTCGTCGATCTCCGTCGCAAGTACGCCACCGCTGTTCGCTCCGACGGCAAGACGGGGTCCGGGTCCCTGGCCGACGTCATCATCTATCGAGACGACTGCGCCCGCCGCATCGCCGACCTCGAAGCCCACGACGTCCGAGCGGCGGCGTTGGAACAGGACTTGGCCGAGGCCAAGAGGGCCGAGCAGGCCGAGGCCGGAAGGATTGGGGCCCAGCGTCGACAGCATGCGCCGGTGTTGGCCCGAGAGGTCGAGGCGCACCTGAAGGAGCTGGCCATGGGCCGGGCCAGGTTCGGGGTCCACGTTCCCCATGCCGATCCGGGAGACGACGTCGGATTCATGCTGGCAGCCAACCCCGGCCTACCGCCGGGACCCCTGTCCAAGGTGGCGTCGGGCGGTGAGCTGGCCCGAGTGATGCTCGCCCTGCGATTGGTCGTCACCGGGGCACCGCCTATCCTCGTGTTCGATGAGGTCGACGCCGGGATCGGGGGCGACGCCGCCGTATCGGTCGGGCGGGCGCTGGCAGCCCTCGGCCGTGACCACCAGGTCCTCGTCGTGACCCATCTGCCCCAGGTGGCGGCCTGTGCCGACCAGCAGGTGTCCCTCCGAAAGGACCACGACTCCGCGGTCGCTGCTGTTCAGGCCCAAGTGCTCGGCGACGAAGGTCGAGTAGACGAGATCGCTCGGATGCTGGCTGGTACCGCTGGGGGGTCGTCGATGCATTCGGCGGCACGCGAGTTGCTCGCCGCCGGCGCCGGAGAACGCCGGTGAGCGTCGACAGCCCAGACCGCAGGCCCGATTCCCCTGTCATCGACGTTACCGGTGTGGCACGGGTCGACCGTCGTACCAAAGACCTGGCCAAGCGGATCAAGCCAGGTGAGATCGCCGTCATTGATCACCAGGATCTGGACACCGTCGCCACCGAAAGCCTGATCGAGGCGGGAGCGGCCGCGGTGGTGAACGCCAGCGCCAGTATCTCTGGTCGCTATCCCAACGTCGGTCCGCTGCTGCTTCCTGCAGCGGGGATCCCGATGATCGACCACGTCGGGAGCGAGGTGATGGACCAGGTCGCCGACGGGTCCATCATCACCATCCGCGGATCTCACCTGATTCAAGACGACATCGTTGTCGCCGAAGGGGCGATCCAGAACATGGACACCCTCACCGCAACGCTCGAAGAGTCCCGACAGTCGATGGGTGACGAGTTGGAGAGGTTCGCATCCAACACCTTGGAGTACCTCCGCCGTGAGGGCCACCTGCTGGTCGATAACCCCGACATCCCCGACATTCCCGTCGACTTCGCTGGTCGACACGTGCTCGTGGTCGTCCGCGGTGTCGACTACAAGAAGGACCTGGAACTCCTCGAGCGCAGCGGCTACATACGCGAGCAGAAGCCTTTGTTGATCGGCGTCGACGGCGGGGCCGACGCGCTGTTGGCAATGGGCAAGGTGCCCGATGTGATCATCGGAGACATGGATTCGGTCTCGGAGAAGGCACTTCGCTGCGGGGCAGCGATGGTCGTGCCCCCGGAGCCGAGCGACTCGAGGAGATGGGCGTCGACCACGTGGTCTTCGCTTCGACTGGCACTTCTGAGGACATCGCCATGCTCATCGCCTTCGAACGCGGCGCCACCCTGATCGTGGCGGTGGGCACGCACAACTCGATGGTCGACTTCTTGGACAAGGGTCGCGCTGGCATGGCGTCCACGTTCCTGGTGCGCATGAAGGTCGGACCGATCCTGGTGGATGCCAAAGGCGTGAACCGCCTCTATGACAGCAGGGTCCGAAAGCGTGACCTGTTGTTCCTCGTGCTGGCCGCGATGATCGCGATGATCGTGATCACCTTGGTCAGCGATCCCGTCCGCCTGGTCCTCAGGGGCCTCACTCTTTCCTTCCGGTGATCCGGGGAGACCATCGATGATCAACCTGCGCTATCACATCGTGAGCCTCACTGCGGTGTTCTTGGCCCTAGCCATCGG
>WBZL01003206.1_pt1 | contig 15174 bp, 12 predicted proteins | sample 5204291 | NCBI WGS metagenome assembly WBZL01 (sample SAMN12344345, study PRJNA552823) | activated sludge metagenome | biome: Activated sludge suspended growth; feature: Nitrification reactor; material: Wastewater; isolation source: activated sludge from nitrification reactor of wastewater...
TCGACGCAGCGAAACGGTTCATCCCCGCGCCTGCGGGGAACACTTCGGGCTGGACCCGTTCGAGCGCACCGCCGTCGGTTCATCCCCGCGCCTGCGGGGAACACACCAGGAACCCCCCGCATAATGGCCTAATTTTCGGTTCATCCCCGCGCCTGCGGGGAACACACGCCGGCAGACCTCGTGCGCACCATGCAATACGGTTCATCCCCGCGCCTGCGGGGAACACCCGATCTGGAGACGGGCAGTACCTCGAACTGACGGTTCATCCCCGCGCCTGCGGGGAACACATGGTTGCGCCGTCTCTCCGGCTGTCGCGGTTCGGTTCATCCCCGCGCCTGCGGGGAACACTTCCCTTCTCCTATTCTCTGCCGTCCGGCACGCGGTTCATCCCCGCGCCTGCGGGGAACACGGGCTGTTGGGAGAGGGCGTGAGAGTTACGGGCGGTTCATCCCCGCGCCTGCGGGGAACACAGCGTTGGCGCCGACGGATCGCGCAATGTCAGCGGTTCATCCCCGCGCCTGCGGGGAACACTCCAACTCTTTCGCAAGCCTGGCGACCGTTTCCGGTTCATCCCCGCGCCTGCGGGGAACACACGGCGTTGCGGTGATCGATACCGCTGTCCGTCGGTTCATCCCCGCGCCTGCGGGGAACACTGACCAAATTCTCGCCGTCGACCCATACGTAACGGTTCATCCCCGCGCCTGCGGGGAACACATCCCCTTGCCCTTTGGAACAAGGTCCGTGATCGGTTCATCCCCGCGCCTGCGGGGAACACGGCGATGATGCAGACGCTGCCGCGCGAATCTCCGGTTCATCCCCGCGCCTGCGGGGAACACGATCAGGATACGCAGTTGATCGCGCCATTCTGCGGTTCATCCCCGCGCCTGCGGGGAACACCAATGAACAATGACGACCGCGATTGTTGGAGGCGGTTCATCCCCGCGCCTGCGGGGAACACACCAGTGTTTCGCCATGTGCATGAAGTAGTGCACCGGTTCATCCCCGCGCCTGCGGGGAACACGCTGCTTAACGAATCCCGAGACATCGACCATTGGGTTCATCCCCGCGCCTGCGGGGAACACGAAGACGGATTTAGGTACAAAGGATAGTGCGGCGGTTCATCCCCGCGCCTGCGGGGAACACTCTTGAGCAAGTGCTATCCCAAGCCGAACGGGCGGTTCATCCCCGCGCCTGCGGGGAACACGTCAACGGTGACGGTGTTGACGGAAATCACAACGGTTCATCCCCGCGCCTGCGGGGAACACGATAGCGATCTTTTCTGCTTCGGTCGGTCTGTCGGTTCATCCCCGCGCCTGCGGGGAACACTGATGCCGGTCTGCTGGAGGGACTCCTGCATGCGGTTCATCCCCGCGCCTGCGGGGAACACGCTGGGAAAGCTGTTCAGCAATCTCGTCTGCGCGGTTCATCCCCGCGCCTGCGGGGAACACCGAACGATATCGGGTGTACAGACCCCGCCGATCGGTTCATCCCCGCGCCTGCGGGGAACACACATCGGTGGCGCCGATGAATGTTGGAGCGCGCGGTTCATCCCCGCGCCTGCGGGGAACACACTTCTTCCATCTCCATGATTTCTAATGGAACTATCAGGCCTTCAAATCCTACCAATAAAAAATGCCAATGCTATCTTCTGGATTATTAAAGATCACTTTCCTTGGGCTCGGGAAAGAAACTAACCAGGCGTACTCCATCGATCTCAGACGGAACCCGGCGGTTGGCCCCAAGCGTTTCGAAGTCGAATCCCGATTCGGTGTTGGAGCGCCAGACCATCACCGCGTTGCCGTCTTCAATGCCCTTCCCCACCTGCTCCCAGATCGCTTCCCGAACTTTACGCGAATAGTTGCCGACATAAACACCCGCCCGCACTTCAAGCAGCCAGATTGCCAAGCGGCCACGCAAACGTGGCGGTGCGTTTTCAAGAACGATGACCAGCATCGCCGAGGCTTTCCGGATTGGGAATGGCGGGACCGACTGGATCGGCAGGTGACTCCGGGCGTGGAATCTCGCCTGCTGCGAGAATATTCTCAATATCCGGGATGATACGGTCCAGCAACCTGGTCTGTCGGAACATATCCCGGCACGCCAGCCGCACGGCACGTTCCGGATTTGCTGGTGAGTGGGCAGCCACCTTGAAAGCGGCCGGCACCACCGTCTCAAATTTATAGATATCGGCGATGTCATACACAAAAGATAAGGGCTTGCCGGTATGAATGAAACCAACGGCAGGGGCGTAGCCAGCCGCGAGCACGGCGGCCTCGGTCACGCCATAGAGCGCTGCCGTCGCGGATGACAAACAGCGATTTGGCAGATCGGACACATCCCAATCTTCCGGGTCATAGTCGCGCCCGCCCCAGTTGACGCCGAACTTCTGCGCCAGCAACTGATAGCTTCGCCGCACCCGTGCGCCTTCAATCCCACGCAATTGTTCGACGCTACGCCGTGCTGGCGGCTCCTCGCCAAAACGAATCGCGTACATCTTGCGCACCACCTTTAGCCGCAATACCTCATCGAGCGCCAGCTTGGCCTGATACAGCAAACGATCGGCACGCGCACCGCCCGGTTGCCCGGCTGAATACAGCCGCACCCCTGCTTCGCCGACCCATACCAGCAAAGTGCCAACGCGCGCAGCCAGTGCCGCGGCAGCATGCGACACGCGCGTGCCAGGCTCCAGCATGATGCAAGCAACCCCGCCGATCGGGATGTGTGTGAGCACGGGTCTCACTCGCAAGCCCTGTTGATCCACGCGCACGAAGGCGCCATCAACGACATCGATTTCGCCCCGTTCCACAAAGACGACCGACAAACGCTCCTTGATCAGGATGGGTTTGAGAGGTGGCAGCATGAATAAAGCTCCCTGGCTAACATGTCTTGGCTGTAAACCTGTAGATCATGCCGCATGCACCAGCAGCAGGCCACAGCCAAATGCTTTTGCAGGCCCGATGCCACCGTACAGAGCATCACAAAATGCCGCCGCATCAGTCACTCTCAATACCCCGGAAAAATCGACGGTACTGAACCGCAGACTCCCTTTCTTCTCGGCGTGCTGCGTATAAGCTTCTACCAACAGGCTTTCCTGCACGATTTCGAACCCCAGCCGCGGAGATCTGGAGAACAGCCATTGCCCACAGGTATCACTCACCAGTTGATGGAGCGCGGGCCTGTCGTTTCCTTCCCACTCCTGCCAGCAAGCAAGGCCACGTTCTGCGAGCAGGCGTTTCTTTTCCTGCATGACGACATCGTGACGCGCAGACTTTCCATCCCTACGGATCGTCACGACTGGATTTGCCCGGAGATTGAAGCGTAAGAACGCGCCTGCGGCAAGACGCGGCGAATATTCTCGCGTCTGGACGCGCCAGGCGCCATTCAGTAGTTGCGGAGATCGTTTCGAAACAAGGTAATAACGCGGAAGGCCTTCAATGTCCATTCTCCGGAACAGAAAATCTCTTGGGGAGTTCTCTGCAGCAGGGAAAAAGTGCCACAGCCATTGATGTTCGGCATAAGGGCCCGTTGCCCGCTGATGCGCTGCCTCGCGTTCTCTGCCGGGCGATGGCGTGATCACGGTGAAGTACATGGTCACACTCCTTCGTTTCGCAACCAGATATGCTCGGTGCGATCAGCAAACTGCCAGCCCTTGCGACGAATCACGCGATCCTTGCGTGGTACGCTGAGGTCGGGATTGACACCGGCAGCGACACCGTCGGACCAAGCGATTCGTACCACTGGAGCCACATCCTCCAAGAGCGAGCGCCCCCGAGCATCCGGATGCGCCAAATGCAACTGTTCAAGCCGCGCCAGGTATTGTTCGAAGGCGGCCCGCGCCGAATCGGCATTGATCACTGTCGGGTACAGAGGAGCTGCAGGCGGACAGGCTTTACGCCCCAGATACAGAACAAAGCGCGGCTTTCGCAACGCGCCTGCCAAGGCATCCAAAGGATACGGCGCGTCTACTCGCGCCTGCACCGCCACGACGCACGCGGCATTTTGCCGATAATCCCGGGTTGACAGGATGGTGTTCAACTCGCGCTTTGGCACCGCCAACTCGTCGCGTCGCGTCGCCTGCGGCCGCCCCTTCAGTGCCGCACGTCCCGGCACCTGAGCCGTGTGGTAATCCCGCAGCAAGGTGCCCCCGTCTTGCACGCCGACGGCAAACCCATAGCCCAGCCTCAGTCCTGCCAACGTCGAATCCTCCTCGCGCCGGATGCCGAGAGCGGCGGCCAGCAAGCCGAGCAGGGCGGATTCACCGGGATACTCGTAGCTGCCGCGATACTCGCCCACCGCTGCGCCGCCCCAGGACGCCAACGGCGCCTGCAATTGAAAGACCAGAAAATCCATGGCTTTCAAATTTGTACGAAGGCGACGAGTTCCAGCAGCGTGCCTTCCCCCTTCTCCACATCAATGTGGTAGCGCAGCTCCGCGCACTTGCCATATACCTTGTCGAAATTTTCATAGCGCTTGGTCATGGCCTTCACGGCCTCTGCCAGCATGTCCTGTTCGTCATATGGTTTGACCGGTTTGAGAAAAGCTTGCGCCAGCGAACGCGGCTGCTGATCGCCTTTTTCGGCCAGCACATAGCTGGCATAGGCGCGCGACGCGAAGCTGTTCTGCATGCCGGTTGGAGATACCTTGGTCACGGCATTGACCAGGGCTTCCAGGGACTTGGCGGTGAGTGCCTCGTCACCGCCGAGGTTTTCTTTCAGCAATTCCCGGTCAATGCACAGATAGAGGTAGAACAGGCCAGCGCCGTAGCCGCGTTCACCGATGTGCGAAGCGCCACTGTCCACCTGGCCATTGTTCAGGTCATCGACGGCAACAAAGTAGTCATCTTCCACTGCCGCCTTGTGCACGGTAATCGCATGCGACACCTGCACAGCAGCCTCGACATTGAATGCCGGTGTATCGGCCAGCATACGGCCGAACATGGCAATGTCCACGGCATGCCTGGGCTTGCTTAGAAGCGCCAACTCGTCTTGAGTCGGGGCGCTGCCACGCTCAGCACACTTGTTGCTCAGGGTTTCAATGGCGGCTATTTCTTCCGGGCTGAAGTGTGCCAATTGCTCAATCTCCAGATCCTCGTCATTTTCCGTCTTCTTGTCCGATTTCAGCTTCCCGAAACGAGCTGCGATGGCCTTCGACCATTCGCGGGCGGCATTTTCTGTAATGCCGGCAGTCTTGAGCGCCTTGAAGATTTCCTTGCCCATCCACTTGGTGCGCTTACCGAGGTGCCCCGCCAGGGAAATCTCGAAAATGTCCGAGGTTCTCCATGCGCGCTTCTGGCTTTGCGAAGAGAGGCGCAAGCGCGTCGCATTGCCCATCAACGCGGTTTTCGGGCGACCGGTATCATCGCGATTCAGGTTGGAGGGTGGATAGCTGGTCAGAACGTGAAGCTGCACAAAGCGTGACATCGCGTGTTTTCCTGAAAAGAGTTGAGAAAGAATTTAGCGAACGGATTCATCAGGCCACTCATAGCTATAAGCCCACTTTTTCTTGACCGCATCGCCCCAGTGCATCAGATCATTGGCCAGCACGATGACATCGACGCTGCGCATCAGGGGAAGAACGCGGCGCATGCCCGAAAACAGGGAATCCGGGTCGGGGGAATCGAGCAGTCGCATGAAGCGCAGTTCGCTGACGGGAGGTTTTTCTCCCGGCTTGACAGGCTCGCTCATGGACTGTGCCGGTGGGCGTGCGTCGTTAGCTTTTATATGCGCCAGCACACCGACGACGACGGCAAATCGATCCCTTTCCCACGCCTTCCAGTTCAGCGCGCCCAAACGCCTGCATAACCTTTGATAAGCAGGGAGCAACGCGATCTCAGTAGGTGACGATGCTCTGCGCAGCACCGCGCGACTCGCACGATCCTGATCCAATTTTTCCCACCAGTCGAACAAGACCTTACCACTCCCTTCGTCTTTCTTGAAGTAAACAGCCATACGAGACTCCTTAATGTGAAAGTCGCGTCAGCGACTCACGAATCTTGCCCTGAGCCTTGTCGAAGTGCTCCCATCGCCCGCTTGGGGGGTCGAGAGGCGAGATGGGAAATTCGCGGAGCATGACTCCGTGCCTATCGAACAATTCCGGCGTGCAAACCGGAATCCACTCTGCGAGGGAGGGAAACGGTCATGGCTTTCATGATTGGGGATGTCTGCAACAGCTATGACCATTAGATGGCGGCCGCTTGCGCGACCTTCTTGCTTGACTTCCCCGGTTTATCGGTCACGAAAGACGGCAGATGAAGGGCCTGCCGCATTTTCGGACCACGCATGTTTCTATTTAGTTGCTGGTATGCCATGGCCACGCGTTGAGGCTTTTGCCGCTCCACCTGGCCAGCGCCAACGAATACCTCATCGAATAGCGAAGCGACAGTTTTCATCAGTATCTGGTGCCATCTCTGCTGAACTTGCAGCATGTCGCCCTCGAGACCCTGTCGGGTGAGATCGATCACTTCCTGCAACTGCATATAGAAAGCAGATTCGGTCACGTTCCAGAAAGCCGCATCGATGGCACTGAAATCCCCACGCGCGTCTGCACCAAACCAGGCATCCTTGACGGCAGAGCGCAGGTAGAACGCCGCCAAATCGGCGCCCGCGAGCCAAATCTCCACCTGCGACTCCACCCATTGCTGGGCATCTTCATCACAGTCGGCCAGGCCATAGAGCGGCATGGTCGCTTCGTACCAGCAACGTGGCTTCATTTTGTCCATGTCATAGCCGAAAGCCCACAGACGCAATTCCCCACGTCGGTGGGCGAGCGCATGTTCCACTACGCTGGCGCGCCGCTGCTTCTTGCCGATGCTTTGTCCAAACACCCAGCCGAGCCAGTGGCGATAGCCGAAGCCGCCGGGCTGTGGATGCAGTGGCAGCCACTCTTCCTTGGTCTCATAGTAGGGTGAGAAAGGGTGGAGCCAGGCTCCCTTGTAATTGAAGCCGTAGTTTTTGGCGAGGTATCGTCCGATCAGTCGTTTGCTGGCTCGACCACAGACATCACATTCACCGCTGCAAACGGTGTCGAAGTCCAGGCGTATGCGACGCGGCATAGCCCAAAACACCTGATCCGGATGCACCTGGACAGGCGTAGTTTCACCACCCGTTTTCTGGATAGCTGACATATCGTTCATCCACGGAAAACGGAAGTACAGTGCTGACTTGCCGGCATCACCGCACAGAGACAGGAACCCGCTGCGATCGCGTACATTGAGCCATAAGTCATGCCACAGGGAACGGGTGGTGTCATCGATCGACATGCTGACGACTAGGGTAGTCAATGGCCCGCCACCGCGCAGCCCGGTCCGGTTCCCGACACCTCCCGCTGGCGCATTGATTTGCAGGGTCAACAAGGCGGTGGCAGCACAATGCGGGCACATGGCCGAAATGCGTCCGCGCTTGATGAAGTGATCGCTATTGTTCTTGAGCGCGTTTTCACCAGGCGTTTCAATGAGCAACGCACTGATCTCATTGGATATTCCTTCTTCAGCAGTCAGGCTGAAGTCCTGCATGAAGCGAGCTCCCTCACCATCCAGTTCGAAAGCCGGGGCGAGGGGAGCAAACCATTCGCTCAGAACGTTCGCCAGCGGCGGCTCTGCAAACCATTTACCCCATGCCGTCTCGCTATTCATGGGGGTGCTGCTCTGCAACAGACCCACAGCAAACTGCGCCAGCGCGCCGTTGAAATCGGGCCGGTCTGCATCGAAGGCCAGAAGGTCAGGATCGGATAAGCGATCCGGGGCAATCCACATTCGGCTGCCGTCACGGCACCGCACGGGCATCCAGGGTTCAGACAATAGTGAAACCATATGCATCCCTTCGTGCGAAATTGGATGGTCGGGCAGTTTTGGAGGCCGTCCGATTTTGCTTTTTCTGTACCTGCCCGGTGCTTGGAGAGCTGGAAGGCGATTTGCAATACCAGCAAGATGAGCAGAGTCTAGCAGGAAATGTGGATCGATTCAAATATTGCAAAGTATCAAGTTGGAAGGATAAAATATTATGTGAGACACTTATTGCCGTGTTCCCTATTCCAATGGGGATGAACCGTATCAAGTTGGTTCGCAAACCCTTTGATGGGCAATGTTCCTCGCTATCGCGGGGTGGCACCGGACGATTCCTCGTCCGGTGCTTCCAACCCAAGCAGCCCGCTTTCTTTCTGGTATTGCCAGCGTCGCAGCACGAATGCCTCATGGCCGGATTTCCTGCTCCAGCCCTCTCCAACCCATGCGTCATTGATCAACTCCAGGGGCAGCAGAACTGCCCACTGCCCCCTCCCCGGCAATGTCAGCAGCGCCTGCTCCAGGGCTGCCTTCCGTTCGCGGTCCTTGGGGTCTGCCGCCTTGGCAATCAGTCGCTCGGCGACGCGAACCGTGCTGTAAGCCCAGGCATGCCGCAGATTCGCATGCGCACACCATGGCACCAATTGGCCAGCCTCCCAACGTGCCAACACGACGTTCACGCTCACTTCGCCCAAGCGCGACGGCGTCTTGGCTTCACTCCACCAGTCGATGCCACCTCTTACATATCCCAACTCCAGTTTCACGGTGTTCTGCTGGGCCTGGCTGGCGTCACCGTAGGCTTTGCCTTCCGCCTGATTGGCGTTGTGCTCCAGCGCGGTCGGAATCTCCTCCGTATCTTTACCGAATACACCCTCGATCAGCCTGCGGGCATCGTCAGGCATGGCAAAACCGCGGTTTTGCAGTGCCTTCGCCGTCAGCCAGAGCTGGCCGTGGTGGGAATAGACGTTGGCTGCTTTCCTGAAGGCGGATTTGAACCAGTCAGCCTTAGGCACTTCCGTCCACACTGGACCGAATACGCACAATCGGGGTTCGCCGCGCTGGTCGCGTGCGGCAGGGTCTTGCAAACGCCACCCTTGCTGGTCACGTGGATGACGCTGCAGGCGCCCGGCGCGCTGGATGAGACGATCAATGGGTGCGAGGTCACTGATGACGAGATCCCAGTCTGCATCCAGGCTTTGCTCGACGACTTGTGTAGCAATGACCAACCGGCCCCGCCGCCGTGCCGGTGTGCTGCGCTTACCGAATAACGTCAACACTTTGCGTTCGGTGTGCAGGCGGTCGCGCAAGGCGAAGCGGGCGTGAAAAAGGGTGAGCTTGTCGGCAGACAGTTTGCCCCGAAAGAGCGCACAGGCTTCCAAGGCATCGGCTACCGTATTGCGAATCCAGCAAACACATTTGCCAGCAGCAAGCGCTGTCTCGATGGCTGCAATGACTTGCGCCTCATCACTGAGATAGTCGACGGCGACCATGCGCTTTACATCGTCGCGTGTGGCGATGGGAGTCTCGACGGGTCGATCGGGCCGATCGCTATGCCAGGAAGTCACCAGCGGGTAGTCGGTCCGACCCGCCATCATTGACAATTCTCTTTGAGATTCACATCCGCGCGCAAACGCTCGTAACAGTGCTTTTTTCATGCGTTGCGGCAGCGTTGCCGATAACAGGATGGCGCTACCACCAGCACGCGCATGAAAGATCAGCAGGTTTTCGAGGATGCCCTGCATGTAAGCGTCGCAGGCATGCACCTCATCCACTACCAGCACCTTGCGGAACAATCCGAGCAGGCGCAGCGACTGATGCCTGCTGTGCAGAATGGCAAGCAATGCCTGATCGAGCGTGCCGACGCCTGCCGGAGCCATCAGCGCACGTTTGTTGTGGTCGGCCAGCCAGGCACTACAACGGGTGCTCGCCGTCTCGTCCAACTGCTGCTTGTCTGCATCAACTGGGCCGGCAGGGATCACGGTTTCCGCGAACGCCTCCACCAGATCGCGCTGACCGTGCGCCAGCACAAGACTTGCGTTCCCTGCAAACAGGCGGGCATAGACTTGCGCAATGCGGCCGTACATCGCATTAGCCGTGGCCATGGTCGGCAGGCCGATGAAAAAGCCATCGGCCTGCCCTGCCGCCATCAGACGATGTGCAAGCAAAACAGCCGCTTCGGTCTTGCCCGCGCCGGTCACATCCTCCAGCAGATAAATCTGTGGGCCTTGCGAAAGCTCGGCCGTTGCAGCCCAGGCCTGCAGTGGAGATGGCGTGAGGATGCTGGGGAAAAGCGCATTGAACCCTAATTCGCGCCCGACATTCAGAGGCAACACGCCGGAAAGATCAAGCGCAACGACGGCTTGCCGCCTGGCGTGCTCCCAATACTCCCGCAGTGGCAACGGATTTTCCGTCTCAGCACGATACGCAAAGTAGTTCGTATTGGAGCCCAGCCAGTCCGCGAGAACAGCCAATCCCGCCATCCACCATGACAGCTCCTGACTCGCCCGCTCAAAGGCTTCCGGGTCGAGCATGGTGGGAATGGTCGCCTCCCGATCCTCAAAGATCAGGGCTCTGATGTCTGTTGTAAATTCGAGAATTGCATCCGGATCATCTTGCCAATGAAAATTGGCTTTCCATGAGCCACCCTCTTGCGGCGGTTGACCATGATGTCCCGTTACTGCGCGCGCCCAGTAGTTGAGTCCGCACTCGTATAATCCGGTTTGAGGGCCAAACCACGCTTCCCTCTTCACGTAGTCCATAAGAGGCTTTCTCCAGAACTGCATGCCCAGGCTGTCATGGCGAAGCTTGTACTCTTTGCTGGCGTCCGGCGGGCGACCTCTCATGGCCTTGAACAAGTCTGGCCGTTGGCTCTGAAAGGCTTCGGAAAACTTGCCGAGATCGTGTATGGCAAGCCAGAACACGATCCATTTTTGTAGCGCCGCGTCATCTTCAGCGTTCAATCGTTGGCCGAGAAGACGACAGAATGCGGGTGCCCTGCAACAGAATTCCAACCCGACCGCCGCGACATCCAGACAGTGATACGGCAAGAGATGACACTGCGCCCCACCGCCGTCCTGTGGCTTGGCCTTACCCCAGTAACGAAAGTACGGTCTTGAGCCCATGTAAGAAAATCTTTCGTTCAAGGATTGCGTGCGGGTTTTCCGGTAGCCCGCCGAGGCGCAGGGAGGATTTGATTGTCGGGATCACCGGGGTAATCACACCACCCACGCAGCCTGGCAGTTTTAGCGGACTCTGCCAAGTGCTCGTAAAGAATCGAAATTCCAAACTTGCTATCTGCGTAACATACTGTTTTACAACATGTCAGTTCGCCAATTGAAATTCATTTTCGCGACCACGAAATGCAAGGGCCGGGTTTCCCCGGCCCTGAAATCACCCGATCGCTGGGTCTGTTACTTCCAGCCGGACTGCTTCTCGCAATCCTTCATCGCCTTGGGATTGGCCTTTTCCCATACGGAGATGGAGCGAGTTTCGTTTTCGTCCATCTTGTCATTCATGCATACGCAGTACTTGCGGACCACTTCAGCGGTGGCGCCCTCGCCCTTGTTGTCCTTGATACACTGAGAAATCCACTTCCTGTCATCGGCATCGGCAAAAGCGGCTCCGCTGACCAGCATGGACAGCAAGAGGCACGTTGCGCTGATATTCAATTTCATCTGATTCTCCCAAAGTAGGCTGCATGAAAGGAGTCGCCATGCTACCCATCATGAGCTCAAAGTCAAGCTGGAGATCGGGATGATTTCAGCGCTTCAATCGCCCCATAACGATCATCGATGCCGGAGTAGCTGTGCTGGAACATCGCCATCTTCCCCCGCTCCTCCTCGCGAGAGGGAGCGGGGGAGATCATCGCTGGCAGAGGAAACGGTTGTCGCTCAGTCGCCAGCCGGGCCACGGGGAGGACGTGGACCACCCGGTCCGAAATGGCCGCCCGGCCCCATCCGTTCGATCTTGCTCTTGAAGAACAGGCGCGCTTTTTCCTTCTGCGCGGCGTCGAGAGTGTCGTAGACAGCCAGCCAGCGGTCGCGGCCGGCCTCGCGCTGCTTGCGAGCGGCATCCCTCAGTTCATCCATCTGCTTGATGATGGCGCGCAGGTCGGCGCCCGGTTTGCTGACGCTGGCCAGGATTTCCTCATGGTGCTTGCGCATCTGCTCGCGCATCTCGCGCATGCCGGACTTGCTGAACTGCTCTGCGTCCTGCCAGAGCGCTTCCTGTTTGGCGTCCAGCTTGAGGTCGTCGTGCAGGCGCGACATCTCCTTCTGATGGTATTGCATCCGTTGTTCCATCCGTCCACCGGGCGGGCCGCAGCGTTCTGGGCTCATGGCGAAAGCCGCACCGCCGACGCCAAGCGCCAGGACCAGTGCAGTGACGAGAATACGCGGTGAGAATTTTGATTTCATGGAGTGACTCCTGTCAGTGGGGTTGAACGATCGCGATCGGCGCTGTTCTCTGCTTTTTCGCGATGCCGCCATTGTGCCCTGGCCGGCATTGCAAACGATTTCATCACTGTGGCGTTGCGTTGCAAATTGTTTCTTTCACCCGGAGCACGGACGTCGACAGCATAGAATGCGGACAATCGCCACAGCCGCCACGACCATGAAAAAAATTCTCCTCATTGACGACGACGCCGAGTTGCGCCAGTTGCTCGCCACCTATCTTGGCCGGCACGGTTTCGACACCCTGCTGTTGCCCGATACGCGCCAACTCGATGCCTTTCTCGAACGCTACCAGCCGCAACTGCTGATCCTCGACCTGATGCTGCCCGGGGAAGACGGCCTGGCGGCGTGCCGGCGGCTGCGCTCGCGTGGCGAGACGCGGCCGGTGATCATGCTGACCGCGCGCGACGAGCCGGCCGACCGGGTAATCGGCCTGGAGATGGGTGCCGACGATTATCTCGGAAAGCCTTTCGACCCGCGCGAGCTGGTCGCTCGCATCGAGGCGGTGTTGAGGCGTGGCACACGCTCGCCGGCGGCAGTGCCCGATTCCGCAGGCGGCGTCACACGCTTCGGCGAATGGCTTTTCGACCGGGCTGCGCGTCAGTTGTCGAGACAGGGTCAGGCGGTGGCACTGACCAGCGGCGAATTTGCGCTGCTGAACACCCTGATCAATCACGCCAACCAGGCGATGAAGCGCGAGCGTCTGCTGGAGTTGACGCGCGGCGACGCCAGCGAGTCCTTCGACCGCGCCATCGACGTTCAGATCCACCGCCTGCGGCGTCTGATCGAAGCCGATCCCGCCCACCCACGCTACCTGCAGACGGTGTGGGGAGTCGGCTACGTGTTCGTTCCGGATACCGTCGGCGATACCGACGCAGGATGAGACTCTTTCCCGCTTCGCTGGCTGGACGGACGGTACTGCTGGTGATTGCCGTGATCGCTGTCGCCGAGATTGCCACCTTCTCGTTGCTCGGGCATTTCCGCCGCAGCTCGCACGTCAATCAGACGGTGCAACTGATCGCCGGCCAGGTGCGTCTGTTGCAGGTAGTGCTGCCAGGACTCGGCGATGACGCTCGCCAGGCCCTGAGTGCGGCTGATGCCGGCGAGCAAGGGCTGCAGTTGCGTCCGGACGGCAGCGGGGTACCGACTCACCAGCCGCTCTTTCCTTTCGCGCGCCGCCTCGCCAATGACCTCACCGAACGTCTCGGAGAGCCGGTATTGCTCCGGCATGGCGGTCCGGGACAGCGCAGTGGCCTGTGGATCGGTTTCATGGCCGGCAACGAGCGCTGGTGGCTGCTGCTGCCGCCACCACGCTTCGAGCCGCAGGCGCTGCCCTCCGATCTGTGGTGGTTTCTGGCGCTGACGCTGGCCGCCGTGCTGTTGATCGCTGGCCTCTTCTTACACGGCATCGTCGGACCGCTGGCCCGCCTCGGCGATGCCGTCGCGGCAACCGGCGACGGCGCGGCATGCACGGCAACGCCGGAAGGTCCGCGTGAGGTGCGGCGTCTGGCCGAGCGTCACAACACCATGCTGGGCCAGTTGGCGGCAGCGGCAGCCGAGCGCCGCGAGATGCTCGCCGGCCTGACGCACGATCTGCGCGCACCGCTGACACGCTTGCGCCTGCGTCTGGCGCTGCTCACCGGCGACCAGCAGGGGAGCGGTGATTGTGCCGGTCTGGTGCGCGACGTCGACGACATGGAACGGATCGTCGGCCAATGCCTGGCTTTCCTGCGTAGCGAACACCCCGAGGGGGCGGCGATGGCGCCGCTCTTGATCGCGACACTGCTGCAGGAGGCGGTCTCGCGCCAGCGCGAACTCGGCCGCGCCGTCGAATTGACGGTCAGCGCCGCTGCGGTGCAATGCCGGGTGGCAATGACCCCCGGCAATCTGCAGCGGCTGCTCGACAACCTGATCGACAACGCCCTGCAGCATGGTGCGCCACCGGTCGAAGTACAGTTGGTACGGGACAGTGCCGGCGTCGTAGCGCTGCGTGTGCGTGACCACGGGCCGGGAATTGCCGGCGCGGATCGCGGCCGCGCCCTCGAACCCTTCGCCCAGCTCGAACCGGCGCGCGCCACCGACGGCAGTTGCGGACTCGGTCTGGCGATCGTGCGGCGTATCGTCACCGGCTGTGGGGGTGAGCTACTGTTGGCCGACGCGCCCGGCGGCGGCCTGGAAGTTCTCGTTCGCCTGCCGGCCCGCTGAACAGGCCTGAGTGCGGCCATCGGTAGGGCATGCACCTTGATCGTGGTGCGGAACTTCCGGATACTCACCAGGCCCAATCACCACTTTACCGGAGATTCTTCACATGAACGAGCAGGAACAGCAAGCCATTCTCACCCTCTGCCTGATGGCCGCCTTTGCCGACGGTCACAAGAATGAATCCGAGCGCGCCGAACTCAAGCGCATCGCCGACGCCCTGGCTGGCGAGGGATCGATCAACCTCGCCGCGCTCTATCAGGACGTGCTGCTCAAGCGGGTCTCGATGGCATCGACAGTGGCCGCGCTGACGACCCCGAACGCGCGGCAGCTCGCCTTCGAAATGGCGGTCTGCGTCTGTGACGCCGACGGCGTGCAAAGCGCTGCCGAACAGGCTTTTCTCGCCGACCTGCAGAGCGCGCTTGCGATCGACCTGCAGCAGTCGGCAGCCTACAGCCGGCAGGCGGAAACCATCGCGGCATTGCCGCTCGGCGCAGGCGCCAGCGGCAGCACGCCACTGCCGCCGCCGGCCCCCGCGCCTCTTGGTGCTGTCGAGCATGCATCGACACTGAGCGAGGCGGAAATGGACAAGATGATTCTCAATGCGGCGATCCTCAATGGCGCACTCGAACTGTTGCCGGAATCGCTGTCGACGATGGCGATCATCCCGCTGCAGATGAAACTGGTCTATCGCATCGGCAAATCCCATGGTTTCGAACTCGATCGCGGCCATATCAAGGATTTTCT
>WBZL01003209.1_pt1 | contig 15164 bp, 14 predicted proteins | sample 5204291 | NCBI WGS metagenome assembly WBZL01 (sample SAMN12344345, study PRJNA552823) | activated sludge metagenome | biome: Activated sludge suspended growth; feature: Nitrification reactor; material: Wastewater; isolation source: activated sludge from nitrification reactor of wastewater...
GCGAGCACGACGTCGTAGGTACCGGTGACCGCCTGCAGCGGCGTGGTGGACGCCTCGATCCGATCGGCGACACCGTTGCGGACGGCGTTCTCGGCCGTCGTCACCGCCGCGGCCGGCGAGATGTCGATCGCCACCGCCGACGCCGCACCGAGACGAACCGCGGCGATGGCGAGCACCCCCGATCCGCAACCGACGTCGAGCACGGTCGACACACCGCCGGTCGACATCAGCGAGCGCAGCGCGCGCAACGACAGCACGGTGGTCGGATGGTCGCCCATCCCGAACGTGGCGCCCGGTTCGATGTCGAGGACCACCACCCCGTCGGGCACGCCGGCCTCGACCCAGACGGGACGCACGACGAGCCCCTCGTCGACCCACGTCGGGGTGGCGTGCTCACGCCATGTGTCGACCACCGCGTCGTCGACCTCGACGAACCGGGTGCGCCACGCCGGCGGGAAGTCCGCCAGCGCCTCGCGCACGATGTCGATCTCGTCGCCGAGCGAGGTCCACAACTCGATGCGACCGTCGGCGCCGTCGCGCTCCTCGACCGCCACCACGCCGAGACCCCACAGCGCGTCGGCGGCGATCTCGGCTTCGTCCGCGGCCACGTCGACCACCAGGGCGATCACGAGCGTCGCCTCAGCCGATGCGCCGCAACTCGGCGCGGTAACGATCGACGCGGTTCAGATAGCTCGCCACGCCACGCTCGACGTCCTCGCGACGAGCGCGGCCGGTCTTGATCGTCGCCGGCACGCCCACCGCCACGGCGCCCGTCGGCACCTCGGTGTCGTTGAGCACGACCGCGTTGGCGGCCACGATCGCACCGGTGCGCACGATCACGCGGTGCAACACGATCGAGCCGTTGCCGATCAGGCACCACGGTTCGATGGTGCAGCCCTCGAGGTGCACGATGTGTCCGACGACGCAGTCGGACCCCACGACGGTCGGGAACTCGGGCGTGGTGTGCAGCACGCAGTTGTCCTGGATCGAGGTACGGGCACCGATCCGGATGTAGCCCTCGTCGCCGCGCAGGACGGCGCCGGGCCAGATCGAGCACCGCTCGTCGAGTCGCACGTCGCCGATGATGACCGCGTCGGGATGCACGAACGCATCGGGGTGGATCGTCGGTTCGAGGTCGCCGAGCGCGTAGATGGGCACGCGGCGACGGTAGCGACCGCACCGTGCGTGTGCACAACACCGACCTCGCCGGATACGGTGGTGGCCCTATGTCCCGAAGGATCGACATCGAACTCACCTCTGCGCGCCCCGACGGGTCCTGGACCTGGCGCAAGGCTGGTGCAAAGGAGCCCAAGGGCGTGCTCGCCGGCTCCCTCCTCCCCGCAGGTGCTGCGCCCGGACAGGTGCTGCGCGCCGAGGCGGAGATGGAACTCGACGGGATGACGATCATCTCGGTGACCGACCCCAAGGGCAAGACCGCCCGGACGGGCCTGCTCGAGCTCATCCCGTCGTCCGCGCCCTTCGAGGCCGTGACGCAGCAGCTCGCCCGCCGCGAGCGTGGTGAGCGCGGCGACCGTCGCGATCGGGGCGACCGTGGTGACCGCCCACGCCGTGACCGTGGCGACCGTCCCGGTGGCGAGCGCGGCGACCGTCCGCGCGGTGACCGCCCCGGCGGCGATCGTGGGCCCCGTGGCGAGCGTGGCGACCGTCCGCCGCGCGACGGCGAGGGTGGCGAGCGCCGCGGCCCGCGTCCCGAGCGCCGCGGTCGTCCCAACTTCACCCCGCCGCCCGAGCTGCCCCAGCGCCCCAAGGCCAAGCGGCTCAAGCCCGGCCGCACGCACCGCAACGCGGTGTTGGCCGAGCTGCCCGAGGCACAGCGCCCGGTGGCCGAGCGAGCGTTGCAGGGTGGCATCCCTGCCGTGCGCACCGCCGTCAACGAGCAGAACGCCCGTCTGAAGGCCGAGGGCAAGGAGGAGATCCCCGCCGCCGGTCTGCTGTCGATGGCCGAGCAGCTCCTGCCGAAGCTGCGCGTGGCCGAGTGGCTCGACCGGGCCGATGCCGCCAAGGCCGACCTCGACGAGCTCGATCTGCGCGATCTGCGCAGCGTCGTCGCCGCCGCCGACGACCCGATGGTCGCCCGCGACGAGAGCACCCGCGAACTCGCCGAGGAACTGAAGCAGGCGCTCGTCACCAAGCAGGAGAAGGAACTCCAGCTGTGGTACGGCGACATCGACGCCGCGATCGGCGTGGGTCGCATCATCCGCGCCCTCAAGTTGTCGTCGCAGCCGCCGAAGGCCGGGGTCCGTTTCCCCGCCGAGCTCGCGAAGAAGCTCGCCGACGCGGCCACCGCGTCGCTGACCGCCGACTCGCTGAGCGACCGCTGGTCGGCGTTGCTCGAGGCCGCGGCGTTCTCGCCGGTGCGCACCCTGGTGCAGCCGACGGCGAAGCCGGAGCAGCCGAGCGACGACCTGCTCGCCACCGTCAAGCGCCTGGGTCCGTTGCTGCCGCAGGTGGCCGCGCTGTTCGGCGTCGAGGTCCGCGAGGGCGCCCCGGCGCCGAAGCCGTTGCGCCCGACCAAGCCGGCGGCGCCGGCCAAGAAGGCCGCGCCGGCACCGCGTCCGCCCGCGCCCCCGGCCGCAACGGCTCCCGCCGTGACGGCACCCGACGCTCCGGCCCCTGCCGCCGAGGAGGCGCCTGCTGTCGAGGCGCCTGCCGCCGAAGCACCCGCTGCCGAGGCACCCGCTGCCGACGGGGCCCCTGCCGCCGAGGAAGCACTTGCTGCCGAGGCCGCTGCGGACACGCCTGCCGAGGAGATGCCCGCCGAGGACGCCCCCGCCACCGACGAAGCCTGACGCGACCGCGGGACGGAAACGCCCATCCTGGGCCGCTCCGTCCCGCGGTGTCGCGCCCCAGCACGTGTCGTGGGACGGAAGCGCCCACGCTGGGCACATCCGTCCCGCGGTTCGTCGGTCGGTCGCGCCGACACGTACCCTCACGCCCATGGCTGACAAGGTGCTCTACGAAGTGCAGGGACGCGTGGGCGTCATCACGCTCAACCGCCCCGACGCGCGCAACGCGGTGAACGGCGACGTCGCGAGCGACATGGAGGCTGCGATCGATCAGCTCGAGGGCGACCCCGAGGTGTGGGTCGGCATCCTGCGGGCCAACAGCGAGGGTCAGGAGAAGCCGGTGTTCTGCGCCGGCGCCGATCTCAAGGCGATCAACAGCGGGGCGGCCGGTGGCCTCAACACCGCCAAGGGTGGCTTCGCCGGCTTCGTGTATCGCGAGCGCACGAAGCCGATCATCGTCGCGGTCGACGGGCTCGCGACCGCCGGCGGCTGCGAGATCGTCCTCGCGGCCGACCTCGTCGTCGCCACCACCCGCTCGTCGTTCGGCCTCGCCGAGGTGAAGCGCAACCTGATCGCCGGCGCCGGCGGATTGTTCCGCCTCCCCCGGGCGATCGGTCAGGCGGCAGCGATGGAGATGATCCTGACCGGCGAACCGCTGCCGGCGCCACGCGCCTACGAGCTGGGCCTCGTGAGCCGCCTGGTCGAGCCGGGGCAGGCCTTCGACGAGGCGATGAAGCTCGCCAACCAGATCGCCCTGGCGGCGCCGATGGCCGTCGCCGAGAGCCGCAAGGTCGTGCTGGCTGCGGCCTACGAGGACGACGACACCCTGAAGAAGATGACCAACCAGGCGATGGCCAAGGTGATGTCGTCGGAGGACATCAAGGAGGGGCTCGTCGCGTTCATCGAAAAGCGCGCCCCCGAATGGAAGAACCGCTGACCCGCGCCGCGGTCGCGCTCAGTCGAGCCGCTTCGACACGATGAGCTTGCGGGCGGTCACGCCGGCTCGCTCGAACAGGTTCTTGGTGTCGCGATCGCCGGGCAGCGCCCACGACTCGACCGCGACGGCATCGCGCTCGCGCAGCCAGCCGATCGCCGCGGCGAGCAACTCGTCGCCGAAACCGAGTTCGCGCGCCTCGGGGGTGACGTGCACCTGTCGCACCACGCCGGCCGGCGAGCCGTGGGGATGCGACACCTGCAGGTAGCCGACCACCACGTCGTCGATCGACGCGACGAACACGCGCTCGTCGGGGTGGTCCAGCACCGTGCGCCACTCCCCCACGGGCGGCTGCTCGGCCAGCGCCGCGGCACCGCCACGAGCGTCGGAGATCGCGGCACGGGCGGCGAGTTCGAGCTCGTGCAGTTGGTCGGCGTCGGCCACGGTGGCCGACCGGACCGTCCAGCCGTCCGGGAACGGGCGATGGTCGTCGGTGGGCGACATCAGCCGTGCTGCAGCTGGTCGATCTTGGCGAGGATCGTGCGCCGCCCGCGGTGCGCGACCTCGAACAAACGGATCTGTTCGACCTCGTCGGCGGTCATGCTGCGCAGCCGCTCGACGACGTTGATCGCCGGCACGCTCTCGTAGTCGCCGATCGGCAGATCTGCCGCCGATGGCACGTCGTCCGCAGCACGAGTGGCGGCAGGTGCGGGCTCGGCCGGCTCGGCGGGCCCGGCCCCGAAGTCGTCACCGACCGTCGGCGCGGCCTCCGCCGCGGACGGCTCGGCCATCGCCGCCTCGCGCGCCTCGCGCTGCTCGCGCAGGCGCTTGGCGATCTCGCGCTGGCCGGTCTGCACGGCGAGCTGCCCGATGAACCGCGCCAGCTGCACCCGGTTCTCGAGCGCCTGGCGCCCCTGCTTGACGTGCTTGGGCAGCTCGTGGCGCAGGGTGATCGCGGCACCCACCGGGGCGTAGAGCGCGAGGTCGAGGAGGAGCTCGAACGGATCGCGTGACCCGCCGCCGGTGGGGTCGCTGGTGGTCATGGTGCCGGGTGGGAGCCGACGGGACGGCCGCTGGTCAGCGGCTGAACAACGGGCACTCGTCGTCGCCGACGGGGCACATCGGGGCGCTCTGGCGGACGAGCAGGAAGCAGCTCGGGCAGAGCTGTTCGTCGGCGCGCTTGGGCTGCAGCCGGTCGGCCTGCTCGCCACGCTCCTCCGGCTCCTCCTCGTCCTCGTTGGTCTCGTCCTCGGCGGCGACGAGGCGATCTTTCAAGATCGTGTCGAGGTCGGCCTCGACGTCGTCGGGGGCGAGCATGTCCTCGTCCTCGTCCTCGTCCTCGCTCGACACCGAGCGGCGCACCGGACCGGCCTTGGCGGCGGCTTCGTCGTCCTCCTCCTCGGTGTCGAGGTCGTCGTCGAGCGCGCCGAACTCGTCGTCGCCCTCCTCGAGGTCGTCCTCGCCGATCTCGTCGTCGAGCACCTCGTCGTCGAGTTCGGGACCGTCGAGCTCGTCGTCGGCCTCCTCGACCTCGAGTTCGTCGTCGGGCTCCATCATCTCGTCGTCGTCATCGGCTGCCATCGCTCGGAACCCTCACTCCTGTCATCCGTCTCGATCGTTCGGGCGGTGGTGGCCGCGCCGACGATCACGTTCGTGTCGAACCCCTGTGGGCCGCGGATGATACGAGAGCGACCTCCCCCGTCGACCTCCACACCAGGTGACAACCGTCACATCCTCGCAGGGATCACGACCCCGCCGCGTCCGTGCAGGACCTCACCCACCCAAACGTGACCTGTGCCACACCGTGTCGGAGCTCGGACTGGCCCAGGGTTCGTCAGTGGCCTCGACGCAGCTCGGCCCGCCGTTCGGCCTCGAGCCGTTCGAGCTCGGGGGCCTCGGTCGTGATGTGCGACATCGCATCGGCGATCGCATGGTGGCCCGCCTGCTCGCGGATGAGCCGGTGCATCTCGAGCGCGACCCGCCGATAGGCCGGGTGTCCCTGCGGCGACGACCGCAGCTCGAGCATGTGGATCGCCTCACGCGCATTGAACTGCATCGAGTAGCGCAGCCGGTAGGCCATCGACACCGCATAGCCCGCCTGCTCGGGGAACTCGTCGCGCAAGGCGTCGTACAGCGCCGCAGAACGTGCCATCGCGTCGTCGAAGACGTCGGCCATCCCCGCTTCGTCGATCAGCTCGGGCCGCACGTAGCCATGGTTGGGCGTGAGCCGCTGCCACTCGATGGTGAGCATGCGATGTCGCTGCATGTCGCGGAACGCGCCGTAATCGCTCAACACGTCGAAGCGGTAGTCGACCCGCTCGAACGCGCGACCGGGCTTGTGTCGGCGGTTCTCGCGGTCGCCCACGTAGGCGCGGATCAGCGAGGCACGCTCGTCGGCACCGAGCGCCCGCACCCGTTCGGCCACCTGGTGCTCGGGCAGGTTGCTGTACGGGTAGCAGATCGCGGTGAGGAGCTTGTCCTCGGCCTGGGGATCGAAGTCGACGAGCTCGACCGCGTCGGCGTGGTCGACCGGCGTGTCGCCGAACAGGCTGCGCACCAGGTCGCTCGAACGCCGGCGGGTGTCGTCGAGGTAGTCGATCCAGCGCCCACCTCGGTCGGGCAGGTCGACCCGCCGGAGGAAGCTCGGGATCACCTTGCGCAACTCGTGCAGCATCAGGTCGGCGTAGTGCTGTGCCTCGGGCAGCGGGTGCGCCTTCATCCGCAACAGCAGCGACTCGAAGGCCTGCCCGGTGCCGTAGATACCGACGTTCGACAGCGACGAGGCCGGCAACACGCCGCGCACGGCGTCGAGCGCCTTCGCGCGGGTGGCCTGGCGGTACACGAAGTCGCTGTCCGCGGGGTCGCGCGGCACGGTGTCGCGGACGTGTTCGGTGACCTTGGTGAGCAACAGGCTGTAGGCGTCGAACATGCGGTCCATGTCGCCGACGTAGCGGGTGCCGAATCGGCTCGACAGCAGCGCCGGATCCCGGAAGTAGCGGTACCGGCCGCCGAGCCGCGAGTCGTAGCCGATGTACCGCGTGCTCTGCTCGAGGTAGCTCATGAGCCGGCCCCACTCGAGGATCTTGGTGAGCAGGTTGCTGGCCTGCTCGCAGGCCAGGTGCACACCGCCGAGCTGCGCCACGGAGTCGTCGCCGTACTCGAAGAACACCTTCTCGTACAGCTCCTCGGCCCGTTCGAGGCCCATCGTGGCGTCGACCGAGTCGTCGCCGGTGATGTCGAGGTCGCCGACGAACTCGTCGAGGAACAGCCGTCGGAGGCTCTTCGGGCTGCGGCTGTAGCGGGCGAAGAGCGCGCCCTTGACGACCTCGGGGAGGTTGACGAGGGCGAACACCGGGCCCTCGAGATTGGTGAAATACCGCCGGAGGACGTCCGCCTCTGCTGGGGTGAACTCCTCGGGGACGTAGACCGTCACGACCGCAGAGCCTAGAACGCCGACCCCCCGACCCCGCGGATCACCCGCGGGCGGCTCAGAGCACGTTGCCCTCGGCCGGGCGACGCGCGAACTGGGCGGCGACCTCGTCGCGCAGGCGGGCGTCGGCCCACAGGTCGATCACCGTCATCGCCATCGCCTTGGCCCCGTCGAGCACGGCCCGGTCGCCGCTCTCGCTGCGGGCGAACTCGGCGAAGGCCGCGGTGTGGATGGGCACGCCGTCGTCGGCGACCTTGATCATCGGGTGGATCGACGGCACCAGGTAGCTGACGTTGCCCATGTCGGTGGATCCCACCACCGGATGACCGATCGCCAGCGGATCCTGCACGGTACGGCCGAGGCGGGCGGCGTTCGCCACGTACGACGACACCATCGGGCCGTTGTCGATCATGTCGGCATAGGTGACGTCCTGCCACGAATGCGTGCACGTACATCCCGTGGCGGCGGCCGACGCCTCGAGGCATGCGACCACGCGGCCCTTCAACGGCTGGAGCGACGCGATCGTGGGCGACCGCACCATCCAGGTCATCGAGGTCTCGGCGGGCACGATGTTGGCCTTGTCGCCCGCGCGGTTGAAGATCCCGTGGATCCGCTCGTTCGGCAGGATGTGCTGGCGGAGCGCAGCGACGTTCACGTACCCGAGCACCGCCGCATCGAGAGCGTTGCGCCCCTCCTGTGGCGCGGCGGCGGCGTGGGCGGCCTTGCCGTGGTAGTCGACGTACATCTCCTGCACCGCGATGGTGTCCATGCGGATCAGGTCGGCATCGGCGGGGTGCACCATCATCGCCGCGGCGAGCCCCTCGAACGCGCCCTGACGGGCCATCAGGATCTTGCCGCCACCGCCCTCCTCGGCCGGTGTGCCCATGATCCGCACGCGCCCACCCATCTCGTCGGCGAGCGCCGCTGCCGCGAGCCCGGCGCCGAGCCCTGCGGTGGCGATGACGTTGTGCCCGCACGCGTGGCCGATGCCGGGCAGCGCGTCGTACTCGCAGAGCACGGCGATCTCCGGACCGGCAGCGCCGGCGCGGGCCTCGAACGCGGTGTCGACCCCGTAGGCGTGGCGCGTGGCGCGATGGCCGAGGTCGTCGAGGATGTCGCTCAGCAGGTCGTGGGCGAACACCTCCTGGTAGTTGAGCTCGGGATGCGCGTGGATCTGGTGGCTCGCGTCGATCAGCCGGTCGGCGAGGCGGTCGACCTCGGCGCACACGCGCTGCTTCAGGTCGTCGACGTCGGTGCTCATGTCGTGGTCCTCTCAGGAACGTTGCGGTCGTGGCGGAGCACGATCTTGCCGAGCTGCTCGCCGTTGGTGAGGCGTTCGATCGCCTCCGGATACTGCGCGAGGCTGAACGTGCGATCGACGTGGACCGGCAGGCCCTGATCGACGAGTCGCGTGACCTCGGCGAACTCCTCGTAGCTCCCCATCGTGGAGCCGATGATCTCGTACTGCTTGAAGAACAGCCGGGGCAGGGTGATCTCGACCTTCGGACCACTGGTGCCGCCACACACCACGAGGCGACCGCCGGGCTTGAGCGCCCGCACGCTCTGCTCCCACGTGGCCGGCCCGACGCTCTCGACCACGACGTCGGCCTGCACGGGCCAGCTGCGGTCGCCGCTGTCGTAGGCGGCGTCGGCGCCCATCGCGAGCGCCTCGGCGCGCTTGGCCTCGCTGCGGCTGGTGACGACCACGCGGGCGCCCATCTGACGAGCGATCGCCAGGGCTGCCGTCGACACGCCGCTGCCGATGCCGACGACCACGACGGTGTGACCGGCCTGCAGGCGTGCACGCCGGAGCATGCGGTACGCCGTGAGGTACGCGAGGGGGTACGCGGCGCATTCCTCCCACGTGCGGCCCGCCGGGCGGCGCACGACGTTGCGAGCGGGCGCGGTGGCGAAGGTCGCGTGACCACCCCAACAGTGCTCGCCGTAGATCATGAACCCGTCGCCCATGGGGCTGTCGTTGCCGAGCGCGACGATCTCGTCCACGGGCGACACCCCCGGGTTGATCACGACCTCGTCGCCGACCTCCAGGTGGGTGACGTCCGAGCCGACCGCCTCGACCACACCGGCGACGTCGCAGCCCGGCACGTGCGGCAGCGGCGGCCTGGGCATGCCCTTGGTGACCCACAGGTCCATGTGGTTGAGCGCGCTCGCCACGACCCGCACACGGACGTCGTCGGCGGCGAGCGGCGGCGGGTCGATCTCACCGAAGCGATACGTGCCGGGCGACTCGTCGAGGATCCAGGCCTGCATCTCCCCGACGCTACACAGGCGGCGCGCCGTCGTCCCCTAGACGCACACCACGAAGGCGTCGGGCTCGACGACCAGTCGCAGCACGCGGCCCTCGCCGATCGCGACACCGTCGGCCCACACCCGTGTGGGCCGGTCGAAGCGCAGCTCGGCCTCGTCGCGTTGGCGGGTGGTGATCGCCGGGTGCGGGACGTGCGTGCCGGCCGGCAAGCGGGTGCGCGCCCGCCATCGGTCGCGGGCGCTCATCCGCGGGCTCACCTCCACCACGTCGACGCGGCCGTCGTTGGGGTGGGCGCGGGGTGCGACGTCCCACTCGTCGAGGAACTGACCGTTCATCGCGGCCATGAGGGGTCCGCGCCACCACGACCGGCGCGCGAGCACGTGCACGGCCGCCCAGGTGACGTCGGTGCCTGCCGCCGACTCGAGCTCGACGCGCACGAGATCGCAGGGCAGCAGCGGCACGTCGCGGGTCAGCCGGGTGTCGTCGCCGGTGCCGCCGACGGCGCGCATGAGGGCGCCGCCGAGCAGTGCGACGGGTGGGATCGGCGCGCCGGCACGCCGGGCGTCGACCACCAGGCGGTGCAGCTCGGCGTCGGTGCGCACGCGGACGACGTCGTCGGGCACCGGCCCGACGCTCCCCCACTCGCCGCCCTTGCGGATCGTCACGGCGAGGTGGTTCCCGGTTCGGTGCCCTCGTCGACATCGCCGTCGATCGCGCCATCGAGCGGGTCGGACGGCCCGTGCGTCTCGACCTCGACCTCGCTCGTCTCGCCCTCGGTCTCCACCGTCGACGACGCCGAGACGACGCCGCGGAACAGCGCCTCGGCGGCGCGGTCGGCGTTGGCCCGCGTGGCGCGATCGGGTGCCACGAGCGCCAGTTGGCGCAGGACGTCGATGAGCTGTTTCGTGGTGCGCACGAAGTCGCCACCCGACAACTCCTCCTGCTCGACCACCTCGGCGAATCCCTCGCCGGCTGCCCATGCGAACGCCACGGCCACGAACGTCGGGTCGGGCGAGCGATGCAGCGACAGGCCGGCTTCCTCCTCGACGTCGCGCAGCTCGGCACTGATCGCAGCGATCGACAGCCATCGCTTCTTCGCGGTGGGCGACGGGAACCACGGACGCGGCGGCGGTTCGGGGCTCCGGTGCTCGTAGACGAACACCGACACGAGGCCGGCGAGGGTGGCCGGGTCGAGGCCGTCGAACAGACCCTGGCGCAGGCACTCGACGATCAAGAGGTCGCACTCGTGGAACGTGCGCGCCAGGATCTCCCCTGCGTCGGTGAGCGACCATCCGTCGACGTAGCCCCAGTCGTCGAGGATGCGCAACACGCGGTCGAAGTCGCGCGAGATCGACTGGCTCCGCCCTCGCATCCGCTGCTGCAACTCGTCGATCTCGCGGGCCACCCGCTCGGCCTGCACCGCGGCCTTCAGCCGGTCGGCCAGCTCGGGGTCGTCCTCGACCGGGTGGCCGTCGGTGATGTCGGGCCCGGGTGGTCGACGGCCGCGACGAGCGTGGGGCGCGACCTCGGCCTGTTGCAGCCGGAACGCGACCTCCTTCTGGAAGTCGTGGCGGTTCGGTGCGTACTGCTGGGGCAGCTCGATCTTGCCGATCGCCCGGGGTGGCTCGTCGAAGTCGAGCTCGCTCAGCTGGATCGGGTCGCGGCGGGCGGTGATGCCGGTGAGCCGCATGCCGCCCTTGCGGTGCGCGGTGGCGGTGACGGCCACCCGCCCCGCGTACCGACCCTTCTCGGCGTACACGATGTCGCCCGGCTTCAGCTTCAACAGCGCGAGCTCGATCGGGTTGTCGCGGCCGATCGTGACGGCCCGGGACGCCTGCTGGTCGGCGCCGGCGCTGCCTCGCTTGAGGAGCCGGCGGTACTCCTCGACATCGCCGTACGGGCTGGTCGCGTCCGCCAGCAGGTCGCGCAGGTGCTGCTGGCGGCGCTCGAGCCGCGACTCGATCTTCACCACGTCGCGGTCGGCCTGGTACTGGGCGAACGACAGGTTGAGCAGGTGGTGCGCCCGCTCGCTCGAGTACGCGCGCACCAGGTTGGTGGCCATGTTGTAGGTCGGGCGGAACGCCGAGTTCAGGTGGAACGAGCGGCTGCTCGCCAGCGCGGCGACCTGGTCGAACGGCACGAACGGGCTCCACAGCACCACGGCGTTGCCGAGGTCGTCGATGCCGCGTCGGCCGGCGCGGCCGGTGAGCTGGGTGTACTCGCCGGGGGTCAGGAAGGCGTGGTGGTCGCCGGTGAACTTGGTGAGCTTCTCGATCACCACGCACTTGGCCGGCATGTTGATGCCGACGGCGAGCGTCTCCGTGGCGAACACCACCTTCACGAGCCCCTCGACGAAGCAGGCCTCGACGACTTCCTTGAAGGGCGGCACCATCCCGGCGTGGTGCGCGGCGATGCCGGCCTCGAGCTGGGCGAGGAACTGCGAGTACCCGAGCACCGCGAGGTCGGCCGCGTCGATCTGGCCGAGGCGGCTGTCGACGATCTCGCGGATCCGGTCTCGCTCGTCGCCGGTGGTGAGCCGGGCACCGGCGGCGAGCACGGTGCGGGCCGCCTCGTCGCACTGGTTGCGGCTGAAGATGAAGTAGATGGCCGGCAGCATCTGCTGACGGTCGAGCATGTCGACCACGTCGAGGCGGCTCGGCGTGTACAGCCGCCGGCGTCCCTGGGTGCCCTTGCGGTTGCGCCCGCCCCGTGGGGCTCGCATCCCCTCGCTGTCGAGCCGGATCGCGTCGTGGTTGGCCCGGCCGTTCACGAGCACCGGCAGGAGATGCACCCGGTCGTGGGTCTTGTCGCCGACGAAGTACAGGTTCTCGAGGCGCACCGGGCGACGGTCCTCGACGACCGCCGTCGTCGGGCCTCGCACGGTGGAGATCCAGTCGGTGAGTTCCTGCGCGTTGCTCACGGTGGCGGACAGGCACACGAGGCGCACCGACAGCGGGAGGTGGATGATGACCTCCTCCCAGACCGGCCCGCGATAGGTGTCCTGCAGGAAGTGCACCTCGTCGAGCACCACCACGTCGAGGTCGTCGAGCGCGGCGCTGCGGGCGTAGATCATGTTGCGCAGCACTTCGGTGGTCATCACCACCACCGGGGCGTCGCCGTTGATCGAGTTGTCACCCGTCAGCAGGCCGACCGCGTCGGCGCCGTGGCGCTCGACGAGATCGTGGTACTTCTGGTTCGAGAGCGCCTTGATCGGTGCCGTGTAGAACGCACGGCGGCCCGATCGACGAGCCGCCTCGATCGCGTACTCGGCCACGACGGTCTTGCCGCTGCCGGTGGGCGCGGCCACGAGCACGGAGTGCCCCTCGTCGAGGGCGTCGAAGGCCCGCAGCTGGAAGCCGTCGAGCGGGAAGTCGTACTGGCGGATCAGTTCCGCACGGTCGGACCGCACGGACACCATCGTGTCACGCCGCGGCGCCGTCGCGCTTGAGCTTCGATCGCTGCACCAGCCACCCGATGAGGACCGACACGAGGTAGAACAGCGACATCGGCACGGCCAACGCCAGCATCGAGTAGGGGTCGCCGGACGGGGTGATCACCGCGGCGACGACGAAGCACACCATGATCGCGTACCGCCACCCTCGCAGCAGCGTCTGCGGGGTCATCACGCCGACGAGCTGCAGCGCGACGAGCAACACGGGGAACTGGAAGGCGATGCCGAACGCGGCGATCATCAGCCCCACGAGCTTCACGTACTGATCGACCGCGAACGCCGACTGCACGTCCTCGCCCGCCCACGTGATCAGGAACTCGAGCGCCTTCTCGAGGGTCCAGTAGGCGAGGAACCCGCCGAGCAGGAACAGCCCGACCGATGCACCGACGAACGGGATCGCGTACTTCTTCTCGCGTGCGTGCAGTGCCGGGACGACGAAGCGCCAGATCTGCCACATGATGACCGGGAGCGCGAGCACGATGCCGCCGTAGGTGCTGACCGACAGTCGAGTGCTCAGACCCGACAGTGGGGCGAGCGAGAACACGTTGCCCCCGCTGACGGCGCAGAAGTCCGGCTTCTCGGTGCAGAAGCTGCGATACGGATCGAGCAGGAAGTCGAGGACCGTGTTGTAGGCGGCGAGCACGACGATGACGCCGATCACCACCGCGAGCAGGGCGCGGATGATGCGGGTGCGCAGCTCGGCGAGGTGCTCGACGAGCGTCATCCGATCGTCCGGCGTGGCGACCTTCGCTTTGGCGGCCGACCCGCGGCCGGGGAGCTTCATGCGGTGGCCTGCCCGGGCTCGTCCGACTCGACCTGCTCGTTCTGCTCGTTCTGCTCGACCTGCTCGACCTGTTCGGACGGCGGGGAGGGTTCAGGTGCTCGGACGGGCGGTGCGGCGGAGTGGAACGCCGGACCGGCCGGACGCTCGACCGCCGGCTCGCGGGTGACGATCTCGTCGAGGCTGCGCATGCGCTGCACCATCCCGCTCGCGACGCTCGGTGCGGCGACCTCGGCGTTCGGGTCGGTCTCGGTCGTGGTCTCGGCCGTGGCCTCGGCCGTCGTCTCGGAGGTCGGGGCGAACGGCGGTGCGGCGCCCGACGCGGCCGCGTGGTCGCCCGGTTCAGCAGCGGCAGCCACCTGTTCGGGGGCGCTCGCCGGAGCGGCGGCCGACGCGGGGTCGGCGGCCTCGTTCATCATCTTCTTCGCGTCGTCGAGCATGTCGGCCACCCCGTCGAAGGTGGCGGCCGACTTGAACATGTCGGCGGTCTCGCGCATCTCGCGCATCGGCTCGTCGAGCGCGCTCTTCAGCTCGCTCTGGAAGCCGGTGGTGACCTTCTTGAACTCCGCGTAGGTCTTCCCGAACGTGCGGATCGCCTCGGGCAGCTTCTCCGGGCCGAGGATGATCAGCGCCAGCAAGAGCAGGAAGACGATCTCGCTGCCGCTGAAGTTGAACACACGGGGCAGTCTAGGAGCAGGATGACGTGGTGCAGCAGCGTCTCCCGTCGAGGCTCGACGACCCGATCACGTTCGCCCACCGAGGCGCGCGAGCGCACGCACGCGAGAACACCCTCGAGGCGTTCTCACTCGCGTTGCGCCTGGGTGCGAGCGGCCTCGAGAGCGACGTGTGGCTCACCGCGGACGGCGAGGCGGTGCTCGACCACGACGGCGTCGTCCCGGGACGGTTGCGGAAGCGGCCGATCCGCGAGCTGCGCCGCGCCGAGCTGCCGTCGCACATCCCGACGCTGGGCGAGCTGTACGAGCACTGCGGGACGGGGTTCGCCCTCTCGCTCGACCTGAAGGGGCCGGGCACCGGCGAGGCGGTGGTCGCGATCACCCGCGAGGCGGCACCGTCGATGCTGGAACGGCTGTGGCTGTGCCACCCCGACTGGCAGGCGCTCCTGCCGCTGCGCGGGCTCGGAGCGCGGCTGGTCGACAGCACCCGGTTGCACAAGATCAAGGAGGGTCCCGAACGGCGGGCCGCCACGCTCGCGAACGAAGGCATCGACGGGGTCAACCTCCACCACAGCGACTGGAACGGCGGGCTCGTCACCCTGTTCCACCGCTTCGAGCGGTTCGCGTTCGGCTGGGACCTGCAACACGACCACGACCTCCGACCCGCGCTGCGGATGGGACTCGACGCGGTGTACAGCGACTGGGTCGACCGGATGATCGACGCGTACCGCGACGAGGTGGGCAAGCCACCGACGGCCCCGCCGCCCGGGTCGCCCTGGGCCGGCTAGAGCCAGGCCCAGTCGCCGACCGGCCAGATG
>WBZL01003210.1_pt1 | contig 15164 bp, 11 predicted proteins | sample 5204291 | NCBI WGS metagenome assembly WBZL01 (sample SAMN12344345, study PRJNA552823) | activated sludge metagenome | biome: Activated sludge suspended growth; feature: Nitrification reactor; material: Wastewater; isolation source: activated sludge from nitrification reactor of wastewater...
CACGACCGCATTGTTCGACCTGATGGAGTTCGGCGACCGGGACCGGTTGACCAGCAGTATCTGGGAGCGGTCGGTGCGCGGGGGCGACCCATTGGCGCAGGAACTGGTGGCCACGGCGGCTCGTGCCCTGGGCGCGGCGCTCGGCTCGACGGTCAATCTCGTGGACGTGGACGGGGTGATCCTGGGCGGCGGTCTGGCCGCGGCACTGGGAGAGCCATTCCGGGAAGCGGTGGCCTCGGCCATGGCCGAGCGGGTGCTCGCCTCGTCGGTCCCACCGGTCCGGTTGACTGCGCTGGGTGACCTGTCCGGCGCAGTCGGGGCAGCTATGCTGGCCGCTCAGGCGGACTGAACCGGGGGTCATTTGACCCCGTCCGGCCGACCTTCGTATTCTGAGGGTTGCGTTCGTCTTCTGCGTGCCTCCCCGTACCGAGTGGGTGGTGCGTGATCCGTGATCACAGGAGCGATCGACCCAACTCGAGAACGACACACCACCTACATGACGTCCACCACCGACCTGACCGCCCCCGCCACCGCAACACCGCAGGTGGCCGTGAACGACATCGGCAGTGCCGAGGACATCCTCGCCGCCGTCGAACAGACCATCAAACCTTTCAACGACGGGGACCTGGTCTCCGGCACGGTGGTCAAGGTGGACCGCGACGAGGTGCTCGTCGACATCGGTTACAAGACCGAGGGGATCATCCCCAGCAAAGAACTGTCGATCAAACACGATGTCGATCCCAACGAGGTCGTCACGATCGGCGACGACATCGAAGCCCTGGTCCTGCAGAAGGAGGACAAGGAAGGGCGGTTGATCCTGTCCAAGAAGCGCGCGCAGTACGAGCGCGCCTGGGGCAAGATCGAGGAGATCAAGGAAGCCGACGGGGTCGTCGAAGGCGATGTCATCGAGGTCGTCAAGGGCGGCCTGATCCTGGACATCGGACTGCGCGGCTTCCTGCCCGCGTCGCTGGTCGAGATGCGTCGCGTCCGTGATCTGCAGCCCTACGTGGGTCAGCGTCTCGAGGCCAAGATCATCGAGCTCGACAAGAACCGCAACAACGTGGTCCTGTCCCGCCGCGCCTGGCTGGAGCAGACCCAGAGCGAGGTCCGGGTCGGCTTCTTGAACCAGTTGCAGAAGGGCCAGGTCCGCAACGGCGTGGTCTCGAGCATCGTCAACTTCGGTGCGTTCGTCGACCTGGGCGGCGTGGACGGCCTCGTGCATGTGTCCGAACTGTCGTGGAAACACATCGAACATCCGTCGGAGGTCGTCGAGGTCGGGCAAGAGGTCACTGTCGAAGTGCTGGACGTCGACATGGATCGGGAGCGGGTCTCGCTGTCGTTGAAGTCGACGCAGGAAGATCCCTGGCAGCACTTCGCCCGGACCCACCAGTTGGGTCAGGTCGTCGCCGGTCGGGTCACCAAGCTGGTGCCGTTCGGTGCGTTCGTCCGGGTCGAAGAGGGCATCGAAGGGCTGGTGCACATCTCCGAGCTCGCCGGCCATCACGTCGAACTGCCGGACCAGGTCGTCGACGTCTCCGCCGAGATTTACGTGAAGGTCATCGACATCGACCTGGAGCGTCGTCGCATCTCGCTGTCGCTGAAGCAGGCCAACGAGAACTCGCAGGGTGGTTCCATCCACGAGGAGTTCGACCCGTACCTGTACGGCATGGCGCCGGCCTTCGACGAGGACGGCAACTACATCGGGCCCGACGGCTTCGATCCTCAGACCGGGGATTGGAAAGAAGGCTTCGAAGACCAGCGGGCCCAGTGGGAGCAGGAGTACGCCGAGGCCCAGGCCCGGTGGGAGGCTCACCGCAAGCAGGTCGAAGATGCTGCCGTCGCCGACCAGGCGGCCATCATCGACGCCGGTGGCACCCCGTCGAACTTCAGCACCGATTCCGGTTCCAGCAACGAAGGAACCCTCGCTTCGGACGAGGCACTCCAGGCGCTGCGCGACAAGCTCACCGGCGACGACGAGGAGTGACCTCCTCCGGCCAGATCCGGGTGGCCCTGACGGGCGGCATCGGATCGGGCAAGTCCACCGTGGCGCGAGTGTTCGCCCGTCAGGGTGCGGTGATCGTGGACGCGGACCGGATCGCCCGGGAGATCGTGGCCCCGGGGCAACCGGCATTGGCCGAGATCGTGGACCGGTTCGGCAGCGGCGTGATCGGTGAGGACGGTTCTTTGGACCGCCCCGCCCTGGCCGCGATCGTGTTCTCGGACAAGCCGGCCTTGGCTGCTCTGAACGCCATCACTCATCCGCGCATCGCCGCACGGTCGGCGGAACTGATCGATGCGGCACCGCCCGACAGTGTCGTCGTCTACGACATGCCACTGCTGGTGGAGCAGCGGCTGGCTGACGGCTGGGACGCCATCGTGGTGGTCGAGGCCCCGTTGGACCTTCGGGTGGAGCGGCTCATGCGGGACCGCGGCATGACCGAGTCGGATGCCCGCGCCCGCATCGCCAGTCAGGCCGACGACGAACAACGCCGAGCCGTCGCCGACCACCTGATCCGCAACGATGGCACCGTCACCGACCTGGAACGTCGCGCCGCCGCCGTGTGGGCTCGCCTCCGGGGGACCGCAAACCTCGGGCCCGCGCGTGAACCACGGCCGTAGTGGCGCCGCTACGGCCGACATCTGCGTCGATGGCCGAGGTTTGCGGTCCCCTGGGGGGCGCCCGGATCAGAGGGGGAGGGCGCGGCGCTGGATCTTACCCATTGAGTTGCGCGGCAGTTCGGCCACCAGGTGCCACTGTTTCGGACGTTTGAAGGGGGCCAGCCGATCAGCGCACCAGTTCGTCAGGTCGGTTTCGGTGACGTCGCCGACTACGGCGGCCACGACCCGCTGACCCCAGTGGGGATCGGGCCTGGGGTACACCACGATGTCGATCACCCCGGGCAGCGCCGAGATGATGGCTTCCACCTCGGCCGGGTAGACGTTCACGCCGCCACTGATGATCAGGTCCTCGCGCCGGCCGTCCAGGTACAGGTAGCCGTCGTCATCCAGCCGCCCGACGTCCCCTACGGTGAACGCCTGGCCGGCGCCGGTGGGTCGCCACGCCGTGGCGGTCTTCTCCGGGTCTCTCCAGTACTGGAACCGCGCGAACTCTGGCGGGACACACCAGACGTGGCCCTGCTCATCTGTTGACAACGTTCGGCCCGCTCGCGCCCGTCCCACGGTTCCGGGCCGCTCCTCCCACTCCGTTCCGCGACACGAGGTGAACTGACCCTCCGTCGAGCCGTAGAACTCCCAGGTCCGCTCCGCGCCGGCCCATGTGTGGGTGCGGGCCTTCACCGCTGGGGGGCACGCGGATCCGGCATGCGCCAGTAGGCGGTACGGAGAAGGCGGCAGGCCCAGGTCGAGCAATTGCTGGAGCTGGCTCGGGGCGGTGAACGCCGTTGTCGGGCGCACTTCGGTAAGCGCCGAAGCGATGCTGGTCGGCGAGAATCGACCCGCCAACGCCACGGAGCCGCCCACCGACAGCGTCCCAATTGCGAACCGGAGCGGCGCCGAGTGGCACAACGGGGAATGCACCAGCGTGACGTCGTCAGAGGTGAAGCCCCAATGCCCCACCTCGTCCTGCCACCACGCTGCGGCCTCCCCGGCGCTGATGTCCGCCCACACCCCTTTGGGTACGCCCGTGGTTCCCGACGTGTAATGCATGACCCGGGCCGCCAACTGCGGGGGCAGCTCGCCTCCGGAGTCGGCGGCGGTGAGGGCGGCGGCCGCAGGTCCGTCGATGAGCGACCCGCTCACCTCGGCATCGACGAGGATGTGGCGGCGCTCGCGCTCGGTCAGGAGTGGATGCACCATGACGGGGACGATGCCCAGGCGCAGGGCGGCCCATACGACAGCCAGTACGTCAGCCTGCGCGTCAGCGGCAGCGGGCTCGTACTCAGGCGTCACGACGGCCACCCGATCGCCGGCCGACAACCCCCGACGACGCAGGGCGCCCGCAGCGCGAGTGGCGGCCGCTTCGGCCTGCGATGCGGTCAGGAGTCGGGTCATGGGGTCGCCGGTGTCGACGGCGCTCCGGGGGTGACCCACATGGACGCGTCCCTTCGTGATGAACCGGCACCTGCCCAACGGCATCCGCCCTGACAACGACCAACGGTAGCCGGGCATTCCGGTGAGAAATCACTAACCTGGCCGTGATGAGTACGACCCCGGCGACCCCGCGCGGACCACTGTCGTTCCCCGCGTATCGCCGGGTGTTCCTGGCGCGGGGGGTGTCTTCCGCCGGCTCCTACATGCAGATCGTGGCCTCCACCTGGCTGGCATATTCGCTCACCGGGAGTTCGACCGCGGTCGGGATCCTGACCGCGCTGGCTCTCGGCCCCGCTCTTGTCGGGGGTCCGATCGGTGGTGCGCTGGCCGAGCGTCACGACCCGAAGAAGCTGGCGATCCTGCTCAGCGGACTCCAGGCGTTGTCGGCGGCGGGTCTGGCCGCGCTGCAACTGGCGGGACTACTCACGATGCCCTGGCTCTACCTGCTGGTGTTTGCGGGCGCCATCCCGTTCAGCCTGAACCAACCGATCATCACGCTCGTGGTCCCCGCGACCGTGCCCGAGGAGTATCGGCACGCGGCCGTCGCCCGAAGTTCCATGGTCTACAACGTCACGCGGCTGTTGGGAGCGGTCGTGGGGGGCTTCGTCATCGACGCCGTGGGGGTCGGATTGGCGTTCGCCTTCAACGCAGCGTCCTACCTGGCGGTCGCCGTCATCCTCCTCGGCACGCCGTTGGCGTCAGCCATCACTACGCGGCCCACTCGTCAGTCGGCCGGCATCGTCGCAGGCGCGCGAGAGGGTTGGGCGCTACGACTGGTGCGGATCGCCGCCTTGGGTGTCGCTACGTTCTTCACACTGATCGCACCGGTCGAACAGTTGATGCCGACGGTCGCCCAGGAGCACGGGGAGGGAGCCAGCGCGGTCGGAGTGCTGGTCGGAGCCATCGGACTAGGCGCGCTGTGCGCCAACCCGTTCATCGGTGGCCGCAACCGGTCGCCGCACGCCCGACGCCGGCTGATGGCGACGGGGCTGTTCCTGGCCGCCCCCGGCATCACATTGCTCGCCGTCACGCCGCATCACGGTCTCGGCATCGATGTGGTCGGCGCGCTCCTGATCGGCTTCGGCTGGGAGTTTGTGTTCGTAAGCGGTCAGTCCACGGTCGCGGTCGAGGTCGCGGCTGATCTGCGAGGACGACTGATGGGTCTGTTCTTCGTCCTGGTGACAGCGACCACTGCCGTGGGTGCCGTCCTTCTGGGCTGGTTCATGGAGCAGTGGGGGCTGATGAGCGTCTTCCTCGCGAACGCGGCGTTGGTCCTGGCCGCGGGCGTGGTGGTTCTCTTGGTCAACCGGCGACTGCCTTCCCCGGACGCCGCTTCACCCAGCGACCGGGTCACCCGCAGTGCTTGACTGACCCGGAAGGAAAGGAAGTGCGATGTCGCTGCAGTCAGATCTGGACGGGGAACGGTACGACGACGTCATCGTGGGCGTCCGCGAGTGGGTGGCCGCTGACCCGTCCGCTGCCTTCGCAGACGCGACCACGAAGAGGTGGATGTCGTTGCGCTGGAAGGACCTCTTCCTGCGCGAAGCCGTCCAGGACGACGCGGCCCTGGCCACCGCCGGCAAGCGGGTCAGCCTGGCGAATCCACTGGCGCCACGGCTGGGCAAGGACACCCGCAGTGACCGGCAGAAGATCGCCGACCGCTTCCTCAAGGACGTGGCCGCACCCGACTGGCAGATCGAACTGCCGGACCCGGACGTCACCATCGAGAACGCGACGCTGGTTCTGTGCCCCGGACTGCTGTCGGGGATCCTGCACCCCGGTGCCCACGCATTCGTGGAGGATGCGCCGGTGATCGAGGAGGAGCGGGGGTGGAAGACCCTGCGCGCCGACCTGCACCCTTTCCGCGGCTGCGTCGCGAACGAGCAGGATCTGAAAGCAGCGCTGGACCGGGGGGAGGGGTTCACCGCCGACCTCCAGCCGATCACCGATCCCGAACCACCCGGCGACGTGTGGCTGATCGGGTACAGCAAGGGCGGTCCCGACGTCCTCACCTTCCTGGTCGACAATCCTGAGTACGCCGACCGGATCAAGGGCGTGTTCACGTGGGCCGGTGCCATGAGCGGGTCGTACTCCGCCGACGCGATCTACCAACAGATCAAGGACCTGGACACTCAGACGATCTCCGACCAACTCGACCGGTTCCTGCAGATGTTGTCGCCGGGGCTGGTGGAGAAGTCCGGGCTGCGCAGGGTCGACGAGTACGACGTGAAGCAGGCGTTCTACGACCTGCAGACAACCGTTCGCGAAGACTTCAACCGCGAGAACTCCGACATGCTCAGCGAGTTGGGGGTTCCGTTCTTCAGCATCACCGGATCCACGACACCGTTGGAGGCGCCCAGTTTCCAGTTCGCCGACACGGTGAAGATGTCGCAGTATGACGCCAACAACGACATGCAGCTGACGCAGAAGCAGGCCACGATGGACATTCCCATCGCGACCCACCTTGCGATGCTGCACGGTCATCACTGGGACATCGCCTACTCGCCCTTTCCGGCGCGGATGCAGGCGATGTCGCCGAACCTGGATCACCCCTTCCCCCGTCAGGCGGCGCTGGCGGCCTCGTGGCAGTTCCTGGGGGAACTGGGCCTGATCGACTGACCTTTCGTAGTCGACGGGCCGATGGCCGATGGCCGACCGTCGGCGGCTGGCTGTTCGGCTGGCGTGTGGGCTGATGGGTTGGCGCGCTGGCTTGCGGGCTGACGCGCTGACTGAGCTGCGGCGCCTCGCTGGGTGGGGGGCGGTTTCGGTCGCAGGCGACCGTTTCGGCACCTGTGGCGACGAGGTGCGACTGTTTCGGCTGGATGCGACTGAACCTTCCGGTCGCAAGTGGTGGTTTCGGTCGCAGGCGACCGTTTCCGCCACCCCGGCTGGCCGGGGGGGCGACCGGCGTGCACCCCGCTCGGCAGGTGAGACCAGGTCAGCTCGGTGGACCTCAGATGCGACTCATACCGCTGGATGCGACTGAACCTTCCGGTCGCAAGTGGTGGTTTCGGTCGCAGGCGACCGTTTCCGCCACCCGGCTCGCCGGGACTCACCCGTCGGTGCGGGTCTCCTTCACTGACTTCTTCGCTGCTTTCACCGACTGCGAGATGCTGTGCCACATGTGACCTTCACCCAGCAGGTCGGTGAAGCCGGAGTTGTCGAGGACCACCCGCGCGGTGTAGTGGAGTCGGGCGATGAACAACTCGACATCGTCAGCCTGCAACTGGTCGAGAAGCGCGTGGAGCGCATCGATCGACGTGGAGTCGAGCTGGCTCGTGGCCTCCAAGTCGAGGACGAGGGCGCGGATTCCCGGACTGTCATCGACCTCCTGCAGAACCAGATCGTGCATACGAGCCGCGTTGGCCCAGAACATCGGGGCGTTGACTCGCAACACCAGGATGCCGTCGGCCTGCTCGCGGTCGGGGTGATCGACGATGGCCCCCCATCCGGCCTTCTCGCCCGGGATCTTGCCCAGCGGATCGATCGTCACGCGGCTCGACCGGAAGGTCAGCCCGATCACCGAGATGGCGACCGCGGCCAGCAAGCCGTACAACGGACCGAACAGCAGCACGCCGACCAGCCCGGTCAGTGCGGCCACGTAGTCGTTGCGACGCACCTTCAAGTAGTGGTGGAGCGTGGGGAAGGCCAGCAGCGGCCACACGCTGGCGATCACGATCGCCGACAACACCGAACGCGGCACGTTGGCCAGCAATCCGGTGAAGGCGAGCAGGACCACCAGAACGCACAACGCCGCGACCACTCCGGTGAGCTGCGTCTTGCCGCCGCTCTGAGCGGCCGTGGCCGTTCGGCTCAGACTCCCGGTGACCGGCATCCCGCCGCTGAATCCGGCGCCTACGTTCGCGATACCCGTTCCCAGAAACTCCTGGTCGGAGTTCACCCGGTAGTTCCCGCGGGCCGCGAACACGCGGGCCGCAGACAGGCCCTCGCCCACGCCGGCGATGGCGACCGCAAGACCGCCAAGTACCACTTGCGGCACATCGGCCATGGAGATCGCCGGCACGGCCGGAACCGGCAGACCAGCCGGCACCGCCCCCAGCACCTCCAGATGTGACTCGGCCGGGTGCAGCCACCCGGCCCCGATGATGCCGGCGATCATGAGGATCAGCGCCCACGGTGCCTGCGGAAGCAGCCGCGGTCCACCGAAGACCACGACCAACGACAACGCACCGATCACCATCGTTTCGAGCGAGGCATCCGGGATCTGTTGCACCGTCTCCCACAGCCTCGGGACGAACTGGGTGGTCGAGGTCGGGACCCCCAGCAAGTGCGGCAGCTCGCCGCAGATCACGACGATGGACAACCCGATGGTGAACCCCGTGATGACCGGTCGTGAGATGAAGTCGGTGATCCACCCCAAGCGGAGCGCGCCAGCCAGTGTGAGCAGCAGCCCAGCGCTGATGGCCACGGCCGCCGACACCGCCGTGGCTCGCACCGGATCCCCTGAGCCGACGACCCCGAAGACTACGGCCCCCGACATGATCGCGACCGTCGAAGTCGGGCCCACCGAAACCTGCCGCGACGAACCGAAGATCGCATACAGGATCAGCGCCGCCGGCAGCGCATACAGCCCCACCTGGACCGGCACGTCCGCCACTGTGGAGTAACCCATCGCGGTCGGGATCGCCACCGACGCCACCGCCAGCCCGGCGAGCACATCCCCCCGCAACCACGTGCGCCGGTAGTGCGGCAACCAGCGCATGATCGGGATGAACGCCGGTCCGCGTCTGACCGGCGCGGCCGCGGCGGTCGGGGGAGTGGACACGGCGCCCTTTCACATGAACGGCAGGTGAACAGCAACCTACCGCCGTCGCTGCCCTGTGACCTGCCGACCGGCGGTGTGGTGCAGTCGGTCCCCTTCACGCACGTGCCTCCAGCGCTCGCTCGATCCGATCGAGGACGGTCGCGGGACTGCCCCAGATCTCCTTGCCGGTCCAGCGGACGAAGTCGTAGCCCGCATCGCGCAGCGCCTGCTCCCGCCGCTTCTCGCTCAGCATGTCGTCCGCGGTCCGGTACTTGATGGCACCATCCACCTCTCCGATGAGCGCCAAGGCCGGCCAGAGGAAGTCCGGATAGGTCATGCCGGTTGACGTTCGGATGGGGTGTTGCAGCAGCGGCAGAGGGAGGCCCCGCACGACCATGTGCCCGAAGCTCAGCGATTCGGCGGGGCTCTCGCGGCGGGGGTCCGCCAGATCCATCACCCGAACCAGGGCGGACCGGCCACGCTGACGATGGCACAGCGCCTCACGCATCGGCTCGACGGCTGCCGCGCGCAAGCCGGGGTGCTCCAAGTCGCGACGCCGCGGGGCAGCACTGAGATCACTTGCTTCGCCCCTCGCCCCGGCGTCCACGACCATGAGCGCATGGGGCAGGTCGAGTCCCGTAGCGACGTCGACCGTTGTGCGTGCGCGGGTCGTCAGTCGAAGTCCGTAGGGACCGGTCGTCACGTGGTGGTGGGGGAGCACCGCGCAGTGGATAACAGCTGACGGTGTGGCACCGGATCGTGTCCGGGTGTCCCGTCTCCGGGTCAACGAGGGCGGTCCCTCTGCTGCGGCCCTCCCATTGGGAAGCGGGAGTCTCCATGCCAGCGCGGCGGAGTGGTGGCTGGCCACCGCGTCGGTGAGGACGGTCTGTTCGGCCAACGTGCGCAGGAGGTGCAGGTCGCGTGGGTCGTCGGGCAGTGCGGACGCGGCGATGTAGATGTCCCGGCGAAGGCGGACGATGGTTCCCCGTCGCACCTCGCCGGCCAGCTTGTCGGACGTGATCCCCACCGCGCGGAGGTCGTGGCCACGGGTGGGCACCTGCGGAAGTGGCCAGGGCACGGGCGTTCTCATGGCCGAAGTGTGGGCCGGTCGCCGGGCGACCGCTCCGGCTGCAGCGCACCTGGTGATCAGGCGTCCGCCAGTCGGCTTGTGGGCGACCCACTCGATCGGCAGGACGTGAGCGCACCGGTTGCTCGGCCTATGGCGCTCCTTATGACCTCGTTTCGCCGACTCCCAGGGGCGCTGCGGGGATCGGGCGCCCGCACAAAGCCCATTGGACGACTGCGGGCAGCGAGTTGGTGGGGGTTGACGGCTCGCCGTAGCGTGGGGGGGTGGCCCGCCCCATCACTGACCTTCAGCGTCGCGTGGCGCCGTTCCGCGTGGTGTCGGACTTCCTGCCGGCGGGCGATCAGCCCGCCGCCATCGAGGAAATCACCCGCCGAATCCAGGGTGGCGCGCCCGACGTCGTCCTACTCGGCGCCACAGGCACCGGGAAATCGGCCACGACGGCCTGGCTGGTGGAGCAGTTGCAGCGCCCGACGCTGGTCCTGGCGCCCAACAAGACACTCGCCGCCCAGCTCGCCAACGAGTTCCGCGAACTGCTGCCGGACAACGCCGTCGAGTACTTCGTGTCCTACTACGACTACTACCAGCCCGAGGCGTACATCCCGCAGTCCGATACCTACATCGAGAAGGACTCCTCGATCAACGAGGAGGTCGAACGGCTACGGCATTCGGCGACCAACTCGTTGCTGACCCGGCGTGACGTCCTGGTGGTCGCGTCCGTCTCCGCGATCTACGGTCTCGGCACGCCGCAGGAATACGTCGACCGGATGGTGCAACTGCGCGTCGGAGCCACGTGGGACCGCGACGGCCTGCTGCGCAAACTCGTCGAGATGCAGTACACCCGCAACGACATGGCATTCCAGCGTGGCACCTTCCGCGTTCGCGGTGACACCGTCGAGGTGTTCCCGGTGTATGAGGAACATCCGGTGCGCATCGAGATGTTCGGGGACGACATCGATCGGCTAATGACCCTTCATCCGGTCACCGGAGAGGTGCTCACCGAGGATCAGGAGCTCTACATCTTCCCGGCCAGCCACTACGTCGCCGGACCGGAGCGGATGGAGCGGGCACTCGGCGGCATCGAGTCCGAACTGTCAGAACGACTGGCCGAGTTGGAGCGGCAGAACAAGTTGCTCGAAGCCCAACGGCTGCGGATGCGAACCGAGTACGACATCGAGATGATGCGACAGGTCGGGACCTGCGCGGGCATCGAGAACTACAGCCGTCACATCGACGGTCGCGGCCCGGGCACCGCGCCGAACTGCCTGCTCGACTACTTCCCGGAGGACTTCCTCCTGGTGATCGATGAGTCCCACGTCACCGTGCCGCAGATCGGTGGCATGTACGAGGGCGACATGAGTCGCAAACGCACGCTGGTGGACCACGGTTTCCGGTTGCCATCCGCCATGGACAACCGGCCCCTTCGCTGGGAGGAGTTCGTCGAACGTATCGGTCAGACGGTGTACCTGTCGGCGACGCCGGGGCCCTACGAGCTGCAGCGCGTGGGCGGGGACGTCGTCGAACAGGTGATCCGACCCACCGGACTGCTGGATCCCGAGATCGTCCTGAAGCCCACCAAGGGGCAGATCGACGACCTCATCGCTGAGATCCGGCTGCGCGAGGAACGCCACGAACGTGTGCTGGTCACCACGCTCACCAAACGGATGGCCGAAGACCTCACCGACTACCTGCTGGAGCAGGGAATCCGGGTCCGGTACCTGCATGCCGAGGTAGACACCATCCGACGCATCGAACTGCTGCGCGAGCTGCGCCTGGGGGAGTACGACGTGCTGGTGGGCATCAACCTCCTGCGCGAGGGGCTGGACCTCCCGGAGGTGTCGCTGGTCGCCATCCTGGATGCCGACAAGGAGGGTTTCCTGCGCAGCGAACGGAGCTTGATCCAGACCATCGGTCGCGCGGCCCGCAACGTGTCCGGGCAGGTGCACATGTACGCCGACGACATCACCGACTCCATGCGGGTGGCGATCGACGAGACCAACCGCCGCCGCGAGAAACAGTCCGCCTACAACGCCGAGCACGGGATCGACCCCACGCCGCTCCGCAAGAAGATCGCCGATATCACCGACCTCATCTCCGACGAGGTGGCCGACACGTGGAACACCCTGGGATCTGCCCGCAACCAGAGCCGCGGTAAGACGCGCGGCCGAGGGTCGGCCGGGGGCCCGGCGGTCGACCGGGGAGACCGGAGTCTGGCGGAGTCGGAGTTGCTGGACCTGATCGAGCAGTTGACCGAGCAGATGCAGGCGGCCGCGACCGACCTGCAGTTCGAGCTCGCGGCCCGGTATCGCGACGAAGTGCACGGACTCAAGCGCGAGTTGCGCGGCATGCAGGAGGCCACCAGCTAACGAGCCACCCGGAGATTCATTTCCCCGCTGGTGGCTGCTCCCCGCCCGAGCCGCCCGGCCGGCTGGCCGAACTCAGTGCGACCAGGCCCGCGTCAACGCGGTGAGGGTCGGGCCGATCCGCTCATGCAGCGTCACGGTGGCGACGTCGTCGTACGGGGTGGCCTCCCCGTTGATAATGATCAGGGGTGCGCCCGCCGACACGGCCACGGAACACAATGAGGCGGCGGGCTGGACCGCCAGAGTCGTGCCGATGGCCACCGCCACATCACAGCCCCGAGCGGCCGCGACAGCGGCATCCCAGGTGGCCCGGGGCAGCGGCTGCCCGAAGGCCACTGTGCCGCTCTTGAGGATTCCACCGCAATCCACACACGCCGGGTCGGGCTCACCGGCGGCCACCCGGGCGAATGCCTCCGTCACCGGTCCTCGCCGATCGCAGGTCAAGCACATCCACTCCCAGTAGGTGCCGTGCAGTTCCAGGACGGTGGTCGATCCGGCGCGTTGCTGCAGGCCGTCGATGTTCTGCGTGGCGATGGTGACTGTCCGCTCCTCCTCCCATCGGGCGAGCGCCACATGCCCGGCGTTGGGGGCCGCTGTGCGGATCTCACTGGCCATGCGCAGCCGCCACGCTGCCTCCCGCAGCTGCGGGTCACTGCGATAGGCATCAAGATCGAACATGCGCTGCGCCGCCGGGTCTCGGGTCCAGAGGCCGCCGGGCCCCCGGAAATCGGGGATCCCAGACTCCGTTCCCATCCCGGCGCCGGCGAGCACGAACACGCGTTCTGCCCGGCCGATCAGATCGGCTGCCGAGCGAAGATCAGGGGACAGTGACGGCATCATCGACCACGTCCGCGAACCCCTGGCACCCGGCGCCACTGATGTGGATGCCGTCCGGCGCCATCCACTCCGGGTGTCGGGCAGCAGCCCGGGCAAAGTCGGCGACGCGGACATTGGGGTACTGCTGCGCCTGAGATCTGATCATGTCGTTGAGCGAGTCGACGAACGAATACTGGGATCGCGGCGGCAGTTGGATCGTCACCCACACCACCCGGCGGCTGGTCCCGGTCAGCGACATCGCCTCGGAGAACCCGTCGGACGAGAACGGACCGTTCGTACCGAGGTGGAGCACCACCGTGTCCGGCAGGCCGTCGGCGGTATGCGAGCGCAGGTGCTGCAGACCCACGGTGAACTGGCGTCCGACTTCGGAGTCGACGTCATAACCCAGGGGCTGCAGACAACTCTCCGCACCCAGCGAGACCGAGTCGCCGATCACCAGGCCGCCGGACGCGCGGGGCAAAGCGGCTGCGGAGCCGGTGTCGCTGCGCGTCGGACTGCCGCCCCCGTCACTGGAACTTGCCCGGGCCGCCACTCGGCGGGCCCGGACCTGGGCGGCATGCTGCTCTCGGGCGCGTTCGATGTCGGTGAACAGCGCCCCGCCCGACTCCCGAGCGGCCGCGACTGCTTCCAGCGCCGCGGTCCGCACCGTGACCAGCCGGTCGACGAACCCGTCCACCCTGGTGGCGGTGAGGGCATCAGCGGACGCGATGGCGATCCGTTGTTCGACGTCGCGCTGGTGCTGTACCCGGACGAACACCAAAGAGCCGAGCACAAGGATGGCAGCGCCACACACGATGATGACGGTGCGCTTGCTCACTCAGCCGAAGGTAACCGCGCCGTCGGCCGGCCGATACCGGTTCGGCGAAACCGATGATGCTCAGTCGTCGAGGACGAAGGTGACGAGCATGTTCACCTGATACCCGGTGATCGCACCGTCCTTGACCACGACGCTCTGCTCCTTGATCCAGGCGCTGGTCACGTTGCGCAGCGTCGAGTTGGCGCGCTCCACTCCGATCGCGACGGCATCTTCGAACGACTTGGTGCTGGTGGCACTGATCTCGGTCACGCGGGCGACGGTTGCCATGGGTCCTCCTATTGAGCGGACTCCCAGGCAAGCAGGCGACGTATGGCGATGCACGCCCAACGGGGGCAACCCTCCGAAATGAGCCGAACGGGTCAGTGATCCCGGTCGATATCGGACGATTCTTCGTCCAGATGCTCCAGCCCCTCGGATTCGCGGCGCAGCGACTGGGTGCGCAGTTCCTGGGACCCGGCGGCGACGGCCCCGGGATGACGGCGCACGTAGAGCAGCGATGCGATCGTCGTCACGGCCAGCACCGACACGATGACGATCAACGACACCGCGATCGAGATCTCCGGAACGTGCAGATCCGTGGTCTGGTGCACCGCCTCGAGGATCAGCTTCACGCCGATGAAGGCCAAGATGATGGCCAGCCCGATGCTGAGGAAGACAAGTCGCTCCAACAGCCCGCTCACGAGGAAGTACAGCTGGCGCAGGCCCATCAGCGCGAAGGCGTTGGCGGCGAACACCAGATACGCCTCCTGGGTGAGACCGAAGATCGCCGGGATGGAATCAAGCGCGAACAGGACGTCGGTCGTTCCGATCGCGACCATCACCAACAGCATGGGGGTGAGGACGCGCCGCCCGTTCACCACTGCCGTCAGTTGGGACCCGTGGTACTCGCGGGTCGTGGGAAAGAACCGTTCGACCGTGCGGACGACGATGTTGTTCCCGGGCTCGTTGTCGGCGTCGTCATCCTCGCCCCGCAGCAACTTGACCGCCGTGAAGATGAGGAGGGCGCCGAACAGGTAGAAGGTGACCTGGAACCGTTCGAGGACGGCCGCCCCCACCACGATCAGGATGCCGCGCAGGACCAGCGCGATCACCACGCCCACGAGCAGGACGCGGTGTTGATACACCCGCGGGACGGCGAACGAGGACATGATCACGATGAAGACGAACAGGTTGTCGACGCTGAGCGAGTACTCGGTGATGTAGCCGGCGAAGAACTGACCGGCGATTGCGGACCCGAACTCGATGGCC
>WBZL01003212.1_pt1 | contig 15154 bp, 17 predicted proteins | sample 5204291 | NCBI WGS metagenome assembly WBZL01 (sample SAMN12344345, study PRJNA552823) | activated sludge metagenome | biome: Activated sludge suspended growth; feature: Nitrification reactor; material: Wastewater; isolation source: activated sludge from nitrification reactor of wastewater...
CGTCGAGGCCTTCGGGGGTGACGTCGAGGGTGACGACGTCGAGGCCTTCGGGGGTGACGTCGAGGGTGACGACGTCGAGGCCTTCGGGGGTGACGTCGACGTCGAGGCCTTCGGGGGTGACGTCGAGGCCTTCGGGGGTGACGTCGAGGGTGACGTCGAGGGTGACGTCGAGGGTGACGTCGAGGCCTTCGGGGGTGACGTCGAGGGTGACGACGTCGAGGCCTTCGGGGGTGACGTCGAGGGTGACGACGTCGATCCGCGCTCAACAAGAGATACCATCCAGGTTGTGGATGGTCCCCGGGGTCACCCGCTGAAAATGAAGGACGGGGCCCCTTGGGCCGATCGGCGCCGGCCCGAAATCTTCCCCCCGGACTGGCTCGAACGCGAGATCGAACGATGGGGGGCCCAAAGTGAGATCGGCGCCCGGGTGGCGTCGCTGATGCGAGCGCAACACGATGGACGACGTAGACGCTGAGTCGGCGGCAAAAACACTAGGAATCACAAGACGTTACTGGTGGTCCCTCGTCCGCATCGGCGTCGCCCCCCCTGGCCGGATCGTCCTCACCGGCCAGCCGCGAAGACGGCACCGTGTGTGGACGGTCGAAGAAGTTGCGACCACAAAGTCAACGTTTATGCAACTTCCTAAAGACGCCCGCGGGCGTGTTATTGCTCACTCAGAAGGGCGGCGGCGAGGACCGAAGAAGCGCCCCGCGGCCCAGTGAACAGATCTAATCTGTTCACATGTTCGCTCTCACCGCTGTTCTCACCGCTGTTCTCGCCGCTTCAACCTGCGCCACCATCCTTGCCGTCCTCGCCCTTCGCCGTCGTTTGGCCCAAAGCCGCGAGGAGGTCGATCAACTGCGCCGGGAGCTCCGCCGTCGGCTCCGCCCCCCCGTCATCGCCCTTGACTTCGAGATCGACGAGGTGGCCCCGTGAGCCCCCGCCCTGGGCAACCGGGCTGGCCGGGTTGGGCGTGGGTGCGCCATGTCGTCGCCGCCGCCCGCGATCAACCTCCGTGTCCCACTTGCAGATCGCCGACCTTCGCGGGCGCGTGTGTCCTGTCGCTACGATGTCCGTGCCACCAACCCGCACAACTGGATCGCGTGGTCTCCCTCGCCACCGCTTTGTGCCGTCTCGAACTGCAACGTCGAGCCCGCGCAACAGTCGATCTTGAGGCGCTTCTCGACGCCCTGGACGGCCCCCCCGCCAACACTTTAGACTATATAAAATGACTGAACCCAACACGCCCGGCCTCACTGTCGAGATCCGCGAGATTGGCGGAGTGCGCTTCGCCCTCCAGCACGTCATGGACCGCAAGGGGCGCAAAAGCCGAAATCCCTACTGGTACGGATACGCCGCCCGAACCGGCGGGCGGACCAAGTGTGTCTACATCGGGCGTCGCGAACCAACGGCGGCGGACGTCGCCCGGGTGCTCAACCACGTTCCGCTTCCACGCACCAACGGCCCGGACGTCTCCGCCGTGACCCCCGAGATCGTGCGGTCGCGCCGCTGCCCCCGCTGCGGGGGCACCCTCGTTCGCGCCGTCGCAACCGCAGCCGCCCGGCCGATCGTCGAGTGCAGCGGGTGCGCTCATCGCTGGATCGGCTCCCAGAAGGAGGCCCGCCGCGGACGGCGCGGATCCCCGCCATGATGCGGGGCGCATTATATAAGATAACATTGGTGATTTTTGTCTCACCTGAGACGAGGATCGAGGTGCGCCGGTTGGGCGACTAAGCAACCGTGGTTTCAGCAAGCGACATCGCCCGCCTGGCAGCCGCCGAAACAGAAGAAGTCCTAGAGCTCGCCGCGGAGCTCGCCGCGGAGCCGTCGGCCGTCGAGGCCGCCCTCGACGCCGCTTTCGAGGCGGAGCTCGCCGCGGCGATCGAGAGGGTTGAGGCAGATCTGGCCGCGGAGGAGAAAGTGACTCGGCTTGTGCGGCGCTTCCTCCGCCTCGACCCGCCCGAAAATCTCGCGGAGGAGGATCGAATTTTTACTCGCTTGTACCGGCGAATTTTCGGAGAAGACGGGCCAGCAGACAAGGATCGACCATGACCGCCAAGTAGGGATCGTCCGTCGTGAGCTCCGCCGACACAAACCACGGCCCCACCGCGATCCGCGCGTCGGGTAGAACACCAGAAAGCGCCGTTGCCGCTGCATCCGGGTCGAAGGGCTTGGCCTCCAAGACTTCCAAAATTTTCGCTCTCTCGTCCATGTGTCCAGAATAGCCCAATGCAAGACAAAACCTACATCAATCACATCAAGACCATGGTTTCCCGCATGGCAACCGCTGGCGAGCCCACGGACGCGGAGGTGATGCGGGTCTGTGGACACCCCGAAACCACGCTTGAGCAGTTGACGATCGCGGTTGAGCTCACGACGCCGCTTGAAAGTCCGTGGAGACAACTTGTCGGCAATCTGCGGAGGACCGGCCTCGCGTCCGCCAACGTCCCAGACACCCCAAATGTCATGGTGTCCGCTTCCGTTTCGACCCTTCTCGCTCTCATCCGCCAGTAGGCCGGCGAGGACGCGATGACGTGGTTCCTCTTCATCACGAACGCGGTGCACGTGCTCGCGTGGTCGGGCTTGTCGATGTTCGTGCTCTTCCCGGCCATCGACAACATCGAGCGCGCGTGGTTGCGCCGCTCGACGCTCGCGCTCCTCCTCCTCCTCCTCTTCACAGCCGCCGCCGTGGGGGCCTTCTATCTCCACGGGATCGCCCTCCGCCTCTACCCGCCGGACTACGACGGAGGCGCAAGCGAGGTGCGGGTGAAGATCATCAAGCGCGGCTCGCAGGGGGCACGGTGAAGCGCGAGCGCTCCTCCCGATTATTACTCCTGGATGCAGGGGACCGCGTTCTACGACGACGCGGCGGGCTCTGAGCTCGAGCTCCTCGAGCGGGCTCCGCGTCGACGCCCTCGACGCCGGCGAGCTCCGCCTCGACGCCCTCGACGCCCTCGACGCCCTCGACGTCGACGCCTCGACGCCCCTCGACGCCGGCGAGCTGCCCTCGACGCCGGCGAGCTCCGCCTCGACGCCTCGACGCCCTCGACGCCCTCGACGCCCCTCGACGCCGGCGAGCTCCGCCTCGACGCCCTCGACGCCCTCGACGTCGACGCCTCGACGCCCCTCGACGCCGGCGAGCTCCGCCTCGACGGCGAGCTCCGCCTCGACGGCGAGCTCCGCCTCGACGGCGAGCTCCGCCTCGACGGCGAGCTCCGCCTCGACGGCGAGCTCCGCCGCGCACCGTTGGTATTATATAATATAACGCCACTCGACATGCCGCGGAGCGCTCGGCGAGCTCCGCCTCGACGGCGAGCTCCGCCTCGACGCCCTCGACGCCCCTCGACGCCGGCGAGCTCCGCCTCGACGCCCTCGACGTCGACGCCTCGACGCCCCTCGACGCCCTCGACGCCGGCGAGCTCCCGACGCCGGCGAGCTCCGCCTCGACGGCGAGCTCCGCCGCGGAGCTCGAGCTCCGCCGCGCACCGTTGGTATTATATAATATAACGCCACTCGATATGCCGCGGAGCTCGAGCTCCGCCCCTCGACGCCGGCGAGCTCCGCCTCGACGCCGGCGAGCTCCGCCTCGACGCCGGCGAGCTCCGCCTCGACGCCCTCGACGGCCGGCGAGCTCCGCCTCGACGCCGGCGAGCTAGTCCTCGTCCTCCTCGTCCTCGTCCTCGTCCTCGTCCTGTCGCTGGCGACGGCCGAAATACCCAGCGGCGAGAGCCACCGCAACCCAGGGAAGCGCGCCGGTCAACGCGCCGAACAAGTCCAACCCACTGCGGATCTTGTCGGGCACCTTTGCGGCGCCCTCCTTCACTGCGCCGATCGTCTCCTCCGCGGCCCGTTGATACAAGCCTAGCAACGCGTGAACGGCCTCCGTTGCGGCCTGTTCGTTGGGCGGCGGAGTGTAGCGGTGGCCCCGCAAAAACTCCTGAATTGCCGTCGACGCTGCCCCCGCAAGGTTGATCGCGTCCGTTACCGTCTTCTCGTACGGTTGGACGTCCAACAAACGGGCCATCCCGAACGCCCGCAAACCCCAGTTCTTGCCGCCTGTTACTGCCTGGGCCAGATAGGCCCAGATCTGCGCCGTCTCGATCCAGTCCTCCGCATCCGGGCGGTGACAAGGACCGTGCTCGCACGGGGCGGAGCTCGTGCGCCCGCGCCTGGTTGTGACCTCGCCCGCGGGTCGGGCGAGGTTGATCGCCTCGCGGAAGGCAGGATGCAAACTCATGGATCTTGGATTGTCAGAACGGCGCCGGCTCCCGTCGTCGTCGCGAAGAGTGGTTCCAGAAACCGAGCGTACTGCAACCGGGTGAGGTCCTGGATCCGGCCGATCGGAGCGTAGAAGCGATCGGGCACAACCACGATGTCCCGGAAGAATTCCGGCCCTTGGGCGATGGCCGGCCGCGCGATGGACGGGACAATCACCTGGTTCCAGATGTCACGCGGCCGACGAAGATCCCCGTGGTTGAGCCTGACGATCCACTCGGCGCCGTCGATCACGAACATCCACCGGGAGCCGCTGACTTCACTTGAGACCACGTACAGGAGCAGCGCACCCGCGCGGGTTGAGATGTCAGCCTCTCCCCGGTCGGCCATCACTTCCCAGACACGCGCCACCGCGGCGCGATCCTGAGCCCAGAACGCGGCCGGGTGCGCCCGGTATCTCTCGGCCGTGTTCGCGCTCGCGTTCGGCGGAATTTGGCCGGGCGCAACCCCGATGTCTCCGGGCGCGATCCAACACGACCAGCGGGGATCCGGTGTCGCAAAGGCGCAGTTGTTGAGCGTGAACGTTCCGGACGAAATCGGAAAACTGGTTGAACCTCCAACCGTCGACATGCTCCGTTCCAGGCGGAGCAAAAACTCCGTGGGCGTGCCGAGACTTTCGGGCGGCGACGCCTCGGTGTCGACGAAGCCGATCCCCTGTTGGTGCGAGAACCATCCGCGGCTCTTCTCAACCACGCTGGAATAGCGCGGCCGGTAGCGGATCACAGCCTCCGCCGTGGTCGGCGGCGTCGTGAAGCTTGCCAGGAACGCCCCGCCAAGCTTGATCACCGGGTAGGCGAGCTCAACGAGCGAGATCGGGATGACCGCTTGTTCCCAGTCAAGTGTGACGTTGTCCTGCCACGCTTGCGATGCGGCAGCCTCCGCCCACCAAGCATCCGGGGTCTGTAGGTTCGTCGCGATTCTTCCCCCCGCGTGAGCGCGGAGCCACGGTGCCGCGCTGTTGTCGAAGGGACCGAGGATGACGTCAACGATCTCGACGTCGACGAGTTCGGGCACGGGCGCGACCAAATTTCCGACCGCGTCGGCAGCGAACGTCAGCGAGGTTCGCAAGGTCTCTTCCGTGGGTTGGGCCCAGTGGCGCCCGTCGGTGGTCCCGGTGCACTCGAACCGGACGGCATATTGTGTCATCGGCGTCGGTCTCCTGGTACAACTCTACACCATGGGGCGGACGAACAGAGGAAGTGCAGGCGTGGGGCAGGGCTCAACCGACCAACCGCAGGGCGAAACGGCTGAAAAGCCCCTAGAAACCTTGTGGGTTGAGGGTGCGATGCGGGTGCAGGTTACGCGCCTCGCTCCGCTCCAATCCCGGGGACACTGCGGCGAGGTGGCGATCACGCCCGGCGCGCCCCCAAGCGCGTTGATCGAGGACATCCGGCGCGACTACGGGCCCGGGCGCTACCAACTGCGACCGTTGAGCGCCAGCGGGCACTTTCTCCCCGGCATCGTCACGCAGGAGATCGCCCCGCCGTTTCAGGCTCCACAACCGCCTGTCTCACAACCGCCCGCCGCGACACCGTGGGCGACGCCCTGGCCGTGGGGGGCGACGCCGCCCGCGCCCCCGCCCGCGGCCGCGGCCGCTCCTGGGGCGTGGCCAACGGAGGCGCTTGTCGAGCTCATCCGCCGCGCGACGGCGCCCGCGCCCGCGCCCGCGCCCGCGCCCGCTGCGGACCTGCAAACCACCCTCGCGATCGTGCAAGCGCTCCGCGCGCAAGCCCCCGACGTGAACAGTTTGTTAACCAACCTCTTGCAGTCGCAACAGCGGGCGACCGATCCAGTGGTCGCGGCGCGCGAACTTCTCACGTTCGTCCGGGAGCAAGAGAGACCCGCCGCCGAACCAACAGATCCCCAGGATCGCATGATGCGCATGTTTGAAATGATGATGATGGGCAAGCTCATGGGTTCCATGGGCGGCGGCGGCGAGGGTGGCGCGATGATGGCCGCGATGATGGGGGGGATGCCGGGGATGCCGGGGATGCCGGGGATGCCGCGCCTTCCTGGCATGCCAGGGACACCGTTCCAATCGAGGCCGACGCCCTCGACGTCGCCCTCGACGTCGAGCTCCGCCTCGACGCCCTCGACGTCGAGCTCCGCCTCGACGCCCTCGACGCCGACGGCCGGGGAAGAAGGCGAGGAGGAAGAAGACTGGTTGCCAAACCCGGCGGAGCTCCTCGGCGAGCTCCAACGGCGCGGCGACACGACGGCGATTCAATATCTCGGCGAGCTCCTCCGCCTGACGCAAGCGGCCGCCGGGCCCGCGGCGGAGCCGGGCGCGGGGTTGAGCGTGACACCCCCGCCGGGTGGATGGCCGGGACGTCACTAGGCTACAGTTTGGGGGATGTCCCAATTTCGCTGGTCGCTTCCTGTCCCCGCCGCTTGGGCCCGCCACTTCCCCGCTGGCGCTGAAGCCCGCGCCCAAGCGCACGCGAAAGCACGCGAGCGCTACCCCTCCGCCTTGCCGCCCTCGACGTCGCCCTCGACGTCGCCCTCGACGTCGAGCTCCGCCTCGACGCCCTCGACGTCGCCCTCGACGTCGAGCTCCGCCTCGACGCCCTCGACGTCGCCCTCGACGTCGAGCTCCGCCTCGACGCCCTCGACATCGCCCTCGACGTCGAGCTCCGCCTCGACGCCCTCGACGTCACCCTCGACGTCGAGCTCCGCCTCGACGCCCTCGACGTCACCCTCGACGTCGAGCTCCGCCTCGACGCCCTCGACGTCGCCCTCCGCCTCGACGCCCTCGACGACGTCGCCCTCCAGCTCCGCCTAGCCATGCACGCGGAAGCCTTTGAAACATCCGACCCCCAAGGGTTCGCGCTCGCACGGATGGCGGAGGCAGCGCGTGCGGCTGCGTCTACCTACACTCTGCGGCGTTGGGCTCACCGCTTGGCGGCCCGTGCGGGACCCAGGGACTACCGGGGCCAACTTGGAGAGCTTTTTCGCGGCATCGTCCAGCGGTGGCGCTACACGCGAGAGCCGGGTGAGTGGGTGCCAGGAACAGCCCGGGCTGTGTTGGGCGACGTGCTCGGCTTGGGGACTTTTCCCGGTGTCGACCCGCTCGCCGCTGACGTCGAGAGCCTACCCCTCGATCGGGATCGTCGCGGGTTTGGTGACTGCGACGACGTCGCCACGCTGGTTGCAGCGGGCGCCCTGTCGCTCGGCATGACACCCGCGTTCCGCGTCGCGCAGTGGCCCGGTGGGGCCCACGTGAGCGTCACTGTACAGACACCCGACGGGAGAACTGTCGAGCTCGACCCGGTGGGGTGGCCCGAACACGGGCCTGGTTGGGCCCTCGACGGGCCAAACATCCGGGCCACCCTGTACCCTGTTGGCGACCCGGAAACCGCGCTAGGAGACCTCATGGAACCCTTGAACCTCGACGCCTACCAGGAAGCCCCCCACGTCGTCGTCACCGCGCCCGGTGACGAACTGGGCGATCGTGTCCTCGCTCTCCCCGATCATCTCGCGCGGGCCTTCGCTACGGGCGGCGCCGTGGACGGGTGTCCAGCCGTGGATCAATTCGGCGACGGCTACACCTACGATGCGAGCCGGGATCTCTGGCTGCCCCCAAGTTTCGGCCGGTTGGGCCGCGGCGAGCGTGCCGAACGCCGACGGCGCATCGTGCATCGCCTCCAGCAACGGGCCGCGCCGATCGTGCGTCCGGTCCGGCGCGTCGCTGCCAAGGTGATCGACTTGCCCGCGGTCCGCCAAGCGATCGCCGCGTCGCTCTCAGCGGCGGGCGTTCCAGTCCCAACCACCTTGTTGCTCCTCCGAGCGTCGTCCGCGGTACTGAAATCAGGTGGAATTGTCAAGCTAGCGCAGTTGGCGCGTAGGAATCCCCGCGCCGCGTTCCAGTTGCTCGCGCAGAACGCGGCCCGCGGAGGTGGCGCCACGATGCGGGGATTTTTCCCGGGATCCGTGCCGATTGCACTTGACTTGTCTGGTCGTTTAGTTCCTGCGGCGCCAGTGCGCTACATGGTGGGGTCGGTAGGCGCTCCCTCCCTTGGCAGCCTCGACGCTCCGCCCGTGCCGACGGCGGGAAGTTGGTACCGCGTCCAGGAAGGTGATTCTCTTCTTGAGATTGCCCGACATGGCTACCCGGGCGCCGACCAGTCAGCAGGCGCGCGAGTCCAGCGCGCACGGTGGATCGCGGACGCGGCCGCTAACCGGGTGTACCGGCGGGCTCCCGTCAACGATTTTGAGAAGAGCAATTTTCCAAACGGCTTGCCGTCGCTCACTCCTGCGTGGGCCAACGATTTTACGGCCGTCATGGGGGTCCGTGGCCACGCTTTCCCGCTTTTGTGGATCCCCCCCGGTGCGGGAGTCGAGCCACCCCCCTACATGCCTGCCCCGCCCCCTTCGCCTCCGCTCCCGCTTCCGACGCCCGCGCCGCCGCTTCCACCCACGCCGCCGCTGCCACTCCCTCCGCCGCCAACTTCCCCGCCAGCGCCAGAATCGCCACCGCCCCCCGTGCCAGCGCCCCCCGGCCCTCCGCAACCGCCCGACTCACCGGGAACAAGTGGGATCGGCCCGATTCTCGCCGCGTTGCTTGCTCTCACAACTGCGGGCGCGTGATGATCCCTCCCGTCGAGCTCACGCCCGGCCCGCGGGTGTTTCCGGTCGCTGGCTTGCGCGCTAGTTGGCGTCCAAACTCGTTCGGCGAAGACCGCGGCGAGCGGTGGCACGCCGCGGTGGATCTTCGGGGGCCAACCGGCGCGCCCGTGGTCGCCCCGGTGGCTGGGGTCCTTGTTGGAGAACAAAAATTCTACACTACCAAGGCAGGCCAACGCACCGACGCGATCTTACTCTGGGATGGTTTGACTACGTACCTTCTCGGAGAGGTTGCGCCGGGATCCCTCGTGCGTTCCAACCACCGTGTCGGCGATCAAGTAGACGCGGGGGAGGTCCTTGCGGAAGTTGGAGCCACCGGACACCTGCATTTCGGCACTTACGCGGGCCTTGTGCGGGTGATGCGGCCGGAACATCGTTGGTACAAGGGCTCACCTCCTCCGCCAAACCTCCGCGATCCACGGCCGTTCTTGGAGCTCTCTGCGTTGGTTGCGCCCTCGACGCCCTCGCCCTCGACGCCCTGGCCCTCGACGCCCTCGACGCCCTCGCCCTCGACGCCCTGGCCCTCGACGCCCTCGACGCCCTGGCCCCCGCCCTCGACGCCGTGGCCCTCGCCCTCGACGCCCTCGTCGAGCTCCGCCTCGACGCCCTCGTCGAGCTCCGCCTCGACGCCCTCGACGCCCTCGACGCCGTGGCCCTCGCCCTCGACGCCCTCGACGCCCTCGACGCCGTGGCCCTCGCCCTCGACGCCCTCGTCGAGCTCCGCCTCGACGCCCTCGACGCCGGGCCTTGGCGTCCTCGTTCTTCTCGCGCTTGCCGCCGCCCTCGCCCGTCCATGACCTCCCCCCCGAGATATTCTTCCCTTGGCGCGTGCGCTGAACTCGGCGCCGCGCTCGAACTGTCGATCCGCAGCGCAACGGACCCCAAAAAAATTCTACGGTACGAGTGGCCGAAAAGCCGCCGCGCCCTCCTGTTGTGGGCTCCTAAGTCCGCGTCGCTCCTCATCGTGATTGGGTCTCGGCGAACCAGCGGGCCCGTCGGCCGGGTTGAAGCGGCCGCCAAGGTTCGATCCCGCTGGACCGGGAAATCTCCGGACTCCGCCTTTGTCCTGGATCTTCCTGACCTTCCCGGCCGATGGCGCCCCCTTGGCTTCGCCCTGCGAACAGATTACGCCAGCGACAAGTGGAACGTCCGCGGTGTGCTGACCGAATTCACCCACGATCACGGCCCCAGTGTGCTCGTTTGGGAGCGTGGCGACGCGGTGGCGGGTCCTGGTGTCCTGGCCCTGCGAGGGGGTACACTGCGGGTAACACAACGGGGGATCGAGGGCTGATGCCGCGTGTAACGGTGGTGAATCCTGAGCAGCTTGCGCTCCCAGAACCAGCGGCCGCCGCTGCCCCCCGCAAGAAGCGGGGGAAGAAGAAGCAGCGGCAGACCACAACGGAGGGTTGCATGACCACGAAGCGAGACTCCAAGGGTCGATTCATGAAAAAGGGCGCGAAGAAGGCGGCCGCGCGTCGGAAGAATCCAGGGGCGCGAAGCGGAGGCGAGATCGTCGTCGCCAACCCCAAGAAGCCGCGGCGTCGGCGGCGCAATCCGGGCCTTCGCGGCGCGATGGGATCGGCGTTCCGCAATCTCTGGCCTCGGCTTCTCGCTCACCTCTCCCTCGCTGCCTTGCTTCGCAACTTGGGGCAGGAGTGGGGCAAGGGGATCCTCGGCGGGAAGGTGACAAGTCCCTACGCCGGGGAGGCCTGGGGCCTCGGCAACTACATCGCGGGTTTGTTGCTCGCCGTGTGGGGTGGCAAGGCGCTCGACTCCATGCGTCCAGGGTGGGGCGAGATCTACCAACAGACGATCATGGACAGCCTCATGGTGCGGCTTGTCTGGACGGAGATGATCGGCTCTTCCAAGACCGCGACCAAGTACCTTGGGAACGTCGACGCCATGATCCCGACCGGCTGGCGCGATGACGCCTACGGCAACCGTTGGGCCGTCCTCCCCAGCGGTGACGAGCAAAGCATGCTCGGGCTGGTCGCTGCGAGCCCGCTCGACGGCGTCGTTCAAGCGAGCCCGCTCGACGGCATGGGCCACTATCCCGATCCCTACCTGCAACGGGGCGCAAACGACCCGTACGCGGCCGCGTACATGTGAGGTGAACCATGGTCGAGATCAACCAAGACAAGGACGATGCGGCGGTCCTTCGCCGCGTCCGCAGCGCTGAATTCTTCCTCCTTTACGACACGATCTGTATCGGGCCCAACGCCCGAACCAGGGATGAAGGGTGGTTCAACACGTTCGCAGACTTCGCCAACGCCGACGCGGTTTCCTGGTTCACTGGTCGGAGCTCAAACGTCGGCTTGAGCTACGCGAACGGGACTTTCCCAACTCGTGACTGGGCCTACTACATCGACCATGTCGCGGTGGAGCTCCTGGCCCCGGAGACGGCGCGGAGCTACGTCGAACAGGGATGCGAGGCTCAAGCGGTGCCAATGCTCTTCGCCAGCATCGCCGACGCGCTGGCCGTGACGCTGGAACAGAACCAGGCGGACACTCGGATCCAATTTCCTCTGCGGAAGGCCCCCGGCGGGAGCGGTCCCGGTCCAACCGTCGCCGATGGTCTCGGGCTTGGCCTCTACGGTGCGCCGGGGAACGGCTCGCCGCTGGTCACGAACATGCTTCACCTTCCGGAGCCGATCAAGGTTCCCAAGAACGCAACTGTCAAGCTGAGCGGCCGCGTCGACTCGCCGCTCCGCGAGGTTCTCCTCGCGTACACCACAACGCCCGGGTTTTCGAATTTCCCCGCTGAGCCCGCGGGGACGTTCGCGCGACGGCCGAACTGGTACCGCATCCGGATCACGTTTTTCGCCCGTCGGCGTCTTCAGGTCCGCGGGGGCTACGGGGCGGCGTGACAGGAACCTACGCCGCGAAATACCCGCGGGTGTTCCCCGCAAGCGCGCCCTATCTTGTCGACGGGGCGCCAAGCGGGGCCGCGGGTGCGATCGCCACCTTGGCGATCGCCCTCGACACCTTCCCGCAGGCGATCACTCGGATCACCATCGCTCACACCTACCAGATCGCCGATGTGCTCTTCCTTGCGCAGCCGGAGATCTACCGCAACCTTGCGCCGATCGACGACATGGCAACTCTGCGGGTCACCGCCGCACAACAGAACGTGACTGCAAATCCGGTCGTCCTCCTCGGGTGGCAAAGCGCCCGCAACGCGTTTCCGGTGCCACTTCCGGCGCCGTATCTCGTCGCAGGAACCAACCAGATCACGTTTGAAGTTCGGCGATTGGTTGGATATCCAACTATCCCGGACGTTCCACCGATCTTGCCTGTCGCGCACGTGACAGTCTGGACCGTGAGTTTGCAAAGCGACGTGTCTCCCGCGTCCGCTCCTCCCTCCTCTTCTGGGTTCGTCCGTGGTCGCTGAACGTTCCGACAACCGATCAACGCTCCACCCCGCGACTCTGGCAGCGCTGGAGAGCGTGGAACGTGTCGCGGGCGAACGTTTGATTCCCGACTTCCTGTCTTTTGGGTCACGCGAGGGGCCCATAGATGCGGGACTGTTGGCGACCGATCCTCTTTCAGCCGTCATCGCGTTCGGTGTCGACGTTGGCGCGACCGTGCCTACCGTGTTGGAAGAGTCGCCAGTCACCCCGCGCGACACGCCCGGCGAAAGTGGAGAGCGGCTCCGATGGGCGGACATCGCGCGCGCCATCCCGATCACCGTGACGGCGGAGCCGCTTGCGTGGGAGATCATGCGTTTTGACGTCCCCACGGGCGCCCTGGCCGTGTTGGAACGTCTCGCGTGCTACCTGCGGGTCACGGCCGACGGCGTCCCTCCGTTCGTCACCGCCGGTCCCGTGGATCCGTTCGTGGCGCTGGTCGACGGCGTCGGGGAGCCCCTACGCTTCGCGTGGCACCTGCGGATCACCACTGGTGTCACGGCCGATCCTGGCTTTCTCACCGGCGCCCCGGTGAGCTCGATCGTCGGCGACGTGGTCGACGGCTTCCCCTCGCGGTGGACAGACCTCCGCTTTGCGTGGGGATCTGCCTACACGGAACACCGCCAAGCGGTGATCCAGGGACCGGCCCGCGTTCGGTTTTGGTTTGAAGTCCAATCTTCCGGCGCGTTCACTGTCACGGCGGGCGGCTTGCTCGGCTACTACGTCCAGAACGCGGGCCAAAGCGGCGCGGCGTTGCGGACTGCGACCAGCCGGGCTGGTTCGTAACTCGCGAGCCGCGGAGCTCGAGCTCCGCCTCGCACCGTTGGTATTATATAATATAACGCCACTCGACATGCCGCGGAGCTCGAGCTCCGCCTCGACGGCGAGCTCCGCCTCGACGGCGAGCTCCGCCTCGACGCCCTCGACGCCGGCGAGCTCCGCCTCGAGGCGGAGCTCCGCCTCGACGCCGGCGAGCTCCGCCTCGACGGCGAGCTCCGCCTCGACGGCGAGCTCCGCCTCGACGCCGGCGAGCTCCGCCTCGACGCCGGCGAGCTCCGCACACTGCGACGCTTGGGGACCGCGCCCGAAGTGGGTTCTTGAGCGCGAAGAAGCGGAGGCGGAAGCCTACCGGCCGCGCTGGGAAGCCTTGCAGGCCGATCTCCGTGATCACACAGATCGGCCGCGAATTTCCTGACCATCCGGCCAGTAAAAAAGGAAATTCGACGCTTTCAGCCACAAAAAGGTGCGAAATTCGGGTGTTTGGGCCTTCAAGGTCGCGATAGGGTGCGGTCACGCGCCCGCCGTTTCTCAGGCAAACGGGCGCGTGACCGAGCATGACCGGGACATCTTCTACCACAACCGCCACGATCCTTCCGCTTCCTCTGGGGAGCGCCCTTGCAGACCTCGCCCAACTTTCTTGGGCGATTTCTGACGCGACGCCCGCGGGTCTGGAACCAGCCTACCAAGCCGCCCGCGAGGAAGCGGCGCTGGGCTACCTCGACGCGGATCACCTTGCTCCGGTCGCTCCGCTGGCCGTGCAGGTTGAGCTCACGCTGCACGGCGCGGGCGCCGACGCACGGGGCCGGGGAGGAAGGCACGAGGCCCGCAACCCAGCGGCCGATTTCCTGCGCCGGCTGGTGTCGGTCGTCCGCCCCCGCGGGCGGTGGGGTGGCACCTGCGACGAAGACGATCCCGGCAGCGGCCTCGACGTCTCGCACCTCGACGTTGACGCCCTCGCTGAGCGGTTGCCGTGGGTGCACCTCCATCGCGGGCGGGCCTGCGGGCCGTCACCGCGCGATTACGCGGTGCAACGGGAATGGTCGCGCGCGCGCAGTGTCTCGATCTGTTGGTGGATGCGAGAACGAGCGGCGCTGTTCCGTCGGCCGTCGCTGCCGCGTGGTCTCGCCCCGCTGGTCGGCCGAAGCCCCGCGCGAAACATCCTCCTTGCGATGGTTGTGGACGCGGCTCGCGCGGGATGGTTGGGCTTCACTGCCAGCGGTCCGGAGATCGCGGCCTTCACGGGGCTCGGTTTGTCGACGATCTGGGGAGCGCTGCGGTGGTTGGAGAGTCGCGGCCTTCTGGTTCGTCTCCGCCGCTACAAGCCCGGACCGCCCGGGGCTGGACCCGTCGAGTACGCGGCGAACTGGTACGGACCCGGACCCGCCTTGCTCGATCGGGCGAATTTGTGGCTACAGCTAGATCTTGACGGTTGGACGAAGATCCGGCGTGAGCAGTCGAAGGCACGGGCCCGGCTCCGCCGACGCGGCCAGCGGCAGGAGCCGTTTGTCGACCGTGCCACATGGTTGACAGCGGAGCTCGAAGGGGCCGCACGGTTGGACCGCTACGCGGTCGATCTGGCGAACGTCGAACACGTGCGAGCCGAGCGCGTCGAGGCCCTCACTGCGGCACGCGCTTGGGTCCCTCCGCCGAACGATCTTCCCGTCGCGCCTCGACGGCCCGAATTCGTCGCGGGCGCCGAAGAGCGCGCGGCGCTTGTGGTCGCGGCGGTGGAACGACTCGGACTGTCCAGCATCCTTGCCGAGCTCCGAACGCGGGGCGCGCGGGGAGCGCGGGGCGTGCGGGGCGTGCGGGGCGTCGTCGAGGCGGGTGTCGAGGCCTTCGGGGACGTCGAGGGTGACGTCGAGGCCTTCGGGGGTGACGTCGAGGCCTTCGGGGGTGACGTCGAGGGTGACGTCGAGGGTGACGTCGAGGGTGACGTCGAGGGTGACGACGTCGAGGCCTTCGGGGGTGACGTCGAGGGTGACGACGTCGAGGCCTTCGGGGGTGACGTCGAGGGTGACGACGTCGAGGCCTTCGGGGGTGACGTCGACGTCGAGGCCTTCGGGGGT
>WBZL01003213.1_pt1 | contig 15151 bp, 11 predicted proteins | sample 5204291 | NCBI WGS metagenome assembly WBZL01 (sample SAMN12344345, study PRJNA552823) | activated sludge metagenome | biome: Activated sludge suspended growth; feature: Nitrification reactor; material: Wastewater; isolation source: activated sludge from nitrification reactor of wastewater...
TAATTTGACCACGCTTGATCTTGAATCGAATCAAATTGGAGCCGAGGGAGCAAAACAGCTTGCAAATTTGGTTAACTTGACCACGCTTGGTCTGGAGCTCAATGGAATTGGAGCCGAGGGAGCGAAGCACCTTACAAATTTGATTAATTTAACCACGCTTGATCTGCGGTGGAATCAAATTGGAGACGAGGGAGCGAAACACCTCGCGAATTTGGTTAACTTGACTGAGCTTAGTCTATATGGTAATCAAATTGCAGACGCGGGCGTTAAGCACTGGGTTGATTTAAAAAAACTTGAGATCCTTAATCTCTCAGAAAACAACATCCAATGGTTAGATCCACTCAGTGAGTTGCTTAGTCTGCGAAGACTTAACCTTGGTCATACCTTGGTAACCGATTTGTCGCCATTGCGCAATTTATTGGAAAGTGGTGTTGCCGCACAGTGGGATGATCTATGCTATGGGGATGGTATTTACGTGGAAAACTGCCCATTAATTCATCCACCGCCTGAAATTGTTTATCAGGGGCACGAAGCGGTGCTGAATTATTTCCGCGAAATCGACGCGCAAGGCGTTGCTTCACTGCACGAGGCCAAGGTATTGATCGTTGGCGAAGGGCGTGCTGGGAAAACCAGCTTGTTGTGTCGGTTGTATCAGCCGGATCGGCGGTTACCGACTGAAGATGAGACCACACGCGGTATTGCCATTCAGCGTTATGATTTTGCTACCCCTGCGGGTAAAACTTTCCGGCTCAATGTGTGGGATTTTGGTGGACAACAAATTTATCACACCACGCATCAGTTCTTTTTGACTAAAAATTCGTTATACATTTTAGTCGACGATACGGCCAAGGATTATCGTTCGGTTACCGATGAGGGTTTCCGCTATTGGTTTGAAGTCATCGATTTGCTGAGTCAACACAGTCCAGTGCTGATTTTTCAGAATGAAAAAGGTGGACGTACTAAGTCTATCGATATCGCGGGCATCAAAGGCCGTTTTGATAATGTCAAAGAGGTTTTTCAAGGGGATTTAGCCCATCCTCGATCTGTTGATAAATTGGCGCAGGCCATTGCGTATTATGTACAGCAATTGCCACATGTGGGTGAGCAAGTGCCGGCCAAGTGGGTTGATATCCGCCAAGCACTGGAACAGAAAGCGCAACACACTCCTTATATTACCCTGCAGCAATACTTTGATCTCTATAAGGAGTATTTGCCATTTGATCGTGCAAAAGCATTACGGTTAAGCCAATATTTGCACGATCTCGGTGTATTTTTGCATTTTCAGGATGAGGATGTGCTGGGTAAAACGGTAATTTTGCAGAACCGTTGGGCAACCGAAGCAGTTTTTCGCATGATCGACGATGAAGCCGTGAAAGCACGGTTAGGACGGTTTACCATTGCTGATTGTGAACGTATTTGGGCAGATTCTGAATATCGTGACATGCATGCTGAACTGCGTGCCTTGATGGAAAAATTCGAGTTGTGCTATGCCCTGCCTGATTTACCAAAAAATGCTAAAACTTGGTTAATGCCGCAACTGCTATCCCCTTCGATGCCTAGCACGTTAGCAGGCTGGGAGCTGCCCGGTGATTTAGTGTTGACGTATCGTTACCAGTTTCTGCCGAAAGGATTGGTCAATCGCTTGATGGTCAGGAAGCATCTCTATGTGGAACGTCCTGATTTGGCCTGGGTGAATGGCGTGTTATTCGAAGCGGCGGGTGACAGAGTTTTGGTACAAGCCACTGCGCGCGGCAATGAAATCGTGTTGCGTGCGCGGGGGGCTGAAGCTAAAACCTTGCTTGGTATTATCGCAGCCGATCTCGATGCGCTGCATGGAAGCTTTAGCGGACTGGAAAGTAAACTGGAAAAACTGATTCCGTGCATTTGTAAACAGTGTGCTGCGACTGCGATTCCGGAAATGTACAACTATCAACGACTGCTGAAACGCAAACAGGATGGCAAGCTGAGCATCGAGTGTCCAGCAAGCTATGAGGATGTGAGTATTTGGGAATTACTCGATGGTTTTACACCGGCTTCGCGAGCGACTGAAATGCCCAATCGTTTGTCCACGGAAGCGATTCCAATTCCGCAGCCGGAACCCAGGACCATCAAGATTTTCCTAGCTTCATCAGAAGAGTTAAGGAAAGATCGCGACGATTTTGATTTGTATTTCCGGCAACGCAATGATGCGTTAAGAAAAGAAGGGGTTTATCTGGAAATTAACCGTTGGGAAAATTTTCTCGATGCAATGTCTGAAACGCGCTTGCAGGAGGAATATAACCAACAAGTTCGCGCCTGTGATCTCTTTGTTTGCTTATTCATGACCAAAGTTGGTAGCTACACTGAAGAAGAATTTGATGTCGCTTACCAGACTTTTAAGCAAAACGGTAAACCTCATATTTATACTTATTTCAAAGATGCGCCGACTTCAATGGCACGGATTGATAAGGCTGCGATGCAGTCATTGTGGCAGTTTCAAAACAAACTTGAAGTAATGGGGCATTATTGGACTGAATACGACCATATTGAACATTTGAAGCGCCATTTTGCTGATCAATTAGAAAAGTTGTTAATGGATAGCAAACTTTAATCGGGTACTCCAGTAAGAATCTCGCATTTATCAATGCACAAGAATCTGTAGCAAAGCATCTAAGCCCAAGGATAATCGAAAGCATTACGAAGGGCTAGTGAAGATTTTTCGTGCTGCTTTAATCAAATAATTGACCTTCGGCATCGATTGGCAGGATTGATGCCATCTGATATTCCAGGAATGACAGTAGTAGATGTGGCTTGCTTAGCTGCTTTGGTAGACTTGCTGCGTCGGCTTGTATAACTAAAAAAATGCTTTACAATGAATCACTTGTGGGGTTTTTATATCACACAAGAATAATTATCATTAATCTTTCTAATATGATTATCAAGCATACGATAAGGAGTAGATTATGAAACATAAAAATAGCTTCGTGGCCTTGTTTGCTATCGGTTTCGTTTTTTTCATGAGTAATGGTTCTGCAGCCCCCATAAATTTCCTTGCAGCGGGGAGTAATGCTGCAAGTATTCAAGCAACCGTTGATAGTTTTAGAAATACGTTAGGAAATTTAAATGCAAATCAACCCGCGGAGTTTGTTGGCGGTCGACGAGAAATCAATTGGGATGCAGTGCCAGATGCGGTTTCAGATCCTAATGCTTTCCCAGGTAATTTTTTTAATGGCAGTGTTGTAGGGCGAGCGCGTGGAATTGAATTTGATCCTACGGGTTCTACAACTGGCTTCCAAGTTAGTTCACTAACTAACCCAGCTTTTGGTGCGCCAGGCCAGTTTCAGGTATTTTCTCCTGAAAAACTATTTCGAACGGTGGGTGGCGATGAATTTGATATCCGATTCTTTTCTCCGTCAGATCAAGTAACATCTGTATTGACAACAGGATTCGGAATGGTTTTTACCGATGCAGATCTTGGTACTCTACCTACATTAGAATTCTTTGATGCTCAAGGTAATCTGTTGCACTCACTGACGGGGCAGGCAACCGGAAGTTTTGGTCTTGGATTTATGGGAACAGTATTCGATACTGCCGTTGTTTCCCGCATTCATGTGACGATTGGTGACGCAAATGGCTTAGTCATGGATGATTTTATTTTTGGAGAACCAACACGGCAACAAAATCAAATTCCTGAACCAAGCTCCTTGGCATTGATGTTTGCAGGCGCTTTTTATTTAACTAGAAAATTAACTCGACAAGCTTTCAACTAAGAGTGGGTCGATTTCAGTAATAGCTACCCTAAATTAGGCAGCAAGTTAACTAACTTGCTGCTTCCCCAAGAATTTTAGTTATTTTTCTGCAACGAAGCAGGAATAATCAACTCCAATCGATTCTACTGGTTGATTGATTTGCGCCAATAATCGATCCCCCGTATTTGTGCTGCTGTCAGCCACATTCTGAATCGCAATGACCCAGAATGACGATAGGGTAATCGTCTTTTAATTACTCGACCAAGATTACTATTGTGCACAGTTCTTGGTTAATAAATATACTGATTAGGCTATTGTAACAAGTTGATAAATAGAACAATATAGTGCTTAATCGGTTAGAGATGAGAAAGTCGAAGTTAGAACTTATGTAACGTGTTATTGGGAAATAGCTAATATTCCATTGTGTTTTATCTGCGATGAGCAGAATCAAGATTTAATCGGGGTTATGAGTTAATGACGCATCAGAATATGCAGATTATGGAAGCTTCCTCTATTTTTTTTTGTGGTTATCATCAAAAAGAATCTTACCGACGCTTATGGTATTGGTGCTTATTTATTAGCGTTGAAGTAATTTTTTTATCAGGACTGTTGTTATTTTCAATCAATGCAGCAAGAGCTGATGAGTGGATTTACAGAATGCAGCAGGGTGATAACCTTTGGAATTTAACAGAGCGGCATCTAACCCACTTGAAATTTGTTTTACCCCTTCAACGCTTGAACCACATTCAGAATCCATTTCAAATCCCGCCTGGAACTGAGATACGAATCCCAATTCAATGGGCCCGCCAGCAGTCGAGTTCTGCTTTAGTATTGCGCGTTTTTGGTGAGGCTCAGTTGAGGCGGCAAGGCTTGGCCCAGCCTTTACCTGTTGTAGATGGTATGCAAATTTTCCCTGGGGATGCAATTAGTACTGGAGAGGACGCTTATGTCACGTTTGAGTTTGCAGACCAATCCATTTTGAGATTGCAAGATAATAGCGAATTACGATTCGAACGATTAGAAATTCTAGGTAATAGCGCTGTCGTTAGCACAGAGGTTAATTTGCAAAAAGGGCGGACAGAAAGTCAGGTCCCCAAGCATTCTCCAATAAACAGCCGTTTTAGAATCATTACACCTTCTGCCGTGAGTTCAGTCAGGGGAACCGATTTTCGGGTCGGAGCAAACAATGATCGTGCGACGATGAACGAAGTCATTGGTGGTTTAGTTCAGGTTAGTAACCAACATCAATCAATTAATATCCCGAGTGGTTTTGGTGTGTTGGCAGAAGCGAACAGTAAATCATTACAATCTGTCCCGTTACTACCCCCACCTGACCTAAGTGAAACGCCTTCCCTGTACGAGCGTATTCCCTTAAATATTCCGGTGAGGCCATTATCAGGGGCGAGCGGTTATCGAGCCCAGATTGCACTCGATGAGAGTTTTACGCAGCTTATAACAGATTTTGATACTGCTAGTTTGCCCATAAGGGGTGGAGAGCTTCCGGATGGGGATTACTGGCTTCGGATTCGAGGTCGTGATTCACTGGGTCTGGAAGGTTTTGAAGCAAAATTACCAATCCGTCTTAATGCACGTCCGGAACCGCCATTTATAATAGCGCCTCAGCATGATTCGGTCGTGGAAAATCAGAGCCCCGAGTTGCAGTGGGCGCATCAACCGGAAGTGGCGCACTATATTATTGCGATTACGCAAAAAGACAGTAATTTTTCTACACCGATAATCTATGAGCCCGAGGTGAAAGGAAATCGTTATCAGCTCAATCAGTCTTTGGAGCCGGGTGATTATGTGTGGAAAATTGCAGCGGTATCTGCAGTAGAGGGAATAGGTCCCTACAATGATCCATTATCTTTTCGTGTTCCCGTTCCAGGACCCGCGCTGGAATCAACCGATGTGAGTGATCAAAATATCAGCTTTTCTTGGGCAGCGACCGAACCAGGGCAATATTTTCATTTTCAGTTTGCGCGGGATGAGGATTTTAAGCAGCCGATTGTAGACACGTTTATTCATGAATCTAAAATTACCTTACCGCGCCAGGATAGTGGGCGCTATTACTTACGCATTAAAATCATTGAAGCAGATGGTACGCACGGTTCATTTAGCCCCGCTCAAATGATTGAGATTCCATCAAAGTATCCTTATTGGTTGTTTCTCCTCTTGCCTTTGATTGGCTTATTGTTATGAAGGTGAGTTTTGATTTTTGGAACAATTATTCTTTTCGATCTGCATTATTGATAATCGTTGTAGCTTGCTTACCTTTTACGGGTTGGTTAGAACGTTTTGACTGGATGATTTATGACAAGATTTCCTATTGGAAGCAATTTATCCCTGATGATCAGATCGTTATTATTGCAATTGATGAAAAGAGCTTACAGACCATTGGTCGTTGGCCGTGGTCGAGAAGAATTCATGCAGAACTGATTGATCGACTTCGCCAGGCGGGACGTAATGTTGTTGCGTTGGATTTTCTCATGGCGGAATCAGATGATAACGATCCTGAGGGCGATAGGTTGTTGGGATTGGCGATTGCTCGACATGGTGCTGTGGTGCTTCCGATTGCACCCATTGTTGAACCTGATTCGCAAAAAATTTCATTGGTTCAGCCATTACCGATGTTTCAACGTAATGCGCTATTGGGGCATGTCGATGTGGAACTTGATTATGATGGGGTGGCACGCCGACTTTTTTTATTTGCGGGCGTGAATTCGCCCGATTGGCCTGCACTTGGCTATGTGTTAGTCCGGAAAGCAGGAGGCATCAATGCAGTTAGTGATTCTGATTATCTCATTCGAAGTGAAATTAATATTCCGGGCACGAGTGATTATTGGGTTCGTTCTCATGAGGTACTCATTCCTTTTGCCGGTTCTCCGGGAACCTATCCCAGAATATCGTATGAGCGAATCCTGAATGATGATTTGGTTCTTCAGCAGTTAAATAACAAGATCATCATCGTTGGGATGGAAGCGATTGGGTTGCATTCCGGATTTACAACGCCTGTGACTTCAAATCATCGTTTGATGAGCGGTATCGAATGGCATGCTAATGTGGTGAATATGCTGCATAGCGGTAATACGATTAATCCCCTGGCTAAATTTTGGATTGTTTTCATTTCGATTATTTGGGTGCTGATTGCCCTAATTGGAGTAAATTTCATACAAAGAAATAAAGTCATTTTTTTATTGATGACGGTCATGGCGCTAGGTATGTTACTCGTCTGGATCATGTTTGATTTTTTTCATGTTTGGATTGCACCTAGCGCGGGGTTAATTGGTCTAATTTTGGTTTATCCATTATGGAGTTGGTCGCGTATTAATGAATTTATGCAATCACTCTTTATTACCAAAACGTTCTCATTCAACGCCCTTGAATCAGTAGGAGATGGCGTGATAACGACAGATGCTGAGAGTCGGATTGTTTATATGAATAGTGAGGCGGAACGATTAATCGGTATCGGTATTGAGCAGCTTAAAGGTAGTTTATTGTATGAATTACTCGATATTAAAGTGGTGCGACGCAGTAGAAGTATTGAAATACGTGAAATCAGCACGTTAGTTAAAAATATCCCTCAGTTGCAAGACCAATATCGTTTAAAGAATTACGATGAAAGTAAGCGTATGGTTCGAGTAATGCATCAATCATTGTTTGATGAGCATAAAGTTTTGATGGGGTCAGTGGTAACGATTTCAGATATTACTGATACGGTAGAACTTAAACAGCAAGTTTCCCATCAGGCGCACCATGACTCATTGACAATGCTGCCTAATCGAACTTTGCTATTAGCTAAACTTGACCAAATGGTGGAGTCTGCGCAGCAAACGACTTCAATTTTTGCTGTTTTTAATATTGTTATCGATGAATTTAAGAAAATTAACGATGCTTTGGGCCATCGCGCTGGTGATTCACTTCTGAGACTGGTGACGCAACGTTTGCAAGCAATCATTGGAGAGCAAAATGTGATTGCACGTTGGAGTGGAGATGAATTTATGGTGCTATTCGCTTCTGCACAAGATGCGCTGCAATTGGTTCCTAACGTTGCTCAGGATATTATTGACAGTATCAGCCACCGATTTGAGTTGGATGGGCAAGAAATTTTCGTAACGGCTAGTATTGGTATCAGTTTGTACCCTCAAGATGGGCAAACCGGGGAATCAGTATTGAGTCACGCTGCAAGTGCGATGGGGCTAGCAAAACAGCACGGTGGTAATCAATTTAGCTTTTATTTACCGGATAAAGTTACTGATTGGACTAAGGACAAGTTAGCACTTGAAAAGGATTTCCGCCTTGCGCTTAAGAACAATGAGTTAGATGTTTTTTTTCAACCGATTATTAATGTTCAATTGAGGCGTGTTGTCCGTATGGAGGCGCTTGTTCGGTGGATACATCCGATTCGAGGTTTTTTACCGCCAGGGGATTTTGTACCCATGGCAGAGCAAATCGGCTTGATTAATCAAATGGGTGAACTCGTATTATATAAAGCTTGTAAATTGGCACGTGAGTTGGAGAAAATAGCGGGGCCAATTAGTATTTCAGTTAATGTAGCACCCCGCCAATTATTACAAAAGGGTTTTATCCAGATCGTTGAGACGATTATCAACGAGGTTGGTTTACCAGCTGAACTGCTAGTGCTTGAAATAACTGAAAGTGCAATTATTGGCGATATGGTACTTGCTTCTGAAATACTTTCCGACCTAAAGTCCTTGGGCATATTAATCGCGCTAGATGATTTTGGAACTGGTTATTCTTCGCTTAGTTTACTGCGTGAGCTGCCAATCGATATTCTAAAAATTGATAAATCATTTATTCGAACGATTGATGGTAATGTGCATGACTTTACCATTGCACAAACGATTATTGGTCTTGGTAAAAATCTTGGAAAAACAGTAATCGCTGAGGGGGTTGAGACAGCCAACCATATGAAAATTTTGCGAGATCATGCCTGTTATCTGCAGCAAGGTTTTTATTTTAGTCGCCCATTGCCTTTTGCGCAGCTAATACGGTATTTTGAAAAGAACGAGCTAGCGGTTGCAACTTTATGCGAATATTCTCCAACTGATTAATTCGCAACTAATTTATAGCAGAAAATCACTAAACTAAGATGATAAGGAGCATTAAATGATGCAATTACTGAATAGGTATCGCAATTTTGGGTTCATTTTTATGGGGATTGCACTGACGATTTTGCCGCTTGCTGCAGTGGCTGAACAAATTGGCAGCGTATCGACCAAATTCAAAGTGCTAGGTCCCAATGATAAAATCGTAATCGAAGCATTCGATGATCCCGATATCAAAGGAGCAACCTGTTATCTGAGTCGCGCCAAAACAGGGGGTATCAGTGGCGCTGTCGGTGTTGCAGAGGATACTGCCGATGCCTCGATTGCTTGTCGGCAAATAGGTCCCATTCAATTATCGGATGAAGTTAGAAACGGTAAGAAAGATGGGGATGAAGTATTCAAGAAAAGTACTTCATTACTATTCAAATCGTTACAGGTCGTTCGTTTTTATGATGCTGAACGCAATGTTCTGATTTATCTTGCTTATAGCGATCGAATTATTGAAGGTTCTCCGAAGAATAGCATTTCAATCATTCCGATAATGACGTGGCGTTGATAATTTGGCTTTAATCAGAAGACGAGTTAGCTTGTTAGCGACTGAAAGAATTTAAATCGTACTTTCGTCGCATTGCTGACGACAAAACTTTCGCTATAATTACGAGATTTATATCTTTTTAACAACGAGCAGTATTTCCATGCAGTTATTTGCTTTTGGTATCAATCATAATACAGCGCCACTGAATATACGTGAGCAAATTGCTTTTCCTCAAGACGTGATGGAGCATGCATTACATGATTTAGTAGAACATCAAGCTGTCAAAGAAGCTGCCATCGTTTCAACTTGTAATCGGACGGAAATCTACTGTAGTACCGATAAGCCTGATGCTGCAATTCATTGGCTGACAGATTTTCACCATTTGCCAGCTAGAGAGCTCGATCCTTATCTTTATAAGTTTCCGCGTGAACAAGCTGTGAAACATGCGTTTCGTGTCGCGAGTGGACTCGATTCCATGGTGCTGGGAGAGCCTCAGATTCTCGGTCAAATGAAAAATGCGATTAAATCAGCAGAAAGCGCTGGAACGCTTGGATTGCTACTACATAAATTGTTTCAGCGTACTTTTTTTGTTGCAAAAGAAGTGAGAACTTCGACTGAGATCGGTGCATGTTCTGTTTCTATGGCAGCGGCGGCTGCGCGCCTTGCAGAGAGGATCTTTGAAGAGATCAGTGAGCAGAGCATCTTGTTCATTGGAGCAGGTGAAATGATAGAACTCTGTGCAAGTCATTTTGCAGCGCGATCGCCTAAGCGAATCACAGTGGCTAATCGAACAGTAGAACGTGCAGAGAGCTTAGCGAAGCGCTTCAATGGCTATCCGATTTCACTCAGCGAATTGCCTGAACAATTAGCACTTCATGATATTGTTGTGACCAGTACCGCCAGTCCATTGCCTATTTTAGGGAAAGGAATGCTTGAGCGCGCGATTAAGCTTAGAAAGCACCGACCTATTTTTATCGTTGATTTAGCAGTTCCGAGGGATGTTGAGCCCGAAGTGGCTGAATTAGATGATGTGTTTTTATATTATGTAGATGATTTGGCAGATATCGTTAAAGAAGGGCTTGATGCAAGGCTTGGTGCGGTGGCGCAGGCGGAGACAATTATCGAAACCAATGTTAGTGACTTTATGCGTTGGATGGCGACGCGTGAGTTGGTTCCAACGATTAGAGCGCTTAGAGATCAGGCAGAACGTTTTCGTCGACATGAGCTAGCGCGAGCTTCTAAATTGCTCGCAAAAGGTGAAGACCCGATCAAAGTACTTGAATCATTTAGTAATGGATTAACCAATAAATTTTTGCATCTTCCTTCTAATGCACTTAATCATGCGAATGATCAGGAGCGTGATCAACTCGTTGAGCTTATAAACCGGCTGTATCAGCTTCACCGTCCGCAATGAACAAAAGTATTGCAGAACGTCTCACACGTTTAAGTGTGAGACTAGAAGAACTAAATCAACTTTTGAGTAGTGAGAAGGTAACAACGGATTTAGATAATTACCGGAAAATTACCCGGGAACGTTCAGAGATTATTCCTGTCGTTGAGTTATATCATGCGCACCAACAAACTGAGCTGGATATTCAAACTGCGAAGGAAATGAGTGCAGATCCTCATTTACGTGATTTTGCAGAAGCGGAGCTTATTACTGGAAAGGAGAAGTTACAACAGATTGAAACGGAGTTACTTAAACAGCTTCTCCCTAAAGATCCCAGTGATGAGCGCAATATCTTTCTTGAAATTCGAGCAGGAACAGGGGGAGATGAATCTGCGTTGTTTGCTGGTAATTTGTTCAGGATGTATGCACGGTTTGCAGAGCGGCAGGGATGGCAAGTTGAAATCATTTCTCAGAACCCATCGGATGTCGGTGGTTATAAGGAGATTATTGCTCGGATCATCGGGTATGGCGCTTACTCACGGCTAAAATTTGAATCAGGGGGGCACCGAGTGCAACGTGTTCCTGTAACAGAAACGCAAGGTCGGGTGCATACTTCTACTTGTACAGTAGCTGTGATTCCGGAAGCAGATGAAATTGCCAGTGTAGAACTCAACCCAGCCGAATTAAGAATCGATACATTCCGTGCATCTGGTGCAGGTGGGCAACATATTAACAAGACTGATTCAGCTGTCCGTATTACTCATTTGCCAACCGGTATTGTTGTTGAGTGCCAAGAAGGTCGGTCACAGCATAAAAATAAAGCGCAGGCCATGAGTGTACTTGCAGCAAGAATTCTTGATAAGCAAACCAGGGAACAGCAAGCAGAACAGGCAGCGACTCGAAAATCATTGGTAGGAACTGGGGAGCGATCAGAGCGTATTCGTACTTATAATTTTCCCCAAGGCCGGGTAACGGATCACCGTATTAATCTTACCCTCTATAAAATGGATCAAATTATGGATGGAGATATCGGGGAGTTGTGCTCAGCATTGATGGCCGAACATCAGGCTGCTCAATTAGAGTCTTTGATGGAGCGTTAATAATATCTCTGGTAATTGTGAAGTTCTTGAAGTCCATTCATCTTGCAATTCCAGTGTTATTGATCGATTACAACTGAAATAGGCTGGATGCAAATGCCAGTAACGATTGTCCAGCTGCTTAACGATGCTAAATATCATGTAAGCGATGTTGATGCGCGATTGTTGCTGCAACATGCACTGCAAGTATCCCCTGTTTTTTTAGCAGCCTATTCAGATGAGTTTGTTAATGCTGAGAAAATAACGTGCTTTTATTCATTGCTGCAACGAAGAATCAATGGTGAACCGATAGCTTATATCATAGGCCAGCGTGAGTTTTATGATTTGACTTTTCATGTTACACCTGCAGTTCTCATTCCACGGCCTGAAACTGAAACATTGGTTGAGCTTGCTTTAGCTAGCATCCCAATGGATCGTAGCTATACTGTGCTTGATTTGGGGACAGGGAGTGGGGCTATTGCGCTTACCCTTGCTAAGCATAGGCCCCTTGCGCAAGTTATGGCGATCGATTTATCTGCTGAAGCACTAGAGGTCGCCCAAATGAATGCGACATTACTTGAGGTAGACAATGTACATTTTACCTTGGGAGATTGGTTTCAAGGCATTGTTGGACAATATGACTTAATTGTTTCTAATCCACCTTATGTAGCGATTGGGGATCCACACCTTGATCAAGGGGATTTACGTTTCGAGCCCCAGATTGCGTTGTCAGCGCCTGAAGATGGTATTGCATGTATTCGCACCATTATTGCGCAAGCCCCTCAATTTCTGTGCGCTGGTGGACAGTTACTATTGGAACATGGTTACAACCAGGCTGCTCAATGTAGACAGCTCCTTGCACAAGAAGCAAGTTTTATTAATATCTTTTCATACCCTGATTTAGCAGGTATTCTACGCATAACAGGTGGGCAGCGAATCTGATTGTATTGGATTACGTGTGAATCAATAAAGATGGTTATCCATTTGCAAGTGATCAATATTTGCTTAGACCCCTGATGACTAACTTTTTATATGAGCAGTAGCTGATTTTTATTAATTAATTTTATTAATTTGTGAGGATTTTGAGTGTGACTACCAGTGAATCAATTGAGCAACTAATCAGTTCAAACCCAGTTGTTTTATATATGAAAGGTACTCCAAGCCAACCACAGTGTGGTTTTTCTGCTAATGCAGTAAAGATATTGAATGCCTGTGGTGTAACAAACTTTGTTGCAGTAGATGTTTTGAGTGACCCTGAAATTCGGCAAGGAATTAAAGATTTCTCTAACTGGCCAACAATTCCTCAACTATATGTCAATGGTGAATTTGTCGGAGGTTCGGATATCATGACGGAAATGTACCAAAACGGTGAACTCAAGAAATTACTAGAGAAGTAACTTTTTCCTGAGCGTACTTAGTTGTGCGCTAGCTGATCGCGGTGGCGATGACCCAATAGCGGGCTAATTTTCCAACTGCAATGAATAAGATAGCATAAAACCAGTGAATGCGAAGCCAACCTGCTGCAACACAAAGTGCATCTCCAATAATGGGTAACCACGACAGCAGTAATATGGGGGAGCCATGACGATGAATCCACTCGAGGCTTCGCAGGCTGTTATTAGTTTTCTTCAAAATAGCTTTTTCATCCGGAAGAAATCGACCGATCAGGTAAGAGCTCATTCCACCTAGGGTATTGCCGATTGTTGCAACACTTAATGCTGAAGTAAATAACTCGGGATAAGCCATTAGCACACCGATCAATACAGCTTCTGACCCCCCCGGTAGAAGGGTTGCAGCTAAGAAACTACTTGTGAATAGCGCAATTAAGCTTGATTCTTCATCCATGACGTTATGTAATTAAATGAGGTTAATTCTGAATTAATTTATACCATTTTTGGCAGGTACAAAAATTGAAGTCTGAGAAGTTGAGTATTTTATCTATTATTATTTTTGCATTGTGTGTTGGCCTTCTTGCAGGGGCAGGTGCTGGTAATGATCATATTCTTCCTATTACAATGATTACAGCTGTTGTTTTAATTGCGTCACGCGACAAAATTGCTGCAAGGAGTAATGCTGTGAGTGATGAGCTGAGCAATAGCGATTTACAATCAAACCATCATTTAGAAAATTATTATACATGGTCAGAATTGAATCAGTTTCAATATGAGGTTAAAAGCAATTCTTATCAAGGTGCGATTAATCAATTACTACAGGAGAATACATCGTCCCCTGCCACAGTATCTATTGACGTGCCACTGATTTTAAATGCACATTTAATTCCTGATAGTGATCATTTATATGATAAGAACGCTGTTAGAATCGATATCCATGATCGAACTATCGGATATTTAAGCCCAGAAGAAGCACTGATTTTTCATCAGCGGCTAAGTCAGCAGGGTTTGACCAATCAAGTAACGATGTGCAGGGTACTTATTGATAAAAAGCGTGATAAAGTGAATAAGACCGATATTTATAAAGTGAAATTGGATATTGAGCCTTTTCTTGTTCCTGAGAAGAATAATATAAAGAGCGAGTAATAATGTTGTTGGGTGATCCTGTCCTTTAATTGATTAGGATTGGGGAAATAAAAAAATTAATTAATAGAAAAAACTTGGGTAATTCTACTTAAAACACTGTTATAATTGCGGGTTTTTAGAATTCTCTAGTGAGAAAGGGGTAATAAAGATTTTATGACTACAGTTAAAGTTAAGGAAAATGAGCCATTTGAAGTTGCAATGCGTCGTTTTAAACGCGCAGTAGAGAAAACAGGTTTGCTGACCGAGTTGCGAGCTCGTGAGTTTTACGAAAAACCTACTGCTGAGCGTAAACGTAAACTTGCAGCAGCGGTGAAGCGGACTTATAAACGGTTACGTAGTCAGCTGTTACCTCCTAAGCTTTACTAGTAGAGTCTCGATTTATTGACCATCGTGATCATGGACTTGAAACAAAAAATTGCAGATGATATGAAAGCAGCAATGCGTTCAGGTGATTCGAAGCGACGTGATGCAATTCGATTGTTACAAGCCGCAATCAAGCAGCGAGAAGTCGATGAAAGAATTACACTGGATAATGTAGCGATTACAGCAGTCATCGAAAAAATGCTGAAGCAGCGAAAAGATTCTATTACACAGTATGAAATGGCTAAAAGACAAGATTTGGCCGAAGCAGAAAAATTCGAAATAGAAGTTTTGCAAACCTATATGCCACAACCTTTGAGTGAAGAGGAGATTATTCAAATCATAAATGAAATAATTGCCTCGGTCGGTCAATTAGACCAGCAAAGCATGGGTAAGGTTATGGCGGCATTAAAGCCAAAATTAGCGGGGCGCGCAGATATGGGTTATGTATCTGGATTA